>BNJU01002338.1_pt1 | contig 64474 bp, 81 predicted proteins | sample 8539281 | NCBI WGS metagenome assembly BNJU01 (sample SAMD00202456, study PRJDB9452) | human saliva metagenome | isolation source: human saliva | place: Japan
AGGTCGCCCCCATGTCCTCAAAGGCGCGGAACCGCACGGAGGCGACGCGCACGAGCGACTGGCGGATGAACTGTCGGATCAGTTCGTTCTCCTCGAGGATGCGTGCGTTCGTTGCCGCGACCTCCTCCACCGTGCGCACGTGCTGGATCAGCATCCCTCGAGATCGTCCTTGCTCGAGCCGCGCATCATCGCGCGGTAGCGGCTGCTCATCGTCGAGAGCCGTACCATGACGTAGATGACGAGGATGAGCAGGACGAAGATCAGGAGCAGCGCGGTGAGCAGGAGGGCTGCATCATGTGCTTCGATCGACTTCACTAGATTACTAAAAAAACAAGTTCTCTCTTCCCTTCTTTCCTCCGTCCCCCATGGGCGGAGGCGGATGTCCCCAGAGGGCGGCAGACGGCACGCCGCACATCCTATACGGTGAATTTCTGCGTGGAGAATGCGCGCAGTGCCGCACGCTTGTCCTCCTTTGCTGCGCCGTCTGCCGATGTGGTCAGGAGCGACAGCAGGCGCTCCAGATCCTCGGCGGAGAGTAGCTGATTTCGAGCCGCCCTTCCCCTCCTCGCGCCCCGTCTGGATGCGTACCTTTCGTGCCGAGGCTGCGCGTCAGGCGCTCCTCTGCCTCACGGACGAAGAGGTCTGGCTTTTTCTCTGGCTTTTGGCGGCGCTGATTTTTGAGTGCATTCGGATCCTTCGCCAGGCGTTTGACGAGCGCCTCGACGCCGCGCGCCGAGAGCTCGTGCTCCTGGATGTACTCTGCCGCCTCACGCTGCAGCGCAGCGGTCTCGAGCGCGAGGAGCGACGTGCCTGTCCCATGGTGAGAACGCCGTTCGCGATGAATGCCTGCACCTCTTTCGCGAGGCGCAGGAGGCGGACGCTGTTCGCGATCGCCGAGCGGCTGCGCGCGACGCGGCGCGCGAGCTGTTCCTGTGAGAGTTTGAACTCGGTGAGGAGCCGCTGATAGGCGTGTGCCTCCTCGATTGGGTTGAGATCCTCGCTGGAGGTTCTCGATGAGTGCCATCTCTGCCATTTCCGCGTCGTTTGCTGTGCGGAAAATGCAGGAACGGTCGTGAGCCCCTGCCATCTTGGCGCGCGCAGACGCCGCTCGCCCGCGATGAGCTCGTACTTGCCCGCGCCGATATCGCGGACGGTGACGGGCTGGAGGATGCCGTGCTGTGAAATGGACTCGCGCAGCTCCTCCAGTGCCGCCTCGTCGAACTCGCGGCGCGGCTGGAAAGCGGTTGGGCTGGATGACGTCAATGGAGAGCTCCGCCGGGATGCCCGCGAGGGGCCGCAGCGGTCTCTGTCTTTTTCCTCCGGCGGCGGGTCGGTCGGCAGGGGCGAGCGCGTCTTTTCCGAGTCCGAGTGCGCGAGCCCACGTCCGAGGCCGCCTGTTTTAGCCTTCTTCACGCCGTATGACCTCCCTCGCGAGTGCAATATACATCTCCGCCCCGCGCGATGTGATGTCGTACGAGGTGATCGGCTGCCCGAAGGAGGTGCCTCGAGAGTCGGACGTTGCGCGGGATCATCGTCTGATAGAGTGCGTCGCCAAAGACGCCGCGCACTCGTCGACGACCCTGCTCCCGCGATGCGCGTCCGTGAGTCGTACATCGTCATCACGACGCCCTGGACACGCAGTTTCGGATTGGCGCGCTCCTGACGAGGCTGATGGTTTTCATCAGCTGCGCCACGCCCTCGAGGGCAAAGAACTCGCACTGGATGGGGATGAGGACGGCATGTGCCGCCGTCAGTGCATTCAGTGTCAGAAAGCCGAGGGAGGGCGGGCGGTCGATAAAGATGTAGTCGTAGTCGGTCAGCACCTCGGCGATCGCCTTGCGCAGGCGTGTCTCACGATGTTCCAGCGACGCCAGCTCCACCTCGGCACCCGCGAGTTCCACATTGGCGGGAACGACGTCGACGAGGTAGTCCGACTCGATGATGACCTCGCGCATGTGCTTTTCCGTCGATCAGGACGCGATAGGTCGTCGCGAGGGAGTGTGCTCTTGTCGATGCCAAAGGCACTGGTCGCATTCCCTGCGGGTCGATGTCGATGAGCAGGACACGCCGTTTCGCACGTGCGACGGTGGCGGCGAGATTGACCGCCGTCGTCGTTTTGCCGACGCCGCCCTTTTGACTGGCAACCGCAATGATCTTTGCCACGGGATCATCCTTTCTGCGGGTGCTGTGGTGGATGTTCTAGAAAAGTACCTTTGCGAGGTGCAGGTACTCGGGATCGAGCGCTTTCTTGTTGTTGACAGCGTCGTAGAGGTTGACGGAGACGACGTGTCCCTTGTGGTAGCCGAACACGATGCCCGAGAGCCCCGAGATGAGTGCGAGCGCCGCCTGCTCGCCGAGCTGGCTGGCGCGTACGCGGTCGATGACCGTCGGTGAACCGCCGCGCTGGATGTGGCCGAGTACCGAAACACGCGTCTCGATGTCCGTATGTTTTGCGATGTAGTCGCAGACGTCCTGCCCTTGGCCGCACCCTCGGCGACGACGATGAGGATGTAGCGTTTACCGTGCTCGTATGCGTTGGTGAGATCGTTGACGATCTCCGCGAGATCAAATTTCTCCTCAGGGACGAGGATGTACTCCGCACCGCCCGAGATGCCCGAGACGAGAGCGAGCCAGCCGGAGCCGCGCCCCATGACCTCGAGCACGATGATGCGGCGATGCGCCGATGCTGTGTCGCGCAGCTTGTTGATCGCGTCGATGATCGTATTCGCCGCCGTGTCGCAGCCGATCGTGTAGTCCATGCCCCAGACATCATTGTCAATCGTGCCCGGCAGTCCGACGATGGGAAGCCGAACTCCTCCGTAAGCAGCTGTGCCGCGCAGCGAGCCGTCGCCGCCGATCACGCAGAGCCCCTCAATGCCGCGCTCGATGAGATTCTCATGGCCGCGGCGGCGTCCCTCTGGCGTCGTCCAGTCCTTGCAGCGTGCCGTCCCGAGGAAGGTGCCGCCGCGCTGGATGATGTCGCCCACATCCTTGGACTCAAGCTCCCACATATCCTCGTCCAGGAGTCCCTGATAGCCATCGTTGATGCCCCCACACGGACGCCTTCATAGAGGGCTGTCGCGCAACGGCACGCGCTGCCGCGTTCATTCCGGGGCTGTCTCCCCCGCTCGTCATGACTGCAATACTCTTTAACACAACGCATCCTCCCCCTGCCCATCATGTCCATGCACTCAGTGCGCGGTCTTAGGGAATCGCTGATAAAATGAAGTCTGCCAGATTGGCGTAGATTTTTTGTCCGAACAAGGTGGAAAACCGGACGCATAGCCAAGGCTATGTGGAGGATTTTCCGCCGAAGTGCGGCGAAAACAAAGATGCGTCAGATCGTGTGCTGAAGTCGATCAGTGCTTCCTAGCTTTTCTCACCCTTTTATCACTAGCACAAACGGGGACAAAAAATCCCTCTTTTTTGAGGGGAATGAGGAAAAATGTTTCACGTGAAACATTTTTTTATTTCATGGAATGCCATTGTTGTAAAGCTCGTTGCACGATAGGTCAATATCGTCATTCCAGCTAATCCCGTAGCCGCCTGCATCGACCTGCACCTGATCAAACAGTCCTTTTCGTCGAACGCAGTGCTTTCGAAGGGTTTCCATTTATGAAAAAGTGGCGCTACACGGTAGAACTTTGTTTCTCCGTTGACAAAGGAAACACGAAGCTCGTAGTCAGGACAGGGAGTTACACTACACACCTTATAAAACATAACGCATCCCTCCTTATTGGTTTACGAAAGCGGCGGTAACGCCACAAACTTCTGCGTATTCCAGATTTGCAACAGTTCATTTTGATACTTTGATGCCCACTGACGCACAAGCATCTGCGACTTTGCAGGAAGATCTCCTTCCATCATCTCAAGGGATATGAATGTCAAACGCTCCCATGTACTCACCATACATGACATGAAAATGCGGAGGATTATGTTCGGCTTGCTGAAAATACATCTTGATGACAAGCCCATCAAAGCGTGCAATGACTGGCATGGAATCTTACCTCCATTATAGGATATAAGCTGCGCAGAATCAAGAAGCTACTCATGTGCGAGATCACGGAAGCGCGTGTATTCCTTCTGGAAGTACATGCGCACGGTATCCGTTGCTCCGTTGCGGTGCTTTGCAATGCTCAGTTCTGTGATGTTTGCATTCTCCGTATCTTGATTGTAATAATCCTCGCGATACAAGAACATGACAATGTCTGCGTCCTGCTCGATCGAGCCCGACTCACGCAGATCGGAGAGCATGGGGCGTTTGTCCGAACGCCCCTCGGTCGCACGGGAGAGCTGCGAGAGAACGATGATGGGAACGTTCAACTCACGGGCAAGTACCTTCAGTGAGCGCGTCATCTCTGCCACGGCGAGGGTGCGGTTCTCCGCGCGTCCCGGCGCCTGGATAAGCTGGAGATAGTCGATGGCGATGAGGTCGAGCCCATGCTCCGCCTTGAGGCGGCGGGCGCGCGTGCGGATGTCGAGTACCGTCGTACTGCTCGTATCATCGAAGTAGAGTTTTGTCTTCATGATGCGGTCGGCGACCTTGACGAGCCGTTCCCACTCCTCATCATCGAGCTCGCCGCGGGCAAGGCGCGTCGCGTCGATCTGCCCCTCGGCACAGAAGATACGATGCATCAGCTGCTCGCGCGGCATCTCCAGAGAGAAGAAGGCGACTGTCCCGCCCTGCAGGGCGACGTGTGTGGCGACATTCAGGACGAACGCCGTCTTGCCCATGGCAGGGGCGTGCCGCAACGATAATGAGGTCTGAGGGCTGGAGACCACGCGTCACACTGTCGAGCGTCGCAAGCCCCGTCGAGAGCCCCGTGATACCGCCCTTTGCCTTGGCGAGCTCGCTCACGCGATCCACAGCGTCAAAGACGACCTCCTTCGCAGAGATAAACGCCCCCGTCGTCTGTCCTCCTGCGATCGCGAGAATCTTGCGCTCTGCATCGTCGAGCTGCTCGGCGATATCCTCGCTTGCCTCATACGCTGCCCCCGCAATCTCCGTGCTCGCGTCAATCAGGGCGCGCAGGACAGCCTTCTCCTTGACGATCTTTGCATAGTGTGCGAGGTTCGCCGTGCTCGGCACGGTGTTCGTCAGATTGGCGAGAAACGAGATTCCTCCCACTTGCTCGAGCAGGCCTGATTTTTCAGCGACTCGGTCACGGTCACGATGTCCACAGGCTCACCGTTGCGCAGGAGCAGCTCCATCGCCTCAAAGACGGCACGATGTGCCTGACGGTAGAAGTCCTCTGCATGGAGCAGCTCCACAGCCTGCGACACCGCCGCAGGTTTCAGCATCATCGAGCCGAGCACCGAAAGTTCCGCCTCGATGCTCTGTGGCGGCACACGTCCTTCCGGCATATCATACTCCTTTTCGTATCATCATCCACACGAGGGAGGGATTCAACGCGCCCCTCCGTCATGCTCTGCATTCTCTTTCCACTTCTCATCGGCAAACAGCACGGCAAAGGCCTCCTCGGCACTCTTGAGGCGGTAGATCTTCAATCCCAGATGATCCTCGGGGATGTCCTTCTTGTTCTCCCATGGGATGATGAGGGTTGAGATCCCCGCCTGTCGTGCGCCGTATGCCTTTTCAAAGACACCGCCCACCGGGCGGATCTCCCCCTGCAGAGATTTCCCCGTGACTGCCACATCCTGCCGGACTGCCGCACCGGTCACGGCACTGACAATCGCCGTCAGGATGGCCGTACCCGCGCTCGGACCGTCGATGTTGCCGCCGCCAATGATGTTGACATGAAGGTCATAGTCATGCAGGTCACGTCCCGTCAGGCGGCGCATGACCGACGCCGCATTGAACACAGAGTCCTTTGCCATACTGCCCGCTGTCTCATTGAAGCGCACAGTTCCCTTCCCTTTTCTGTCGCAGGAAGGCGACGGCCTCAATCTCGATGATCGAGCCGAGGAAACCCCGCTACGCCGAGGCCAAACACTCTGCCAACAGCAGGCGTATCCGAGGCCTTCTTTTTACCAAAGGGATAGAGGCGGCTCACCTGCACAACCTCGTAGATATCCTCCTTTGTCACAGGGATACACGGAGGCTCTGTTTCACGTGAAACATTTTTCCGCTTTCTTCCCATCGTCCGGGGTGAAGGAAGGCTCCATACCGAGGAGCTCTTTTTCCTCCGCGATGGATGTTTCACGTGAAACATCTGCATTTGCATCTCCGTGCGTGTCATGTTGTTCCACAGAGGGTGTGGGCTCAATTGTTTCACGTGAAACAATGCGCTCCACATCTGCATCATCCATGCGGTTCAGTGCGAGGCTGTAGGCATCGGCGAGGATGTTGATCGCCTTGCGCCCCTCAATTGTGTATGTGCTGATGAGTTCCGCTGTGCCGGGGGCAAGCGCGACGTGGAGGCGCTCTGCTGCATTCTCCACAATCGTACGGATATGCGCCGGTGTCAGCGGCTCAAAGTAGATCTCCGCACAGCGTGAGCGCAAGGCAGGGATTGATGTGATCCGGCTCGCGTGTCGTTGCCCCGATGAGCACGAAGTCCGCCGGCGCGCCCTCCTCAAAGAGTTTACGGATGTACGGAGGGACACGCTTATCATCGGGGTCATAGTACGCAGATTCAAAGTAGCGCGCTTGTCCTCGAGCACCTTGAGCAGCTTATTTTGGAGCATCTCATCCATCTCACCGATCTCGTCGATGAAGAGGATGCCGCCGTGTGCATCGGTCACCAGCCCTGGTTTGGGCTCGGGAACGCCGCTGTCGGCAAGGTTCTTCTGCGCGCCCTGATAGATGGGGTCATGCACCGAGCCGAGCAGGGTTCGTCATGTCGCGCGGATCCCAACGCAGCGTTGTTCCGTCCGTCTCGACAAAGGGTGCAGTCTCTGCAAAGGCGATACCGCACGTTTCTTCGCCGCCTCGAGAACGAGGCGTGCCGCTGTCGTCTTGCCGACGCCGGGCGGCCCGTAGAGCAGTAGATGCTGGGGGTAGGGTGAGGAGAGCTTTGCCATGAGGGAGCGCACGGCGCGCTCCTGTCCGACGATCTCATCGAACGTCTTCGGGCGCAGGAGTTCCATCACGGATTGTGTGAGATGCACCTTTTCCAACGCCTCAAGTGCCTCACGCTTTTTCTTGTCATGCGGAGACTCTGCCCGGGGCTCTCCTCCGAGATCACCTGACGGCGGATGTCGTCCACATACTCCTCGTGATCCTTTTTCGAGCTTTTCGTTTTACCTTGCGCTCGATGCGATCCTCCAGATCGCGCCGTGCGAGGATGCCCGCGACCTGCTCCGTCATCCGCGAGAGGATCTCGGGCAGCTCTGCCTCCGCGGGTGGGGGCGAGAGCAGCGGATCCTCCTCAAGGATGCGCATGAGTGCGAGGACGCGCTCACGGCGATCCTCCGAGCGCATGAGTGCCATTGCATTCATCTTGCCCGCCTGGATGACTAGGCGCTCCGTCCCCATCGTATCGGCGAGCATGCGAAAGATCGTTGCGATCTCCTCGTCGATCTGCGCGTCCTGTGAGAGCTTCGGATGCTCCTTTCCCGCGTCCTTGCCGCCGAATAAATCCTTAAAAAGACATAGTCCTCCTTTTGAGAAGGGCTGATGAGACATGCTCATCAGCCCGCTGTATTACATTATATCAGGATGTCAAAACGAGAAAGATTCATGTGCCGTCCAAGGCGCCCCCTCCGCCGCTGCGCGGCACCTCCCCCGCCGCGGCAGGGGAGGCTTTGTGGGCGGCAAACCGGACATCTGCGCTATCCATCGCTGCCCATCCTGTAGAAAAGGATTTGAGCATAGCTAAAATCGTGCAAATCTACACCATAGGAGGCTTGCGTGCATCTAAGCAAACCTTAGCGGAGCAAGTGAGTAAAAGCGTGCGACTCGCCCCCGAGACACTTCTGCCGTTCAAGCGAAGCGCGTTTCAGAAGTGTGTCGGTATTTAGGCGAACGAGCACGCGATCACTTGCGAAGCGAGGCGTTTGCGCAGAGCACGCAGCTGTTACTCTTTGCGCACATGAATCTTGATCGTCGTTGCGATGTTCGGGTGTACCTTGACGACGGCCTCATAGACGCCCTCACCCGTCACCTCTCCATTGATCGAGATCTTGCGGCGATCCACGTCGATGTTCTGCTTCTTCAGTGCCTCCGCGACATCCTTTCCCGTCACCGCGCCAAAGAGCCGCCCGTTCTCGCCGATGCGTACGGGGATCTCCACCGTGACCTTTTTCGAGCTGCGCTGCCGCGAGCTTTGCCTCGTCGACCTCCATCGCATTCTTGCGCGCCTTTGCGCCCGCCTGTGCCTTTGCCACGTTCACATTCGACGTATTCGCGGGCAGTGCGAGCTTCCTCGGCAGGAGAAAATTACGTCCGTAGCCGTCCGCTACCTCCACGATCTCGCCCTTTTTTCCGATATTCTTTACATCAGCCTGCAGTATGACTTTCACGTTGGTCACTCTCCTCTATATATGCCTTTGCTTTTTCTACCACCTGTGCGCACCTCGTCCAGGGGACGCCCCTGACCCTGTGCGCCTGCGACATTGACGTGTCCGCCGCCGCCGAACGCCTCCATGATGACCTGCATTCATCTCTCCCGACGAGCGTGCACTGATGCCTACCACATCACTCGCGAGCGGGAACACGTAGATGCTCATGCGCACGCCGTCAACGCGGAGCATGCCGTCCGCCGCCTGTGCGGCGATGATCTGCCCGTTCGGCAGGAGATCGGGGAGACTTCCCACGATCAGGCCGCCCGGGTAGTAGACGGCGTTTGCCTTCGCCCGTGCGAGCGATACCGTCGTCTCGTAGTCGCTCTGGAAGAGCGTGCGGACGAGTACGGGATCGGCACCGGCGCGTCGCAGGTATGCCGCCGCATCAAAGGTGCGCACGCCCGCACCGACGTTGAAATTCTTCGTATCCACCACGATGCCCGAGTAGAGTGCCGTCGCATCGAGGCGCGTCGGGCGGATGTTATCGCCGAAGTACATGAGCAGCTCCGTCACGAGCTCGCTCGCCGAGCTGGACGCCGTCTCGATGTAGACGAGCAGCGGGTTCTTGATAAAATGCTCGCTGCGGCGGTGATGGTCGATGACGACGACCTTCGGAATGCGCTCGAGCAGGGCAGGATCGGCAAGGATGTGCGGGATATGCGCGTCCACCACGACGAGCAGGGAGGACAGCGACGGCGTCTCCGTGATGTCGCCGGGGCGGAGGAACAGCCCCTCGTAGGCTTCATCCTTCTGTACGAGATCCACGATGCGGTCAATGCCCTCATTCATCTCGCTGAGGACAATGTGTACCTTCTTTCCGAGGGAGCGTGCCATGCACGCGACACCCATTGCCGCACCGAACGCATCGTAGTCCTCGTTGTGGTGTCCCATGACGTACACCTCGTCCGAGTTCTCCATAATATCGCGCAGTGCGTGCGCCACGACGCGCGCCTTGACGCGCGTATGCTTCTCGATCGCCTTTGCCTTGCCGCCGAAGAACTGCGTTTTGCCGCTGATGTCGAGCGCCACCTGATCGCCGCCGCGCCCGAGGGCGAGGTCGAGCTTTGCCTCTGCCTCCTCACCGAGCTCCCGCAGGGCTCTGCTCGGCGGCGAGGGAAAGACCGATGGAGAGCGTCACAGGCATGCCCTTCGTGTTGATGATCTTGCGCACCTGATCGAGGATGTCGAACTTTTCCGCGATCGCATGATCGAGGGACTTGCGGTCCAGCAGCGCCACGTACTCATCGTCGGAGATGCTGCGCAGGAAGCCGCCAAGCCCACCGACCCAGCCGTCGATCTTTTCGTGGACGGCGAGGAGGAGCATGGACTTTTCCGTCTCGCTCTGTCCCTGCATGATCTCATCGTAGTTGTCGATCTGAATGTAGAGGAGGGCGGTGCGGCTCCCGTAGTAGCGCTTCTCGAGCGCCGCATACTCCGTCTCGTCCTCGACATAGAGCGCAATCAGCGGCTCACTGTGGTACGATTCCGCAACCATGCGGTGATAGACGCGATAGGAGTGTCCCGCGTGGGAGAAGCGGTGCTCTCCCTCCGTCCCCCAGATGGATTCAATGTTGAAATGCGGCCAGAAATCCGCAACCGCCGTGCCGGGCTCGGGCATCTCGCCGAGTGCATCGCCGAGCTGGTGATTGCACCACTCCAGATGCCCCTCCTGATTGACGAGGAGGATCGCCTGTGGGAGGCGATCCACGGCGTAGTTCATAACCTCGCTCACATTACGGATGATGCCCATACAGTAGCGTTCAAATCGCCGTTCTCTGTCACGACACCGTTCCCACGCAAACGCGGCCAGCACCGCCCACAGGAGGAGTGCCGCCGCACCGACAAATGTGCTGTAGCAGAACGTCACGAGCGCAAGCGCAAGCATGACGATCAGATGGATCGTCAGATCGACCCACGCGGATAAGTTCCGCGGCATAGTATCACCTTCTTTATGTTATGTTATCTATATCGAAATATGTATTTTTCATCGCATATACAATAGATATAAGCTGCTAGTATTATTGCCGTTCGCGAATACGTCTGCGATAGTCGTAGACCATATCGAATAGTCCCTGTCCACGAGATGATCTGCGTCATCACGCCGTTGACGAGAATGAACACGTAGATGAGGGCGCGCACAAAGGGCGAGACGCGGAAGCGCAGGAGCAGGAAATGCAGGAGTGCAACGCCCTGCACGAGCCCCGCAAGGAACGCGATCACATAGCCGTTGAGTGCCACCTGATAGAGCAGTACGATCTCGCGCGTCGAGCCCCAGTAAATGCCGATCAGAGAGAAGGCAAAGAGATACGGGAAAACGACGGGCAGATGCCACTGGGCAAACGGCGGAAGCGCCGTGACGGCGACACCCATACGGCGCAGCACCTTTCGCATGACCGCATAGCAGACGCCCACCTCGATCAGCGCACTGCCCACGAAGAGCGCAGGCAGCATCAGGAGGAAGAGCTCCAGCACCTCGCTCGCCGCCGCGCGCGTCTCCTCGATCTGCACCTCGGTCATGCCGAGTGAGCGGTAGATCCCGAGGGTCTCATCCATCGCCTGCTGCATGACGGCAGGATCCATCGCAAACGGATTGATGCCGAAGAGCAGGAGGATGAGCAGGCCTGCCGCCGCCTTTCCGAGGAGAGGCGAGCGTGCCGCCCACGAGTGCGCGCAGGGTGCCGCCCTGACGGCGCAGGAGCAGCCGAGGCAAGCCCCGTCGGCGCGAAGGACAGGACAAACGTCGCCCCCGCCACAGGGGTGGCAAAGAGCATCGTGAGGAGGAGTGCCGCCACGGCCGCGAGCGCGCCGAACCGCAGCCCCGCGCGCACCGTCACGAGCGCGATAAACACGGGCCAGAGCATTCCCATCATCATGGTCAGCATGGGCAGATAGATCGCCGCGAGCGCATAGACCACGGCGGCGGCAGTCATGACCCCTGCCGTGGCAGTGGGGCGTGCAGCATGCTCGTTCATTCTGTATCCTTTCAGCGGAGGGATCCCCCGCACTGCCATTCAGGAAGCACGGATAAATGCAGCGCCAATCCGAGGGGCTGTTTTATCAGCGATTCCTTCATTCTCTTATCGCAGGAAAGTATTCCCCATTATAACAGATTTCCGCCGCGCTGTCACCGTGTCCGCAAAGCCGAGGAAAATCTCCGCCTCACTCCCCCATAATGCCCGCCATGCGCAGGAGATACTGCGCGTTCGTCGTGTGCAGCGCCCGCGCGCATTTTGAAGTCAAAGAGGATCTTATCCCCTCGTAGTGCTCCTCAAAATGCGCATTCGTCACGGGGATGCCCTCGCGCCCGAGATCGCAGAGCTCAAAGTCGTGCGTCGTCACCACCGTAATCGCATGCGGCAGCGTCAGGGCGACGGATCGCCTCGCGCGCACCGACAATGCGGTCGGCAGAGTTCGTCCCGCGGAAAATCTCATCAATCAATATCAGCATCGGCTTGCCGCGCTTGCTGTAGACCATCATCTTCTTGATGCGCAGGAGCTCCGCATAGAACGTCGAAATCCCGCCCGCGAGATCGTCGCTGATCTGAATCGACGTATAGACCGCCATCGGCGTGAGCGTAAAGGAGCGCGCACATACCGGCGCACCCGCATACGCGAGGACAGCATTCGCGCCGAGGCAGCGCATATAGGTCGTCTTGCCGGACATATTCGACCCCGTGATGACGAGCGTCCCTGCCGTGAGCTGCGCGTCGTTCGGCGTCGCCGTCTCCTCCGTCAGGAGCAGCAGCGTCGCGTCCTCCGCCACGAGCTGCGGCGCGTCCTCCTCCGCAAAGTGCGGGAACGCATGCACCTCACGCGTATGCCCGACGCGCGCGAGCGAGAGCAGCACCTCCGTCTCCGCCCACACCTTCAGCCAGTCGGCCGCCGCCGCACCGTACCCCTTGCGCCAGTGGGAAAAATACGCCATGCAGTGAAAATCCCAGAGCAGAATCCCATTCGCCAGCAGAAAGAAAAAGAAATTGCGCCGCATCGCCGCACAGTCGGCGAGAATCGTCAGGCGGCTCAGCCCGACGGTCGCGCGCACGGGCGCAAAAGCGGCGACAGAATCGCGTGAAACGCAGCGCTGCGCAGCGGGGCGCGCTCGAGCGCACGAAAGATCCGCCCATAGAGCCGCAGCGCACGCGCCATGCGGCCGAGCGGCGCCAGCTCGCGCTGCGTCCGCGAGAAAAACGCCATCGCCATCGTGAGATTGAACGTAAAGAGCGCAATCGGAATCACCCCGCTGCCGCCAAAGAAAATCGCCCAAAACAGCGACCAGACACAGGCATTGGCAAGAACGATGCCGATGCAGGAAATGAGCTTCAGCGACCCCTTGAGCGGCTGCGCGAGCTCCTTGGCAAGTGCACGCGTATCATGCGCATCGGGCAGGAGCGCCCCGCGCGCCTCCAGCTCCAGAGCGAGGAGCGGATGGGCGAGCAGCTCCGTCACCGCTGCCTGCCGCCGCCGCGTCCGCGTGAGATCCTGCGGCGTCGCCGAAAGCGCAGCGGCGAGACGGTCGCGTCCCATGCGCGTATGCGCCGCGCAGAGATACTGATAGAGCGACGCCGCGCCGAAAAATATGCAAATCCCGATCGGGCGGACACTTCTCGCGCAGATAGGCGGCGCCGTCCACCGGCGACTTCTTCCAGCTCCCATCAAAGCGCGCGAGATACTCCCCCACCACGCCGAGATACGCCTGCGTAAAGATGCGGCGCCGCTCAAGCCGCCGATGCCGCAGGACGAGCACCGTAAAGAGCAGGAGGAAAAACCCGCCGAGCATCAGCTCCTCCACCGAGCCGCGATCATAGCCGTGAACGAGGGCGACAAGCATCAGCGGGAACACCGCCGTACGCGCGAGAATGAACCGCGTCCGCCACGTATCCTGCGTATGTGCGTGGGCGAGACATGCTCGCGTACATTTTCATAAAAAGTCCTTCTTCATAAGGAACTCCTTAAGGAATCCACGATTCTGGGCAACATTCATAAGGAAACACTGATAAAATGAGGTCTGCCAGATTGGCGTAGATTTTTTCGTCCGAACGAGGTGGAAAACCGGACGCAGAGTGGTGCTCTGTGGAGGATTTTCCGCCGAAGTGCGGGCAAAAAAGATGCGTCAAGATGGTTGTACCGAATTTATCAGTGCTTCCTTAACAGTCATATTATATCATAACGATAATAGGAATGTAGACAGTTTCTGCCAAAACTGTTAGAATACTTATCAAAGGAGGGATGTGCATGGCACAGGAGCCATCGGACGCCATACGGCGCATCGAGGCGGAGATCCGCACCCTCGACGCACGGATGCTCCGCGCATCGGGCGACCTCGACTACGAAACCTGCCGCTACGAAAAGCGCGCCCTCGAAACCGCCCTCCATGCCCTGCGCAAACAGAGGGAAAGCGGTGCAGATGCAGCATTCAGCCAAAATTCAGCATCATCGGATAGTATAAAAGGCAAATAGTCAAAGTAGAAAGGAAAAACTACTATGTCACAGCGTATGACCATGGACGAAGTCCTCAAAGAATACGGCGTCCCCAGCTGCGTCTCGACGTGCACGCGACGCGCAGCGACCTCCTGAAGCTCCGCGAAAAGCTCATGGCGATCCGCGACCTCTCCGACGGGCGCGAGCAGGGCTACCTCGACGTCGAGTGCAAGCTCTACATCGACGTGGACGACATCGACCGCTACCTCTCGGGCGAGCTCGACACCGTCGGCGAGATCTACGCCTTCCCCGAGGACATCAAGTCCTATCAGGAGTGAGGCATCTTCGCGTGCTCGTCAAGGTATTTGCGTTTTTCAATTCAGTTACGAATACCGGGGACTATCCCCGTATCGAAAGAATATAAAGGAGAAATCGAATGAAACTGAAAAAAATCATCGCAGCGACGATGGTCGGCGCCCTGAGCGTCGCCACTGTCCCCCTCATCGCCCCCACGCCCGTGGATCACGTCCTGACCGCACAGGCAGAGGCCGCCAAGGGCGGCGCGCGCATCGCACCGAAGGCGACGCCCAAGGCCGCACCGAAGGCATCCGAGGGACAGAGCAGCAGCGGCAAATCCGTCTCGGGGAACGGCAACAGCTACACCCCCTCGAAGAACGCGAACCAGCTGGAAAAAGAAATGCCCCGCGGCAAATAGCAAGGCGAATGCGGCAAACGCCGCGAACCCCGCCAAGAGCAGCACGGGCTGGGGGAATACCCTGCGCAACATCGGCCTCCTCGCGGGCGGCATGATGCTCGGCGGACTCCTCGCGAGCCTCCTCGGCGGCATGGGCAGCGGCCTTCTCGCCGACATCCTCGGCGTCCTCGTGAACGTCGCCATCGCCGTCGTCGCCTTCATGGTGCTGCGCTGGCTCTGGAACCGCTTCCGCTCCCGCAAAGAGGAGGAGAACGTCTACCAGCGTGCAGAGCAGCCGCGCGCTGCCGCACCGCAGCCGCCCATCACGGACATCCGTCCGCAGGGCAGCGCACCGCAAAGCGCCGCGCCGATGGACATCACACCGCCGACCTCGGCACTCGATGCAGGCGACAGCCCGCGTGCCATCGCCGACCGCTATCGTAACCGCTGAGATACACGAGAAACGTGGGACACTGCACGAAGCTCCGGCTTCGTACAGCGTCCCTTTCTTATGCCCATCCACTGACTGAAGAATCCCATCAGAGAGATTTCCCTCCTGTAAAAAACACAAAAGCAAATCAGTAAAACAATACAATAAATTCCATAAAATAACGATAAATAACTATAAATTACGATCAATAGCGTCAAAATGGAGCATTTTGCACCCTCAAAAAGGCAGGACTGCGCATGGGAAAAATCCATCTAACCCCGCGTCATTCCTTTCCTCGCAGCGATTTTCTTATATGCTGGATGCCCCAGCACGACGACAAAAACGCCCACATCGGACAACCTGCCTCATTTCCCTCCCTTTCCCTTGAAAAAAAGACAGCATTTTCGTCCATAATAGAAGCACACGGAGCATAAAAGGAAGCAGCGTTTTCTTTATCCGCCCTGCGCATACAACATACACGGTACATTTCTGCAGGTCCCGCGCAGTATGTTCGCGTGAGCTTGCATCAACCGTAACGAAACACAACAAAGGAGCAACAACTATGAAATCATCCACCCTTGCCGCTGTTGACACGCTCATCGCACGCTATCCCGCACTCGAGGCCTGCGGCACGGACATCCGCGCCGCCATCAAGGCACTCTGCACATCCTACCACACGGGCGGCAAGCTCATTGTCTGCGGCAACGGCGGCTCTGCGGCAGATGCCGAGCACATCGTCGGTGAGCTGATGAAGGGCTTTCTCCTGCCGCGTCACCTCGACGAGGACATCCTCGCAAAACTCCACGAGGCGTGCGACGCCGCTGACCCCTTGACCGTCGACTACTTCATGCGGCACCTGCAGGGCGCACTCCCCGCCATCTCCCTCCCGTCCCAGCTCGCGATCAGCACTGCATTCGCGAACGATCAGGCACCCGACCTCACCTTTGCCCAGCAGGTACTCGGACTCGGGCGCGCGGGCGACGTCCTCCTCGGCATCACCACCTCGGGCAACTCGAAGAACGTCCTCTACGCCTTCCGCATGGCAAAGGCACTCGGCATGACCACCATCGCCCTCACGGGCGCATCGGGCGGCAAATGCGCGTCGGGCTTCGCCGACATCGTCATCAAAGCCCCCGAGGAGGAAACGTACAAGATCCAGGAGTACCACCTCCCCATCTACCACACCCTCTGCATCGCCGTCGAGGAGGAGTTCTTCGGCGCGGAGTGAGGATATGTCGCTCGCGGTGCTGTTCACTATCTATGTGATAAAGGAGTTCAGCCGCTCATGGCGCCCCCACCGCCGCTGTCGCGGCACCTCCCCGCTCCGGCGGGGGAGGCTGAAAAGTCGCTATCTTAGCTTCCTCCGCACCGACGGGGAGCGCCGTAGGCGTGACGATAGCGCTCGCGGTGCGTTCACTGTCATGCGATAAAGAAGTTCAGCTCATGGCGCCCCACCGCCGTTAAACGGCACCTCCCCACACCGGCGAGGCTGGGAGTCGACGAATGCGCTCGACCAGACTTAGCGGCGCAGCGTGAAACGGTACGCCCCGACGAATTTCGTCGTTCAAGCGCAGCGCGTTTCGGAAATTCGCAGGTATTTAGCAGATAAGTGCGCGATCACTTGCAAATGAGGCGTTTGCGTCGGCGATACCTGCACACCATAGCATAACGCATAACTCACGCATAACGCATACACATCAAACACATCACCGCAAACACACAATCATACACAAAGGAGGAACTCTATGCCCCTGACCCTATGACGACTTCAAAAAACTCGCGAACGGCAGCGACATCCGCGGCGTCGCCATTCCCGGCGTGCCCGATGAGCCCGTCACCCTCACCCCCGAGGCGGCAAACCGCATCGCCGCCGGCTTCGTCCGTTTCCTCAGCGAAACGACGGGCAAGAGCCCCGCAGAGCTGCAGATCGCCGTCGGCCACGACTCGCGCATCTCCGCGCTCGCCATCAGGACAGCGTCCTCACGGGACCTCACCCACACGGGCGCACACGGCATCGACTGCGTCCTCGCCTCCACCCCGCCATGTTCATGGCGACCATCTTTCGAGGACACGGCGGCGGACGGCTCGATCGATGATTACGGCGAGCCACCTCCCATACAACCGCAACGGACTGAAATTCTTCACCGCCGCGGGCGGCGCAGACAAGGCGGACATCGAGAAGATCCTCACCTATGCCGCCGAGGCACCCGAGGCGCACGGTACCCTCGAGCACGTCCTGAAAGTTCGACCTCATCGGCCGCTACTGCGAGCACCTATGCAAAAAAATCCGCGACGCACTCGGCGGCGCGGAGCGACCGCTCGCAGGCATGCACATCGTCGTCGATGCGGGCAACGGCGCGGGCGGGCTTTCTTCGCCGGGCGCATCCTCACCTCACTCGGCGCGGACACGACGGGCAGCCAGTTCCTCGCCCCCGACGGGCACTTCCCGAACCACATCCCGAACCCCGAGAACGCCGACGCCATGCGCGCCATCAAGGACGCCGTGGTGAAAAACCATGCCGACCTCGGCCTCATCTTTGACACCGACGTCGACCGCATGAGCGCCGTCCTCGCCGACGGCACGGACGTGAGCCGCAACGCCCTCATCGCCATGATGGCCGCCATCCTCGCGCCCGAATCCCCTGGCTCCACCATCATCACCGACTCCGTCACCTCCGACGGCCTGCACGACTTCCTCGAGGATCACCTCCATCTAAAACACCTGCGCTACATGCGCGGCTACAAGAACGTCATCAACGAGTGCATCCGCCGCAACGCGGCGGGCGAGATCTCCCCGCTCGCCATCGAGACCTCGGGGCACGGCGCGCTCAGCGAGAACTACTACCTCGACGACGGCGCCTACCTCGCGGTAAAGCTCCTCATCGCTGCGGCAAAGGCACACGCAGAGGGTAAGACTCTCGGCGACCTCATCAAGGATCTGCGCCATCCCGCCGAGGAGCGCGAGATCCGTATCAAGATCACGGGCACCGACGACGTCAAGACCTACGGACGTGACGTCCTCGCCGCGTTCGAGCAGCGCGCCAGGATAGGGGACTCCCGATCGCCAGCCCATCCTACGAGGGCGTGCGCCCTCATCTTCCCGGGCGGCTGGGCACTCCTGCGCATGTCGCTCCACGACCCGAACATGCCCCTCAACATCGAGGCGGACGCCGCGGGCGGCGCGGACGTGATCGAGCGCGAGATCCGAGCGCTCCTCGCGGGATTTGACGCGCTCGACCTATCGGGCTTCCACGCATAACATTCCATCATACTGCTGCACAGGCATATTGCCGCGTGCGGCAGTGCATATTTGCAGCATGAGACGGCACAGCTGCTCCAACCCAATAACTTCTCATCTTTTTCCTACCTGATACGAATATTTTTATGCTATAATATACCATCTATATTTATGAGATAAATTATCGCAGGAGACAGAGTGATATGAAGGAATCTCTGCAGCACAAGCTGAGCAATCTCACCGGCCTCGCCGCATTCGCCGTCGTCATCGGAGCGATGCTCTTTGCGTGGCAGCTGCTCAGCACGGTGCCGTACGGCAACCTGACCCCCGAGTACGCCCTCATCGACAGGGATCTCTCCCACAACGACATCATCCACTTTCATGCAGCGGATCACGACTGGCGCCCCTACACAACGCCAACCCCCCCCACGGCAAACGATGCACAGGCGGTTTACATCTCGTGGGAGATCCCGCCGAATATGCCCCTCACCATCGACCACATCCTCGCGGCGACGACAAATCAGGATCTCTGCGTCTACATTGACGATCGTCTGGTCTACATGCACGGTTCGTGGGAGATTCTCAGTGACGCCTACGGCCGCACGCTCCACTTCATTGACGTCGCGGAACCTCTTGCGGGAAAGCGTGTGACTTTTCTTCTACACTCACGCTATTCTGCGTGGCTCGGCAGCTTTGACTACTTCTTCATCGGCAGCGATATGGCACTCTTCCAGAAGATCAGCATCACCGATGCCATCTACACGGCGAGCCTCTCCATCGCCGCCTCGCTCATCGTCTTCCTCCTCATGGATCTCGTCTGGCGCGGGTATTCACATCGGCGACGGCTGCAGATCTCACCTCATCGCCTTCCTCCTGAGCTTCATCCCTGTGGGCGACGGGCACCTCCTCCTCTTTGCGCGCCTCTTCGGCACAACGCAGATCTGGACGGAGCTGCACTACATCATGCTCCACCTCATGCCGATGCTCTTCCTCAAGATCACCGAGCACATCACCGCACGGTGCTACGCGCGCCCCCTGCGCATCATCCTTTGCCTCTACGGCATACTCTTCGCCATCGCTACGACGATAGAGATTTTCGGGCGAAGCGGCTACATAAACATGCTCTTCGCCTTCTACCCCATCCTCGGCCTCACCTTCCTCTACCCCATCTTCGTCCTCCTGCGCTCCTCGTGGGTAAAGCATCCCGCGTGCCGCTACGGCGTGATTGCGGCGATCTCCCTCATGCTCTTCGTCGGCATCGACGCCCTGCACTTTGAGTACCACCTCTTTACCTCGACGCTCTCGACCACCGTCTTCTCGATCTACGCCGTCATTCCGTTCGTCTTCTTCCTCATCCGCGAGCAGATGATGCTGGATGCGCAGCTCGCGCGGGAAAACAGTGCCCTCGCACAGGAGCTGCAGGTATCGCAGGACGAGGCAAAGCATGACTTCCTCACGGGCTGCTACAACCGCTTCCAGCTCGAGCCGAGCTTTGAGCGGTTCGCGGGACTCGCGGAGAAGAACGGCTTCCCCTTCTCCTATGCCATCTTCGACATCGACCACTTTAAGGAGGTCAACGACACGCACGGCCACCTCGGCGGCGATCAGGCGCTGCGCGGCATCGCCGAGATCGTACAGGCGCGCATCGACCGCCGCCACATCTTCATCCGCTACGGCGGCGACGAGTTCATCCTCCTCTCCCTCCACCACGACCTCGCGCAGATGGCGATGTTCTGCGAAACACTGCGCGCGGCGATCGAGGCGAGGATGGGCGGCATCACGATGAGCTTCGGCGTCTCCACATGGCACGGCGCGGGCGACTCGATGCACAGCCTCATGGAGCGTGCCGACCGTGCGCTCTACTGCTCCAAGGAAAAGGGACGCAACAGCGTCTCCACCGAGGGCGAGGCAGCGTGCTGCGCTACCTGTGCGAATGCAAATGCGGAGAACCATCGCTGACGAGTAATATAAACGAAGCGCTGATTAAATGAGGTATGCCCGATTGGCGTAGATATTTGTCCGAACGCGGCGAACGCCGATGATTCCAGTGCATCAGAGGACTGCTGTGCGAAGCTGAAAACTTCGCGCAGCACCTTTTTTGTATCCCTTCCACTGTATACTTGGATCACTGATTCTGCGGGAATCGCCTTTCCTATTGTTTTATATCGCCTAAATATGCTATAATGTTAGAAAATCCACACAAATTGCTACGAAAGTCCCTCATTTCCTCCGAAAGGAAGGTGCTCCCCCATGACGAAACTCCGCACATTCCTGCAGGACAATGTTGCTGCACTCCTCTGCACGGTAGCGCTCGCCGCCATTTGCATCATTTCATGGCGTCTCTCGCAGCGCCCCCGACCGTCAGCTCCCCCACGTATGCCCTCGCGGACACGCCCTTCCCGATGCTCCGCGACTTTCGCGCTGACGCGCTCGATTGGCAGTCCTATGACTATCCCGTCCCGCCGCCCCTGCCAACGGATGCATCGGCGGTCTATCTTTCGTGGGAGATCCCGTATGCCTCACTGTTCATGAACTGCAACCTGTTCTTTACCACAACGAATCAGGATATCGCCGTCTACCTCGACGACGATCTCGTCTACCGCTACGGCGACTGGTCGGGGCGCACGGAAACGCGCGGCCGCACGATCCACTATGTCCCCCTCGACAACAAGGCGGCAGGACGGCGGCTCACGATCCTCCTGCACACGACGGATATGGGGCGGCGTGGGAGCATCGACGACTTTGAGATCGGCACGACAACGCAGTTCATGAAGAACATCTACCTTCGCCGACGCGATCTACACCTCGGCGCTCTCCATCGCCCTCGCGATGATCGCCTTTCTCAGTCTCAACTTCTCGTGGCGCGCCCTGCAAGATTTGCATCGCCGCGCACACATCTACCTCATCGTCTGGCTCGCCGCATTCGCCCTGTGGACGACGGGCACCACCTCCCTCTTCCCGCGTCTCTTCGGGATGCCCGCACTCTGGTGGGAGCTGCATCTCTCGATGATCTATGCGCTGCCGATCTGCTGGGCACTCGTCGTGCGCGAGATCGTCGCTCCGCAGTACCACGCACGCGTGAAAGAACATCCTGCACATCTTCGTCGGGATCTTCGCAGCGGTCGACCCTCGCCGAGCTCATCGGACGAAACGCATACAACAGCATGCTCCCGTTCTACAATATACTGCTCCTTTGCGTCAGATCCTCATCCTCATCCATGCACTCGTCCGCTCCCACTGGGCATACCACCCTGCGTGCCGCTACGCCGCCTTTGGACTGATCGCCTTCACCGCGCTCTCCCTTGTTGATGTGCTGCACTGGGAGTACCCATCTCCTCACGGGGATACTCTCCACGGCCGTGTTCTCCGTCTACGCCATGGTACCGCTCATCCTCCACCTCATCCGCATCCAGATGATGGAGGAGGCGGCACTCGAGCGCCAGAACGAGCGCCTCGCGCAGGAGCTCGTCGCATCGCAGGACGCCGCCCAGCGCGACTTCCTCACGGGCTGCTACAACCGCCATCAGCTCGACGCGGGCTTTGATCGATTCTCCGTCCCTCGCGCACGAGCGCGGGTTCAAGTTCTCCCTTGCCCTCTTTGACATCGACCACTTCAAGGAGGTCAACGACACGCACGGGCACCTCGCGGGCGATCAGGTGCTCAGAGACATCGCCGCCATCATCCACGACGAGATCGACCGCCGCCACATCTTCATCCGCTACGGCGGCGACGAGTTCGTCCTCCTCGGCCTGCACTACGACCTCGAGGCGATGACCGCATTCTGCGAGAGACTGCGCGCCATCCTCGAGGAGCGCATGGGCGGCGTCACGCTCAGCTTTGGCGTCTCCACATGGCACGGGGGATGCGACTCCTCCCCGGGCTCATCGCGCGCGCCGACCGCGCCCTCTACCGCTCCAGGAAAAAGGGCGCAACGCCGTCTCCGACGAGAGCGAGATCGGTGCGGCGTGGGATGCGTCGCCGCCAAATCAAAGCCTTGTTGGCAAAAGAGTACCGCATACGCGCGGTGCTCTTTTTATCTTCTTTCTTTTTAATACTAGGTCATATCTTTTTCTTGTAAATCACAGGCGACTATGCTAGAATGAATCCATACTTTGGGAATCGTTTTCCATGAAGGAAATGCAGACAGTGATTCCCTCATCAACGAAAAAGGAGAATCATCATGTTCCAAATCGACAACATTCGGGAAATGTTCTTCTCGTGGAGGGGCGTCTCAACCGCAAGCCCTACATCCTGCGCTGCCTCGCCCTCGGTCTCATCATGACGGCGGTCTACATCCTGCTGATGGTGATCGCCTTTACCACGGCAGCGGCACAGATCGGCAATGGCATCCCCACGATGGGCGCATTCAGTGCGACCTATATCCTCTACCCTGCCCCTTCATCATCTCGGGCTACCTCCTCGCGATCCGCCGTCTGCATCGACCTCGACCTCTCGGCGTTCTTCATCCCTGCTGAGCTTCGTCCCCTGTCGTCAGCTTCTTCTTCGCGCTCTACCTCATCTTCAAGAAGGGCACAGAGGGCCGAACGCCCTACGGCCCGGATCCCGCTCAGCACGGATCCTGAGATGCCCGTATTCAGTACATCTGCTGTCAATACAATAAACAGCACAGAAATAGATGATGCCCAGACAGACAGCGATACATCGCATGACAGCGGCGTATCGCGCAGCTGAGGACTGCGTATGAATCACGCACTCTTTTCTCTCACGGGCAGGCTCACGCGGCGCGACTTTCGCCCTGACGCTCGGCGTCATCAGCGGCGGCGTCTTCTTTGCCATGCTCGCGCTCTGCTATCTCCTCTTCCCGCTCACCGCATCCGCTGCGGTGGGCTTTTTCCGTGATTCGGCAGAGGTCTTCTTCACCGTCTACATCGCGGCATTTCTCGGGCTCAACCTCCTCCTCTACGCGCTCATCCCGCCGCTCGCCATCCCCGCCGTCGTACGGCGTCTGCACGATCTGGGACACGGCGGCGGCTGGGCGGCGCCCATGCTCCTCCTCTGCGTCCCCGTTCTCCTCCTCATGCTCCTGCCCGTCGGTATCTTCATCGGCATCCTCAACGATATGATAGGGGCCGTCTTTTCCCCTCTGGAACGGAACAACGGAGGCATTCGCCTCCGCCGTCGCCGCGAGCATGGGCATCGCGCTGCTTCTCTTCTTCCTCCTCTTTCTCCCGCTCGCCTGCTGGCTCGGCTGGCTCTTCCTCAAAAAGGGAAAACCGGAGGCGAATTGCTGGGGCGATCCCCCCGTCGAGGAGGTACTGCCGCCCACGCGCGCAGCGTATTTCTCCTGTGCGGGGACGGTGACGCGCACGGCGTTCATCCGCCGCAGCCTCCTCCTCCTCCTCGTGCTGGGGCTTGTCCTCCCGCCGGCGGCACAGCTCATCCTGCAGTCCATGGCCGGCGTGCTCGCGATCCTTGTCGCGGCGATTCCGGAGGCAGCGCGGATCCTGCCACGGTCATCATCATTCTCTTCGTCCTCCCCTTCGTACTCTTTCCGCTCCCCTCCCTGCCGCTCGTACGGCAGCGCCTGCGCACGCTGGGACATTCCCCCTATGAGGCGTTCCTCCCTTCGCCGTACTGCTCCCACTCCTCATCACACCGCTGCCGTTTGCCCGGATTTTCTCCTCCGAGGTTCTGACGGAGGGCAGCGCTGTCACGGACGGCGCGCTCCAGTCGGCAGTGGACAGCATGATCGGCGTGCCGAGCATCCTCCTCTGGACACTCTGCGGCATCCTCTCGCTCATCGGTATTATCCGACTGCTCGCAAATGACGATATATCCTATAGAAGGGAATCGTCCGACGAAAGCGAGGTCCATGATGTACTGCCCAAAATGTGAAAAATTCGTCCCCTCCACCGCCACTGCCTGCCCGCACTGCGGCATCCCCATCATCTCGGGATTCTCGCCGAACTACGGCGCGGGCTTCTCCCTCGGCGACGACGACACAGAAAGCCGCAACGATGCGCCCCCGGCGAAGGTCGTGAACTCCGACCTCTACGACGACGTGCCCGACACGGATGCACCGCCCGTGGAGGGCATCGGCAGCAAACCTAAAGTCGCTCTTTCGGATTCGGGAAGAAATACGTCCATAGACAGAAAGCCCCTCGGCCATGTGCCGAGGGGCTTTTATAGGAATCGCTGATAAAATGAAGTCTGCCAGATTGGCGTAGATTTTTCGCCCGAACAAGGAGGCAAACCGGACGCATAGCAAGGGCTATGTGGAGGATTTTGCCGACACAGTGCGGGCAAAAAGATGCGTCAAGATGGTAGTGCTGAAAGTTTATCAGTGCTTCCTATACGTAGGGGAAAGCGAAAAAGACTCCTCCCGAGGAGAAGTCTTTGTATATGTCCGTATGGTGCGATTGGCGCGAGTCGAACGCGCGACCCTCTGCTTAGGAGGCAGATGCTCTATCCATCTGAGCTACAACCGCAGGAAACGTACTAGAGTCTACCAAAAACACGCGAAAAAGTGCAAGCCGTTCCCCGTCTCCATCCACAGAAGCGGCGACAGAGCACAAAAAGGGACACTGGACGAAACGTTTTCGCTTCGTCCAGTGTCCCTCATCATGTCCTGCCGATGCAGTACTCAGGCAAAGCTGAGCGCTGTCTACCGTCTGGACACTGATGTCCTTAATGGAGACAGGGTATGCCTCACCGAGCATGATCGCCTTCTTTGCGATGACATCCTGCAGGCAGGTCTCCACCGCCGCCTTCGTCAGATCATCCTTCGGATCCATCAGACTGACCGTGTGGTTCTTGCCCGTCGAGAGCGCCAGCGTCATGCGGAGCTGTTTCTTCGTCGACATCGTCGTACCTCCTTTCTGCGTGTCCTCACATCGTCTGCTGCGCGGGGGGCTCAGTCCGTCAGGACAGCCGTATCCGTGCGCATCACCCTGATCGAGCCCGTGCTTCTGCAGATTCGCGAACCCGCGTCCGACCGCGAGCGCATCCGCATCCGTGAGCACAGGCGCAAGCCCCTGCGATCGTGCGGTTCTTATAGAGGTTCTTGCCGTCTGCGCCGACCCCCGTAATCACCTTCAGCGTGAGCTTGCTCGCTGCTTCTTTGCGTGCCATAGATGTCACTCCTTTCCGTTTTGTTCGTCCGCTGTAAGCTGCTTACACCCAAATACCTGCTGCGGCGAAAAAGAAGAGCCTCCACGCAAAAATTTTTCTTTACATACGAACATATTTTTCTCTATAATAGCATTCAGAAAGGAACAGGAGATCCAGAATCGTGTCCCGTGCCTGTGCGCCTCGCCAGCGGCAGGCAGGAGTCATGGAGTCACAGCATTTTGCCGTGATTCCCCAAAACAAAGGAGATCCACTATGAATCGTACGAAAAGAGAATGCCTGATGCAGCGCCTGCCCGCTCCGGCGGACATCCTCGCCCTCATTCCGGCGCAGGAGGACACGACGCGCACCGCCGTGATCTGCGCGCACGGGAGCAGCCTGATGCTCGGCGCCACACCGGAGCACGTGCTCGCCTGTCTCGCCGAGCGCGAGGACAAGGCACTCGCCTCATCCGACGCAACGCCGCCCGTCTCATGGCACGGCGGCGCAACATCATCCTCCCCATCCTGCATGGCTGCGTCCTCACCCCCGTCAAGATGTATAACATGCGGCGCGGCGGCATCGGCTACGTCAACACGGCATACGCCGCCCTCGTCCTGCGGCGGCGCGGCATGGGGAGCGACATCGCCCTGCAGAACGGCGACATCATCCACAGCCTGTGGACCTCGCCCACCGTCGAGCGGCTCGTACACGAGGGGCGTGCCGTCCACTTCAAACTGCTCAACGACGTGCGGCGCCAGCTCCGCTTTGCCGAGGACTTGGCTTAGGGAATCACTGATAAATTCAGCACCATCATCTTGACGCATCTTTTTTGCCCGTACTTCGGCGGAAAATCCTCCACAGAGCACCACTCTGCGTCCGGTTTTCCACCTTGTTCGGACGAAAAAATCTACGCCAATCTGACGGGCTTCATTTTATCAGTGATTCCCTAGAAAGCGCCTTGCATTTCCCCTCCATCCATTGTATGATACGAATATCGAACAATGGAGGGTACAATATGCAGATTTCAAGCCGCTTCACCATCGCCGTCCACATCCTCATCTGTGTCGATCTCTTCGGCAAACACGAGCCAGCGACGAGCGAATCGCTCGCGGGAGCATCGGCGTACATCCCGTCGTCATCCGCCGCATCCTCGGTCAGCTCCGCCGCGCGGGGCTCATCACCGTCGCACGCGGACGCGAGGGCGGCGCACACATCGCCAAGGAACTCACAGACATCACGCTCGCCGACATCTTCCGTGCCGTAGAGAGTATCAGCGGTCAGTCCCTCTTCAGCTTCCATGAGAACCCAAACCCCGCCTGCCCCGTCGGCAGCCATATCCACGATGTACTCGACCACCGTCTCATGGACATCCAAGACGCCATGGAGAAGGAAATGGAGGCGATTCCCTCGCCGACGTTGTCAAAGAGGCACGGGAAAAAGGCAAATATATAGTTATTTATTGGTCATTGTATATATAATATCCACTATTATAAATATGGATGGCCGTCCCCATCTTCAGAGGAGGAAGTACGCCGCATGACATGGGTATCGCATGTTGCACTCACGGGCACGATTGCCTACGCGGTGAGTGCCGATCCGCTCGCGGCGGCGGCGGCATGCGTCGGCGCCGTCCTGCCGGACAAGGTGGAGGCACCCCCGGCAGTGTCGGGATGGCGTACATGGCGCAGCCGTCACCGCGGCTGGTCGCATTGGCCGATGCTCTATCTCGCCCTCATCGGTGCGCTCCTCCACAGTGAGACGTACATCGGGAGCAGGATGTTCCTCACTTTGCTCCTATGGGTATTCCTCGGTGCACTCCTCCACATCGCGGAGGATCGCGGTCTGCGGCAAGGTGCCCGCCGTCCTCCCGACGCAGAAAATCGGGATACGCCTCTTTACCGTCGGCTCGCTGCGGGAATATCTATTCACAGCTCTATGTATTGGCATTGTCTATGCAGGAAGTTGTTTCTAGGGAATGAGTGATAATAAAAGACCTGTTCGATGAAGCCGAATCGCTTCGTCGAACAGGTCTTTTGCTGATGGATTAGTGATTTGCCGCCGTATAGATGGTGATGGCGTCGGCGCGTGTGAGCGGATGGAAGACGCCGATGCGGATGCGATCCTCCTGCGTCGCATCGTCGGCGAGCTGCTCGATCGTCCCCGCCGAGAGGGTGCCGATCCCTCAGCCCGCCGATGCTCGTCGGCATTCCGATGGAGGTGAAGAACTCCTCCATGTGACGGATGCCCGCGCGCCCGCTCCTCATCCGTGCCCGCATCAATGCCGAAGAGGTCGGCGGCGAACTGGGCAAAAGCGTGCCGGGTCGTGAGGGATAGGCAAACCGCGCCCACGATCCCCAGAGCGCGGTGAGCGCACGCCCATGCGTTGCATCATAGTGTGCAGAGAGCGGATGGCTCAGCTTGTGTACGGAGAAATCCTTACCGCGTCCAAGCCCCTGTCAGGTCACTGTGTGATACACTGCCGCAGTACATGAGCTCACTCATCGCATCATAGTCCTTGCGCGAGACGAGGAGGCGCACGGACTCCATCACGGTGCGCAGGAGATCAATCGCCACGCGGTCGGTGAAGACGTTCGGCTCCTTGACATCCGTGAAGAACCGCTCCATCGTGTGCATCATGATGTCCGATGCCCCCGCGGCGATCTGCTCACGCGGCAGGGTAAAGGCGAGCGTCGGGTTCATAAAGGCGAAGACAGGGCGGTTGAGCGGCGAATTCAGCCCTACTTTCTGCCCCGTATCCTCATTCGTCAGCACGGCGGAGTCACTCGTCTCACTGCCCGCAGCTGGGATGGTGAGCACGGACGCGACGGGCATCGTGCGCGTCAGCTCTGCCTTTTTCGTCCAGATATCCCAGATGTCCACGTCAGGATTTGCGATGCCGTGGGCGACTGCCTTCGCCGAGTCGATCACGCTCCCGCCGCCGATGGCAAGGATGAAGTTCACATCCGCTGTGAGCCCCTCGCGGATCGCCTCGCGGACGAACGCAACGCGCGGGTTCGGCTGTACGCCGCCCAGCGACGAGGAACGCCAGTCCCCGCCGAGGTCAGATTCATCTCGATGCGCGAGAGCAGCCCCGAGCGCTCTGCGCTGCCGCCGCCGTGGAGAATGAGCACGCGGCGCGCCCCCGCCGCACGCAGTTTTGCGGGAACGGCATCCTCCGCCCCCCGCCCGAAGATGATCTCTGTCGGACAATGATAGGTAAAGCTCTGCATGAAACTCCTCCTTTAATTGGAACGAAACATACCGTATCCATCTCTATTATAGCAGAACAATCAGGAAAAATCATATTGGTGTGAAGAAAAAGTGTTGCAAAAAGACTTCAAAAATTTCGTATAATAAAATACACATAGAAATTATCATTACTTCCAGTAAGGAGGCTGAGAAAAATGAGTGGAGATCAAAGCAAAGAAGCCCAAAAGATACATGAGGCTGAGCAGAAATTTGATCGCACGCGTCGTCTCGTCGGTCTGATCGGTGCGCCAATCCTCGCGATTCTGGTGCTCCTGACGCCGATCGAGGGACTCACGCTCGCATCCCACAAGCTGCTCGCCATCATGGTTCTGGTGGCACTCTGGTGGATCACGGAACCCGTGCCCATCCCCGTCACGTCCCTCATCGGGCCGACGCTCGCTGTCGTGACAGGCGTGGTTACGGCAAAGGACGCCTATGCGGCATTCGCCAATCCGATGATCTTCCTCTTCATGGGTGGATTTATCCTCGCAAAGGCGATGATGGATCACGGGCTCGACAAGCGATTTCGCCTACTGGCTGCTCTCGCGCTCGTGGGTCGGCTCGAATCCACGCCGCATCTTTCCTCGCGATTGGTCTTGCCGCAGCGCTCTGCTCCGGCTGGGTGAGCAACACGGCGACGGCCGCGATGATGTTCCCGATCGCCCTCGGCCTGCTCGCCGCCGTCAAGGAAATGATGGCCGCGAACGGCAAGGAGATCGACCCTGCACGACTACAAGTACGCGACCGGGCTGATGCTCATGACCGCGTATGCCTGCTCGATCGGCGGTGTTCTGACACCGATCGGCACCCGCCGAACATCATCATGCTCAGCTTCCTCGATCAGATGGCAAACATCCATCTCCTTCTTTGAATGGATGACATGGGGTGTCATTGCGATGGTGGCATACTTCATCATCGCCTATGTGGTTCTCATCCGCATGTTCCCGCCCGATGTCGAGCGCATCGACGGCGCAGAGGAGTTCATCCGCGCGCGTGTCGCGGAGCTCGGCGGCTGGACGCGCGCCCAGAAGAACACGCTCTTCTGCTTCCTCGTCGCCGTCTTCCTCTGGGTGTTCCCGGGCATTCTCTCGATGACGCTCGGCAGCACCTCACCGCTCCTCAAGATGTATTCGCGCCTCTTCCCTGAGGCCGTCGCAGCGATGGCAGGCGCGCTGCTCCTCTTCCTCCTGCCGATCAACTTCAAGGAGCGCAAGTTCACACTGGAGTGGAAATCAGCGGTACAGGGCATCGAGTGGGGCACGCTCATCCTCTTCGGCGGCGGCCTCGCCATGGGCGGCATGATGTATAAGACGGGCCTCTCCCAGTGGGTCGGCGACCGCATTGTCGGGATGCTCGGCGGCGAGCCGTCCGAGTTCGCCCTCGTCGCGATCTTCTGTGTGATGGCACTGCTCCTCTCGAGCTCACGAGCCACACGGCAGCGACGAACATGATCGGCCCGCTCGCCATTACGGCGGCGATGTCGGCAGGGTTCAGCCCGATCCACGTTGCGATCGGTATCGCCCTCTCCTCGTCACTCGGCTTCATGCTGCCGGTGTCCACACCGCCGAATGCGATTGTCTATGCGTCGGGCTATATCCCCATCACAAAGATGATCAAGACCGGTGTCTACATCGACTTTATCGGCATCTTCTGCGTGACCATCCCGCTCGTGCTCTACTTCGTGGTATGGCTCGTCGGGTAAAACACAATCTTCCACATACAAGAGGCTGTGGCACAAAGGTAAATGTATCTTTGTGCCACGGCCTTCTTTTCGTATAGGGACAGATTCACGAAACGACATTCTCGGAATCCGTTATCTATGAGGGGCTTGGCATGACGAAGAAGTGCGCGCAAAAAGATGTGCTAAGATAGCGCGGCTGAATTTATCGGTGATTCCCTAATTTTAATTTTATGAAGCATCCATAGATTCTCCCTTGACGCAATAATATGAAGTAAGTTATCATATACGTTGCAGAGATAGTTTCATTATCATTTGCATTGATAACAATGTGGATCTTAGGAGGTATCTTGATTGACATTGAAGGACGGGAAGACAGGAATGACGCTGAAGATTCTGCAAATCAGCGAGTCGCCGCTCAAACAGCGTCTTATGTCGATGGGGATGATTCCGGGGACGAAGGTGACGGTTCTGCGTTCGGCACCTATGGGGGACCCGATCGCGATTGGCATTCGCTCGTATAACCTCGCCATGCGGCGCGAGGATGCAGCACTCATAACGGTCGAGCAAATCGGTTAAGGGGAGGGCGGAGATATGTCAGCATTGGCAGTTGCACTGACCGGAAACCCAAATACCGGTAAATCGACCATATTCAACGCACTGACGGGTGCGCGTCAGAAAATCGGAAACTGGCCGGGGGTCACGGTTGACAAGAAAATCGGTCACACGCATTACAAGGGGCGGGCGATTTCCATCGTCGACCTTCCGGGGACGTACAGCATCAACGCCCGCTCGCCGGAGGAACAAATCGTCATCGACTACTTGACGAGCACGAAGCTGGATCTCGTCCTGAATGTCGTGGACAGCTCGAACATCGAGCGCAATCTTTTCCTCACGGTGCAGCTCCTCGAGAAGGGGATTCCGCTCCTCATCGATCTCAATATGCAGGACGATGCACAGCGGCGCGGCATCAAGATCAACACGGCGAAGCTCGAAGAGGCGCTCGGCATGCCCACCGTCGAGACGACGGGGCGCAGCAGCAAGAGTACAAAGACGCTGCTCGATGTCTTTACGAGTACGGTCATGGCACGGTACCAGCCGAGCGACCTCGTCAAGGAGCATATCGCGAAGATCCATGAGATCGAGAGCAGTTCGCGTACGGAGGCGGAGAAGGAAGAGGCGATCATTGAGGCGCGCTATGCTCTCATCGATCAAGTCGTGCAGTATGCCGTAACAGTGCAGAATATCGGTGCGACGCACTCGGAGAAAATGGATCGTTTTCTCGCAAACGGTGTGCTTGCGCTGCCGATTTTCCTTTTGATTCTCTATGGCGTGTTTCAGATCACGTTTACATGGATCGGACAGCCCATTGCCGACGAACTCGAGGTGCTCATCAACGATGAGTTCCTGAACTTTGTCAAGGATTCGCTTGTAGCAGCGGGAGTCGCGGACTGGATGGTTTCGCTGGTCACGGACGGCATCATCGCGGGTGTCGGCTCAGTGCTGACGTTCGTTCCGCTCATCTTCGTCCTGTTCTTCTGCCTCTCGTTCCTCGATGGCACGGGATACATGGCACGCATCGCGTTCATCACGGATCCGATTATGCGCCGCTGCGGACTGACGGGCAGGGGATCATGCCGCTGATGATGGGCTTCGGCTGCGCCGTTCCGTCCATCATGGGGGCACGTGCGCTCGACTCGGAAAAAGACCGCATGATCTCGATCCTCGTCACACCGTTCCTGACGTGCGGTGCGAAGCTGCCAATCATGGCTCTGTTTGCGGCGATGTTCTTTCCCCGATGATGCGGCAAACGTTGTATTCCCTATGTATATCATCGGTATGGTCATGGCCATCATCGTGGCGAAAGGTGCTCGGTTCGACGCTCGTTTAGGCACAGGGGCTCGACCTTTCTGTTGAGCTCCCGCCGTACCGCATGCCCGATATGAATTCGGTTCTCCTGGAGACGTGGGACAAGGGCAAGGGCTATCTCATCAAGGCAGGTACGATTATCTTTGCGGCATCGGTCATCCTTTGGTTCATGTCCAACTACAACTTCAGCGGTCCGTGCGAGATTGAGGACGGTATCCTCGCGACGCTCGGCGGCTGGATGTCTGACGCTCTTCACATTCCACGGCTTTGCAACGTGGGAGGCTGGCGCGGCTGTCCTTTCCGGTATCATGGCGAAGGAAACGGTCGTTGCGACAATCGGCATTCTCTATGGTGTTGCCGATGTCTCGACCGAAGCGGCGGATGCGGCTATACGGCTTCCATGATGCTTCAGACAGGTATGGGCGCAGCGTTTACAAGTCTTTCTGCGCTTGCCTTCATGGTATTCTCACAGCTCTACACGCCATGTGTCACGTCACTCGGTACGATTAGGAAAGAGACAGGCGCGTGGAAATGGGTCGCTTTCTCTGCCGTCTATATGTTCGCGATTGCTTGGTTTGTTTCGCTTCTGTCTATCAGATTGGTCGGTTACTCGGCTCTGATGGGCGCCTCTGAGGGGAGATTCTTATGGCAACCCTATGTCGTCGGTGCATTTTTGGCTGCTACTCTTTTTGCCGTTCGCCACGTCTCATCGGAACTTTCGCCTGGGCAGGAAGGACTGCTGCGGCAGCAGCTGCTCGTCGTGTGATGAACCTCCTTCCTGCTGCCATTCATCGGAACAATTGAAAAAATAAAGGAAGCACTGATACGCTGAATGGATCAGTACTTCCTAAACAAAATGCTCTGCACGTTTGTTTCGTGCAACAGCCCATTTTGATCTACTCTTCTGCGGTAAAAGCGGACCGGCACCTCCGTCAGCTCCTGGTCTCCATGCGGCGGCAGGTGACGTTCGCCGAGGCGAGCATCCGCTTTGAGGCCTTCATGCTGTCCGTTCCCGGCGTACTTGTCCGAGAGGTAGATGACCTCACGGATGCCGCTCTGGATGATCGCCTGCAGCATCTCGTTGCACAGGAACAGTGATGTGTAGATACGGCAGCCTTTCAATGACGTGCTTGCGTTGAGGATGGCGTTCAGCTCCGCATGCACGACATAGGGGTACTTTTGCTCCGGCGAACTCCCCGTCCGTCCCCACGGATACTCATGGTCGTCGCAGCCGTTCGGCATCCCGTTGCAGCCGACGCCAACGATATGCTTGTCCTCGTTGACGATGCGGCGCCGACCTGCGTATGCGGATCGCCTGCTGCGATAGGCGGAAAAGAGCGCCACGCCCATAAAAATACTCATCCCATGAGTAACATGCGACGATTCTCCCTGTGATTGTACAGCATACATTTGTTTGCTATAATCATGGCGCACTGATAGGCGTCAGTGGGCGGTAATCAGCACGAGAGGGGAGTGATGGCATGGGGATCTACGATCTTTGTAAGTTTTCCTCGTTGCTTCATCACACTTGGTTCTCGTAATCGAAGTCATAGCAGAAAGCTCCAAAGCTAGCAGAGCGTGAGCGATTTCTGCATATTTATGGGCGGCCTGACGTCGGCAGTGCCTTTTTCTATGTCTATTTTACTTCAATCCGCCGATTTCGTCAGCATTGCACAGCATACGTTTTGTTTGCTATAATCATGCGAGCACTGTACGTAACGGTAGGCGGCTAATCAGCCCCCGGTAAAGTGATGGCATGAGACCTACGAGTTCTTATCGTTTTCGCTCTGATTCCACCGTACTTGGTTTTATCCAAGTCGACGATAATGAGAGCTCCGCCTTGCGTCTCCAAACAACAGGCGGGTATCTCCTACATGTAAGAGGGCGCACGCCCATCGGCAGTGCCCTTTTCTATGTCCATTTTTACTTCAATCCGCCGATTTCGTCAAGCACGAGCTCACACCACATCGACGCGCAGCACGCCGTCCACCTGCCGCAGAGCATCGGCGATAAAGCGACGGCTTGATGTTCTCGGTTGCAGACCTCAAAGGTCAGGTAGATGCGCTGCTCGCCGCCCCGTCTCTGTCTCCGCCTCGTCCTCGTCCGTCCTGACCTTCATCCGCGTGAGCTGCAGATGGAGATCCTCGATGCAGGCACTGAGCGCGCTGATCTGCCGGGACGGTCAATCGATCGTGGATGGAGGGAGAGCAGGCGTTCATGATCGACCCACGCATCGAGCCGCGAGAGATTCCCGAGGATGAGGATCACGATCGCCGTCGTCACGCTCGCGCCGAGGTAAAACCCGCGCCGACCGCAAGCCCGACCCCGCGCGACCACCCAGAGCGTCGCCGCCGTCGTCAGCCTGTGACCGTCAGCCCTCCTTCATGATCGCGCCCTGCACCGGAGAAAGCCGATGCCTGAGACCACCTGCGCCGCGAGACGCGCAGGGGTCGGCGTTCGTCTTCTACCTCCACATTGTCATAGAGCGCCTGACGATAATCATGATAAGACATGAGCCGAGCGCCGACGTATTCGTCCGCAGCCCCGCCGACTTGTTTCGCATCTGCCGCTCGTAGCCGATGATCCCGCCCATCACACACGAGAGCACGAGCCGCAGACATACCTCCCACTCCATTCAAATCTTCCTCCAAAATAAACAGAATATATCGTATACAGCTTATTCCATAAGTTATCCCCAGCTGTGTAAAACTCTGTGGATAAAATTGTTCAAAAGCCCCCAACTGCCTTTTATCCACATCTGCACAATGTGTATAATTTTACGAACGATCCTCCGATTTCTGGGATAACGTGGATGATCAGTGGATAACTCTATATGGGCGTTGATCGGCTGACATTTTCCATATTTGTGCAGGTGAATCGCTATTTTTCCACAGGGACGCGTGGATATCCGGACTTCTCCTCCGCCGTCCAAGAGGATAAGGGTGCACAATCAGTGACGAATGTAGTAGCGTTTTTCCCCGTCACCTCGCGTATCCACCCACGCGGGCAGCGTGACTCCGCCGTCTCGCGACGGCAGTTCCACCTCGGCGACAACGAGACCATCGTTTGCCCCATGAAAGACATCGACCTCCCATCGGCGCCCTGCGGCATCCACGACATAGCGCGTCTCTCCACGAGCGGCGGATCGCAGAGCGCGAGCATCATCCCGCGCATCCGTCGGGGATCTCATACTCATACTCCGCGCACCATCCCGCGCGTCTCCCCTTGACCGTCAGATAGCCGCGCCCGCCGGCGAGACGCACGCACCGTCCGCTGCGGATCACGCGGAGAGATAGCCCTGCGCCATCTCCGTCCCCGCGCCCTGTGGGCGAAATCCGCCCGCACCGTAAACTTGCGCTCGATCTCAACGCCCATATTTTCCTCCCTATATGTAGGTTTTCTAAAATACTCTCCCGTAAAATAATTTTCTCGGCACGAATCGGCATTTCATCCGACCATGGAGAAAGTAGTGCAGGCAGCGTATTTTTGCGATTAAACCGAACGAACAATGAATACAGCCTCCCATTCTGCCGCCTAGAGCGGCAAAAACAGCAGATTTCCGCCATTTCAAGGAACAATCCCCCTGCATATTCGCCGCGTTTGCTATATATTATGTGATACTGAGTAGATATGCTGTACCATCCCTGTGATTTCTACAGTATAATCCACGCACATGACTGAATGCAACCGCGCGGAATACACGCGCCCACCTGCGATGGGGAGGAAAGGACAGATTCTGCGATGACGACACTACCACCGAAGAGACCAACGGCGAAAAAGAAACGATGGCTCTACATCGTGCTCGGCACGATCTCATCTTCGTCCTTGCGGCGCTCGCGGGCGTCTTCTTTGCCCAGAGCAGCTCTGCTCGACCGCGCCAAAGGAGACCCCGAAGGACGAGCTCCTCACCGCCAGGACAAGGCAACCATCATGATCATGGGCGTCGATGAGCGCTCCGACGTCGGACCAGCGACACCCTCATGGTCGCGACCATCGACCCGCAGAAAAACGAGGCCTCGCTCCTCTCCATCCCGCGTGACACGCGCGTCGCCATCGAAAAACGGCTACGACAAAAATCAACGCGGCATACGCCTACGGCGGCGAAAACTCACCAGCGCACCGTCGAGACTTCCTCGGCATCCGCATGGATCACTACGTCATCATCAACACCCACGCCTTCAAAAGATCATCGACGCCATCGGCGGCATCGACATCGACGTCGAAAAGCGCATGTACTACGAGGATCCGTGGGACGACGACGGCGGCCTCGTCATCGACCTGCGCCCGGGACGCCAGCACATGGACGGCAAGACGGCTGTCACCTAGCGTCCGCTACCGCGACGAGGAGGGCGACATCGGCCGCGTCAAACGCCAGCAGAAATTCATGCGCGTGCGTCGACGCCGTAACCACCCCGCCATCCTGCCGCGCCTGCCGGGCATCATCGCGAGCGTCATCTGACAGCGTCAAGACCGACCTCGCGTCCGCCAGATGCTTGAGTTCATCGGCACACTGAAACAGGCACAGGCAAGGACTGCGCACCGACATGGTGCCGGGACGCCCGCTCTACCATCGAGGGCATCAGCTACTGGATCCCCGACAGGAGCAGCTCAGCCGCAACATGGTCAACACCCTCGGCCTCAGCCTGAACGCGAACGAGCGCAGCCAGCATGGAGCGCGCCATCCGCGACTACGAGAACTCCATCCCGCCGGTGCCACCGAGGTACCCGAGGGCGACAACAGCATCGGCCGCCCGCGTCAGCGGGAGCGAGGCACTCGACACACGGAGCCGCAAACACTCCTCCTCGAGGACAGCAGGCAAGACCGAGCGCAAATCCACCGACCAGAAGAGCAGCGACAAAAGCAGCAAAACGCAGCACCGACACATCCCCGCCGAAAAATCGGCCGACACCGACAGTGGAAGTGGAAACGGGAGCAACAGCCGCCACGCGAGCACGCGTCAGACGCAGATGCGCGACAGCGAGCGGCGACTGCCGCAGCACCGCAGCGCAGCGGCGAGCAACAAGAGAAGCGATCCGCTGCACCGATCAAAGTACAAGATATCGCCTCCTGCCGCCCCTACGGAGAGAGAGAACCGTAGAAAACGGCGGCAGAGGACATAGAGGGACATCCCCAAGGGAGGAAAATGCACCATGGGAAGCAAAATTTGATGCAGAATCACTCGACTTCATAAGAGCCATCACGGCAAGCTCGGCGTCACGCCGACCGTCCCGCTGAAGACCCGCGACGACCTCAGCCGCGCCTACACGCCCGGCGTCGCCGCACCGTGCCTCGCGAGTCAAGGCAGACCCGAAAAGATCTACGACTACACGAGCAGGGCAACATGGTCGCCGTCGTCACGGGCACCGCCGTCCTCGGTCTCGGCAACATCGGCGCAGGCGCAGGCCTCCCGTCGCGGAGGGCAAGGCGATCCTCTTCAAGGCTTTGCCGGTGTCGACTCCGTCCCCGTCTGCGTGAACAGCGAAAAAGTCGAGACGTCGTCAAAGTCTCGCAGCTCATCGCCCCCACCTACGGCGGCATCAACCTCGAGGACATCAAGGCACCCCAGTGCTTTTGACATCGAGAACGAGCTCAAAAAGACCCTTGACATCCCCGTTTTCCATCGATGACCAGCACGGCACAGCGATCGTCGTCGTCTCCGCCCTCCTCAACGCGTACCAGTACCTCGACGCGACCTCAAGACGGCGAACATCGTCATCAACGCGCAGGTGCGGCAGGATGAGCGATCGCACGCCTCCTCTGCCCTACGGCATCAAGACGTCGTCCTCTGCGACGACGACGGGCGCGATCTACGAGGGACGCGAAAGAACATGAACCCGTAGCGAGAGCCTCGCCAAAGTCTCCAACCATCAGAAGGGAGCAGGCACGCTCGCCGAGGTCATCAAGGCGAGACATCTTCATCGGCGTCTCGGCAGCCTCACGCCCGCGATGATCAAGAGCACGAGCAAGGACCCCGTCGTCATGGCGATGGCGAACCCGTCCCCGAGATCCCGCCCGACGAGGCAAAGGCGGCAGGCGCACGCATCGTCTGCACGGGACGCCTGACTTCCCGAATCAGGTCAACAACCTCTCGCCTTCCCCGGGCATCTTCCGCGGTGCGCTGGACGCGCGCAAAGGAAATCAACGAGGAGATGAAAAATCGCCGCCGCCGGCGCGATTGCCTCCTCATCCACGAATCCGAGCTGAACGAGACCAACATCATCGCCAGCCCGCTCGACCCGCGCGTCGCACCGACCGTCGCTGCTGCTGTCGCTGAGGCGGCACTCAACACGGGCGTCGCACGCCGCACCGACATCACCCGTCCGCCGTCGCCGCCCACACGCGTGAGCTGCTCGGACAACCCTCGGCTGAGTCATCATAGACATCAGGGACTGCTGCACTCACAGCAAAGGATATCGCGCAACGGTCAAAATGATTGGCGCGTGGATGTGGGCGCTCAGCTTCGATTGCAACAAACCGCCATCGAAGGGCATTCGTCCTTCGGCGGCGGTTTTCGATATCTGACAAGTTTTTCCATTTCACCTAGTATCAGTATGGAAGGAAAGGAGCTGACAATCAATGGATGCAAATAGACGACCTCCGTGTTCCGGATCGGCGAAACTGTCGCCGTGGGTTCAAACGCTGCGGCAACGGCATTGAGAGCGACGTCATGAAACGGTCTGCTCCTTTCTAAACCGCTATGGCGGCGATATTTTTCCTCGGCGTTCTGGACGATGGAACAGTGGCGAGCGTTGCGGAAAAAGCTGCAGATATGGTGCGGAATTTCATCAGCCAAATCAGCAATCGGACATCCTCTCCCCGACGGTAGTGCCTCACGCCGAAGATCATCATGCATGAGGGAAAGACCTCATTCACATCCATGATATCTGCCCAGCGCCGAGGTACACAGCTACAGCGCGCGATCTACCGACCGCATACAGGATGCCGATGTCAAGGTAACAGCGACGGCACAAATCGCGCAGATGTATATACGAAAACAGGAAACTTTACCGAGCTAAAATCTATCCCCATGTCCAGTATCGAGATCTGCGCTTGACCTCCTGCCGAAACTGCGGACGATGGCGGTCAACAGCGGCGGCGGTCAGCACTCCGTGGACGGCGATGACCGACGAGGAACTTCAAAGAGCGCCCGTCAGTCTGCGGAAAGGATCGTGTGACCGGCGCGGAGGCTGCAATCTCGCCGCTGTTATGCTGCTCGGACGGGATGACGTGATACCGGACGTGGTGCCTGCATATCTCACGGACGCATTGCTGCGCCGCGACACGGAAACACGATGACCGCGAGGTCATCCGCCAACCTGGTCAGGAGCTCAGCGCCTCGGCATTTGCTCAGAAATATCGCCCGATAAATTCTATCTCGAAGATGACCAGGAAAAGCCTGCGCACCATCACGCGGGAGATCATCGCAAATACGCTCATTCATCGCGAGTATACGAGCAGCTATCGAGCAAAATTCGTCATTGAACGCAGCCGTATGTGTCGAAAATGCAAACTTTGTGCGCAGTCGGTGTCCTCACCCCCATGAATTTGGAGCCGAATCCGAAGAATCCCATCATCGCAGCGTTTTCCGCAACATCGGCTATACTGATCAGCTCGGTTCGGGTGTGCGTAATCATGCACTACTCAAAGTTCCTCACAGCGGGGAGGCGCCGGAACTGAGAGAGATGACATCTTTCGGATTACGGTTCCTGGATGTGGCACTGGTCGATGACTATGGAAAATCCCACCCAAGAGTCAGCGAAAATCCACCCAAGATCAGGAAAATCCACCCAAGATCGAAAATCCCACCCAAGATCGGGAAAATCCCACCCAAAGATCAGGAAAATCGCACCCAAGATCAGGAAAATCCCAGCCCAAGAGATTCCGCATCCCCATCGAGCAGCAATTATTTTGGAACTCGTCGCGGCGAGCCGTCCCTATCGCAGAGAGTCGCCAATCGCCTCAATCAGAATACCAATACGATCAAATACCGTATACGACGAGCTCAAAGAAAGGGCCTTCTCATTCATATCGGTTCCACCAAAAGGGCGATGGGTACCACTCCGCCCATACTTTGAGGACTGCTACACGAAGCTGCAAAACTTCGTATAGCAGTCCTCTATAGTTCTGCTCCGATGTTCTCTCACGTAGCGCGCTATGACCGCCTTTAGCCGCACTCCTCAAAGATCCTCTGCCAGCTCGCTCCTCTGCGAGCGCGGCATCCTCTCCCGCACGCGTGCCCCGATACTCGTGCAGCGTCCGCGCAGTCCTCCTCCGCCCGTAGATAGAGACGTCGCGGTCGGCACCGCGCGCGCCTGCTCCTCGTTCCTCCGGCAAATAGTGGGAATGTTATCCTGCGCCCATGTGCCCCGTGAGGCGTATCGTCGACCCTGCGACGATAGGCGCGTGCAGCGCACGGCACAGATCGACAGCATCCGCCACGTGCCTCATGGAGAAAAGATAAAACGTCTCCCTGATCGAAAAGCGGCGCTCCTCGTGCATCACATGAGTTCTCGGCAGCGCTGCCGCCTCCGCGGGGATGCCGCCCTGAGATGAACGTCAACCGCGACAGCATTCACCGCAGGATAGAGATGGGCGAAGTAGGCCTCTGCATACGCCGCAGCGGCATCCGTGTCGCGGTAAAGAAGAGGGATAGGAAACTGTGCGCTGGATCTCCGCCACAGCGGTAAAGTGGATCCCGTTCCCCGCATCATAGAGCGCATACTGATTCCTCTGAAACGGCTTTTCCGCAGCGTCTGCTCGCCCTCCGGCCGACCTGCGCCCCATGGTATGTAAATTTTCCATTCACCATCGCGGCGACCTCATCCGCCGTATGGGATCACTGTTTTCCGTGACGAAAAATCGCTGTCGACAGCACCGAGAACAGAGCAGCGAGTACCGAAAGACAAAACGCCGCTCATATCACACCTCTCATATAGTGCCGCCGCACGCACTGAATTTCGCCAGATCGACCGATACACGTCCTCCACATCACGCACGCAGCCTGCGGCATCCGTCAGCGGTGCGTGCCGCGGCATCGTGCGCAGATTTTCGCCGCAGCGCGCGAGGTCACGCAGGATCGAGGCAAGCCCGCCGCGATCCGCACGCGGTCGCTGGCGTCTGCGCAACGAGCTCGAGATGCGCATTCGTGAGGAGACTGCACCGAACCGTGCGCCGTGGCTCTCCCCTGCGAGCGTCACCACGGGTACGCCCATCGAGGCGCCTCACAGGTCGTAACCGCCCGTATGAAACGGATCGAGCGCGACATCCACATCCCGTACTCCGCCAGATGGCCGCGGCTGAACCGCGCATCTCGACACGCGCAGCGGAGATCCCACAACGCGCGAGACGCTGCGACGACCATCGCGCGCCCTCCCCATGGTCAAAGATCTGCTCTTGACGAGGAGCGCGCCCCGGCACCGCATCAACACCTGCCGCCAGAGCGCAGCACCTCATCCGTCACCTTATTGAGGGTATTGAATGAACCGAACGTCACGTGCGTCTGCTCCATCGGCGGCGGCGCGGGTGCAGATCATCGGGCAGTGGATAGCAAAACAGGCTGTGCGGCAGACGGATGATCTCCTCGTCATCGCATCATCTCCCACGGCGGATCGACATACACATCCGAGGCACATAGTCCACCTAGACAGCCCCGTCGTATTGAAAATAGCCGATCCCCGTCATCTAGCTGGGCGCGGGACGGTGCAGCGAGAACAGGCAGCGCACTCCCTGCGCATGCGCGAGACTCGGCGAGGAACATCCACTCATCGCCCGGCGTGATGAGCGCGCGCGTCTCCGCCGCGACACAGCCGCGGACATTATACCCACGATCCACGGCGGCGCGTGCTCCGCCGAGAGCGCATCACCTCTGCGCAGCGCGCATAGCAATAGACAGCAAATTGCAGTGCGGTCGCTCTGCGGAGAGGGCGTGCCAGCGCAAATCCGACGGGATGCACACGAGATCGGGCGTAGATATAGCCGATGCGGATGCGCGCGTGCCCACGCATGGCGTCCGCCGCGCCCGCGGCAGTGAACATCGGCAAAGAGCGCATCGTGGCCGTACGCGCGAGCCCGCGCGTAGGTAGGCGCAGATGCGTCAGCCAGGTGGTTACGCGGCAAAGAGCGCGTTGCTACTGCTCCACCGCCCGCGGTAGCGCCTGCTCCAGCTGTGTCGCGCGAGAACGCGCGACAGCCTCCTGTGCCTCCCCCGCCTCCGTCAGCGCCGCGCCGAGAGTCTGTACGCGCTCGCGAGCTTACCACCGCATCGTGCACGACGTTCCTCCTCCTGCCATCCGCCGTTTCAGCATCTCGATCAGCGCGCGCGAATGCGCGATCGTCGTCGCGAGACTTCTCCGCGCGGTCGATATAGACCTCCTGCCGCGCCGCGCGCCCGCATGATCGGGACACACAGCGCGGATGCGATGGCGCACCTCGCACGCGCCGCCGCCCTCGATATGCGCTCCGTCTGCTGCGTCAGCAGCAGCGGCGAGTAACATAGCGCATCTCCGCATCTCTCGGGCAGAACCGTCAGCGGCTCCTGCGCGACCTCCTGCACGCACGCGCATACCCTGCCTCTCGTAGAGATCGTTGGCTCGCGAGAATTCTCCTGCCACCGCGCCTGCACATCGGCGCTACCATCCCGCCTTTCACAGCCTAACATTCGACGAGAGGCAGAATCCCTTTCTCCCCGCAGCGAGAGCCTCTGGCTTTTGACAAAGCGACAGAATACTGTGCGCAGCCTAAAGCGAACCTAGTGGAAGCGTAGCAGTAAAATGTCGTCGCCCCGGCGCACTTTCTTTCGTCCAAGTCGTAGCGCGTTTAAGAAGTGCGTCGGCATTTGAGGCGAAACAAGGCAGCCGATCACTATGCGCAACGAGGTGTTCGCGTGGAGCGCGCCAGAGAAGGTCATTCCGCCTCGTGCACAATACGGTGTTAGCCCACGCCTGAAACATGGACTTTTCCCGCGAAAATGCGCGCATAATCTGGTGTATAAGCAGAGGTTACGGATGAGATACAGTTCTACAAACTCAGTAGCGCGCGGAGCAGCAAAAGATTCCGACCCCGCATGATTTCACCGTTCGCCGAGGCGTATAGAAGCACTGATAACCAGCAATCATCTTTGACGTTGCTCACTGGCGAAAATCCTCCACAGAGCACCACTCTGCGTCCGGTTTTCCACCACCCTCACCGGGCGAAAATCTATGCCAATCTGACGGATCATTTTATCAGCGATTCTCAGAACCGCGGTATTTGGCGGATACACGACCGTCATATGCAACGCGTTTGCGGAGCACATATTTGTAAAACACGTAGTATCGGACCATAAAACCGACCTGATGGAACGAACACAAGAGGTGACATATTGGATTCGACTTTGACAGGGCGCATCGTCCCCGTCAACCTCGAGCACGAGATAGCTCACGGCATCGACTATTGCGATGAGCGTCACCGTCGCGCGCGCGCCCTTCCGACGTGCGCGACGGCCGCCCGTACACCGCCGCATCCTCTGCGCGTTACTGCAGTGGCTCGCAGCGACCAGCAACAAGTGGTACAGTCGGCGCGCATCGTCGGTGGCGCTGCATAACATCATCCGCACGGCGACGATGCTCCGTCTAACGTACGCCATCGTCACGCTGGCGCGGGACTTCTCCATGCGCCACGTGCTCGCGGACAGTGCACGGCGCTTCGGCTCCGTCGACGGCGAGACTCCGCCGCCGCCATGCGCTGCTAATCGCCGAAGTGCGTATGTCGAAAATCGCTGAGCTCATGCGCGCTGACATCGACAGGAAACCGTCGACTTGTACGGACAGCTTCACGAGCGGCTCGGAGAAAGAACCGACCAGTCCTCCCCGCAAATTCCTGCAGCTCACTCGTCAACGGCACTGCGGGCGTCGCCGTCGGCATGGCGACCAACATCCCGCCGCACAACATGGTCGAGGTCGTCGGCGCACTACGCTCATCGACAACCCCACACCACCATCGACGAACTCATGGCGGCGTCATCAGGGACCTGACTTCCGAGCGCGTCATCCTCGGCACCCGAGGAAATCCGCAGGCACAGCCACCACCGGACGCGGCGTCCATCAAAATGCGCGCATCGCGCTCACATCGAAACGATGAGTCGTGGCAAACCAAAGCGCATCATCGTCGCGAACTCGCATCTCAGGTCAACCAAAGCGCGCCTTCATCGAGAAAATCGCCGAACCCTGTCTCGCGACAAACAGATCGACGGCGTCACCGACCTGCGCGACGAATCCGACCGTGGCTGGCATGCGCATCGTCCATCGAACTGCGCCGTGACAGCGCGCACACGTCATCCTCAACCAGCTCTGCAAACACGCAGCTGCAGACAGCTTCGGCGTCATCATGTCGCGCTCGTCGACGGACGGCCTGTCATCGCGAACCTCAAGCACGTCGCTGAGGCACTACATCGACCATCAGGAAACCGTCATCACGCGGCGCACGCAGCACGAACTATGAAGCGTAGAGGCAGGCGCACGTCCTCGAAGGATCACCATCGCCTCGACCATCGACGCCGTTATCACCACCATCCGCGTAAAGCCGTACCGCAGACATCGCACGCACGGCACCATGGACTGCTTCAAACTCACCGCAGGTAGAGCTGAGCATCCTCGACCTCCGCCTCCAGCGCCTCGCCCGGCCTCGAGCGTGAGAAGAAAATCGGGAAAGATGGAGTACCAAGAGGTACCGAGCGATCGAAGACTCTGAGCGTATCCTCGCCGACCGCATGAAAGTCCATCGCCATCGTACGAGGCTCGGCCGAAGTGCGCGACCAAACTACGGCGACGAACGCCGCACGGAGATCACCTGCTGACGCGAGCGAAATGGAGCGTCAGACCTCATCGCTGAGGAAGACGTCGTCGTCACCACTCGCCTGAACAACTACATATCGTCGCATCGCTGCCGGCACCTGCGCCGCCAGCAGGCGCGGCGGCGTCGTGCGTGGCGGCATGGACCAAGGAAACCGACATCGCCAGCGACCTCCTCGCTCACCACGCACCACGACATCCTCTAACTACGAGACCGCGGGCGCGCCTTCGTCCCTGAAATCCTCGAAACTCCCTGAGAGCGGGACGCCGGGCAAAGGGCACGGCCATCGTCAGTCTTCCTCGCCGTCGAAAAACGACGAGGCGCATCCCTCGCCGTCATCCAGGTCAAGGAATGGGCGCCGACCTACCTCTTCCTCGGCACCATGCACGCGTCGTCAAGAAAACACCGCCTCCGAGTTCGGCAGCATCTGCAAGAACGGGCTCTGCGTGGCAGTCAGCCTCGCGTGAACGTACAGGCTCATCGGCGTCAACCATTCTGGACGGAGAGAACCGCATCATGCTCGGCAACGCTGCGCGTCGAAACTAATCACTTTCCCGCGGACGGCGCACGCTCCATGGGACGCGTGCGCGGCGGCGTGCACTGTCACCGCTCGCCGGCGGCGACGACGTCGCCGCGATGGACGTTCTGCGCAGCGAGCTCGAGGTACTCTGCCGTCACCGAGGGCGGCTGCAACGCGCGTGCACCACCGCTCGAATACCGCACCCAATGACACGCGCGCGGCAAGGGCCTCATCAACATGAAGGTCACCGACCCGTCCGCGTCGTCGGGCATCCGCGCGTCGTCCAGTGAAAACCAGGAACTCTGCGTCATCTGCACCAGGAGATCGTCGTTCGCACCAGCGTCGACGAGATCTCCCTCATCAGCCGCAACACGCAGGGCGTCAAACTTATGACCATCGCCGAAAGCGACCGCGTCGCCTCGCATGGCAACCATGCAGACCGCATCGTCGACAGCGCGGGTGAGTGAGCGAAAATCATGCGATCACATCGTCGTTAGGGATCAGGAAGAAGGTTGATTTCATGTCCGTTGCCATCCATCTCCAAAACGCTGACAAAACTCTTTAAAAACACGCTGCGCGCCGCGGCGACCCCTCGACTTTGCTGCGGCATCGATGCGCGAGCGCATGGAACCGACTCCGTCAGGCTGGGGAAGCCATGGCGGACCCGTACAGAAGCCAATCACCTATACACTGGAAGACGTCGAAAAATTGGGCCTTTCACCCAGGCTATCACGTTTCAGTGCAGGCAAAAATCCATAAAAAAACTTGATCGCCATGTTTACGACGATCATCGCCCGGATTCATAAAACCTCGAAGGACCGGCAATCCACGGACCATGGAAAACCGCGGCTGCCAATCCGGAAGTGGACGGTGGCGCTACCGTGTGAATATTACCGCATTGTTGCTGATATTCAGGGCGATAAGATTCATATCCTTGTCTTGCCGTTTACGCTAACCGTGAGTCTACGACTAAAGCGCCGATTTCCTTTTGCAGGCGGTGCTTTTCGATAAGCTCTAAATGCATGACAATAATCCGCCACGATAGCCCTCGTGCCCATCCCCGGGCCTCTGCCGGCACGAGCCGCCCGCCCGTCGCCCGGCGATATACGTCGCACGATGGGCGTTCCTCACGTCAGACCATACGCTGCGCAGTAGTCGCGTAACGCGAAAACCCTCAATGACGCGTTTATCTGCTTATTTTCCTAGGCGAATAAAAGAAGTTATGCTATGATGAGATAAGCTGCATTGCTGATTGGGGAGAAAATGAATATCAGTTTAATGGATTTCAAATTTGACGGAAGAAAATACTCGTCGATAACAACCGCCAATCGCGTAGCCATGGGCATGCCTTCCGCAGCCGACGGAGTGCAAAACTGCTGATGCTGCCGCGTCCTTTCCTGCGGGTTGCGGTCCGGCGGCTGCAGCTACGCGCGGCTTGCTCCCCGGTTTCGTACGAACTTCTTTGGAGCAGATGGTGTGACAAACCGCATTCTGGTCAATCGGTATCATCAGGTCGTTATCGGCAGCGATGTGTAGCGGATCGGCTGCGCTGCTGATCTGAATATGGTGTCGCGTGGCAACAGCGCCATCATCGGTGCGGGTTCCGTTGTGACAAGGGACGTCCCCATACGCCATCGTATTAAGCATCCAGCACGTATCATCAAATATCGATTCGATGCGAAACCATTGCCACTGCAACGCACATCAGTGGTGGGGCAGCCCGAGAGCAGATCGGTAGGCAGCCCCCTTCTCTACCGGCGATATGCAGCAATTCATTGACGTTCGATGTTCCTCAATAAGCAGAGGAGCGGATGAAATCATGGGACTATCAGCGATCTGCGTGAAAAATTATCCATCTCTACTTCGGCGGACTTTGAAATCGAGCAGGCGCTAGCAGTATAGCGCGTCGTTTATACCACTAATTACCTACCATACAGAGGATCAGGCCAGCACTCATCGCAGCGATCCGCCACACGATCAATAGGGATTGCCTCAATATCATTCTGGTGCATCGCCGAGCGCGGTGAACAGGCGCCGCTCATTCAACGCACCCAGGACAAACGGCGACCTCCCTTCTCCATCAGCCCTCCGCGCATCAGCGACTACATCTCACGTGAACATATCTCCTCCTTGCCGTGGACTACGCCTCTGACGCCAATGTTCGGATCAAATTTACGGCCTCGATCAGGTGCGCTCCTCCCGTCACCAGAATAGCAAAGCTCACGCCCTCCACAATGGAGACTTTCTATCTTGAACAGACCGTTTCTTCCTTCGTCTCGCGGCTGCCGTTGTTCGGATGCGCTTTCCATGGCGCTCGGTGGGAGAATCTTAATTTCGTGTAGACGGGGTCGACGAGGAAGAATCATGTGTTCGGTTTGGGCGATGGGACCGTCTTGAGGTCTCCGCCGCAATGGTAAGACTCACATCAGGCGTCGCAGCCGCGAGGATGATGTCCGTGAGAGATCACCAGCAGACCGCGTGCGGGCGATATCGACCGTTGCAGGATCGCTGTCTTACCCAGTGCGAAATGGCATCGGTCCGGTTCCATGATGGCGGCGATCATCCGCATCATGTGATTATCGCGGCGAATGCAGTTCGTGTAATGCGCAGAAACTTAAAATGGGGTCCTGCGCAATTGTCCCGAATAGCCGGTCCGATGAAGGCGATCGCTGTGCCTGATGAAGACGAGCACAGCGGTCGATAGTTTCATCCGTGATGTCCTGCGTCTTTTGAGGGCGATCACGTTCGCCGAGCAGCTTGCGCGCTGTCTCTATGATGTCTCCCATTCCGGTTATTCCCGATCGAGATACGTCAGCTCTGCTCCTCCGTTGAAAAGTGCTGCCTTGAAATCGTTGAACCCATAAGCCCATCTTGCACGAAGCGTGTGTGGTCGCCTCTGCCGTGCCGCTCGCGCTGGGGATCTCGCGGATGGTCTGCGCGGATATCCGTGGTGAGTACGGATGCGGCGATAATCTTGCGGTCGCCCTTCGAGACGCGAAGGCGGATCATCAAGGCGGCTGGTATCTTGGTTGGATCACCTCGCAGTTTTCTTTCATAGTAGATTTTTTGAAAAACGCTGTCCATGCAGGTGGCGTTTTTCCAGTCCTTCGTTGGACGATCCGAAGGATGCGACAGGGCAAAAGTGGCGTTCATACAAGTAGTCCGCGATAGATACGCGTGCTGGGCCTGGCTTCTCGCGCTGATGGAAAGAGTGCGTGTGCGATGATGAGTGCCTCGCCGCATGGAGCAGGAATGCGGTTGTAAACAGTGCCATGCGTCGGCCTTTGCGCACTGTAGATGATTTGATTCCGTGATAGTCTCATGGCGTTGGTGAAGTAATGTGCGGAATGCGTCCTTTTCCTCCCCGCAGGTGTTCTGATTGGATACTGCCCAGTCGTAGATCTCGCGGTTGAAACCGCCGATGACGAGCATCTCGTTTGTATTGAGTCGCACGGCTTTTGCGCGCGAGCGATATGGGTGTAACGTTCACGTTCGGCGCTGATCTCTTCCAGCGTGTGTGTCTTTGGATCGTGGGAATGCTGTCCGTGTTACGCCATGTTTGCGCTGCCGCTGAATGTGTAGAGCCGCCCGTCGAGAACTCCGCAACGGACTGCTCGCGTGCTCGCCGGGGAGGTCGGCGTGGTGGCTTCTGTCTTGATGTCGTAGGTGTAAATTTCTGTGCTGAGGCAGTCCTGCTTGCCGCCGCCGAGGTACACTGTGTCCTTGTCACAGGCGGCGACACCGTTCTGGGGGCAAAGGGCAGGGTGTGCGCGTCTGTTGGACTTTCCGTTCGGCGCGTTGAGGCGTTAATGCGACGCGCTCCCGTCTGTCGGTGCTCGCGAGATTTACTCCGTTCGTGTCGTTACGATACGCCGTATCCGACGGGTACGGCATCTGTGCGTGATCGTCTCGAGTGGCCCTGCCTGTGGCGTGCAGGACTGGTTTTGACCGGGATGAGGTCACCTTTGCCTCTGAGCGGCTCACCTCGGGGAATTCGCGCCGTTGACGATGATGTGTCGTGAACGTTCCTGTACGAGACCCGCGACGCCGTGTTCTCCGCGTATCCTGCGGCGGGGAGATGTGCTGACCGATTGCCACGCGGATGCTGGTGAATCGACCTCGGCGGGCTGGTCGGCCGTGGCGAGAGCGGGGCGATGAGTGCCGCAGTGCGGCATGACGGAATGAGTGTGTCATATTTTCCTGTTTGTATCGTGCATGGGAGCACGGATACGTAGTCATTATCTTGGTGCATATTTCCCGTCGGATCTCTTTCGTTCATAGCTTGGTCGTTTGTCCGGCGGTATTGATGGTGAATATGAACGCCAATCTGGCGGGTTTTTTTCGGTAGTTTTTTTTTTTTTTGATGGTAAGTATATTTGTTAAAATTCTAATATTTATATGGTTCGCGTTCTTCGAACTTTCGTTGCCGCGCGGTATCGCGCGTTCGTTTCGGTAGCGATGATCCCTTTTCCTCCGATTTCAGTGTGTCGGGTGATCTGTGCTGTGTGCCCCTGCTTTCCTGTCGGAGCAGGCTGCGTCAGAATGAAGTCGCTGTCCGCAGCTGAGCGGAGTGACTGCGGCGGCATCCGCTGCAGTGGTCGCGGGGCGTACGTCATTTCCTCCCGTGCGTCGTGTGAAGCGGATCGCGCGTCAGCCCATCTGCGCTGCGTTGATCATGGCGTTCTCTGTCATCACGCTGTGTGGGAGACTGCTGCGTATGGCGTGTGCATCGGGGATGAATGCCGCATGGGAGGATCTGGTCGTCCGTCAACTATTGCCGCGCGCTTGCCCGTGGCGTGGTTGGCTGTTCTCGAACACCAGCCGTTTGCCTGGACGGCCACTGATCCGGTCGGCCCGTGCATCCGCCGGTCACTTCGCTGCAGGCATAAGGCTGGGGACATCCGTTGTGGCATTGTGTATCGTCACGATGCCGCCGTTCGCTGTATGGGCGCACATCCCAATTCGCTGCGGGATGCGTTCGGGTCCTTTCCTTCGTGCATGATCGAAATAGGTTTGATAGCTCGGGTGATTTTGGTTTTCTCGTCGAATAGTCACGCCCCGCACTTTTCTCGCGCGCGCAATGGCGAAGTCGACCGCGATCGCGCCCAGCGGTAAACGCCCGTGCGTGGATCGCTGTGCCAGCAGTGCGGCGGTTCGGCAGATGGGCCAGATGTCGTTTCCGTCGCGTCGCGGTGGCAAAACGAAGGTCTTTTCATTGAATACGGTTTTGGCGCAGGGGAGGTGAAGCATGTCATCTGTATGAACTCCATGTTGATGAGCCGCGCCCCCTTGCAGGTGCCAATGTGTCCTGTCCCTGTGATATCGAGGTCGTAGGTGGTTCTGAAACAGCCTCTGTAGCCGCCCGTGGCGAGGGACGACCGCCTTGCTGGGAATGGCGAGGAGCGGTTCTTCATGAACTGCTGCTCCACACGCGTCGCTGCTGAACGAGTTCATGCCTCATGATGGGGGCAGAGCTGCACCGTATACAGCTCTTTTGGAAGACGGGCATACGGGCGGCTTCCGGGCCATTCAATTTTGCCGCTTGTGGTCAAACAGGGGATAAACTTTTTTCATCGGTTTTCCGCCGTCCGCAGCCGGATGTCGCGATTTCAGCGCGTTGATCGTGGATTGATCTTGTGTACGGGTTTGACGAGTGCGGGTGTCGTCATCCCCGCCCGGCCGCATGTTTTGCGGCAAGGTCGTCCTCGTCCGCCGCGTCACAGGACCGATCAGCCCCAGTCGTCCGGGAAAGCTGGAGCCGGAAAGATCTCTGTACTGCTCGTGAGCGCGACGGCGCAGCCTTTGCGCCGTAATCGCCACTGGTCGGAGATGCCCGCGCGATCACCATAATGTCACAGTGGTCTTGGGTTAGAGTAATCGTGTGGTCTTTCTCCTCGTTGGACAGGTGCTCGGTCAGGAGGGTTTCGCCCGCGGTTCGGCGTATGCTGCGTTTACGAGGTCGACGCAGCACGCATCGTTGTGAGACCTGCTGCGCCGATGTTCTCCGGTATCCTGTGGCGGTGAGGTGTTAGGCCTGACTGCCGCGCGATGGGTGTGCTGACGTCGCGGGTGAGGTTGCAGGAGTAGGCGGTGCAACGAAATGGTGCCGCGATGTTTAGTGATGCCATGAGAGGTTCTGTTTTTTCCTTTGTTGACCTGTATCTGCCCACAAAGCAGCGTTGTTTCGGCTTTGGGGGTTTCTTAATTTGAGTTTCTATGAGAATAACGTGATTTCCGTTCTCTGAAGGAAGTGGTAAGTAATTGCATACCGGCGTCATTCTGTGTGGCTGCGAATGCGATGGTGGTTTACCTTTGAGACGATGGGTGGGGCGATCGCTGATGCCTCCTCAGGGCGGCGCAGTTCCTCCTGCGCCATGATCCCGCCGCCGGCTGATGGCTCCTGATTTACGACACAGACAAGTTCGTGATGGCATCCGCGAGGAGCCGATGAGCGGTGCCTCCTGCCGCAGGGGATCGCCCGGTGGGGAGGTCGAGACAATGTCCATCAATACTGCCGGAAGCGCTTTGCGCGGCAGATGGCGAAACAATGGCGAGCAGCCTATGGAGCGTCCGCCCCGCGTGCATATGGGCGATCTCGCCTGGACTTTGGAAGGCGATGTAAAGCGTTCGTCCATTATGGGGCGTCCGACGATGCTCGTGCCGATGGTCGTGGCAGGTGAGGGATGACCGCCCTGCCCCTTCCACAGCTCACTTTGCGCGGCGTGTTGACGTCGTTCTCAAGAGGGCGGGGATCAAAGTTCTCGCATGATGGCTTTCCGGTTGACCCCACGATACTGTGGAATAGATTCTCCAGTGACAGTCTCCCCGTCGTGGGATCGGCCATCCTGCTGTATATGGGACACCACGTACATCATGTCCCATGTCTCGCGGATGAGGTCGAGACCGCAGCATGATGTTGGACCGCCGCGTTCTTCGCCTGGTGGGGAGGGTGCCATATGTGAACTCACCGACGCATCGGTGACTGCGTATTTTGATATGTCCACTGATGTTGATGTGATATACAAAGTCTGTTTCTCCCAAGATTACGTGAACCTTAAGTTACCTTTTTTGCGGTGCTGGTGCGATTCCACTTTCGCCCCGAGCGTTGACGTCTCGGGAAGCCTTGAGGAAATCTTTGCCGCATGATGGTGGTCTGTGTGACGGTACCATCGGCGGGCAGATAGTCTGTCCGCCTGGGGGATGTGTCTCCATGCGCTCGATGGGACTGAGTCGATCTTCTCGTCCTCAGCAAGGATGGATGTCGATGTGAGGGTGCGCCTCCCAGATCTTTTTGCGCTGCGCTCCCTGTCGTATGTGAGCAATGTTGACGTAAACATCGTCGCCGCGATATTGCGCCCTGTCGGTGCGCTGGTCATGCGTCCGAGTAAGTCAAGTGCCTGCTGGATGTGCGGCAGAGGAAAATAAATTATCTCATGATAGATGCTGCCGTAGATCACAGGAACCTCGCGGGACTTTTCCTATTGTATCGGTCCCGCGTGTGCCGAGCAACGCTGCGGACAAGATCGGCCGACAACTTCGTTCGATGACGCATTCCGCCTCATTTTCTCCACGTCAAAACCGTTGTCTCCGCGTTTTCCTCATGCAATCGCCTCGGTAAACCGCCGTGAATCGCGCGGGCGTGTGGTGTGGTAACAATCGCACCGAGACGCCGGTCTGCATCGCCTGTACCAGTTCCTCTGGCGTGTTGATGCGCCTCCGCAAAAAGGTGACTGGGCATCGCTCGAGGCGTCGCATCGCTCGAAGTCCGGCGTGATTTGCGGACTACTGGTGTATGGCCTGACATCGTGGTGAGATCGTATCCGCAGAGCTCCGCTGCCATGCCCTCTATGGGTCGAAATATCGGCGCTTTGGACGATGAGGCGCATGATATAAGCTCAATGGTCGGCACATCAGTCTTCCCTGTGGACGCTGCGCTGTCATATCGAGGCGATCATCTCATCCTGTCCGGTTTGCCTCGCGCCTCACGCATCGTCGGTGTGATATGATCTCTAGTCCGGCGTAGTTCTGCTTGTTGAACCAGTTACGGGCGGCTGTGTGTGACGCTTTGGATCTGTCGATGTCCGCCATACTCTGCGCAGTGCCGACCGCGCCCTCCTTTGCTGCGCGCCATACGTCCCGGAGTGAACGGGCTGAAGAGCGGTTCATCCGCGAGTGCCTGACGAAATAATAGGTTTTCCTTGACCTTTCAAAGAAATCGTCTAAAGCCCCCAAATTTATTCTTGTTATAATAATTGTTTATATGTTATTTTATATTGTTCTCAAAAAAGAAAATGCAATATTTTCAACCATAGGAGATATGTTTCCGTATTTTCCTGCTTATCGTCAGAGGTTCAACTATTCCTCAGCATTTTAATTACAATTACCTACGGTCCATACGTAGCCTGGACACCAAATTTCACACTCACTGTGGTTCTTGAGCAAACGTTCGCTGATCTTGCCCGGCATCCTTCACAGTTACACGAGGCGCGTTGCACAGCAGTCAGGATCCTCGATATTATCTCTGCTGCCAAGTCCCTCGATCACGAGATCGGCACGATGATCGACGCACTCTCCGCTGACGGCGGGTGCTTCCTGCGACTCCGTCTCATCCTCACGTCCGAGCGTTTGGTCGATTTCAGAATGAGATGGCAAAGGAGAATAGTGAAGGAGGAACCGGGATACCGTCATCGGGATAGAGGCCAGTTTGTCTTTGCATCGCCCTGCAGCACACCGAACAGAATGAGATCGATACAACCACCCGAGAACATCGCAACCGTGATCTACGCAGGAATGTATTGCAGTCATAAAAGCGACCGTCAGTACGTACGGCACGTAGGTGCTGGTGCAACGAAGGAAGGAGGACTCAATCGTCCGTTATACGGTTCATAGAAAGTCAACGCTGCAGAGAAAGGCCATAAACGACCTTCTTGTTCTCCGGCTTTGCCGTCTGATACATGTAAGACGTAGCGATAGGTCGAACATCATCGTGATGGGCGTCGACATAAAACGTGAGATGCCGATATAATAGTGCTGCGTACCGGATCGCCAAGCTGGGCAGATGCGCTGTGTCCTCGACGACTGCCCGTTGATGATGATCCTCGGAACCGCCGGTGCCGTCGTCGAACGGCAGATAGAAGAATATAGTGCAGCCAGACGGACCGGTATACGTCTAAATCCATAGATCAGTGTGCCCGATGCCAGCGGTGCATCAACAATACCGCGGGCAAAGATCGGTTGCTGAAAAGTAAGCCGCTATAAAAGAACATGATACAACCAAGAAAAATCGGGAAAAGAGCCGGATGATCGGAACCAACGTGATCCGCCAAAGAGCCAGGAAAGGGCAAATCGATCTTATTGAGCGCTTATGCAGGAGATATGTATGCGGACCAAACCACAACACCGCCAGCTTGCCTGTCTCGGGTCTGAATACCGGGGCTGTTCCCTGTCGACACTTGCAAGATTACTCTTTCGCAAGCGTCCCGTAATGATAGGAGTGCATTGATCCGCGTTCATCTAAAGTGCAGGCACAGAACACGAACCTGCCGTTCCTTATCGCTGCGCCAGTCCGACGATGCCGACAGCCAAAGAGAATAGAGAGGTTCGCAAAGACGATGCTGCCCTGCGGATGCCGCGGTCGTGAAGATATTGCGGTAACCAATATCGAATGGATGCGCCTTGACCAATTTGGATTCGACGGTGCGCCACCAATGCCGAGCAGAGACCTGCGGCAGGCGTTACAGCGATCCAACGCAAAGGATTTCCCGAACCATGTGCTGGCAAAGAACGAACTCGCCGCTTGTTTGTCCGAATAAACTCCTTAAAATACCTCCTCCTTAAAATAACATTTTATAGACAAAACAATTTATGCCGCCAACAATCGTGCATCGTGGCAGGAACTGCTCGTCGAAGATCCATAATATCGGCATATTTTCGACCGTAAATCGAGCGAGTCGGTCACTAGACACTCGAGTTCCTCGGCCGTGCGTCGTCGCCATCTCCACGACGGTGAGGATGGATACGCCCGTGTTCTCCTGCGAAAAATCGAAGAGTCCGTGATTCGGGCCGAGGTACACTGCCACGCGATGGTTTCACGTCCGCACGAGTCCATGTAAGCGTCCCGCCGACGCCGAATACCTTCTGCCCGCCGAGCTCGAGACGCCGTCGCCGAGCCCGCAGGCGCGCGCATGTCCGTGATAGGGATGATGTGCGCGCCGCGCTCCGCCCGCGTAGATGATGCGCTGCATGGCAGTGGACGTGGACGTTATCGACGATCAGCTCGCGGAGTTTGCATCGCTGTCGAGCGCCGCGCCGAGGCTTACCGGGATGGCGATGATTCCGCCCCGTCGCGGCGTTGCAGAGATGCGTGCTGTGACCTGCGCCACCGCGAATCGCGGCGCGCGCCGTATCGTAGTCCCGCCGCCGTATGGCCAAAGCGAGACGATGATGCCGTGCGATGCGGCACTGCGCAATAAAGTCCTCCTCTGTCGAAGCATCTCAGCGCGATCGTTGATGATCTTGATGACATCCGCATAGGGCTGCGATCTTGCCAGAATGCGGGCGGCAGAATGTGCTGCTCGTCCTGTGCTCCTTCTTCGCCCGGGACTGATGAAGCACTCCTGTATTGCACCGACGCCGCGCCCCGTGCCATCGGCGTTCATCGCGCAGCGGATGCGCACAAGTGCGCGCTCTACGGCATCAAAGGCACAGGTCGTCGTGGTCACGTGCGGGAAGGAGGTAACACCCGTCCGCGCGCCTGAAATGCGCAGCGATGCGGCGGAGGGCACTCTGCGTCCTCATCCATTGCTTATCCGCGCCGTCACATCCGTGAATGTCCGGACGTTCAGAAATCCGAACAACGCCGCACCTGCTGCATCAATCACGTTTCGGCATCTGCCGCATGAAACGTCTGCCGCCGGCCGAGTGTTTACTGATGCGTTCATCTGCTTGCAGGACCAAGACCCTCCTGCGCGGTACCAAATGTCGAATCCGCGCTCGGCCGGGATGAGAACGCCGTTTGGATGGCTCTATTTCCGGTATCACTCCGATTCCGCAGCAACGCGCGCCCGCCTCACGGTCAGCGATGAGCGTGACCTGCGGATGCAGCTGAGGATGGAGGCGGGGACGCGCGGCGTAATCGTGCCGCATGCCGCATCGCGCACCGCCTCTGCGCTTCTCTGCGCCGCTCGCCATGAGGACGATATGGCGTGCGCGAAAGATCGCCGATGCCCATGCTCATCGCCTCACGCGGCACCTCATCAGGGAGAGGAGAAGAAGCGTGAATTTGCCTCGATAGTTGCTCCTCTCGAGGCACCACCCATGTGTCGTCCGTGCGAATGCCTCAGCCCGGCTCATTGAAGCCGATGTGCGCGTTGCGCCCGATCCCGAGGCTGCGCCTATCGATGCCGCCCGCCGCCGCAATCGCCGCCTCGTAGCGCGCCGCCTCGGCGTCTGCATCCTTTGCCATGCCGTTTGGGAAGAAGATGCGATCCTTCCGTATATTCACATGGTCAAAAGAGATTCTCGTGCATAAAGCGTGATAGCTCTGCGGATCGTCCTCAGGCAGGCCGACATACTCGTCCAGATTGGAACGACGTTTGCCTCCGGAAATCCAGCCCACGGCCTCATGCAGCCAAAACCAGATTCTGATAGAGCTCGACCGGCGTGCTGCCTGGCAAGCCCCAGAACCAGAGTCCGGTTTGACCCAGAGCTGCCCTGCGGATCTGCCGCCTCCCTTTGCTCATATTCTGATAAGGTGTCGGTATCACAAATGATACACTGTATGCAATTCCTCAACTTTCGAGTAAAGACACTCATCCAAATCTCCTACAATATAACGCAAATCTTGATTAGTCAATTATTTTTCATAAAATAATTGAATATCTGTCTCAGTGATAAAAGAAAATATGTTTCGTTTTCTGGGGATAAACATCATGTGATCAACGATTCTGCCAGTTTTATCAACAGTTCTTTAAGAAAACAACGATAAAGAAGAACGATCATGCGAGGGAACCCATCCTCCTCTATATCGTCCTTCTTTATATTGTCACATTTGTGATCCCTCAATGAAAGATATCACCTCATACACATGACTGCCGTCCGCCCAGCGTCTAAACATGCCGGGTTCAGTCCTGCAAGAGTTAATGACCTTCTCGCTCTCCATCGGTAGCGCGTCTCCGGCGCAGTAGTCTACGATCTCTGCGATCACCCGCCCAGACATCACCGTCCCTCTCCTCCATTTCTGGTACCTCCTCCATCAATGCGCGCATGTGGATGCTGTCCATGCGTTTATTCCTGTGATGTACGCGTTAAAAGATCACCGCCGACGGCAATGCCCGAAGTGCAATCAGTATACCTCCACCGTGAGAGACCGAGCAGCACGGGGAGGCATATCCATCGGAAGAGCTTTTCCTGAGGACGGCGCTCTTAAGGACGCATGCGGATCATGCGCTTAACGTCATTTCACGTGACAAATAACCGCAGCAGTTTTTTCCTCATTGGACCGTCTTCCGTCTCGTTATCAATGCAAAATCCTAGGTGATGGTCTGCGGGATGGCGGCGCGGTTCTCCGCGGCAATATCACGAAGGCGGAAAGAATCGAGATCGCCCAGGCAAGCGCCATTTCCAGCGCAGAACCATACCATCTCCTGCGGGTGCATTACGCCGACGGGAGCTGTAAAGTCGCGCCGCTCGTCGATCACCTTCTCCGCCAAAATGCCGCGCACGATCGCCCTGCGCGCAGATGAACCGCTTCTCAGGATCGACTCCATGTGCGGCGGCTTCTCCGCCATCGAAATCGGCGACCGACGCTCCGGATGCTGTCCAGCTGCTGCCTTAGCGTGCGGGGCGGCGCAAATCTGCGTGACGATCTGCTGAAAATGTGCAGGTTTCTCTGGGAACGCACACGAGCATGTCTCAGCGCCTCCGACACCGATCGTGGTTGTACCCTCAGATAAGGAAAACTGCCCTCTGCGGGCGGGCGGGACACATCATATCATCGCCTCATGCAGCGTTTTTCCTGTGCAGCGGCAAAGGCTATGCAGCTGAACCAGTCAGTCAGCCGTCGATCCGGCGGCGAATAGGCCGTCTGCATCGCGGCCGGGGGCCTGACGCAGGCATCAATGGCCGCCCTTGCTTGGTCGAGCGCCCACCATCCAGTCCAGAAACGGCGCTGCAGCCAGTGCAGCTCGCCTCTTTTCGTCCGAAACGGCGGCAGACGAGTGCAAAAAGCGACGTTCTCTCGTCCTGATGGAGTGCCTCTGCGCACGCGGTTGCAACCTCCTCCCTCCGTCAGCAGTCCACGCCATGAGCGCAACGAGCGCAGGTGCCAACCAGTAGCCGGGCGCACACGGGCAAACTCCTCTGCCACCGCCGCAGCGTGTCCTGCCGCGACCGCGGGATCATTCCACCTCCAGGAATGCCCGCGTGCCATGCGGATCTCCTATAGTGGCGAATCGTTGCCGATCTCCTGTCGCAGCTTCACCAGACGGATCTCCATGAGCTGGATGCAGTTATCGCTCCTGCTTGCCACATGAGCATGAAAATCCGCAAATCGCGTCTCCACGTCCCCGCAGGTCATCGACACTGCGCCCGGCAGCGGATCTCGAGTGTGCCGCGCGACAAATCACCGAAGCGCATCGGGCAGTCCTCCAGACCGGACCAGATCCGGCCGATGTATGGTATCAACTCTCCTCTATCTCCATATTTTGCGTTATTATTTATTATTACTTTATTATTTTTATGGACATCGTGATACAATAGTACGCCGACACGCATGGGACAAGAAAATCGATCGGATACCGAAAACTAAGAGTCGTATCCACCGCGGCGCGCATGCCGCGCAGGGACGATGATACCGGTCACCGCACGGGCATAGAGGCAATACGCGCATCCAGAGGCGACAGACAGGAGCGCGCGGCATCACCACGCGTCAAAGCCCGCAAGATCCCCTTCGTCAAGTCCAGAATGTCTTCTGCACAAAATGTACCGCGCACTCTGATTCTCTGCTTGACGTGCAAACGCCGTAACCTCAGCCATCCGCGTACTGGCTCTCAATAATCGCGCTCGCCTTTCGTTGGATGCCACAACTGCAATTTTCATCATAAATTCTACATTTGATTTGTATTTTGTAATTTCATTTATTACACTAATACCATAATACGAATAAATAGAATTTAAATAAATTTTAATATATTTTTTACCGACCTCTCTGCATCAACCGCAAAAACGTCGTGAAAAAGAACAAACGTGTGCTATCATAAGATAAAGAAGAAAGAAGTAGGAAAGTGCTCGCTGGCACCATGCATTCCGCCGTTCGTCTTTCCAAAACGGTGCAGCCTGCACCACTGAGACAGCGCCGATGTCCCCGCACCGGGCGAGTTCATCCGCAGACGCAAAAAACAGCGCAAAAACGTCTTTTCAAAACCTTCCAGCGCGGGACAGGGCTGCGGGACACGGTGTCTCGACACACACAATGCTGCATTAAGCATTGAGCAGCAGATCTCATTGCCGGAGGTCAACTCCGTTGTCCGTCTCGACACCTGACCAATGCTGCGTGCGGCATTGAAACTCCCAAAACTAGAAGCATCACAGATGGGCGGCGGTGTCTCGACACACACAATGCTGCGTGTGGCGTGAAACGCCGTTGATGTAATCTGCGAGGATAGCCTCAGTGTTGTGCAAGCACTGATACCGTGCGGCATTAGAACCAACAACAACTGTATTCAATGGCAAGGCTGTTTGTCTCGACGCACACAATGCTGCTGCGGCATTGAAACAAATCTCTCTACGAAGCATAGTGATGGGGAACATTGTGGTCTCGACTTTACAATGCTGCGTGCGGCATTAAGGAAACAGGAATAATATACTCTTCGGAATTGTACAAGAAGGTCTCGACACACACCATTGCCGTGCAGCATTGAAACATACAGGACTCAATTAGCGCAAGCGCTTCATCATCGTCTCGACACACACAATGCTGCGTGCGGCATTGAAACATCTCGAAATTAATTGCTGCCCCGCGCTGTGAATAAGTCTCGACACACACAATGCTGCATTGCGGCATTGACAGCAAAAGCAACTCTGCGCGTGTCCTTTCGGTCACACAGGCCGTTTCTCTAAAAAGCGCACAGCAATCTTGATACGGCAGATGTTAGAATAGAGATACAAAGGGCACTGCAGGACGCTGCCCTCGGCTTTTGGCAGAGAACCCGCCTACAGTTTGGATGCATCCAGACGGTTTTCTCTTTATCATTTAACCGACATGATCAGCACGGTGAACACAACGAGAAATGTAAAGGAAGCATGATAAATTCAACACTGCATCTTAAGGCCACTGATAAATTCCTTTTGCCATCTTGACGCTTTTCGCCCGCGCCCAGCGGAAAATACTCCTATAGCGCTATGCGTCCGGTTCCACCTTGTTCGGACAAAAATCTACGCCAATCTGGGGAACTATTTTATCGCGATCGTCTACAGAATAATAAATTTCTAATAGATGCAATATATTTTTTGAAAAAATTGCGATCACAGAAACACGTATATGGCATAAATAAATCCCCCGATGCTGCTGCATCGAAGTTTATGATCAGAACGCCAGATGTCCGCATGGTGGAATGCGCCGCGCGCCATCCCACATCCTCAGGCGATGATGAGATCCTGCGTAAAATGCCGTGATGCGACCCGTGCCTCGGCACGGCGTCTGATTCAACACAGGAATCCCTCGACTAGGAGGCGATGATCCCGTGAACTGCTGGATACGCAACTGACACCGTCGAAGAACAAAACGGTAAATCCAGCAGGATCAAAGACCCGCATCGGCATCGACGGGCCGACGAAGAATGCTCCGCCGTTATGCGAGCAGCGATAGTGGCGTATCCGTCCGCCAGTCACAGGTGACGATGGAGGTTGGCGCATTGAAACCATCGTTCAGGTCCGAATTCGTCCGTCGTGGTGCTTCGATCTGCTGTGCTGCCGACTCCTCGTCACGCGCGAGGCGGATAGTCTTTTCGGAAATCATTGATGACCTCCCAGCCCCAGAACCATGTGCCGCTCGATGCAGACTCGCTGCCGATGAACTGGGCGGGTATTGCGCGTGCCGAAACTGATCGCCGCGCTCAGATCGACGTTGATCCTCGTTTTCACACATACTCAGCACAGGCACTGAACGCTGATCATCTTGCCGGGCGGGCCGAAAAGAGCGCCGTCCAGTCTCCGTGCGGCACCAGCGAGGTTGGTCGGTGCTTCATCATGGTTCCTCATATAGATCATAAAATACATCGAATACAATAGCAAATCCTTGACAGCGTTATGTGCAGATGATGAATAGAGGGAATACAAAAGGAGGCTGCCTAGCGGTCGCCCCATAATGAGCAGTTTACCCCGCCGGTTTGGTAGACATAGGCGGGGTTTTCTCTTTATCGTTTCACCGATATAATCGCACGGTAAAACACAGCGACGAATGTCAAAACTCGTAGGTTGCCACCAATCGCCCCTTTCCGGGGGAACGGATAAACCGCCCTTTCGACGGTGCTTGTTAGCGATATGGCCGCAGGAACATACGATATGACCAGATTCCCTTGGCACAGATATGATCAGGGATTTTTTATATCGATTTTCTAACTCAAATATCCGATTTCGTACGGGATTTCGCGTTCTCCTCGATGAACTGGCGGCGCGACAAACCTTGTCACCCGCCAGGATGGTGAAAGCTCGTCTGCCGCCTCGGCGTGCCGCCGACCTGCCGGCATGGTGCCCCTCGGGTTCATGGTCGTTTAGAGCTGCTCAGGGTTCATCTCGCCGAGTCCTTCGCGCGCTGGATGGTCACATGCTTCGATCTCCGTCATTTTCTTCTCATCGTCAGATGGGTGTAAAATCTTCTTGTCCTTACCCGGATCTGATGAGTGGCGGCTGTGCGATGTGGGCATGCCCGTGGTCGACAGGCGGCCATGTAGCGATGAAGAACGTGAGGAGCAGCGTGCGGATGCGCCGTCCACGTCTTTCATCGGTGTGAAGTGATCTTGCTGTGGCGGCGCTTCGCGGTCAAACTCCTCGCCGATGCCCGTGCGCGAACACCGTGATCATCCGTGCGGATCTCGGCATTGGCAAGACTCTTGTCGAGCGTGCCTTCTCCACGTTGAGATCCTTGCCGCGCAACCCCGGAGGATCGCCTGGAACCTTCAGTCGCGTCCCTGTTTGCTGAGCCACCTGCCGGTCGCCCTCGACGGTAGATCTCGCACTGGTCAGGATCGCAGCGGAGCAGTCTGCAAGCTTGCCGGGGGGCTGGAGACCTCGAGCGCGTGCTTGCGGGCGCGTAAGCTCACACGTGCCTTGCGGTGCCCGCCTCGCGGGCGCTGTTGCCATGAGTGTATCGACACCTTTTTCGTGACGGCGGGGTTCTCCTCAAAAAGTACTCATCGGTCCCTCGTTGACGATGGAGTCGACGATGCGCGCGCACCTCAGGTTGCGGAGTTTCGTCTTGGTCTGCCCTCGAACTGCGGCTCGCGCTGCTTGAGGCTGATAGGCGGCGGTCAGTCCTCGCGCGTCCCTCGCCCGAGAGGTTGCCGTCGCTTGTCGCTTCAACGCGTTCGGTCAGCGCGCAAAGTCGTTTGCCGCGCGCGTGAGGGGCGATCTTGAGGCCGCGAGATGCGTCGCCGCCCTCCTCAGTGTTGGTGTATTGACAAGCTGTAGATATTTTCCACGAGTAGCTGTCGTTGTACACGCAGATCTCAACGACGTGTCGTCCTTCGCGCGTTGGTAGATCGGCTCCTCGTTAATCGTCTCCTTTTGCGGTTGGTGGGGAGACAAAGGAGCGGATGCGCCGTCAAAGTGGAAGGTCTCGCTGCGCACCTCATCATCGCCGCGCTCGTCGGTGAGGTGATCGTGATGCCGTGGTTGAGGAAGGCGAGCTCGCGCGAGCGATATGCTTCCAACGTGTGGCCACTGTGGGTCGGCGGTGAAGATCTCGGGGTCGGGGACGAAGTGGACGCGCGTGCCCGTTGTATTGTCAGACGTGCCGATCTCGTGCAGCTTGGTCGTGGTGACACCGCGCAGAGGAGATCGCAGTGTTTCCCGTCACGCGCACGCGACGTCCATCTCCGTGGAGGGCGTTGACGACGAGGACGCCGACGCCGTGCCGACCGCCCGAGACTGCCTGGCCGTCGCCGCCGAATTTGCCGCCCGCATGGAGGACGGTCCAGAACGACTTCGACAGCGGGCATGCGCTCTCGTGCATATCGACTGATGCCGCGTCCGTTGTCCGTGACGGTGATGCTGTTGTCCGCTGTATCGTGACGCCGACCACGCGTCGCGGTAGCCCGCGAGCGCCTCGTCGATGGGTTGTCGACGACCTCGCCAGCCAGATGATGCGGCCGCGCTCGGAGGTCCGAGCCGATTAACCACATGCCGGAGACGTTTGCGCACCGCCTCTGAGCCCTCCAGTACCTGGATCTGTCGCGCATAGTCCGCGTCGACGGCGGTCTCACCTCATCGCCCATCTCCTCCTCCAGAGATCTGCAATGCCCCGTAAGATCCGGGCGCGTCCTGCCATCTCGGCAGCTTCACTTTGCCTCCTCGGGGTCCCAGCGGACGGATCTCCGCCTGCTCGTCCGATTATTTCATTTGGTTCTTTGCTTTGCCATTATGTCTCCTCCTTGGGGTATTGAACTTCTTATTTGGGGAATTTCCAGAGATTTTGCCGAATGATCTGCAGATTAGTTGACTACAGGATTGGGCTAAACCTCCTAAAATTGGGATGTTCTGCTCAATCGTGTCCCAAACAGTCAAAATCAAGAGCTATGGTCGTAATCGTGCGCGAACAAGTTCTCTCATTTCTTAATATCTTGTCCATGGAATTTCGGAACTTTCTCAAGAAAATCTGACGAGATGTACAACCTCCGATGGTCTGAATCAACGCCGAGCAAGAGCTATGATATGCATAGTTTTCTATGATTCTGATTTTCCAAAGAGACGAGAAATTTCGACCATCTCATACAATCTTTAAGCAATATAACTGAA
>BNJU01002925.1_pt1 | contig 64370 bp, 75 predicted proteins | sample 8539281 | NCBI WGS metagenome assembly BNJU01 (sample SAMD00202456, study PRJDB9452) | human saliva metagenome | isolation source: human saliva | place: Japan
TGCGACAAATTCATTTTTCTGGTTTGTGGTAAAGCTCTTTTGGACGACCAATTTGTTGGATAACTCCATCCTTCATAACGGCGATTTGGTCAGAAATGGCCATAGCTTCTTCTTGGTCGTGAGTTACATAGACAGTTGTAATACCAACTTCGTGTTGGATTTCGCGGATAGCTTGACGCATATCTAGACGAAGTTTGGCATCTAGGTTACTGAGGGGCTCATCCATGAGGAGAACGCTAGGATTAACAGCCAAGGCACGTGCTAGGGCAACACGTTGTTGCTGACCACCGCTAAGTTTATCTGGTTTACGATCAGCATACTGAGCAATCTGCATCAACTCAAGATATTTATCCGTTTGTTTGATGAGTTCATCTTTTGGAACTTTCTTTTGCTTGAGTCCGAATGCAACGTTATCTCGCACAGTCAAATGTGGGAAAATAGCGTAGTTTTGGAAAACCATTCCGATATTGCGTTTGCTGGGTTCCATATTATTGATTTTTGTATCATCGAAGTAAAATTCTCCGCCTTCGATACTGTTGAAACCTGCAATCATGCGGAGAAGAGTAGTTTTCCCACACCCTGAAGGACCAAGGATGGTAAAGAGACTTCCTTTTGGAACTGTAATGTTTAAATTATCAATAACAGGAACATCGTGGTAGATTTTTTTGGCGTTAATAATTCTGATCTCACTCATAGTGAACCTCTTTTACTGTTTAGATTGGATATCTGTAAAAATATCATTGTACTTTTTTAAGAATAGTGGATTTGTTTTTGGATGACGTAATCAGAATCTTCGGTGGCAATCTTGATTTCTGTCATAGCCTTCATATTTTTATTGGTTTTAGCATTTTTACGAATAGGTCTAATTGTTGTTTCAGTTCCTAGCTTATCTTGAATTTCTTGAGAAAGGAGGAAATCGATAAATTTCTTAGCATTGTCCATGTGTTTGGCATTTTTGACGATAGCCGCGTTACCAGGCAAAAAGACGGTTCCTTCTTTTGGATAAATGACTTTTACATCAACGCCATCATTTAAGAGTTTCAATGCAGGATCTTCATAGGTAAGTCCTACAGCCATTTCTCCGTCAGCGACAGATTTGTAGACATTTGAAGAGCTAGATGCAATTTTTCCATCTACTAGGGTAAATAGATTTTTCACATAGGTCCAAGCTTGTTCATTTTCGTATCCACCTTGATCTACAAGCATGTTTGTTAATTGAGCAAAGGCACTAGAAGCATTACTTGGATCAGCAGTAGCGATTTTTCCTTTTAATTTAGGATTGAGTAGATCATTGTAGCCTTCAATTTTAATATCTTTTGTAAGAGCTGAATTGGCAATGATAACACTGACATCCAGTGTATAAGGTGTGTAGAATCCTGTTTTATTTTGATATTCAGGGATTATCTGGTCGTTTTCTTGAGAAATATAAGGTTCAAAAAGTTTTTTTCGTTAGAAGAGATAGGGCATAGGAGCCTCCGAAAAATGACATCGGCTACTGAGGGATTCTTTTTTTCGGCCTCAGCTTTTTGAACAATTCACCAGTGCTGGCTTGTACTAAATCAACCTTAATACCATATTTTTCTTCGAAGGCTGGGATTGTTTCTTCGATAAGGTCTTCGGGGTTAGGTGAATAGATAACCAAAGTGTTATCTGAATCTTTCTCAGAGCTAGTTTCCGCTTCTGTTGTTGAAGAACATCCTGATAAAGTAAGAAATATCCATCCACAAGAGAGAAAGAATAGTAATTTTTTTCATAAGAATCTCCTTTTTTTACGAACGTTTCACTCTACAACTTGGGTAATGTTTATAATTTGCAGAGTTCTATAGGATATAATAAAAAAACCTTAAAGAAATCTAAAACAGGGAATTATGTGTTAAGGAAACTATGGGAATAATCGATGGCAATTCACATATGTTCTATATCTAGTCCGGAGTTATTCTCTTTTTGATAGATAAATGAAGTGGGGGTGATGTCCAAGCTTTCTTGATAATGGAGGGGAAAAGATTCTTTCTCGACTTTCAAATTCCCCTAAAAATGGTATAATAAAAACATCACGAAAATTGGAGAGACGCTATGAGTTTTTACAATCATAAAGAAATCGAGCCTAAGTGGCAAAAAAATACTGGGCTGACCATCACACTTTTAAGACAGGGAACAGATGCCTCAAAACCTAAGTTTTATGCGCTTGACATGTTTCCTTACCCATCTGGAGCTGGTCTACACGTAGGACACCCAGAAGGCTACACAGCGACAGATATCCTTAGCCGTTTCAAACGTTCCCAAGGCTACAACGTCCTTCACCCAATGGGATGGGATGCCTTTGGTTTGCCTGCAGAGCAATATGCTATGGATACTGGTAATGATCCAGCTGACTTTACAGCGGAAAATATTGCCAACTTCAAACGCCAAATCAACGCGCTTGGCTTCTCTTACGACTGGGACCGTGAAGTCAACACAACAGATCCGAACTACTACAAGTGGACTCAATGGATTTTCACTAAGCTTACGAAAAAGGTTTGGCCTATGAAGCAGAAGTACCAGTAAACTGGGTTGAGGAACTAGGTACAGCTATCGCCAACGAAGAAGTTCTTCCTGACGGAACTTCTGAGCGTGGAGGCTATCCAGTTGTCCGCAAACCAATGCGCCAATGGATGCTCAAAATCACGGCTTACGCAGAGCGCTTGCTTAATGACTTGGATGAGTTGGATTGGCCAGAGTCTATCAAGGACATGCAACGCAACTGGATTGGGAAATCAACTGGTGCCAATGTCACTTTCAAAGTAAAAGGAACTGACAAAGAGTTCACAGTCTTTACAACTCGCCCTGATACCCTTTTTGGTGCAACCTTCACAGTTCTTGCGCCTGAACACGACTTGGTAGATGCCATCACAAGTCCTGAACAAGCTGAGGCTGTAGCTAACTATAAACACCAAGCTAGCCTTAAATCAGACTTGGCTCGTACGGACCTTGCCAAGGAAAAAACAGGGGTTTGGACTGGTGCTTATGCGATCAACCCTGTCAATGGTAAAGAAATCCCAATCTGGATTGCAGACTATGTTCTCTCTAGCTATGGAACAGGTGCTGTCATGGCTGTACCTGCCCACGACCAACGTGACTGGGAATTTGCGAAACAATTCGGCCTTCCAATCGTAGAAGTACTGGAAGGTGGAAACGTTGAAGAAGCAGCTTACACAGAAGATGGTCTTCACGTTAACTCAGACTTCTTGAACGGGCTTAACAAAGAAGAAGCGATTGCTAAAATCGTGTCTTGGCTAGAAGAAAAAGGCTTTGGTCAAGAAAAGGTGACCTACCGTCTCCGCGACTGGCTCTTTAGCCGTCAACGTTACTGGGGTGAACCAATCCCAATCATTCATTGGGAAGATGGAACTTCAACAGCTGTTCCAGAAAATGAACTCCCACTTGTCTTGCCAGTCACCAAGGACATCCGCCCTTCAGGCACTGGGGAAAGCCCATTGGCTAACTTGACAGACTGGCTTGAAGTGACCCGCGAAGATGGCGTCAAAGGTCGTCGTGAAACCAATACCATGCCACAATGGGCCGGTTCAAGCTGGTACTACCTCCGCTATATCGATCCACACAACACTGAGAAATTGGCTGACGAGGATCTCCTCAAACAATGGTTGCCAGTCGATATCTACGTAGGTGGTGCAGAACACGCTGTGCTTCACTTGCTCTACGCTCGTTTCTGGCATAAATTCCTCTATGACCTTGGTGTTGTACCGACTAAAGAGCCATTCCAAAAACTCTTTAACCAAGGAATGATCTTGGGAACTAGCTACCGTGACCACCGTGGCGCACTTGTGGCAACTGACAAGGTTGAAAAACGTGACGGTTCCTTCTTCCATGTGGAAACAGGAGAAGAATTGGAGCAAGCGCCAGCTAAGATGTCTAAATCCCTCAAGAACGTGGTGAACCCAGACGATGTGGTGGAACAATACGGTGCGGATACCCTTCGTGTCTATGAAATGTTCATGGGACCACTCGATGCTTCCATCGCTTGGTCAGAAGAAGGGCTGGAAGGAAGCCGTAAGTTCCTCGACCGTGTTTACCGTTTGATTACAAGTAAAGAAATCGTTGAGGACAACAATGGCGCTCTTGACAAGGTTTATAACGAAACCGTTAAAGCTGTCACAGAGCAAATCGAGTCCCTCAAATTCAACACAGCCATTGCCCAACTTATGGTCTTTGTCAACGCGGCTAACAAGGAAGATAAACTCTATGTGGACTACGCCAAAGGCTTTTATCCAATTGATTGCCCCATTTGCCCCTCACTTGGCAGAAGAACTCTGGCAAACAGTCGTAGCAACTGGTGAGTCTATCTCTTATGTAGCTTGGCCAAGATGGGATGAAAGCAAATTGGTTGAAGATGAAATCGAAATTGTCGTCCAAATCAAAGGAAAAGTCCGCGCAAAACTCATGGTCGCTAAAGATCTGTCACGTGAAGAATTGCAAGAAATCGCTCTGGCTGATGAAAAAAATCAAAGCAGAAATTGATGGCAAGGAAATTGTGAAAGTGATTAGTGTGCCTAATAAACTTGTAAATATTGTTGTGAAATAAAAATGAATCCTTCGGAGCTAAGCTCTGGAGGATTTTAAATCGAAAAATATAATTCTATTCCCATTATTTCACCACTTAACCTAGCATTTTAACCACTTATCTTCGAAAGCCGTTTTTCTGACGGCTTTTTTGATAGACTAAATGTGTCAGAAGGAGGGAGAAATATGATTTTACAAGCTAAACATTTAACAAAACGGTACGGTAATCACACGGCTGTTGAAGATATTCATTTACGGTTTGAAAAAGGAAGTTTTAATGCTATTTTAGGTCCCAATGGTGCAGGAAAATCAACAACTATTTCCATGTTAATCGGTTTGAAAGAACCAACACAAGGTCAGGTTCTATATGCACCAAATACAAAAATCGGAGTTGTTTTTCAAGCTAGTGTACTGGACGAGCTGTTGACAGTTAGGGAAAATCTCACGATTCGTGCCCAACAGTATAAGGGAATTGAAGCAAGTCGTGTGGAGAGTTTGATCCATCAACTGGGTTTGACTGCTTTCCAGAAACAACTCTATGGGACATTGTCAGGTGGGCAAAAGCGTCGGGTTGATATTGCGCGTGCTCTTCTTTCAAATCCAGATATTCTTTTCTTGGATGAGCCAACGACAGGTCTCGATATTCAGACCCGCAAATCCATTTGGGATTTACTGTATCGACTACAAAAAGATGAAGGGATGACCATTGTCTTAACGACGCACTATCTGGATGAAGCTGATGAAGCGGACCAGATTTATATCGTTGATCATGGAAAAGTGATTGCGCAAGGTTCTGCAATAACTATCAAGAGTCAGTACGCATCTAATATCCTAAAAATTCGTTTTAAAAAACTGAACGATATAGAAAAACTGCTACAGACTGAAATGACAGTAGAAGCAGAAAATGAGTTGGAATATCTTTTTTATCCAAGAACGTCACTCGAAGCCATTGAATATTTGACACAAGTTCGAGAGGAAATTGATTCTTTTGAGTTTCGCCCAGGTACTATGGATGATGCCTTTATCGCACTTACAGGAAGAGAGGTTCGCTAATGCTAGCTTTATTGAAACGGAACTTTACCTTATATTTTCGCAATCGTTCAGGAGTGTTTTTCTCATTGTTGGGGGCGTTGATTTCCTTCCTCCTTTATATCATTTTTCTGCAGAAGAATTTGACGGATGCTTGGTCCCAACTCCCTGATAATACGAGCCTTTTAAATAATTGGTTGATGGGTGGAACTTTGGCTGTGACTGGGATTACAACTAGTTTTACGGCTCTTACACAAATGGTGCAGGACCGTGAAAATCATGTGGATCAAGATTTAATTTTGACGGATTTAGGTAGCTGGGGCTTACAGGCATCTTATCTAATCAGCAGTATTGTCATTTCTTTTGTGATGCAGTTGTTTATGTTTGTGGTGATGAGCCTGTATTTTCAGGAGAGCCCAGATTGGAGTCATCTGGCAGAAGTGGCTTTAATCATGTTGCTCAGTAGTGTGCTTTCTAGCTTGGTCAATGCTCTTTTGATTCACCGTTTTCAATCTGTGGATAGTCTTGGGAAGCTAGCCACCATAGTTGGAACAGCTTCTGGATTTCTAGTGGGAACCTATGTCCCTCTAGGAGTATTGCCTAACTTTGCTCAATTTCTTATGAAGTGCACACCTGCAACCTATATTGCCCTCTCTCTATCGACAAGTTCTTATGAAAGAACAACTAGCAGATACCTTTGTCGGGAATAGCGATTTATTAGCAGAATTTCAAGAAAAAATGGGTATCGTGTTAAAATGGCAGGAGCTGTTGACAAAGGAGCAGACTTATCTTATAGTGGTAAGTATCAGTCTCGTAGCTATCCTTCTTTGGCTTTTATTGGTTAAAGTGTCTAGCAAGAGAAAATAAAGATATATGGGAGTAAAGATGAAGATTCATTTTGAGATGACCCCAGAATTTTCAGAAAAAGACCCTCACATTCTCATTCAGGCAGCTCAGTTGACTGACCAAGCTCGAGAAGTGATGGATTATTTAGAACAATTTTCAACTGTTAATCAGGTTGTGATTCCCATCCGAACAGATGATAAATTGGTCATGGTGAAGATTGAAGAGATTATCATGGCGGATATTGATAAAAATGTATTAACCATTTATACCGTTGATGGGTTTTATAGGACTAAGGAAACCTTAATAAACTTTCAAAATCGGATTAATCGCCGGAATTTCCTTCAGATATCTCGTCATGCCATTATCAATATTGACCATTTAGAATCATTATCGGATAGTTTTTCAGGCAATATGATGGCTAAGTTGACACGGGGCATAAAATCTAGTGTGAGTCGAAAATATGTCAAATCCTTAATGGATTATTTAGGTTTATAGGAGGAAATGATGAAACGCTTGATAGCTTATTTTGTAACAGGTATGCGGACAGGCTCCTTCTTTTATTTGGGATTGGTTTTGCTAGCTCATATTTTCCCTAGCATTATCTATCCAACACTTAATAGTAGGAATATTTTAGCTATTTTTTTGATGAGTGGGATTATGGGAATTTTGTCAGTTATGATTGAAGAACTAGAATTTCTAACTTATAGCGTACGCGTGGTCTTGCATTTACTAGTGACAGCTGTCATTTTAGTTTTGACCTGCCTATTTTTTGGCTGGGGAGTTGCTTTGCTCAGCCCTGTCAATTGGCTTATCTTCTTGTTGATTTATGGACTTATCTGGCTCTATCAAATCTGGCAAACCTACAAACAAACTCAGAAGATTAACCAAGCTCTAAAAGATAAACGAAAGCATGTCGCAAGTTTAGAATCTTAAGCATTCCAGTAGATTGATTCTTGGTTCCAATTCTCACTAAATTGTGGTATAGTAACTCCAGAAATGAAAACAGTAAGGAGAAAACAATGCCAGTAAATGAATACGGTCAGATGATTGGGGAACCTGTAGATGATATACCTGGAGTTTTGCCTTCACTTGTACGGATAGAAGGGCGATATACGATTATAGAAGCTCTATCGGTGGAAAAGCATGCGGAGGATTTATTAGCTGTCTATGGTCCGGATAGCCCTCGTGAGATGTGGACCTACCTCTTTCAACCACCAGTAGAAAATTTCGAAGAATTAATAGTTGCTTTAAAGCAAATGATTGAGCGAAAGGATCGCTTTTACTACGCGATTATCGATAAAGCAACTGGTAAAGCTTTAGGGACTTTTTCGCTCATGCGCATTGACCAAACCAATCGCGTCATTGAAGTGGGTGCTGTGACCTTTTCTCCGGTCCTCAAGCACACAAGAATGGGGACAGAAGCCCAGTTTTTATTAGCCCGTTATGTTTTTGAGGTGCTCAATTATCGACGTTATGAGTGGAAGTGCGATGCTCTTAATCTTCCATCTAGAAAAGCAGCAGAGCGTTTGGGCTTTATTTATGAGGGAACCTTCCGCCAAGCTGTTATCTATAAAGGTCGCACCAGAGATACGGATTGGTTATCCATGATCGATAAGGACTGGCCAAAGGTTAAAGTCCGTTTTGAAGCGTGGTTAAAATCTGAGAATTTTGATGAAGAAGGCAATCAGTTGAAATCTCTTAGAGAATGTTAGAAAGGTTTGCTATGATTAACATTACAAAAGAAACATCTGTTTCAATTGATGACGTCTTACATCTCTACCAGGCAGTTGGCTGGACAAACTATACCAACCAACCACAGATGTTGGAGCAATCTTTAGCTCACTCATTGGCTATTTATGTTGCTCGTGATGGTGAGAAAATCGTTGGTTTAGTTCGTCTGGTTGGAGATGGTTTTTCATCGGTTTTTGTCCAGGATTTGATTGTTTTACCTAGCTATCAGCGCCAAGGAATTGGCAGCGACTTGATGAAAGAGGCTTTAGGGGATTACAAAGACGCCTATCAAGTCCAACTGGTAACAGACCAAACAGAGAAAACCTTAGGATTTTACCGTTCCTTAGGGTTTGAAACCTTATCTACTTATGATTGTACGGGGATGATTTGGGTGGATAGAAAAAAATTACAATAAATCTTTTTCACTTAAGTTAACTTTAAGTATTCTACTGTATCATATAGTTATTAAGTAAAGACCTCCTAATACTCTTCGAAAATCTCATCAGCCTTTGTTGGAATCGACTTGGCTAACTTTAGTTATGCTTGCGTCACTCTGCCTAGCCTGATTTTGATTTTTGATTTTTCATTTTCATTGAGTAACCTTTATTTAATAAAAATCCTAAACTTTTTCTTTTTTTCATAATAATCTCCTAAAGAAGCCACCAAATCAGGTGGCTTTTTTTGTTTGTCTACTAGATTTTTTTGCTATAATAGGAACATGAGTAGAATTTTTAGATAATGACATCATGGGTGATGAGGAGTTGGTAGAACGTACCCTCCGTCCCCAATATTTACGTGAATATATCGGTCAGGACAAGGTCAAAGATCAGCTTCAAATCTTTATCGAAGCAGCTAAAATGCGTGACGAGGCGCTGGACCATGTTCTTTTGTTTGGTCCTCCAGGACTCGGGAAAACAACTATGGCTTTTGTTATTGCTAATGAACTGGGAGTCAATCTCAAGCAAACTTCTGGTCCTGTAATCGAAAAAGCCGGTGATTTGGTAGCGATTTTGAATGACTTGGAGCCAGGAGATGTGCTCTTTATTGACGAGATTCATCGCTTGCCCATGTCGGTAGAAGAAGTGCTTTACAGTGCCATGGAAGACTTCTACATTGACATTATGATTGGTGCAGGAGAAGCTAGCCGTAGTGTCCATCTAGACTTGCCACCATTTACCTTGATTGGTGCGACCACTCGAGCAGGAATGCTTTCAAATCCTCTTCGTGCCCGTTTTGGGATTACAGGTCACATGGAGTACTATAACCATGCTGACTTGACAGAGATTGTCGAGCGGACGGCAGATATCTTTGAGATGGAAATCACTCATGAGGCTGCTTCGGAGTTAGCATTGCGCAGTCGTGGAACCCCTCGTATTGCTAATCGTCTTCTCAAGCGCGTGCGTGACTTTGCCCAGATTATGGGCGATGGCTTGATTGATGACGTGATTACGGATAAGGCTCTTACCATGCTGGATGTCGACCATGAAGGATTGGACTACATTGACCAAAAAATTCTTCGCACCATGATTGAGATGTACGGTGGTGGTCCTGTCGGTCTAGGCACTCTTTCGGTCAATATTGCGGAAGAGCGTGAGACGGTAGAGGATATGTATGAACCTTACCTGATCCAGAAAGGCTTTATCATGCGAACTCGTTCAGGGCGAGTTGCGACAGCCAAGGCTTATGAGCATTTGGGGTATGAATATATTGAAAAATAAGGTTGAAATCTTAGATTCTTTCAGAGAAAATCCTGACATGATGGCCATTCTGACCATCATCCGAGACCTGGAGTTGAAAGATTCCTGGTTGGCAGCAGGTTCGGTTCGAAATTTTATCTGGAATCTCTTGTCAGATAAACCAGCCTTTGACCGTGAGACGGATGTGGACGTCATTTTCTATGACCCAGAGGTGAGTTATGAAGAAACGCTGGCAATAGAAAACAAGTTGAGAGGGGACTTTCCCCAGTATCAGTGGGAGCTGAAAAATCAAGTCTATATGCATCAGCATAGTCCTTATACGCCTCCATATGTGAATTCCTGTGATGCCATGAGTAAATATCCTGAACGTTGTACGGCGATAGGTCTTCGTTTGCAAGCAGACGCAACTTTAGAGCTCTTTGCCCCTTATGGCTTTGGAGGATATTTTTCAACTTTCAGGTTCGTCCGACTCCTCATTTCATGGAAAATGACGACCGAATGATGCTCTATCAAAAGCGTCTATCCAAGAAAAACTGGCGAGAAAAATGGAAAAGTCTCACATTTAAAACTAACTTAAGGAAACTTTAAGTTAGGAGCTGTATACTTGTCTCATAAGTTAAGAATACCTTAACTTAAACTCCTAAAACTTTTTCATAATAATCTCCCTATAAAAAATTAAGTCGCCCAATCAGGCGGCTTTTTTTGTTCTAAGGGCAAGAACTTTCATGATATAATAGTTTTATGAGATTAGATAAATTTTTAGTTGCCTGCGCTGTCGGGAGTCGGACTGAGGTCAAAAACTTTCTCAAGGCTGGGCGCGTGACGGTCAATGGCAAGAAAGAAAAATCTGCCAAGCTGCAAATTGATGAAGAGACAGATGAGATTTGCTTTGATGGGCAAAAAGCTAGACTACGAGGAGTTTGTTTACTATATGATGAACAAGCCCCAGGGAGTTATCTCAGCAACTGAGGATCCCAAAACACAAGACAGTCTTTGGATTTGATGGATGACTATGCACGTGCCAAAGGAAGTTTTTCCCAGTAGGACGTTTGGATATCGATACGCATGGACTCTTGCTCTTGACCAATGATGGCCAGCTAGCTCATGCTCTTCTTTCACCAAAACGTCATGTGGATAAAACTTATCTGGCGCTGGTCAAGGGAATGATGACAAATGCAGATGTTGAGACATTTGCACAAGGAATTCCTCTCAAGGATTTTACCTGTCAGCCTGCCAAACTGGAGCTTGTGTCGGTGGATACGGGAAAAGAATCAAAGTCTGGTCCGTGTGACCATTGCAGAAGGGCAAAATTCCACCAGGTCAAACGGATGGTGGCCTACTGTGGTAAGGAAGTGGTGGATTTGCAACGTTTAACCATGGGAACTTTGACCTTGGATGAGGATTTGAAACGTGGAGAATGGCGTCGCCTAAGCAAGGAAGAACTAGAAGGCTTGCTTTGAGAGTGTTACAGTAAAAGATGAAAAATTAGGAAAAGGTGAGGGAAAATATCCCTTGCCTTTTTTTCAGTTTTTTTGGTTGCTTCCTTTGTGAAAAAGCGTTATAATAGACTGTAGAATAAAAAGGAGGATTTTATGAACGCGATTCAAGAATCATTTACAGATAAATTATTTGCTAACTATGAAGCAAATGTAAAATACCAAGCTATCGAAAATGCTGCTAGTCATAACGGTATTTTTGCAGCCCTAGAGCGTCGTCAAAGCCATGTCGACAACACACCAGTTTTCTCACTTGATTTGACTAAGGATAAAGGTCACTAACCAGAAAGCTTCTGGTCGTTGCTGGATGTTTGCGGCTCTCAACACCTTCCGCCACAAACTCATCTCTCAATACAAACTTGAAAACTTTGAATTGTCACAAGCCCACACCTTCTTCTGGGACAAGTATGAAAAATCTAACTGGTTCTTGGAGCAAGTGATTGCGACTGCTGACCAAGAATTGACGAGCCGCAAGGTTAGCTTCCTACTCCAAACTCCACAACAAGATGGTGGTCAGTGGGATATGGTGGTTTCTCTCTTTGAGAAATACGGTGTCGTTCCTAAGTCTGTTTATCCTGAGTCTGTTTCATCTAGCAGTAGCCGTGAGCTCAATGCAATCCTTAACAAATTGCTTCGTCAAGATGCTCAAATCTTGCGTGACCTCTTAGCTTCAGGTGCGGATCAAGCGACTGTTCAAGCTAAGAAAGAAGAGCTCTTGCAAGAAATCTTTAACTTCCTTGCAATGTCACTAGGTCTCCCACCGCGTAAATTTGACTTTGCTTATCGTGATAAGGATAATAACTACCAAAGCGAAAAAGGCATCACTCCACAAGAGTTTTACAAGAAATATGTCGACCTTCCACTAGAAGACTACGTTTCTGTGATCAATGCTCCAACTGCTGATAAACCTTATGGCAAATCATACACAGTTGAGATGTTGGGAAATGTCGTTGGTAGCCGTGCAGTTCGCTACATTAACGTACCGATGGAACGCTTGAAAGAATTGGCGATTGCTCAAATGCAGACAGGAGAAACTGTTTGGTTTGGTTCAGATGTCGGCCAGCTCAGCAACCGTAAAGCAGGAATCCTTGCGACAGATGTTTATGACTTTTGAATCAAGCATGGACATTCAACTCACTCAAGACAAGGCTGGACGTTTGGACTACAGCGAAAGTTTGATGACCCACGCCATGGTCTTGACAGGTGTGGATTTGGATGAAAATGGTAAATCAGTCAAGTGGAAAGTTGAAAACTCATGGGGAGACAAGGTTGGTACAGATGGTTACTTTGTTGCTTCAGATGCTTGGATGGACGAATACACTTACCAAATTGTTGTTCGTAAGGAATTACTAACAGAAGAAGAACGAGCTGCTTACGAAGCAGAACCAATCGTCCTTGCACCATGGGATCCAATGGGTGCCTTGGCAGAATAAATGAGATATAAAAAGAATGTTTCTATAATTTTTAGGGTTGGTGGAAATTTTCCACCAACCCTATTTTAGTGTATACAAAAAGGCCAACATCCATTATATTAAAAAGCGCCTAAACCTAAAAACAAAAAGGATGATGACCATATGAACAATATACTAGAAGCTACACTACAAATCAAAGATAAAAAAACATTATTTGGGATAATAAATGTTCAAGAGAAGATATTTAAAAAGGGAAAATCTTTATTTTTATTCAGCTACATATACGCATAAACCAGAATTTTGTACCGTTTGTGGGTGCGTTAGCCAAAAATAACAATATCGTTAAAAAAACGGGAACGAAAACTTCTCGTATCACTCTCTGTTCTGTTTCAGGCCTTCCAGCCTACTTAAATCTACGAAAGCAGAGATTTCTCTGTAGAGAATGTGGTTCTTCATTTACTGCAGATACTAGTCGAATTGTAGAAAAAAACACTGTCATATCTCGAAACGATTAAAAAAATGAAATTAAGGCAAAAAAATAAGTGAAACAGTATCTGAAACATATATTGCCAAAAGAAACAAATGTTTCAATTCATACTGTAAGACGTATCATAGATGATACAGCACGATTATTAACGATTAAACCATTACATGATTTACCCTGAACATTTGTGTTTTGATGAATTTAAATCTGTCAAAATCTTCCGATAGTAATATGAGCTTCATTATTTGTGATAGCACTACACACAAGTTGGTCGATGTTGTACGAGATAGAAAAATCTTACAGTTTGAAAACAATATTTTTTCATCGTTTTTGAGCCTAAGACTAGATTAAAGGTGAAAAACTATCTCCATCGATATGTACTTACCGTACATTCAATTAATAAAAGAAATGTTTCCTAACGCTAAAAATTATCATTGATCCTTTTTCACATTGTACAAGCCTTTAAATAGAGAATTAAATCGAACTCGGGTACGTGTCATGAATCAGCATCGTTATAAAAAAATCCTAAATTATATCGAAAGTTAAAAACATTATTGGAAGTTAATTTTAAAGAACCCTAATGAACTTCAGAACTATAAATATAATCGTTATAAGCTTTTTGAAAGCTTCATAACAAGTAAAGGAATCGTAGATTATATCTTAGAAAAACAATCCATCTCTAAAAAAATGATTATGAGGTTGTACATTCACTTCGTGAATGTATACAGGATAGAGATTATATAGAATTCAAGGAAACGATTGAAGCAGCTACGCAATTAGACCTATCTCCTGGTTTTAAAAAAAGAGTATTAAAGACTCTTATGACTTACTTGCCATATATTCAAAAATACTTGTGAGTATCCAACTAGAACAAATGGCCCTATTGAAGGAATAAACAATAAAATAAAAGTGCTTAAAAAGAAATGCCTACGGCTTTTAGAAACTATTACTATTTTTAGAAATAGGATTATTTTAATAACAAAAATGTTTGGCCCTAAAACAAAAAGGAATTAAGCAACAATTAGTTGCTTAATCCCTTCCTAAATTTCTTCATCAACACTATTTGACAAAGAGCCCTTTTTTTAGTGCTCAAAAATAGCACTCAATTTTAAAATGGATTTGGTGTTCAAAAAAATATAATCAAATGCAACAAACTAATTTCATTTTTAATAGGCACAATTAATTTTTAGAAGATAGTACGAAAAAAATATTGACTGTTTTTCTTTAGAATGTGTAAAATTTAGATAGATTATTTAAAGTGAGGTTTTTTTATCTTGTCTATATTAAAGAAGAAATTTAATAAGTTTAGTGTTCTATTGAATCTGGTATTAATAGCTATTATAGCTATTGGAGTGCTATTTTTTTCTTACCTAAGGAACATAAATCAGAAGTCAAATCGTCAATTAATATCGAAAGTATTGAAAAAGTGAATGAAGTTGTATTTTTTTGAATGCGGGAATTAATGAAATTATTTCTGAAACAAAAAAACAACTCAAGTTTTTTTGGGTTTGATGTGCCGTTCTCTAAAAAAAGCAGCATTAGTAATTTTTAAATTATAACGCTAAATTTGGAATTAAAAAAGTAGTGTAAAGGTTGAACAAATAAGCGAAAAAAAGAATATAAGGTTATTGTTCCAAAATTGGAAGTAATTGGTGTTGAACTTTCAAAAGATGATCCTTATGATTTATATGATAGTCATGGAGAGTTATTAAGTGGGACTACAGAAGATGTTGATACTGGGAAATTGGTCACAAACCAACTTTCTAGTGATAAACAAGCAGAGTATTTAGATAAATTTAAGAGTGAAATTAAAGAATCTGCAATCAATTATTATAAAACAATATTTTTCTTCAATGGATTCTGAAGTAAAAAGTAACTATAGAATTTACAGAATAATTTTTGAAATACAAAACCCTGACCATCTCTGGTCAGGGTTTTTGTGTAGTTCTATAATTTTTTTAGGGTTGATGGAAATTTTTCCACCAACCCTATTTTTAGTGTATACAAAAAAAGGCCAACATCCATTATATTAAAAAGCGCCTAAAACCTAAAAACAAAAAGGATGATGACCATATGAACAATATACTAGAAGCTACACTACAAATCAAAGATAAAAACATTATTTGGGATAATAATGTTCAAGAGAAGATATTAAAAAATAGAAAATCTTTATTTTATTCAGCTACATATACGCATAGACCAGAATTTTGTGCCGTTTGTGGGTGCGTTAGCCAAAATAACAATATCGTTAAAAACGGGACGAAAACTTCTCGTATCACTCTCTGTTCTGTTTCAGGCCTTCCGGCCTACTTAAATCTACGAAAGTAGAGATTTCTCTGTAGAGAATGTGGTTCTTCATTTACTGCAGATACTAGTCGAATTGTAGAAAAATACTGTCATATCTCGAAACGATTAAAAAATGAAATCAAGGCAAAAATAAGTGAAACAGTATCTGAAACATATATTGCCAAAGAAACAAATGTTTCAATTCATACCGTTAGACGTATCATAGATGATACAGCACGATTATTAACGATTAAACCATTACATGATTTACCCGAGCATTTGTATTTTGATGAATTTAAATCTGTTAAATCTTCCAATAGCAATATGAGCTTCATTATTTGTGATAGCACTACACACAAGTTGGTCGATGTTGTACGAGATAGAAAATCTTACAGTTTGAAACAATATTTTTATCGTTTTGAGCCTAAGACTAGATTAATGGTGAAAACTATCTCCATCGATATGTACTTGCCATACATTCAATTAATAAAAGAAATGTTTCCTAACGCAAAAATTATCATTGATCCTTTTTCACATTGTACAAGCCTTGAATAGAGAATTAAATCGAACTCGGGTACGTATCATGAATCAGCATCGTTATAAAAAAATCCTAAATTATATCGAAAGTTAAAACATTATTGGAAGTTAATTTTAAAGAACCCTAATGAACTTCAGAACTATAAATATAATCGTCATAAGCTTTTTGAAAGCTTCATAAACAAAGTAAAGGAATCGTAGATTATATCTTACAAATCTTCGTTCTAAAGGCTCGATTGTGAATGAGATAGCTCAGAATCATGGAGGCGGAGGGCACCCGCTAGCTTCAGGAGCTGTAGTATCTACCTTAGAGGAAGCTCATCAGATTATTGCTGAATTAAATGAAGCTGCAAAAAGCATTTTTAAGTGTAGATAATCTCTAAAAATTCTAACATATGTTATTTATTGTGTTAAGATTTTTTTGTATTTAAACAATATTTTTCTTTTTAAAAAAAGATAAATAAGTTGTTTTTAATCTATATTTGTTGTATAATGCTAATATCTATAATTATGAAAGGTTTTAAATTGAAGAAGGAGAAAATATGAAAAAGCTACTTAAAAAAATATATACTGGCTCTGTTATTTTGACCTTATTTGCAAACTCGCTTGTTCCTGCAATGGTTTATGCACAAGAGAATTCGCAAAATATAGCTACAGCTACTGTTGGGCTTGCACAGAATGGAAAAGTAAAAGTAACCACAGCTAATGTAACTGGTGAAGCCCCACAATATACGACAGCTAGAAGGCAAGGAACAATTTCCTTGGATGGTTCAGAACTAGAACAACATGTGACTGGAGGATATATCGAAATTAAGTATCCTGTAGATTACATTGAAAGTTTTTCCGTTTCTACAGGAAGTCCAGTTGTGAAAACAGACAATTCGACTCCGGGCGTTCTAAAAGTATATCTTTCTGATATTACACAAACGACTTCTGCAAGTTTGCCATTTTCGTTCAAGTTTAAAGATCGGGTGACACCGGAAGGATATTCCTTCACTCCAGAAATCTCATTAAAGAGTTCAACGGGAGAAACTTTATCTCCAACGTTAAATGATTTAAAGTATACTGTTAAAGTCGATAAACAATCGTTGTTTAAATATGATGGTCCAAACGATTTGCAAGATTATACACTTGATAATAGAGAACTTTACGGCGGTTCTGCAACGAATGGCGGGATCACAGAACCTAGTGATATTCCCTTCAAATTTAGTTTATCCACAAATACTAACGGTGGCGGTCAAACTCAAAACTGGGGAAATGGAAGAGCACAAACACGTGCTGTTAAGACTATTACTGTAACGGATACTTTACCTGTCTATACAAAAGTAGATGGTTCAACTGGGACTGCTGTTTTTGATCCTGCAAAGAATCCAGGATGGACTTTGAATGCGGATGGAACAGTGTCTACAACAGTGACTGGGGGGGATGAGTTAACTCCGTATAATACCGAAGCAGAGAATGCTTTACGAAAATTAACGTTATTATTAAGCTTCCCAGATGCAAAAGTAAAAACAAACATTGTTAATAACGTAAAAACAGAATTAAGTTTTGTAAACCAAAGTGATACTGAAGAAAACCTGACTTTAAATGATGGAATTCAATTCAAATTAGTAGGACAACTTATTAGTGATGGAGCATCAGGAAAGTCTAATAATGATGCGTCAATATTAAAAGTAGATGAAGGAGCTCCTGATTCTGCTGTTGCAACTTGGCTTTTACGTTTTACGAATACTGCTCCCAATGCTATTTCAGAATTGACGCTGATTGATGATACGTTAGATTCTCGCATGTATTATTATGCTGTAGGCGTACCGTATAATAGAGCACCATTTGATTATGATGTTTATGGTGTTAAGGCTGATGGTACTGAAGTACTTCTAGGTAGTGTTGAAAAAGGGACAAGCAAACAAGTTATCGTTGACCAAGAGGCTTATGATGCGATTACGAACCAAGCAAAACAGATTTATGCTGGAACATTAGATAAAGCTAACGCATCTAGAGTGAATAGAACATATCAAAGTATCAAAATCAAATTGAAGGATGGAAGTACTATTCCGCCGTATGAAAAACCTACAGTTTATGTTCAAACAAAATTATTAAATCCATTCGATGAGACAGAAAGAGAAAATCCAATTCGATATGAAAATGGTTTCCATGCAGAGGGTCTTGTCGATGGATTTGGCCAAAACGGAAAATTTGTAACCAAACCATCTGATTCTTCTGAAGAGTTAAGGTATAAAGAAGAAACAATTCAATTAAATAAATCAACACGCTCAAATCCTAAAGGTGCTTTAGGTGAGGTTGTTAACTACAATGTAACGATAAAATTTGATGGATTGTCGAAAAGTAGACGAATTAATGGTGGTAAGATTATTGATGTTTTACCTGAGGGAATCACTTACGAAAAAAATATTATATTCATAAACAAGAACAAAAGAATATGCTCAAGAAAGAACCGTATGTGATTGAAGATTACAATGGTAGCGGAAGGCAAGCCCTTGTTTTTTTGAATTGAAAGATTTAGATTTCATACAATGATAAAACAATTGATGCTGAATTTTCTCCAGTTATATTTGCAAAAGATTACGTCAAATGCCTTGCCAACATCGATTCAAAAATCCAGATGATTATAAGAAAAAAATACAGATAATCATGCGTACTTCACAGCTAAAGACTTTTTCACCATTACCTGGAAAAAGTGAAGTCTCCATCTCTGGTAGATAATATTTTTCAAGGTTACAAATGCTGATGGAACAGTTTCTGATAAAAATAATCGGTGCAAAGTCAAAAACTATAGTAGATACACCAACAGAGATTCGCTCTGAAAAATTCATCTCAACATCAGACGGTACATGGACTAAAGATAAAGTCTTAACGGATTATGATCAAGAATTTAAATATCTGTTAAAAACGAAGAACTACAGTATTACACCAATCAAAACATTCACTTTGTATGATCGACTTCCGTATGCCGGGGATGAAAAAGGGTCTAACTTTACTCCGTTCTTAACGAAAGCTCTTGAGGTGGACCCTAAATTCACTGTTTATTACAATACTGCCAAAGACTTATCTTCAGATCCGTATACTGCGACTCAAGCAGATGGTTGGATAAAGGCAGATGCTGTAACTGATTTTACAAAAGTCACAGCAATTAAAGTCGTACTGAATGAAGGAGAAACCATTGCTCCTGGTGAAATTGTTGGTTTTGTTTTAAACATGAAGAATCCTTCTTACACAGATGGATCTATTGATACATTGGTTGCTAATAATTCTTTCTATACGAATCGTGATGCAAGTAATCCAAAAAGCTTTTAGGAGAGACAAATGTTGTCTCGAATCAATTGCCTCAATATATCCCAGTCGAAAAGAAATGGGTTGGGGATAGAGATGCTTCAGTTTCTAAGATTAAAGTAGAATTATTTAAAACTTCTGATCCTTCAAAAGTTCTTAGTACATTAGAATTAAATGAAACGAATGATTGGAAGGGAATCTTTAAACTTACGACAGATGGTAAGCTATTAGATCCTTCTGTGAATGATTATGCTGTTCGTGAAGTTCTCGAAGAACAATATGGGCAAGATTATACGACAACCATTTCTGGAGATGCTCTAGGAAATGACGGAGTGACCATCACGAATACTCGAAATACTGTTTCACATACAGTAACAAAAGTTTGGAAGGATAATGACAATAAATTATCATTACGTAAAGGTATTAAAGTTCAGTTGAAACAAAATGGTAAAAACTATGGTATGCCAATTGAATTGAATGAAGATAATCAATGGACGTATACTTTTAATGAATTACCAGATTCTCTCAATGGAGTGAAATATGAGTATTCTGTAGATGAAGTTGAAGTGCCAGAAGGATACGATCATAGTATTTCTAATGAGGGTACTAAGACAGTTATTACGAATACTATTTTAGATTCAATTAAAAAAAGACTTGAGTTTCAAAAAAAGGAACTGCAAGGACGTACACTTCAAGAGGGCGAGTTCACCTTCAATTTGCTTGATGAAAAAGGGAATGTTGTCCAAACTGCAACTAATAGAGCCGATGGAACTATCCAATTTACAAATCTACTATTTGAAAAGCCAGGCACTTATATCTTTAAGGTAAAAGAAGTCTCAGGGACTGACTCAAGAATTACGTATGATAATAGCGAAAAAGAAGTTACTGTAGTAGTGACTCAAGAAGGTAAAGCGTTAGTAGCAGATATTCAGTACGGTAAAGATAATACATTTACGAATGTATATACAGAACCTACTACTACTACTACTACTACGACAACAACAACAACTGAAGAGCCAACAACGACTACTTCAACAACAACAACTGAAGAGCCAACAACGACTACTTCAACAACAACAACAACTGAAGAGCCAACAACGACTACTTCAACAACAACAACTGAAGAGCCAACAACGACTACTTCAACAACAACAACAACTGAAGAGCCAACAACGACTACTTCAACAACAACAACTGAAGAGCCAACAACGACTACTTCAACAACAACAACTGAAGAGCCAACAACGACTACTTCAACAACAACAACTGAAGAGCCAACAACGACTACTTCAACAACAACAACTGAAGAGCCAACAACGACTACTTCAACAACAACAACAACTGAAGAGCCAACAACGACTACTTCAACAACAACAACTGAAGAGCCAACAACGACTACTTCAACAACAACAACTGAAGAGCCAACAACGACTACTTCAACAACAACAACTGAAGAGCCAAGTACAAGTTCAACAACGACAACAACAACGTCAGAAGAACCAAGTACAAGTTCAACAACGACAACAACAACAACTGAAGAGCCAAGTACAAGTTCAACAACGACAACAACAACGTCAGAAGAACCAAGTACAAGTTCAACAACGACAACAACAACGTCAGAAGAACCAAGTACTAGTTCAACAACGACAACAACAACGTCAGAAGAACCAAGTACAAGTTCAACAACAACAACAACAACGTCAGAAGAACCAAGTACAAGTTCAACAACAACAACAACAACGTCAGAAGAACCAAGTACAAGTTCAACAACGACAACAACAACGTCAGAAGAACCAAGTACAAGTTCAACAACGACAACAACAACGTCAGAAGAACCAAGTACTAGTTCAACAACGACAACAACAACGTCAGAAGAACCAAGTACAAGTTCAACAACGACAACAACAACGTCAGAAGAACCAAGTACTAGTTCAACAACGACAACAACAACGTCAGAAGAACCAAGTACAAGTTCAACAACGACAACAACAACGTCAGAAGAACCAAGTACAAGTTCAACAACGACAACAACAACGTCAGAAGATTCAAGTGCTACTTCACCAACTGAAGAAACAACAGTTCCAGCACCTTCTGAAACTACAACTACAGAAGACAAACCTGGTCTTCCAAATACTGGTGAAGCTACTGGTGCAGCACTAGTATTTGCAGGTGTGGTAATCTTGGCAGGTACTGTAATCATGAAACGCAAATTTTTCTAAATAATATTAGATAAGTTTCTTTTTATAGAAGAGAGAGCAATGCTCTCTCTTTTGGCTATTTGTCAAATAGTGTTGATAAAGAAATTTAGGAAGGAATTAAGCAACTTTTTGTTGCTTAATTCCTTTTTGTTCTGGGCCAAACATTTTTTTGTTATTAAAATAATCCTGTTTCTAAAAATGGTAATAGTTTCTAAAAGCCGTAGGCATTTCTTTTTAAGCACTTTTTATTTTATTGTTTATTCCTTCAATAGAGCTATTTGTTCTAGTTGGATACTCACAAGTATTTTTGAATATATGGCAAGTAAGTCATAAGAGTCTTTAATACTCTTTTTAAACCAGGAGATAGATCTAATTGCGTAGCTGCTTCAATCGTTTCCTTGAATTCTATATAATCTCTATCCTGTATACATTCACGAAGTGAATGTACAACCTCATAATCATTTTTTTAAGAGATGGATTGTTTTCTAAGATATAATCTACGATTCCTTTACTTGTTATGAAGCTTTCAAAAAGCTTATAACGATTATATTTATAGTTCTGAAGTTCATTAGGGTTCTTTAAAATTAACGGTTCTATAATTTTTAGGGTTGATGGAAATTTTCCACCAACCCTATTTTAGTGTATACAAAAAGACCAACATCCATTATATTAAAAGCGCCTAAACCTAAAACAAAAGGATGATGACCATATGAACAATAAACTATTATCAGGCTTATGTGCAGCAGTACTCTTATCAGGTTTAGTAGGATGCGGACCTAAGGAGTCAAAACAAGATACTACAACAAGTACTTCTACAAAAGAAACAAAAAATAACACAACAAATAACTCTGAAGTAACTGAGAAGACTTCCCAGAGACAGATGAAAAGTTCTTCACATATGAAGAGTGTCAAGAAGGATACGCAATCTATAGTTGTACTTCTGATGACAAGGTTGTTCGTGTACCAAAAACCATTAATGGTAAACCAGTGATTGCGATTGCAGAACGTGGCTTAGCAAATAATCAAACTTGTGAGGCAATCGTATTACCAGATACAGTTAGAGTTATCTCTAAATCTGCATTTACGCTTGATGTAAATCTAAAATTTATCCATTTAGGTAGTTTTTTAGAACGTATAGGTGATAATGCATTCAACGGATGCAATTCCCTAGAATTTGTTAAGCTCCCAGATGGAATGCAGGAAATTGGAATTAATGTATTTGCGAATGCAAAAGTAATTAAGTATATAGAAATCCCTGCAAGTGTAACAGAAATTACAGATGTATTTTATTTCAAAGCAAGTAATAATCCAGATGTCGAGATTCGTACACCTAAGGGATCAAAGGCAGAAGAAGTAGCTAAAGCAATGGGACTTAAAGTAGTAAATGACTAAAGGGGAATAGTATGAACAAAAAATTACTATCAGGCTTAGGGACTGACCCCAAAAAGTGAGATTTTAATAAAAACACCCTAGGGCTACCGTCTTCGGAATTCAACCGGAGACAGGTAGTCCAATTTTTGTTGGATTCTTTTTTCATTAGGTTCTTCATCAACACTATTTGACAAAGAGCCAAAAAAATCAGGTGATAAACCTGATTCTTTTTTTGTTTGTATATTCTCACCGAGATTACATGATACCGAAGAAACGAGCTGCGATACCAACTGCAAAGAGGGCAAGGATGATTGTGATTGGAGATACTTTTTTCTTAAGCAACCACATGCAAAGGAAAGTAAGGAGAAGTCCCATCAATCCTGGGATCAATGAGTTCAACTGACCTTGAAGGGTTTGTGGTTGAACACTATCCAAGCTTAAACCGCTAAGCGCTTGACCAAGAATTCTTTCAATTCTCCACCTGTAACAGGGCCTTCTGGGAAGTTGATGTAAGCACCTTCTGCCAATTGTTTACCTGGAAGGTTGATAGTGAAGTTAATGGATACCCAACGTTGTACAAGGACAGCAAGGATGAACATACCAAGGATAGAAGCTCCTTTAGTGATGTCTTTCAAGATACCACCTGACATGTCTTTAGTGATTTCAGATCCAGCCTTGTAACCAAATTCTTGTGTGTACCATAGGAAAGACATACGGATTGCATTCCATCCAAAGAAGAAGAGAAGTGGACCAACGATGTTACCAGTTGCAGCAAGTGATGCACCAAGGGCACCAAGGATAGGACGTACTGTAAACCAGAAGACTGGGTCACCGATACCAGCAAGGGGTCCCATCATACCGATTTTAACACCTTGGATAGCAGCGTCATCGATTTCAGTACCGTTTGCACGTTCTTCTTCAAGTGCAAGAGTAACCCCCATGATTGGAGCAGCTACGTATGGGTGAGTGTTGAAGAACTCAAGGTGACGCTCAAGAGCGGCAGCTTGGTCTTCTTTAGTAGTGTAAAGTTTCTTGATAGCTGGGATCAAAGAGTAAGCCCAACCCAAGTTTTGCATACGTTCGTAGTTCCATGAACCTTGAAGGAATTGTGAACGCCACCAAACTTTTTGGCGATCTGATTTTGATAATTGAATTTTTTCAGCCATGATTGTTCCCCTTTCTAGTAGTCTTCTAGGATATCACCGATTGGATCGTTAGAAGTTGCAGCTCCTCCGCCACCGTTTCCACCTTGTTTAGAAAGGTTGAGGTAGATGAAGGCAAGGGCAACACCGATGACACCAAGGGCAATCAAAGTCAATTGAGAGATTGCTGCAAGAGCAAAACCGATAGCAAAGAATGGCCATACTTCACGAGTAGCCATCATGTTGATAACCAAAGCGTAACCAACGGCAACGACCATGGCACCACCGACAGCCATACCACCGTTCAACCATTCTGGCATCAATTTAAGAGCATCTTGAACAGCAGAGGCAGGGATAGCGATAAGGAAGGCAGCAGGGATTGCAATACGTAGACCTTGAAGAACAAGGGCAAAGTAGTGAGCGCGTTCAACAGCTGCAATATTTCCTTCTTTAGCAGCAGCGTCTGCAGTGTGAACCAAACCAACTGAGATTGTACGAACAATCATAGTCAAGAAAAGTCCAGCTACGGCAAGAGGGATAGCACTCGCAGTTGCAACTGCGATACCTTCAGTAGTAAAGTTACCACCTTTGATAAGGATGATTGCTGCAGCAACAGAGGCAAGAGCAGCGTCAGGAGCTACCGCAGCTCCGATGTTTGCCCAACCAAGGGCGATCATTTGAAGTGATCCACCAAGCATAACCCCTGCTTCGAGGTTACCAGTTACAAGACCGATAAGGGTACATGCTACGATTGGTTGATGGAATTGGAATTGGTCGAGGATACCTTCAAGACCTGCGAAGAAGGCAACAACTACAACCAAGATAGCAGAAATGATTGAAATATCTGACATGGTTTTTATTCCTTTTCTATTTAATGTTAATTATTGAACGTTAGCTTTGCTAATCAAGTCAAACAAATCTTTTTTAGTGTCGTTTGGTACTTTACGTACGTCAAATTCAACACCAAGGTCACGCATTTTTTCAAATGTAGCAACGTCGTCTTTGTCCATTGACAATACGTTGTTGACCATTGTTTTACCAGTTGAGTGAGCCATTGATCCAACGTTAAGAGTCTTGATTGGCACACCGCCTTCGATAGCACGAAGGGCATCTTGAGGTGTTTCAAACAAGATAAGGGCATGTGTTTCACCAAAACGAGGGTCTTTTGCAACCTCAATCAATTTTTTGATTGGAACAACGTTAGCCTTCACTCCGTTTGGAGCAGCTTGTTTGATCAATTCTTTACGAAGGTCATCTTTAGCAACGTTATCTGAAGCAACGATGATACGGTCTGCTTTTGAATCTGGTGTCCAAGCAGTTGCGACTTGTCCGTGAAGAAGACGTGTATCAAGACGTGCAAGGTTGATTTTCAATTTACCGTCTCCAATAACAGTTCCTTCTGGAATAGCAGCTTGGGCAACTGGAGCAGCTGCAGCAGTTGCAACTTCCTCAGCTGGGTTTAGCTCTTCTGGAAGAGCTTTGATGCCATCTTTAGCTTCTTTAATGATATTCGCAGCGACTTTATCCACTCCGGCATTGGCGTCCATCAGGCGCTCAGTGTAGGCTTGGATTAACATCGGCAAGTTAAGTCCTGTGATGATGGCAAATTTACGCTCAGGATTTTCTCCCATTACGCGGCTAGCTTGGTTAAATGGAGAACCACTCCAAAGGTCAGCCAAGACTAGAACCTCATCTTCTGCGTCAAATGCAGCCACAGCATTGTTGAATTTTGCGTATAAATCGTCTGGACCTTCGTTTGGCATAAAGGTTACAACTTGAACCTTTTCTTGTTCACCAAAGATCATAGATCCTGACTGATGAATACCCGCGGCAAATTCACCGTGGCTCGCAATAATGATTCCGATACTCATTATTGTCATTCCTCCTTATAAAATGTTTGACTTGTAGTTTAAGAAAACTTTAAGACTCTTTAAGTATAAAACCGTTTTCAGCAAAAAAATCAACTACTTATAATACATCCTAAAAAGCAGCGTGATAAACCTGTTGCTCTAAATGTTTGATATATCAATATTTTTTTAGATAAGATTTTGAAGGTAAGTATGGGAAACTTAATATAAATTACAAATTTATCAGGGTTTTTTAAATAGTATGTTTTTCGACAAGATTATCTTCGATTTTTTTGGTATAATAGAGAGTGATTTATTTTTCTAGTAAGAGAAGTTAGGATGAGAGGTATGTATGTCCCCTTCAATTCAGTTATTAAAAGATCGCTATTTAAAAAATATCAAAGAAAATCCAGATCTTTACATCGATATTGAGTTGGAATTTCCTATCGTTCATACGAAGGGTCAACCTACAGATATTGAGATCAGTAAGGACTTACTGCGCTTTTTGGTGAATGCTCTTAGTTTAGAAGTCGAGAAGGAAGATCAGGATGGTAATCCAATTCAACTTGTAGAACCAATCAGTCAAGATCGTATTTTATTTGAGGTTTCCTACACGACCTTGGAGTTTGCCTTTGGCAGAGCCCAGAATATCCAAGAGGTCCAAGGACGTTTTGAGACTTATATGAAGGTCATTCAGGAAAAACTAGGCGAAAAGGATTATGCTATCCAGGGGTGGGGGATTCATCCAAACTGGAGTCAGAATGACAATCGACCGGTGGCTTATCCACGCTATCAGATGCTGATGGACTATCTGAAGATGGGCAACAATCAGGAGTCTGTTTCTTTGCATGACTTCCCACAATACGGAGCCTTTATCTGTGGGAGTCAAGTCCAGTTGGATGTTTCAAAATCCAATTACCTATCTGTTATCAATGCTTTCACTCAGATTGAGGTGGCCAAAGCTTACTTGTTTGCCAATTCGGAGTTTTCGGGAGCAGACTGGGATACAAGAATTTCTAGAGATATTTTTTGGGAAGAGTCCATGCATGGGATTTATCCAGAGAATGTTGGTGTCAATGCCAGACTCTTTAAAGATGAGGATGATTTCTTTGATTATTTAGACCATTCTGCGATTTTTACAGCAGAACGAGATGGAGAAACCCTACTATTTTTTTCTCCGATTCAAGCTAGAGATTACCTAGCTACTGATGAAATTCCTCCCTATACTCTAAATGGGAAAGAGACTCTGCTTGCCCCTCAAGAGAAGGACTTTCAAACGCACCGTAGCTATCAATTTCAAGATTTAACAACTCGAGGAACGGTCGAATTTCGTAGTGTTTGTACACAGCCACTAGACCGAACCTTTGCTTCAGCAGCCTTTCACTTGGGACTTTTTGGTGAATCTAGACAAGCTTGAAACTTATCTAGAAACAGCTCCTTTCTTTGAAAAGATTTTGGTCGTGACTACAAGTCTTTGAGACGACAGTTTTCTAAAGAAGAATCTATCAGATGCAGAAGAAATAGCTGGGATTGTTCAATTTCTCCAAAAGACTTGCTAGCCTATAGCTGAGCAAGGGACTTGAGAAGAGAGAGCAGAGTGAAATGATTTATTTAGAGCCTTTAAAAGAAGAATTGACCTTATAATTTTCTTATAAAGGGAGAATTTTCTGAAAAATCATGTTATAATGGATGAGACTATAGATAAAGGATAGAGATTTATGACATTAGTTTATCAATCAACGCGTGATGCGAAACAAATACAGTAACAGCCAGCCAAGCGATTTTTGCAAGGTTTGGCAACAGATGGAGGCTTATTCACTCCAGTTAGCTATCCAAAGGTTGATTTGGATTTTTGAAACATTGAAAGACGCTTCTTACCAAGAAGTGGCCAAGCTTGTTTTGTCAGCCTTCTTGGATGACTTTACAGCAGAAGAGTTGGACTACTGCATCAACAACGCCTATGACAGCAAGTTTGATACACCAGCCATTGCTCCTCTTGTCAAACTCGATGGCCAATACAACTTGGAACTTTTCCACGGTTCAACCATTGCCTTTAAAGACATGGCCTTGTCGATTTTGCCCTACTTTATGACAACGGCAGCTAAGAAACACGGCTTGGAAAACAAGATTGTCATCTTGACAGCGACATCTGGTGACACTGGGAAAGCTGCCATGGCAGGGTTTTGCGGATGTTCCCAGGAACTGAAATTATCGTCTTTTATCCAAAAGATGGTGTCAGCAAGGTACAAGAGTTGCAAATGACCACTCAAACTGGGGACAATACCCATGTTATTGCCATTGATGGAAACTTTGATGATGCTCAAACCAATGTGAAGCACATGTTCAATGATGTTGAGCTACGTGAAAAATTGGCAGCTAATAAGCTCCAGTTCTCATCAGCTAACTCTATGAATATTGGTCGTTTGGTCCCACAGATTGTCTATTATGTGTATGCCTACGCTCAGCTTGTTAAAACTGGCGAAATTAATGCAGGTGATAAGGTTAACTTCACCGTACCGACAGGAAACTTTGGAAATATCTTGGCGGCCTTTTACGCCAAACAAATCGGCCTACCAGTCGGCAAGCTAATCTGTGCTTCAAATGACAACAATGTCTTGACAGATTTCTTTAAAACTCGTGTTTATGACAAGAAGCGTGAGTTTAAGGTAACCACTAGCCCATCTATGGATATCTTGGTTTCTTCAAACTTGGAGCGCTTGATTTTCCATCTTTTGGGAAATGATGCTGAAAAGACAGCTGAACTCATGAATGCCTTGAACACGCAAGGACAATATGAGTTGACAGACTTTGATACAGAGATTTTGGACCTCTTTGCAGCAGAGTATGCAACAGAAGCAGAAACCGCAGCAGAAATTAAGCGTGTCTATGAGGCTGATTCTTACATTGAGGATCCTCATACAGCGGTTGCCTCAGCAGTTTATAAAAAATACCAAGCGGGGACAGGCGATGTGGCTAAGACCGTAATTGCTTCAACAGCTAGTCCATATAAATTCCCAGTAGTTGCAGTAGAAGCTGTAACAGGGAAATCAGGCTTGACAGACTTTGAAGCTTTGGCTCAGTTGCACGAAAATTTCAGGAGTGGCAGTGCCACCAGCAGTTGATGGCCTCGAAACAGCTCCAGTTCGTCACAAGACAACTGTTGCAGCGGCAGATATGCAGGCAGCAGTAGAATCTTATTTAGGACTTTAAAAGAGAGGAAGTAAACTCGGTTGGGAAACTAACTGAGTTTCTTTTCATCAGGAGGAAGGATTGTTTAAGAAAAATAAGGATATTCTCAACATAGCTTTACCTGCCATGGGTGAAAATTTCTTGCAGATGCTCATGGGGATGGTGGACAGCTATCTGGTGGCACATCTGGGCTTAATCGCCATTTCGGGTGTGTCAGTAGCTGGTAATATTATTACCATTTACCAGGCTATTTTTATTGCCTTGGGAGCTGCGATTTCTAGCGTCATTTCAAAAAGTTTGGGACAGAAAGATCAGTCTAGACTGGCCTATCATGTGACAGAAGCTCTCAAGATTACTCTGCTATTGAGTTTAATTTTAGGAACCTTGTCCATCTTTGCAGGTCAAGAGATGATTGGCCTTTTAGGGACAGAATCGGCTGTAGCTGAGAGTGGCGGACTTTACCTAGCTTTGGTCGGTGGGACAATCGTTCTCCTGGGCTTGATGACTAGTTTAGGGGCCTTGATTCGTGCTACTCATAATCCGCGCCTTCCTCTCTATGTAAGTCTTTTATCCAATGCCCTGAATATTGTTTTTTCAAGTGTCGCCATTTTTATCCTTGATATGGGGATAGCTGGTGTAGCTTGGGGGACCATTCTATCTCGTTTGATCGGGGTTGTAATTTTGTGGTCACAATTAAAACTACCATATACGAGACCGAATTTTGGACTGGATAAAGACCTGCTGACTTTGGCGTTACCTGCAGCGGGAGAACGTCTCATGATGCGAGCTGGCGATGTAGTCATTATTGCCTTGGTTGTTTCCTTTGGGACTGAGGCCGTCGCGGGAAATGCGATTGGTGAAGTATTGACTCAGTTTAACTATATGCCAGCCTTCGGTGTTGCTACGGCAACAGTTATGCAGGTGGCACGAGCAGTAGGGGAGAATGATTGGGCAAGGGTGGACCAGCTCAGTAAGCAAACTTTTTGGCTATCCCTTTTTCTCATGTTGCCCTTAACGCTTAGTATTTATGCTCTTGGGACACCACTAAGTTATCTCTATACTAGTGATACTGCGGCTATTGAGGTCAGTGTTCTGGTGACGCTGTTCTCACTACTGGGGACACCTATGACAACGGGGACGGTCATTTATACAGCTGTCTGGCAAGGTTTGGGAAATGCACGACTTCCCTTTTATGCGACAAGTATTGGAATGTGGTGCATCCGTATTGGGACTGGTTACCTGATGGGAATTGTTTTAGGCTGGGGTTTGCCTGGTATCTGGGCTGGAACGCTTTTGGATAATGGTTTCCGTTGGATGTTCCTACGCTATCGTTACAAATCTTATATGACATTGAAAGGATAAGAAATGCAAGAAACGGCTTTTATTTGGGATTTAGACGGGACCTTATTGGACTCCTATGAAGCTATTTTGTCAGGAATTGAGGAGACCTATGCACAGTTTTCCATTCCTTTTGACAAGGAAAAAGTTCGAGCTTTTATCTTGAAATACTCTGTTCAGGATTTATTGGCGCAAGTTTCAGAAGAGAGAGGACTAGATTTAGGGGTTCTCAATCAAGTTCGTGCTCAGAGCTTGGCTGAAAAGAATGCCCAGGTCGTCTTGATGCCGGGTGCGCGTGAGGTTTTAGCCTGGGCAAATCAGCAAGGAATTCAGCAATTTGTTTACACCCACAAAGGCGATAATGCCTTGACTATTTTACGAGATTTGGGATTGGATGTTTATTTCACAGAAATTTTGACAAGCCAGAGCGGTTTTGCTCGTAAACCAAGTCCAGAAGCAGCGACCTACCTTATCAGCAAATACCATTTAAAACCAGAACAGACCTATTATATAGGTGACAGAAGCTTAGATATTGATTTTGCTCAGAATAGTGGCATTCAGAGTATCAATTTTCTTGAAAGTCCAGCAGTTTGCAATCGTCAAATCTCTCAGTTAGAGGATATTTCTTCTCTGGTTTTTTGAGAAATTTTATGAAAGAGAATATGTCAGCTTTATGACAAGAAACTAACAAACTATTTCAAGTAATGTGATTTGTTACAATGAATGTACAGTTCTGTTAAATAGCCCCAAAAGGGCTTTTTTAATTTTTTCTTTGTGTTATGATAGACAGGTACTACATTTGAAAAGGAGTTTGAATAGTATGAAGAAACGAATTATTTTAGCATCAACAGTAGCTCTATCACTTGCCCCTACCTTGGCAACTCAAGCAGAAGAAATTGTATGGTCACCACGTACAGTTGAGCAAATTCAAAACGATGTTGCTAAAAGCGAAAATAAAACAAGTTATACAATTAAGTACGGAGATACCCTAAGCACAATTGCAGAAGCTTTGGGAGTAGACTTAAATGTCCTTGCAAACTTGAACAAAATCACTAATATTGATTTGATCTTCCCAGAAACTGTCCTTACTACAATTGTTAATGATCAAGAAGAAGTGACAGAGGTTGAAGTTTATACACCTCAAGAAGTTGGTTCTGATGTAGCAAGTGCAACAGCAGATTTAACAACGAATCAAGTAACAGTAGATGAACAAACTGTTCAAGTCGAAGATTTGACACAACCGGTTGAAGAAACAGAAGTTGTAGCAGAAACAACAGATTCACAAGCTACTGAGGAAGCTGTAACAGAACCTGCAGCACCAGCTGAAGAAACAGTTGTTGAAGCAACAACAGAAGTTGCAACACCAACAGAAGAACCTATGGCAGCAACAACAGAAGCTCCTGCTACTGAAGCTGCGGCACCTGTCGTTGAAGAAACAACAACGGTCGCTGAACCAACAACTACTGTTGAGGAAACAGTTGTAGAAGCTACTACAGAAGTTGTAAAAGGAACACCTGCCGCTGAGGAAACAACGACTACTGTTGAGGAGACAACTACAACAGAAGCAACAACTGAGGCTATAACAGAAGCTCAATCAGCTCCAGCAACTTACCAAGCTGAACCAAGCCAAGGCGCATCAGCAACTTATACAGCGCCAGCTGCTCCTGATTATGCAAATATTGCAGCTACGAAATCAGAAAATGCAGGTCTCCAACCACAAACTGCTGCCTTTAAAGAAGAAGTTGCTAACTTGTTCGGTATCACATCATTTAGTGGTTACCGTCCAGGAGATCCAGGTGACCACGAAAAAGGTCTTGCCATTGACTTCATGGTTCCAGTAAGTTCAGCTCTCGGTGATCAAATTGCAGATTATGCTATCCAAAATATGGCTAGCCGTGGAATCAACTACATCATCTGGAAACAACGTTTCTACGCACCATACGATAGCAAATACGGACCAGCCTACACTTGGAATCCAATGCCAGATCGTGGTAGCGTCACAGAAAACCACTATGACCACGTTCACGTATCAATGAATTAAGAATAATAAGAAGCTATACATTTAAAATGTGTAGCTTCTTTTTGTGTAAAATAGTATTGATAAGTGAAATAAAATATAAAACATGTTAAAATGTAAGCGAATACAAAACTATACTAACGCTTTTAAGCATAGAGAGAAAGGATGAAGTGAATGACAAATCGATTAAAAACTCCATTTGAGAAAACAAGAGATGATTTTGAACAGGAATTTACTGGAGAAATTGTCGAACTCTTGATTTTTACCCTCCAAAATGTAACTGGGGCTGCTTCTTTAAAAGATGGTTGTAAAATGCCGTCCATTCATTTTGAAGCTAGTGTCAATGTTGCAACCCAGGAATTCTCTGAACGTGAGGGACGTTTGGAATGGGTTTTGACTCCTGAGGAATTTGAAGAAAAGAGATGGGGCTTTAGTTTTGAACCCTACAAAATTCATCATATCAAATGCCAAAAACGCCCCTTCATGGAGTTAGAGCCATATATGTCAGAAGTAGCTAATAACTGCTACCACTTGCTGGAATACCTAGATGACCAATCCTCAGACTCTAGGTTAGAGACCTTGATTGAAACCTATCAAAAACCGGTCATCATTCGAGACGATATTGGTGAATTCACCTTAAACAGAGCTTATTCTTGGTTTGAAGGCTTCATCACTTACGAGGGTGGTAAGATTCATGCTATCTTTGCTGCGAGTGCAGATGAAAGTCTCCCTCCAAGATCTTTTGATGATCTAAAGAAATTTATGGGAACTTTCCAAGTTCAAGATACTCGGATTAAAGACTATATTGTCAAAGAACTGTGGGAAACAGCTCAAGACTGGATAGATTCAGATGAAAATGATGTGGAGTTAACAGAAGAGTATTTTACCAACTCACTTTCCTTGAGTGAACTATCAATCAACGAAGATGGAGAATTGACTCTCTACTATGATGATCGTGAAGAAATTTTTGCAGGCCATGCCATCGAAGTTGTCATAGACAAAGATGGAGAAATCCTTCGAGCAGATTTGGTAGGTTAGTGCTGGATTTTATCTAGAATATAAAAAACATAGCCTTTTGGGATTGAAACCAAGAGGCTATTTTTTTAGATTGAGCAAAATAGTTGCATTTTTAATCTGCTTTGTACTATACTTGATAAGCCAATAGTTGACAAATCAAATGTTAACAAAGGAATAGAAATGTCAGAAATCAATGAATTACTCTACCAGCTCCATTTAACAGATCAAACGATCACTCAACTTTTTGAGAAACAATTGGGAATTAGTTTAACCCGCTATCAAATCCTGCAGTTTTTACTACAAAAATCACCTTGTATCCAAATTGCTGTTCAGGAGAAGTTACGGATTGACCAAGCAGCCTTGACCCGCCATTTTAAGATTTTAGAGTCAGAGGGCTATGTCAGTCGTAAGCGTAATCCAGTCAATCAGAGGGAAGTCCTAGTTGAATTAACCCAAGAAGCCAAGAATCAACTATTAGTTAATCCGCCTAAACATCACTTGCGAGTGAAGGAACAGATGGAGAGCATCTTATCGCCTGGTGAGCAGAAAGAACTGACAACCTTACTGACGAAACTAGTATCAGGTCTAGAAAAAATTGAATTTTAAGGAGAAAACGATGTCAATCATGACCACAATTTTAGCAACTATTGTTGCCCTCGAACATTTTTTTATATTTTTTATTTGGAGAGTATGGCAACCCAATCAGACGCAACCAGCCGAGTCTTTAATATGGATAAGGAAGAGTTGACTCGACCATCTGTAACCTCACTTTTTAAAAACCAAGGAATCTATAATGCCTTGATAGGGGTATTTCTTATCTATGGGATTTATTTCTCACATAGCTTAGAAATCGTAACAATCTTTGTTTTGTTTGTCATAGGAGCAGCGACTTATGGTGCCTTAACTGCAGATAAAAAAATCATTCTCAAGCAGGGAGGCCCAGCAATTGTGACTCTTTTGAGCATCCTCTTATTAAAATAAAAACAACCAGCACTTTCTATGAAGGTGCTGGTTTTTAATAACTGATCTTAAACTTTTCTCCGCTTGATTTCAAGTAGTCTTTGATAGAAGAAGATTTGGCTACTATAGATATAAGGGAAGATAGAAATACTTGCAATTCCAAAGCTAATCCAGATAAGGATATACCAAGGAAGCAGCTGTAAATCAAGGACAAAGCGTTGGAACTTGTAGCCTTTCATGAGGAAACGGCTGGTATGCAACACGCGGCTCGGTTTGGCAATTCCGATTGCAAGGGTGTCACATAAGAGCAGTTCAACTTGAGAATAGGCATAATATTGTGGCAGATAAATAATGGTTCCCAAAACTATTACAAGGACACTCCCAAAAAAGTAGAGTGCAAAAGTGAGTAGGAAGTGTTCGATATCTGGATTTGTCACGTCGACAGATGGAAATTCGGGATGAAGTTCCACAAATTTACGAGCCATGGCGCTGCTATAAAAGAGCAAGTAGACTCCAAAAAGATTAGGAATGCTCCATAAAAAGAGATAAAAACGCTTGAGCAATAGAGTTAGAAATGTCTGGGTAAAGAAGCGGTTGTCAATCAAGGACAGGCTATCTTTAAAGGAAAGCTCTATCTCAGAAATTCTGTAAAGATTAATGGTAGTAAAGAGAGCACCAGCTAGGATAATGGAGCTTGTAAATCCAACGGCAATCGGAAAGAGAGCAGATTGGATTGTGATGCTAGAAAACTCAAGAAGGACTGTTCAAGAATGCCCTCGTCGAGAAGGGATAAAGGTCTGATGAAGCTCGATAGAATCAAGAGAATACTTGGCAATAAAAAGACAAGCAACAGACGTGGGTGTTCAGCTTGAAATTGTCTAGCTTGCTGGCGAACTTCTTTTAAATTAATTTTTGGGTACTTCATTCTTTCATTATACCATAGTTCGTGACAGTTCCTGTTTTTTTTGATAGAATCATACAGTATGCCCTTGGGTATAAAGTATGAACTGGGACTGTCTTTCCCAGCTTCGGAGGTAAAAAATGTCAGATTCACCAATCAAATATCGATTGATTAAGAAAGAAAAACATACGGGAGCTCGTTTGGGTGAGATTATCACACCACATGGTACCTTCCCAACACCTATGTTTATGCCAGTTGGGACTCAAGCAACGGTCAAAACACAATCACCAGAAGAATTGAAAGAGATGGGTTCAGGGATTATCCTATCTAATACCTATCACTTGTGGCTTCGCCCTGGGGATGAACTCATTGCCCGCGCTGGAGGGCTTCATAAGTTTATGAACTGGGACCAACCAATCTTGACAGATAGCGGTGGTTTTCAAGTGTATTCCCTAGCGGATAGCCGTAACATTACAGAAGAAGGGGTAACCTTCAAGAACCACCTCAACGGTTCTAAGATGTTTCTTTCGCCTGAAAAAGCTATTTCTATCCAGAATAATCTAGGCTCAGATATCATGATGTCCTTTGATGAATGTCCTCAATTTTATCAACCTTATGATTATGTGAAAAAATCAATCGAACGTACCAGCCGTTGGGCTGAGCGTGGCTTGAAAGCTCATCGTCGCCCACATGATCAAGGTTTGTTTGGAATTGTACAGGGTGCAGGTTTTGAGGACCTTCGTCGCCAATCAGCTCAAGACCTTGTAAGTATGGATTTTCCTGGTTACTCTATTGGTGGCTTAGCAGTGGGTGAAACTCACGAAGAGATGAATGCAGTTTTGGACTTTACGACCCAACTCCTTCCTGAGAATAAACCTCGTTACTTGATGGGAGTAGGAGCGCCAGATAGCTTGATTGACGGTGTCATTCGTGGTGTAGATATGTTTGACTGTGTCTTGCCGACTCGTATCGCTCGTAACGGGACTTGTATGACTAGTCAAGGTCGCTTGGTTGTCAAGAATGCTCAATTTGCGGAGGACTTTACACCACTTGATCCAGAGTGTGATTGCTACACATGTAAGAACTATACCCGTGCCTATCTTCGCCACTTGCTTAAGGCCGATGAAACCTTTGGTATCCGCTTGACAAGTTACCATAACCTTTACTTCTTGCTCAACCTCATGAAGCAGGTTCGTCAGGCTATCATGGATGATAATCTTTTGGAATTCCGTGAACATTTTGTTGAAAAAAATATGGTTATAATAAGTCAGGACGTAATTTCTAAATTTAGCTTAGTATCAGCTAAAAAAATCCTAAGTTTTATCTTAGGATTTTTCTGTTTTTTTTGATAAAATAAAGGTACTACCGATGGAAATTAGATGGCTTTTTTGCCAATCTAATGAATGGAGAATAAACTCGTATGCGTATTAAATGGTTTTCCTTGATTAGGATTACAGGTTTGCTTTTTGGTACTCTTGTACCATTTCTTTCAGACGGTTTTCCCAGGAGGTTTCTTCGGGGTTGACGTCTTCTTCACCTTCTCAGGTTTTCTAATTACTTCACTTTTATTAGAAGAATTTGGACAAAAAGAGAAAATCGATATCATAGGATTTTTCAGACGACGCTTCTATCGAATTTTTCCGCCGATTGTTTTGATGGTCCTCATCGTTATGCCCTTCACGTTCTTGGTTCGTCAAGATTATGTGGCAGGAATCGGTGGTCAAATTGCTGGTGTTCTTGGATTTATGACTAACTTCTATGAAATGCTGACAGGAGGAAGTTATGAATCTCAGTTTATCCCCCATCTCTTTGTTCACAACTGGAGCTTAGCTGTTGAAGTTCATTATTATATCTTGTGGGGTTTGGCAGTCTGGTTCCTATCTAAGCGAGCGAAATCAAGCGAACAACTACGAGAGACAATCTTTCTACTTTCATCAGCTGCCTTTATCATCAGTTTCCTTTCTATGTTTATCGGTAGCTTTATTGTAATTTCTTACTCAACAGTATACTTTTCAAGTTTGACTCATGTTTATCCATTCTTCTTAGGTAGTGTGCTTGCTACCGTGATAGGAGTTCGTCATACGACGCCACTTCTTAAACGTTTGAATAAAAGCTTGGATTTGAAGCAGACCTTACTAGTCTTTGGAGCTGGGCTCGGAGTCTTGCTTTTACTGACTTTCTTTGTGAAATTTACCTATCTCTTTGCCTATTTATTCGGCTTCTTGTTTGCAAGTTTAGCTGCGCTTCTGATGATTGTTGCAGCACGCATTTTGCATGAGAAAACACCGACGATCAAAGAGCCAAAGATTATCAGCTTTTTAGCGGATACAAGCTATGCTGTCTATCTTTTCCACTGGCCGTCTATATTATCTTTTCTCAATTGATGGGCAACCTGCTAGCAGTGATTTTAACCACCATCTTCTCTTATATCTTCGCAACCCTTTCTTTCTATGTCATCGAGCCTTTGATTGCAGGAAAGTCCAGCAAATTGTTGCGAATGGCAAAAGAAATTCCTCACATCAAACCAATTTTTGCTGGTAGTGCTGGAGTACTCGGTCTGATTACCGTTATCGTGATATTGATAGCTCCTCAAGTAGGCGCATTTGAAACGGATTTGATGGTTAGTGGTCTCAATCAGGCGCAAACCAATATGAACCGAACAAAAACCATGGCAGATCAAGCAGAAGCCAGTCGCTATAATATAGCTGAGGGTGTATCCATCATTGGAGACTCAGTAACCTTACGTGCTTCAGAGGGACTAAAAGAAGTATTGCCAGATGCGCAGATTGATGGTCAGGTCAGTCGAAATACCAAACAGGCAAATGAATTGATGCTGAATTACAGTCAGAATAAAGCCTTGCCTAAAATTGTAGTCATTGCGACTGGCGTTAATAATCCTGAAAATTATAAAGCTGATTTGGATTTGCTGATAACAAATCTTCCAAAAGGACATCAACTTGTTTTAGTTACTCCATATGAGGGAGACACAACGCAGGAAACACAACCTTATGTTGAGCAGTATGCAAGCTATGCGCGTGAACTGGCACAAAAATATCCTTATATAGCACTAGCAGATTGGAACCAAGTAGCCAAAAGATCATCCAGATATTTGGAAAGGGAACAGACCAGGTTCACTTCGGTAGCGATACGACCAAGCAGGATGAAGGAGCAAAACTTTACGCAGAAACCATTAATGCTGCCGTTAAAAGCTCTCGCAGACAAACCTGTCAAATCAAAATAATCACTAAAAAGTAGAGATTGTATCTCTACTTTTTGCTTTTAAAGAGAATTGGGAAAAAAACTTGCCAAATTGTCAGAATTATGAGAAAATAGGAACAATCAAAAAAATGGAGGGAATGCAATGAGAGAAGACATCAAGATTAATGACCGTGCTCTAGCATTGGAAGATCAAATCATTGAAGTACTCGAAAAAGTTTATGATACAGATGTAGAGTTAGATGTATACAATCTTGGATTGATTTATGAGATTCATTTAGATGAGGCTGGCCTTTGTACAGTTGTTATGACCTTCACTGATACTGCCTGTGACTGTGCAGAAAGTCTGCCGATCGAGATTGTGGCAGGTTTAAAACAAATTGATGGGATTGAAGATGTCAAGGTTGAGGTTACCTGGTCTCCAGCATGGAAGATTACACGCATTAGTCGTTATGGGCGTATAGCGCTTGGACTGCCACCAAGATAGTCCTCTATTTTTGAAACACAAAAAAAAGCAAGTCTAAAGTGACTTGCTTTTTGATTTGCTTATTTTTTTAACCAGATTGTTCCATATTCCAGAAATCTGTAACGGCACCACGTGATGCAGAAGATACGGTATGGGCATACTTACCAAGGACACCACGACTATAGAGTGGTGGCAAGGTTGTTTCTGCCTTACGTTTTTCAAGTTCTTCATCAGAAACGGCCATGGAAATTTCTTTGGTATCTTGGTCGACAGTGACGATATCGCCTGTACGGAGATAGGCAATTGGTCCACCATCCTGAGCTTCAGGAGCGATATGTCCAACAACCAGACCATAAGTACCACCAGAGAAACGGCCATCTGTCAAGAGGGCAACCTTGTCTCCTTGGCCTTTACCAACAATCATTGATGAAAGTGATAGCATTTCAGGCATACCAGGACCACCCTTGGGCCCAACGAAACGAACAACGACAACATCGCCGTCAACGATTTCATCTGTCAGAACAGCCTGGATAGCATCTTCTTCTGAGTCAAAGACCTTAGCTGGACCAACGTGACGACGAACCTTCACACCTGACACCTTGGCAACTGCACCGTCAGGAGCAAGATTACCGTTCAAGATGATAAGCGGACCGTCCGCACGTTTAGGATTTTCAAGTGGCATGATAACTTTTTGACCTGGAGTAAGATCTGCAAAGTCTTCCAAGTTTTCAGCGACAGTTTTACCAGTACATGTGATACGGTCTCCGTGAAGGAAGCCATTTGCCAGCAAGTACTTCATAACCGCAGGCACACCACCAACTTCGTAGAGGTCTTGGAAGACATACTGACCAGAAGGCTTCAAATCGGCCAAGTGAGGCACACGTTCTTGGATAGTATTAAAGTCCTCAAGAGACAAGTCAACATTAGCTGCGTGGGCAATAGCAAGCAAGTGAAGAGTGGCGTTGGTAGAACCACCTAGAGCCATTGTCACTGTAATGGCATCTTCAAAGGCTTCACGAGTCAAGATATCAGATGGTTTGATCCCAAGTTCAAGCATTTTGACAACGGCGCGTCCAGCTGCTTCGATATCTTCTTTCTTATCAGCAGATTCTGCAGGGTGAGAAGAAGAGCCTGGCAAACTCATCCCCAAAACTTCGATAGCAGTAGCCATAGTATTGGCAGTATACATACCACCGCAACCCCCAGGTCCAGGACAGGCATTACATTCCAGACGTTTCACGTCCTCAGCCGTCATATCACCATGGTTCCATTTTCCGATTCCTTCAAATACAGAAACTAAGTCGATGTCTTTGCCATCAAGGTTTCCGGGTGCAATGGTTCCCCCATAGGCGAAAATGGCTGGGATATCCATATTGGCAATGGCAATCATAGAACCAGGCATATTCTTGTCGCAACCACCGATAGCTACAAAGGCATCTACGTTGTGACCACCCATAGCAGCTTCGATAGAATCCGCGATGATATCACGTGACGTTAGGGAGAAGCGCATACCCGGCGTTCCCATGGCAATCCCGTCTGCTACGGTAATGGTTCCAAATTGTACAGGCCAAGCACCTGCAGATTTGACACCTTCTTTTGCAAGCTTACCAAAGTCATGCAAGTGGATATTACATGGAGTGTTTTCTGCCCAGGTTGAAATGACCCCTACAATCGGTGTTTCAAAGTCCTTATCTGTCATTCCCGGTTGCTCGCATCATGGCACGGTTTGGTGATTTTACCATACTGTCATAGATACTGCTGCGGTGACGTTTATCTAATTCTGTCATTCAAGTCCCTCCCGTTTCAGTTTGTTCCATTATAGCACAATTTTCGCCTGAATAACAGAAGAGAAATTCTTGAATTTTCAGACAATTCAATACATTGAAAACTTCTTAAAAAGATTGCATTTTTTATTGACATTTAAAATTAAAGTGATATCATTTAGATATCAAACACAGGAGGTCATTCTGATGACTGAAAAACTAATCAATTCAAAACCAAATGGTGTAGTAGCGTTGATACTTATCGAGTTGGCACTCGTACTTGGTGTATTTATATTTATCATGGGTGCTGGTTCAGAAAAATATTTTTTTGGAATTATTATCGGACTTTTATTAAGCTTAATTGCAGGTCTTGCTCATGCTGGTTTAAAAGTTGTCAAACCTCAGGAAGCACTGGTTTTGACCCTTTTTGGTAACTATACAGGTACCATCAAAGAACCTGGTTTTTACTTTGTCAATCCCTCAGCATAGCGGTCAATCCTGCAAACCACACTCGACTTGGTCAAAGTGGTGATGTTAGCACAAAATCACCTTTTTCAGGGATGAAATCATCAAATGGCAATGATGTAAACATTGAAATTGGCAAGAAACAGATTTCCCTCAAAGTTATGACCTTGAGTAATTCTCATCAAAAGATTAACGATTGCTTAGGTAACCCTGTAGAAATCGGAATTGCCGTTACTTGGCGTGTAGTAGATACGGCAAAAGCAGTCTTCAACGTAGATAACTATAAAGAATACCTTTCATTGCAGTGTGATAGTGCACTCCGTAATATTGTCCGCATCTACCCTTACGATGTGTCTCCTAATGTGGATACTACAGGTGACGGGCAAGCTGATGAAGGAAGCCTCCGAGGTTCTAGTGAAATTGTAGCTAAACGTATTCGTGAAGAAATCCAAAGTCGCGTAGAGGATGCCGGTTTGGAAATCCTTGAAGCACGTATTACTTACCTAGCTTATGCACCAGAAATTGCTGCCGTCATGCTTCAACGTCAACAAGCATCAGCCATTATTGATGCACGTAAAATGATTGTCGATGGCGCTGTAGGAATGGTTGAAATGGCACTGGAACGTCTCAATGAAGGAGAGTTGGTTGAACTTGATGAGGAGCGTAAAGCTGCTATGGTTTCAAATCTCCTAGTCGTTCTCTGTGGCAATCATGATGCACAACCAATTGTCAATACAGGAAGCCTTTATTAGAAATGGCAGAAGCTAAAAAAAAGCAAATCCCCCTTCGACTCTCGAATAAGTTATATGCTGCACTCGCATCATGGGCAGAAGATGACTTCCGATCAGTTAACGGGCAAATCGAATATCTTCTCACCGAATGTGTCAAACAACGAAAAAAAGACGGGAAATACGTCTCAGAAACTATTGATGAACCATTTGAGATTGATATTTAATCTATTTTCCTATCCAAAACCTTGGATAGGAAATTTTTTCATCTTTTTTTGTCAAGTAACTTTACTTTTACAAAAAAAGTTTTTGATATACTATTAAAGTTGATGAAAATCAAACCTAACTGATTATATCTTAAAAGGAGAAAAACGAAAATGGCAGTACCTGCACGTCGCACTTCAAAAAGCGAAGAAAAAAACAAACGTCGTACACACTACAAAGTAACAGCTCCATCTGTAAACTTTGACGAAACTACTGGAGATTACTCACGTTCTCACCGTGTATCACTTAAAGGATACTACAAAGGACGTAAGATCGCTAAAGCTGCATCAGCTGAATAATAGAAGGGAGATACCATGCGCGTAAATATTACACTTGAACACAAAGAATCTGGTGAACGCTTGTACCTTACTTCTAAAAACAAACGTAACACTCCAGACCGTCTTCAATTGAAGAAATACTCACCAAAACTTCGCAAACACGTTGTGTTTACAGAAGTTAAATAGTGGGTCATTACGTTTCAGTAGAAACGAAAAACCTTGATTTAAGGCGATTCTTGAATTTTTAAATTTCAATGTATTGCAATAAAAATCAACCGAATGACTACATTTTTGACTACTTTTTTTGTGAAATAAATTAGATGTTCGGATATATAGAAAACGCTCTAGTCATATTGTCTAGAGCGTTTTTGTGTTGTTTTAGAGAAATAGATGGTAGTTTTAGATAACTACACATTTCAGTTTTTTTAAAATAAGATTTAATTGATGATAACTAGAAAGGATTATTATGTTTACAAAAAAATAAATTTCAATACTGTATTTACAATCATGAGAGATTAGAACTTCATGAGCTACAAAAAGGAATATCGAAAAGGATAGAGCTGGGACAAAAACTTAAGTATGAATCCCAATTGTATTTGTTTAAGTTGAATTTTTGAAACGATACTTACTTATATATAAACAATACTAGAATATTAAGAGATTGTTCGTGCCGATATTTTAATTAGCTGATGTTCCGTCAAAAAAAGGAATCCACTAAATCTTACTGGTATCAAATCTAAATAATATTACGAATATAATAGATAATAAGGGGATTATAAAAATTTTTCTATTATCACTTTTCTTGATATAATGGTATGTAGCTTATGGTTTCAAAAGAGGTTTTCATTTATGACAGATGTTTTTATTAGTTACAGGCGAGAAGATGGCTTAATGCATGCTCATTTTCTTTCAGAAAAACTAACCAATTCGGGTTGTCGTGTTTTCTTTGATCAAAAAGACATCCATCCAGGAAATGATTTTGATCTGACCATTAAAAAAACACCTAGAAGAATGTAATGATGTGATTTTGATCGTTACCAAATTCTATTTTGGGATGGAAGATTCAAATCATCAATTGAGGATCAAACAAGATTCTGACTGGGTCAGAAAGGAAATTGCTTTAGCTCTATCTCAGGGCAAGAATATTATTCCTATATTATATAACGATACTAAGTATCCTAAAGCCTCTGAAATCCCAACTGATATCCAGGCCGTTTTTAAAAAAACATTATATCAGAACTTTCAATGACGAAAAACCCAGATCGTTTATTAAATAGCCTCAAAGACTCACTCTCCAAGCACCCAAACTCATATGAAATTTGGAGAATATGTTCAGGTTTTTAACACCATTGCCCAAAATAATAAAAAAATCATTTTACGGACGAAATCAAAAAAACGTTTGTAAGAAGTTAAATGAAGAAAAAAATCAATAAACAATTAATCCCATTATTAAATTCTGATGAGTCAAATGACATTAAATTTCTAGCATACTATACTATCTTCACCTTCTATCGCAGACGAGAAGAAAAAGTCTAAATTGTATCATTTCATCGAACAATATAGCTCAAACTTCCAAGATCATCCTTTTCAACAACATCGTATTATCTCAATACTATAAGTTTAAATATGATGAAACGATTGATGATTTTGAAAAACTTAGATAAGGCTATTTGTTTTTGCGAATGAAGCTCGGCAACAGATTCAACAGAATTATGGAGTCTATATTACTTATTCGGAACTGGTGGCGCTGGGATTGGAAAAACAATTCTTCAAGATACAAGGCACATCTTCAAGAAGCGATCGACTCCATTCATAAAGCAAATGAACTAAAAAAGATTATCCTAAAAATTACTATATTTACGGTAAACTTCTAGCTTATTCTGGCGATTATACAGTCGGCCTTCACTTCATAAAAAAAAGCAATCGATTTGGAAGATCGTGAAAGAAAAGGATTCCTTTATTAGGATTCTCCAATATAGTATTTCAAAAGAATCAATCATTTGTAAAATGGAGAATAAAAAGTTAGAAGAACGGTTAAAAAAAGATATATCATTCTTAACAGCATATTTCTTATAGTTTTTTTATAATTATTTTTATGTTGTTTAATTGTGTATTTTAGGTAATAAAATGAAAATTATAGATCAAATTCTTCATTTCCCAAATAAATCATGGGGTGAAGATAGAATATTTATTGGAAATAATATAGTTGGAGTTATTGATGGTTCAAGCCCAATTAGCGTTATTCCGATTTCGCCTTATCATTCCCCAGGCAGAGTGGCTTTCAGACAATCTTGCTCAAAAAAATTCCTTTATACAGTGATGCTAGCCTCCCTAACATCTGTAAAAAGATTACAGATCAGTTAAACGCTTCTCAGTCAAGTATTTTAAAAATGTTCAATGAAGCAACTTTACCGTGTGCTGTCTTAGCGGGAATACAAACGCAGGATGATGATCTCCATGGCTATGTAATTGGCGACTGTACCCTGATCATTCAATTTCAGTCAGGTGACATAAAAAAATTTTAACCGATAATCGAATTAGACATTTTTCAAATTTAACAAGAGTCATTAAACATGAAGCTTTATTATCTGGAAAAGCTGCTAAGGAAGCCGTCAAAAAACAGATGACGCAAAATCGGAAAGTCATGAATACAGCGGATGGTTTCTGGACAGTGTCACTAAAAGGACCGTTTCAAACACAGTTTCTTGAGTGCCACTATAAAAACGGAAGAAATCAAGAAATGTTTGCTGTTTTTCAGATGGTTTCGAACGTATTTTCAGCAACTCCTTGTACTCTATCTCTGATATTTTAGATGGCAAGGTAACTCTTTGCTGTGCACTTCATTCTCTTAGAAATTGGGAAAAGTCATCTACAAATTTAGATGTTAAACAACATGATGATGTTAGTGCTGTGTTAATAGAATTATAAGAGGTGTATTATGCAGGAAAAAAAATATTACAAAAATGCTAAAGTTTTTATACGATTTTTCATAATCAAAATAGGACTACGATAAGTACTGACTTCATGTTAGTAATGGGCTCTCATGATCTACGTGTAGCAAATCATGCCGCAAATCTTTTTCTTCAAGGTAAAGCTCCCTTTTTAGTCTGTAGCGGAGGATATGGGAAAATAACAAAATCGTTATGGAACAATACTGAAGCTGATACTTACGCTCAAATATGTATTGAAAATGGGGTCCCTAAAGATAAAAATCTTAATCGAAAATAAATCGACTAATTCAGGTGAAAATTTTTATTTTTACAAAAAAATTACTAGAATCTCACAATATAAAAGTTTCAACGGGAATCATTGTATGTAAAAAAACTACTTAAGCCGCCGAGCCTTGGCAACTGCAAAAAAACAGTGGCCAGAGATAGAATGGTTCATAGAGACTCCTAACCTCTCATTTGAAGAATATATTAAAAAAATGAATCAAATATTGACAGAATGATAAATCTATTGGTAGGAGATATTCAAAGATTGATGATTTATCCTAATTTTGGATTTCAAATTCCTGTTACTATTACACAAGAGGTTTTAAATTCATATGATTTTTCTTGTGAAACATGGCTATACTCAGTTTCTTATTGATGAAAAATAATTCATAAAAAAAACAGGCGATTTATAATCGTCTGTTTTTGTTTACAAAAATGAGATAATATGAAAATTAAAAACTCACTTAACTATTATTACTTTCTTTGAGGATGATATAAGGTGTAAAATCATATTCTAATATTTTTTTACATCTTGTTCTTTTTTTCAAATGTTCCCAATTTGTGATACAATCATGTGTCTGTTTAGAACGATCTTTAATTGCAGCCCATTTATAACCGCTGGATATCATAAATAGACACCAACGACGATGTTCAATTTTTCTCCAATTTTTTTCTTTAATAGTATTCTGATTTATGTTAGAGAATTCTTTTTTTGTTAGTATATAATCCCTTTTTTTGTAGATTGATGCATTGATTGTTTTACAGATGATTCTCTATGAAACAGATCTAGTTTTTTTCCCATTCTACGTTGATATTATTGGGATTTTTTTAGAGAAGAATCCACATGTCTTCCCGTATTTTTGAATACAATTATAATTGTAGTTAAAAAGTTTTGGCTTGATTTATAATGTCTTCATTTCGAATGGCTTCATAAGAAAAACACATCTTCTTCCGGGTCTATGAATGATACCCCTTCTTGCAAATATGAAGATTGTCCAAAAACAATTATTTGTCCTTTAAATTCTTGAGATTGACCATTAATATTTATTTTTCGTATACTTTCTAACAATCCCATCTTATCATGATTGTTTCCTGTACAAATTACAAAGTAAGTAAAGATTTCTTCATGATGACAATTGGAAAGTATTTTTTTGAATTGCACTGATTCCGCATCGATATCCCAAAACCTAATTTCCATTTTTCCATCTACTTCAAATGTGCGTGAAGATTCAGTACAGTCATCACTATTCGATAGCGATAATGTATACTGTCTAATTTTTTTCTCCCTTAATAATTTCAAAATCCTTATAGGATACTTTATTGACAATATCTGGGTGAAAATTATTGAGAAAAAAATTCCTATTTTACTCTTCATGTTTTTTTATCAAAGACATCAAGTATGATTGTAGAGTCTGCTGATAAAACCGATAAAGACATTGCTTCAATCAATATCCGTTGACCAATCTCATCAAATCCTATGATACCAATATGAACATCATCCGATGTTTGACAATCACCATTTGACTGTTGAAAAATGGGATACTTCTCAAACATATTTTCAACAGCTTTCTTTTTGAATATTTAATAATTGAACATTCTTGAAATCCAAATTATCCTGACTATTAGTTTGAAAAAAATTACTTTTTTTCGAAAAGCGGGGTCATTACAAGTGAAATAAATTGTTTGGTGAGAAGAGCTATTTTTGGAATGACAAGTATTCTTTTGAATCTCTTTTTATATTTTTTTAAAAAGGCATAATTAGTATGTACGTTCTCATCGCAAAAGTAAAATATAATCAAATTTTTTTCCAAGTGAATTTTTTTCTAAGTAGTTTCTCATATCCTTCATCTTGATATTTTTGGAATGACCGCAACACCCATTTCTCTCAGGCTGTTTTTAGTATCTCCTTGTAGAATTTCTTCTTCAATTAAAGTAATTTTACACTCTTTGGATAATGATTTGACAAACTTATCTCTGTTTTTACCTTCACCTAAAATTAAAAAAATGATATTGTTTTTTTCTTTTTCAAGAAATATCTAAAAATATGAATATGGGGTTCTGGCAAAAAAATAATTAGAGCTCCAATTGTACAAAAAGGCGCCACTATCACTGCAAGGCAATAAATATACGTTATAACCGCTACATGTAAGTCTTTATTTTTCATCTAAAAAAATTTTTATAGCATCTGTCTGACTGATGTCTGAATCAAGTTTATATGCCTTTATAACATTTTTGAAAATTTAGAGAAATTTTTAAAAAAAGATTATCAACTGCACTATAATAAAAGCACCCTTCAACTATAAAAAAATTAAAGCTACAATTACCGTTGCTATAGTCAGATATTTCCTGTATTTTTGTTTTTTTCATAAAAAGCTCCATTAAAAAAATAAATGTTTAAATTATGATCGAACTCAACTTGTTCAAAAATGAATTTGCAATCCCTATACATAAAAAAATTTTTATATGTAATCATTACAATCAAAAAGTATATACAAGAATTATATCATTTTTTTAAGAGATAACTAGTTGAACTCTCTTAATATTATTAAAAAAACATTTTTAAGAGATGCTAATAACTAGGAATATGTTTTTCAGCTCCATTCAAACAAAGCCAATTTAGTTTAATGTGTTGTCTTGATAATTTTATCTTTAGGCATGTTTAGAAATATACCGAAGGTAGGAGTGATAATAGTTATTTTTTTGTGTCTTTTTGCTCACTAATATCTACCAAAGAAAAAGTATTGTAAACAATTGTGATTGAATAATGGTAATCATATTTTACCCACCTACAACTGTATCCATCGATGCCGTATGAATATCAGAACTGACAATACAAAAATCATATAGACTTGCATTGGGGATGATTTGAGTTGTATCTGTCGCTATTATCTCTGGTTTAATTTAATCGATTGGAACATACCATCTACTCCCTGATGATACTCTTGGGACGACAAGGTATGGAGTTTTTAGGTAGGGTATTTTGCTTTCCTTCTGAAATGACAGTACTAGTTGTCTCTTTGACAAGTCTGACTCCATCTTTCAACTAATCTAAAAAAGCCATCTTATCTCCTCATCTATGCTTGTTTTTGGTATATATTTCATTTGATTCCAGTATAACACATAATATTATCAAAATTTCTCTATGCTCTACAATGTAATATAGAGACTCTTATTTTCTAATCTTAGAATCCTCTTCTTAGTTTTGAGAGCGCTTGAAATATGTTATAATAAAACTAGATTAATTTATAGGAGGCAAACCGTGGGAAATTTCATTGAGCTAGTCTTTCATCGTTTCTTTTTGGGGATGATTGCGACGGCTTATTTTTGGTTATTGACACTAGCAGGAGGAGTGGTCTTTGGTATAGCGCCCGCTAGTGCAACTCTCATGAGTTTATTTGCTGAAAACGGCTATTCTTACCGTGCTTATCGTTTCAAGGAAGCATGGGCTTTATTTAAGAGCAATTTTGTCAAAAGTAATCTCAGTTTCTACACCTTTATAGGGATTGACTTGATCTTGATTTATGGTTTGTATCTGATGATTCAGTTGCCAAACCAGACCATTATCCACTTGGCAGCAACCTTTCTAAATATCTTTTTAGTAGCCTTGGTATTTTTGGCCTATACGGTATCTTTAAAGTTGCAGGTTTACTTTGAATTATCCTATAAAAACACCCTAAAGCTTGCCTTTATCGGAATCTTTCTGAGTTTATCAGCAGTGGCCAAGGTTCTACTCGGTAGTGTCTTGTTAGCCATTATTGGTTTCTATATGCCAGCCCTCATTGCTTTTGTAGGTATTGGAATGTGGCACTTCTTTATTAGTGATTTATTGGAGCCTGTTTATGAAAGTATTCATGAAAAATTGGCAACCAAATAAGACCCAACAATTTCGCCTCCATTCACTCCTAAGAATCTATAGTCTGGTAATGATTATCATCATTTCCTGCTTTGCTCTCTTGATTTCTTATGTAGACTGGGATATGCGTGAAAGGGAAGCCAATCGTGTTGGTCAGCGAGTTCTCGCTCGAACAGTTGATGAGGTTGAATACTATTATCGAGAATCAACCCGCCTAGCTCAGGGATTGGTCGAGAATCAAGCCCGCATCGAAGGGATTTACAAATATTTTAGCCTCAGCACGCCGGATTATTTGTATTGGCAGTTGGAACGCAAGGCGTCGCCTTATATTTCCGTTTCCATTTATGAAAATATTGATGATATATACGTGCGAAACGATTTTGTGACAGGTGTTTCGATTGTTTTACAGGATTCAACAGATGTATTTGTTTCCAAAAGAGGAAACCGAGGTGGACAGAAGATTCCAGCTGAGAGCTTTAAGCCGGACGCCAATAGTTTCGCTGTTCCAGTGTCTGATCCCATCTCGGACCAAGCTCTAGGGGTCATTTATATTTCCGTAGAACCAGAATTCCTCTATAAGGCGATTGACAATACCAGGGGAACAATTCCTGTAGCAGTAACTGTCATTGCACCATATGAAACAGACATGTTTCATATGGGAGAAGAAGGGACTAGAGGGTCTTGGCTTGTAGGAACAACAGCACACGGCTATCAGGTTCAAGTGGCCGTACCTCAAAATTATGTTTTAAATGGTAGCTTAGCGAGCTCAGCTCTCATCGTTGGTTTGAGTGCTCTCTTTATCATCATCTTATATATCACCCTAAGAAGAACCTTCTCTGATTACCAACATCAGGTTGTGGACTTTGGTGGATTCGATCCAAGCCATTACTAAGGGAGAGAAGACCAAGAGGATTAATACCGATAAAAAGGATCAAGAATTGCTTTTGATTGCTGAAACGACAAACGATATGTTGGACCGGTTGGAAAGTAATATTCACGATATTTATCAACTGGAACTCAATCAAAAAGATGCCAACATGCGTGCGCTACAAGCTCAAATTAATCCGCATTTCATGTATAATACTCTGGAGTTTTTGCGGATGTATGCTGTGATGGAAAATCAAAATGAATTAGCAGATATCATCTATGAGTTCAGTAGTCTCCTACGCAATAATATTTCCGACGAGCGAGAAACGACACTCAAACAAGAAGTGGAGTTTTGTCGGAAGTACAGTTATCTCTGTATGGTTCGCTATCCAAAATCCATTGCATATGGATTTAAGATTGACCCTGAATTGGAAGAGATGCGTATTCCAAAGTTCACCCTCCAACCCTTGGTAGAAAATTATTTTGCCCATGGAGTTGACCACAGAAGAACGGATAATGTTATCAGTATCAAGGCCTTGAAAAAAGAAGGCTATGTCGAAATCTTGGTAATTGATAATGGCCGTGGAATGTCTCCTGAAAAACTAGCAGAAATTCAAGCTAAACTGTCTCAACGAACCTTTGAACACACAGCAGATTATAGTGGGAAACGACAGTCGATTGGGATTGTGAATATCCACGAACGTTTTGTGCTCTACTTTGGAGACCGCTATAACATTAGTGTAGAATCTGCTGAACAAAAAGGTGTTCAATATCGAATCACCATTCAGGACGAAGAGAAAGGATAAACATGTATAAAGTACTATTAGTTGATGATGAGTACATGATTACGGAAGGACTCAAACGTTTGATTCCTTTTGAAAAATGGGATATGGAAGTTGTCGCAACAGCCAACCATGCTGACGACGCTTTGGACTATGTTCGTGAGCATCCCGTAGATATCGTCATTTCTGATGTCAACATGCCTGACAAGACAGGACTTGAAATGATTGGGGAAATGAAGGAGCTCTTACCAGAGTCTTATTTTATCCTTCTATCAGGTTATCAAGAATTTGACTATGTCAAGAAAGCCATGAACCTCAATGTTGTAGACTACCTTGTCAAACCAGTTGATAAGGTTGAACTGGAGCATTTACTTGAGAAAATCCTTGGTCAGCTTCGTGAGAAAGTGAATGAACCAGAAATGTTAAGTCAAAAGTTAGACGACGAAGCATTTAAAGCACATCTATCTCAAAAAGAAAACTGGTGGATTGGCCTTTCCCAAGAAAAACAAGGGGATTTTGTCATTCCTTACTATGTTCTAGGTCAAGACTGGCAGATTGTGATTGTGGACCAGAAATTCGACGGTCTACTTGTCATGCCTTTTGAGGCACCTTATCAGGATAACTTTGAAAAGTGGAAGTTTGATGTTGAGAAGGCACTCTTCTATGGAACTGTAAACCTCGATCAGTCTGAAAGTCTCTTTTCTTATTATGAACCCATCTATCGAGTTATTATTCAGGGCAATCTTCAACAGATTATCGAGGAGTTAAACCTACTCGAGAAGATTGTGCTAGAAAACACACCTAGAGTATCCATCACCAAGCAACTCTTTACTCAGTTTGTTATGGACGTCTTCCATCTCTTTGAACATTTGAAGGCAGATGATATGACAGATATTGTCAAGAGGATTCATGCTATTACTAACTTTGAAGATTTAGTGGCTTATACCAAGGAAACCTTGACGTCCTTCTTTGGTCAATATCGTATGAATGAAAATGTCGTCAGTGTACTTGAAGTTATTGGTAGAGACTATAAAAAAGAGCTTTCTCTCAAGGATATTAGTAAGGATCTCTTTATCAATCCAGTTTATCTAGGACAGTTGATTAAAAAGGAAACCAATTCAACTTTTGCAGAACTCCTAAATAAGCAACGGATCAAGGCAGCCCAGCAACTTTTACTATCAACAAATGATAGTATTGAGGATATTTGCTATACGGTTGGTTATAGTAATGTAGGCTATTTCTACAAGGTCTTTCGAAAACTATGTGGAAAGTCTCCGAAAGCCTACCGCAAGCAGATTGAGGTCACCCTCTAACTTTTGTTATCCATCTTAAAATATGCTATAATAAATTCAAAAATATGAGGAGGTTACTTTTTATGAAAAAAATAAACCAATCTATCTATGGGTTTTATTAGTCTTATCAGCGATTAATTCAGCCTTGGCAGTAGTTGGAATACTCACTCCAGTACCTAGTAAGGAAGCCCTTCGTGCTAGCCAAGAAAATGTTGGGACACTTAGTGCTCAACAAATAGAAGATGCTGTTAACTATGCCCACCAAGTGTCTGAGTCATCTCACTCTATTTTTAACACGATACTCATCATTCTATCTGCTATCCTAGTTGTAGTAGCCTTTGTTTTCTTAATTCGTAAGAACCTGCAGTTGGCAAACTACACTTATGTTGGATATGCCTTGCTAGCCATTGTTGGACTAGTTCGTGACAATATGAATCTACAAGATGCTATGCAATTGATTAAAGATGACACCCTACGTTTAGGAATGGAAGTCATGTCAAAAGTAACCACTATTATATTCATCGTCATCAATGTTATCTTTTTGGGGAATCGTCTTCTATAAAATATGGCGTCAGCAAAAAGAACTAACAGAATCTCAAGAGGAAGAACTCGCCTAAGAGTTGACAAAGGATAACTATCAAGATACAATCTTGGTAGTTATTTTTTTGGATTCGAGAAAGAGGGAGGAAAAGATGAAAAAAATTTCCTTAGTTTATATCAGTCTGAGCGGGAACACGGAGAGTTTTGTGACACGTTTGAAAGCTTATTTGTTAGAGCAGTATGCGAATATTGATGTGGAAAAAATTCATATTAAAGATTTGGTCAAGGAAGGAGAAGACTTCTTTGAGATGACCAACCCGTATGTAGCTTTTCTACCGACTTACCTCGAAGGTGGCAATGGTGTTGATAATGGAGATGTAGAGATTTTGACGACTCCAGTAGGTGACTTCATTGCTTACGGTGACAATGCTAGCAAGTGTTTTGGTGTTGTAGGATCAGGGAATCGAAACTTCAATAACCAATACTGTTTAACTGCAAAGCAATACAGTCAACGCTTTGGATTTCCTGTACTAGCTGACTTTGAGATGCGTGGCATGCTGGGAGATGTCAAAAAGGTTGCAGGGATTATTGCAGAACTTTATGAACTTGAATCCTTGTAAGAGGATAGAGTTGCTAGGCTAGAATCTTATCCCATGGATTATAGAATTATTTCAAAAGAGAAGAATCAAATGAGTAAATTACTGAGATCGTTTTTAAAGTATACAAAACGCAAACCAAGCTTCAAGGATATTATGCTATGCAGTGCTTTGCTACTATTAGCGATTGCTCTACTACTGTTCTCTGAGAAAATTTTTGATGAAAATGCAGCACCATTTGGAACCATGGTATCCTTAGGGATTGTTATCCTGGTAGAAATCTTAGCTGTCAGAAATAAATAAAAAGACTCGAGAAATGGTATCTCGAGTTTTTTCTTATTTGCGAATTTCATCAACGATTTCTTTTGAAATGGGAATTCCTAAACGGTAGTTTTTATTGATGTAGTCAATGACATCATTGATATTTTCTATCGTATGGATTTTCTCTTTGATAGTTGCACGAAAAGCTGGGTCTTTCAATAGTTGGTCCTGAAGTAGTCTTTGAAGTTTTTCTTTTTCGTATTTATTGACAAGAAAGAGAAAAAGAAGACTGATAACAACTAGAATATAAGCATACTGGCTCATAAAAATTCTCCCTAAGTGGTAAAGAAGTAGGTGGTAAGATAAAAGTAAATTTTTTTATTTTTTTCGAGTGATAGTACTGTAAGCGCCTAGCCAAAGCCCGAATAGGATTTGGCGTTAGTTACTAGCTTGCTTAGTAATAAATTAAATTAATAGATCACGACATGCATCCAAATAAGTCGATATTATTTATTTGGATGCATTAGTAAGGCGTTTGGTAAATCGCCTCATTTACGACGTCGTGGCCCCTAAATCGATTATATTTAGGGAGCATGACTAGTGAAGCAGTTAGCTAGTCCGCATAAAAGCAGCTAGCGTCTAACAATTATGAATTTTAGTTACAGTAACTTGAAGATTACGACGTCTTTCGGTAGAAATCGATAATATTTCTATCGAATGACTAGTGAAGTGTTTAGGCAAGTCGCCCGGTAGCGATTGCCGTCAAGAGACTAGGAACTTTAGTTCCAGTCTCTTGTAACGAATCACATCTTCTCTGGTGCCTCTACACCCAACAAACGAAGGGCTTCTTTGAGGACGACTGCAGTTGCGTAGCTGAGGGCTAGACGACTGTCACGTTCTGGACTTTCATCCAAGATACGAGTGTGGGCATAGTATTTGTTAAAGGCTTGAGCTAAGCTGATTGCAAATTTAGCGATGATAGAAGGTTCGTAATTATCAGCTGCACGTTTAATAATGCGTGGGAAGTCTTGGATTAGTTTAATGATTTCCCAGCTTTCAGCATCGTTCAAGCTATAGTTGGCATCTGCTTCAGGTTTGAAATCAGCTTGCGCAAGATTGATTGGATACGAGCATAAGCGTATTGAACATAAGGACCCGTTTCCCCTTCAAAGGATACCATAGCTTCAAGGTCGAAGTCGTAGCCATTTGTACGGTCGGTTTTAAGGTCATAGAATTTAATGGCCCCAACTCCAACAGCATGAGCAACTTGGTCTTTGTTTTCAAGTTCAGGATTTTTGGCTTCAATTTGCGCTTTAGCACGGCTGATGGCTTCTGCGACAGTTGGCTCTAGCAAGATAACATTTCCTTTACGAGTAGAAAGTTTTTTCCCTTCTTTTGTTACCAAACCAAACGGAACATGGACAATGTCTTGGCTCCAATCATAGCCCATTTCTTGCAAGACAGCCTTGAGTTGTTTAAAGTGAGCAGATTGTTCTTGACCAACAACATAGATTGATTTGGCAAACTGATATTCGTTTTTACGGTAGAGAGCCGCAGCCAAGTCACGTGTGATGTAGAGAGTCGCACCGTCAGATTTCTTGATAAGAGCTGGGTGTTCAATCCCATATTTTTCAAGATTGACAACTTGGGCACCTTCTGATTCGACTAATAGTCCTTTTTCAGCGAGGATGTCTACAACTGCGTCCATCTTGTCATTGTAGAAGGCTTCTCCGTTGTAGCTGTCAAATTCAACTTGTAATTCATCGTAAAGGCGGTTAAATTCCACCAAACTTTCATCACGGAACCATTGCCAGAGAGCGAGAGCTTCCTCATCTCCATTTTCCAGTTTGCGGAACCATTCGCGTGCTTCGTCATCCAAGCTAGGGTCATTTTCAGCTTCAGCATTGATGCGGACATAGAGCTTGAGGAGTTCATCGATTGGATGAGCTTTAACAGCTTCTTCATTACCCCATTTTTTGTAGGCAACAATCAACATCCCAAACTGTTTACCCCAGTCTCCCAAATGGTTGACCTTGACAGTTTTATAGCCGATTTTTTGGAAGATATGTGACAAGCTATCTCCGATAACTGTTGAACGAAGGTGCCCGATTGAAAATGGTTTAGCGATATTAGGGCTAGACATGTCAATGACAACATTTTTCTTGATTGCCAATCTCTTGGTCAGCGTAGTGCTCTTTTTCAGTGATAACGTTTTGTAGAACTTGACCAGAAATGGCAGCCTTATCAAGGAAGAAGTTGACGTAAGGGCCTGTTGCTACAACCTTTTCAAAAGCTTGGCTATTGATCTTTTCAGCGATGTCAGCAGCAATTATTTGAGGAGCTTTACGTTCAATCTTTGCCAATGAGAAGGCAGGGAAGGCGATGTCTCCCATATCTGAATTTTTAGGTGTTTCTAGTAAATTTAAAATAGCCTCTTGGTCTAGGCTATCGATGACGCCAGCTAATTCACTAGCAATCAATTCTTTTGTATTCATTTTAGGCTCCTTTTGGGCTTTTCTACTATTCTATCACAAATTTAAGGAAAGACGAAAATTTTTTTGAAATATGCAGTTTTTTTGGTATAATGTTCTTGCTAAATAAATGCAAAGTGTAAATAAATATTCATTTGAGAGGATGTTATGAGAAAAAAAGATCGTCATTCGCTGATTAAGCAGATGATTACGGAAGAAAAACTAGGGACTCAAAAGGAAATTCAAGATCGTTTAGAGGCTCGGAATGTCTTTTGTAACCCAAACAACCTTATCACGAGATTTACGAGAAATCGGCTTGACCAAAGTTAAGAAAAATGACATGGTCTACTATGTCTTGGCCAATGAGACAGACAAAATTGACTTGGTTGAATTCCTTTCACATCACTTAGAGGGTGTTGCAAGAGCCGAATTCACCTTGGTGCTCCATACAAAACTTGGAGAAGCATCTGTCTTAGCCAATGTAGTAGATTCAAATAAAGATGAATGGATTTTAGGTACTGTTGCTGGAGCGAATACCCTTTTGGTAATCTGTAAGGATCAACATGCAGCTAAAGTCATGGAAGAACGCTTGCTAGAGCTAATGGAAGAAAGATAAGGTCTTGAGGGATTCTCTCAAGACTGTTTTTACAAGGAGAGAGTAAATGACTACTGAAAAATTATCACCGGGTATGCAACAGTATGTGGACATCAAAAAAACAATATCCAGATGCTTTTTTTGCTTTTTTTCGTATGGGTGATTTTTATGAGTTGTTTTATGAGGATGCAGTCAATGCTGCACAGATTCTAGAAATTTCATTGACCAGTCGCAATAAAAATGCTGAAAATCCTATTCCCATGGCTGGAGTTCCTTATCATTCTGCCCAACAGTATATAGATGTCCTCGTTGAGCGTGGCTACAAGGTTGCTATCGCTGAACAGATGGAAGATCCCAAACAAGCTGTCGGTGTCGTTAAGCGTGAGGTCGTCCAGGTCATTACACCAGGAACAGTCGTTGATAGTAGTAAGCCGGATAGTCACAATAACTTTTTAGTGGCTATTGATCGTGATGGGTCTCAATATGGTTTAGCCTACATGGACCTAGTGACAGGTGATTTCTATGTGACAGGATTATCAGATTTCTCTCTAGTCTGTGGTGAAATCCGTAACCTCAAGGCTAGAGAAGTAGTGATAGGCTACGAATTATCTGAAGCGGAAGAGCAGATTCTCAGTCGTCAAATGAATCTAGTCCTTTCCTACGAACAAGAAGCATATGAAGACCTTCATCTGTTGGATTCAAGATTGGCCCCTGTTGAGCAAGCAGCTAGTGGGAAACTTCTTCAGTATGTGCATCGGACGCAGATGAGAGAGTTAAACCACTTGAAGCCTGTTATCCGTTATGAAATCAAAGATTTCTTGCAGATGGATTTTGCGACCAAGGCTAGTCTGGATTTGGTTGAAAATGCTCGCTCAGGTAAGAAACAAGGGAGTCTTTTCTGGTTGCTAGATGAGACTAAAACTGCAATGGGGATGCGTCTTCTACGTTCTTGGATTCAACGTCCTTTGATTGACAAGGACCGTATCCTTGAACGTCAGGAAGTTGTGCAAGTCTTTCTGGATTATTTCTTTGAGCGCAGTGATTTGACAGAAAGCCTCAAGGGAGTCTACGATATCGAGCGCCTCGCTAGTCGTGTTTCTTTTGGGAAAAGCAATCCCAAAGACCTCTTGCAATTAGCGACTACCTTGGGAAGTGTTCCACGGATTCGAGCAATCTTGGAGGGAATGGAGCAACCAGCTCTAGCCTATATGATTGAACAATTAGATGCTATCCCTGAGTTAGAAAGTCTTATTAGCGCAGCCATTGCTCCTGAAGCTCCTCATGTGATTACAGAGGGTGGCATTATTCGGACTGGCTTTGACGAGACCTTGGACAAATACCGTCGTGTTCTCAGAGAGGGGACTAGTTGGATTGCTGAGATTGAAGCTAAGGAAAGAGAAAACTCTGGCATCCATACTCTCAAGATTGATTACAATAAAAAAGACGGCTACTATTTCCATGTGACCAACTCGCAGCTCGGTAACGTACCAGCCCACTTCTTCCGTAAGGCCACGCTGAAAAACTCTGAGCGTTTTGGGACAGAGGAATTGGCGCGTATCGAGGGAGAAATGTTAGAGGCGCGTGAGAAATCAGCAAACCTAGAGTACGAAATCTTTATGCGTATTCGTGAGGAAGTTGGCAAATATATCCAACGTCTACAGGCTCTGGCTCAAGGAATTGCGACTGTCGATGTCTTGCAAGGCTTGGCAGTAGTTGCAGAAAAGCAACACCTAATTCGACCAGAGTTTGGGCAAGAGTCTAGAATTGATATCCAAAATGGTCGTCATGCAGTTGTTGAAAAGGTCATGGGAGCTCAGACCTATATTCCCAATAGTATCCAGATGGATGAAGATACTAGCATTCAACTAATTACAGGTCCGAACATGAGCGGGAAGTCAACCTACATGCGTCAACTAGCCATTACAGCAGTTATGGCACAGATGGGTTCTTATGTCCCGGCTGACAGTGCTAGTCTTCCCATTTTTGATGCTATCTTCACTCGTATTGGTGCAGCGGATGACTTGGTTTCAGGTCAATCTACCTTTATGGTAGAGATGATGGAAGCTAATAATGCCATTAGTCATGCGACAAAGGATTCACTGATTCTCTTTGATGAGCTTGGCCGTGGAACCGCAACTTATGATGGTATGGCTTTGGCCCAGTCTATTATCGAGTACATTCATGAGCATATTGGAGCCAAGACTCTCTTTGCGACCCACTACCATGAATTAACTAGTCTGGAGACTAGTCTTGAACATCTAGTTAATGTTCACGTGGCTACGCTAGAGCAAAATGGTCAGGTTACCTTCCTTCATAAGATTGAACCAGGGCCAGCTGATAAATCATACGGTATTCACGTTGCTAAGATTGCAGGTTTACCAGTAGACTTGCTAAAAAGAGCTGATACCATTTTAACTCAACTAGAAAGCCAAGGTCAGGAAAATCCAATTTCTACCAAACAAAACACTGTCAATGAACAAATGTCACTCTTTGATGAAAAAGAAGAAAATCCAATCCTGACAGAATTGGCGAATATAGATGTTTACAATATAACACCTATGCAAGCCATGAATCTCTTGTTAGAGCTGAAACAAAAATTATAAGCAAAAACCCACTCAGTCCTGTGAGTGGGTTTCTTGTATATTAGTGTTTTTGAGATAATAGTTGATTGATGTGTGCAACTTTTTTAGATTCTCTCTTGTAGAGAATAACCCAGATGATGAGGTAGACGATTGCAAACTCTGGGATGAGCTGAAGGATGAAAGTCCAGTGAAGCGGGAACCAACCGGCTAGGATTGCTAGAGGGATAAAACCTAGCAACATAAGGAAGAAGTGAGTGACAGTAGCTCGAAGGAGACTCCAGTCTTGCGCAAAGAGACGACCGCCAAAACTAAAGAGGACTCCAATCGCTGCCCAGATGAGCAGACAGTAAAGTAGGACGAGTGACCCATGAACCTGATGTTGGGTCATGAATTGACCGATCAAAGAGTTAGGGCTGAGAGGTGCGTAGTTACTTGGTGAGTGGATAAACGAAAAGATAATAGATAGGATGAGGCCGATGAGGATACCAGTTGTGGCATCGTGAAATACTTGTTTTTTCATAGTTCTAATTTCTCCTTAATAGCTTTGAGGTAACGGCGAGATGAGTAGGTAAAACTGTCGTTTTTGAGATAAATTTCAATCAAGCCGTTAGAGGTTAGTTTAAGATGACTGATAGCATCAATGTTGACAATTTCCGATTGGGAAATTTGGATAAAGGAAGCAGGTAAAATTTCAACTGCTTGGTAGAGACGAATGTCGAGTGCATAGGTTCGATTACCCGTTTCAGCTATCACTTTACGGTTTTTCAATGTAAATCCGTTGAATCTTTTTGAATTTCGATAAGAAAAAAACCTGATCTTGAAATTTTCCTTTAAGAGTTTCTTTTTGATCCAGCGATTGAACAAAGTCTTTAACTTTTTGAACTCTTGGAGACAAGGTTGGTGCCTCTATGATGATTTGTTCTTCGGCATATTGTTTATCAATGTCAAGTCTGACTTTCATAATTTCTCCTTTATCTAGTTGTAATAGAGATCTCTTACTTACAAGTCTATTAAACACCATTTTTTTGACAATTACAAGAAGGTTTGTCTATGTGGTCGAAAAGAGGATCTATATGGTTGGACTTAAGGCAAATCATTCATAAAAAAATATGAGTCTCCAGATATTTTTTTGAGTGAAAAAAATTAGGAAGTAATAAATGTAGAAAAAGGACAAAAATAGTAAGATATGTTGCATTTTTAAAAAAATGTTGTACAATCCAAAATGATAGTAAATTTTTTTGGGGGCTGGATCGAAAAAAATTGTTTACAAAACTGTTCGATAAAACTTTCTTAAAAATTTATTGTCGTTGGAATTATTAATATCGTGTTTGAAACGACCATTATGTTTTTCTGTTTTAATATATTACAGTTAGACTATTGGTTTTCTTCAGCAATGAACTATATTTGTGGAGGAATTCTTAGCTATTTCCTAAATAAAAAATATACATTTGCTGTGAAAGAAACTAGTAGGAAGCCCGTCATTCGTTTCACTATCAACCTAACCGCATGTTATTTGATAGCTTACGGAGTAGCTAAAGCCTATTGCCATGTTTATTTTTCCAAGGAGTAGGAGAAAAAAATGGCAAGGGAATATTGCGCTTTTCATCGGAATGGGACTGTATGTGTTGTTAAATTATATAGGACAACGATTTCGGGCGTTTAAAACTGATAAAAAGATTTTATTAAAGAAAGGACTAGGGGAAAATGAAATCTTTCTACAAAAAGCTAGTTGTACTACTAGCAATGGTTGGAGTGGCTGTCCTTGGTTTATCCATTATTAAACCAGTAAATGCGGCAGTTATGACACCGGTAATATCAAATCTAAAAGCTCAGGCGACTGGACAAAGAATTGTCTTCTCATTTGACTGGGATTTGACTGGTAAATCTGTTAAAGAAGGGGATACGTTCACCATCGATGCTCCTGAAGGTACCAATATCACTGAGGTCCCAATACAATCACTTCAAGCCAATGGTGCTGAAATCGCTACGATTACGATGACCAACAAAAAGATTACGTTTACTTTCAAAAAAGCAATCGAATCAATGAACAAAAACGTAAAGGGTGGTTTCCAGTATAGAGTTGAATGGGACAATAAACCAGGCAATCCTGGGAATAAAACAGCTAATGCAAGAGTAGGTTCTGAATCAGTTATCATCACACGTCCTGAGGGTCATGGCGTTTTCGAAGCAATCTTAAATAAATATAATCAAACTGGTGATTTTGTCTCTAAACAATTCAAATTAGATGCTTCAGAAAACTATGCATGGATGAATGTTGGAGATGACTACTATCTTACAAAATGGTTTATCCGTATCAACGGGGATGGTAAGAAACAAGCCATCACGAACCCAGTTGTTTCAGATAAAATTCAAGCTCCAACTGTAGATTATTCTAAAATTACTTTTTCTCCTGCAGCGAACCACGCAGCACATGAATTCTTTGTGGGAACTTACTTGAAACCATCATTCAAACTTTGGAAAGGTGGACGAGAAGTTGCTTCAGGTTGGTATTTCTGGAAACATATTAAATTCGATGCAGATGGCAACGGATTTACTGTAAACTTATCTGAAGTTAGTGATGAATTTAAAACAGCAAATAGCGATCCAATAGTCGTTGAATATCAAACATTAATTCCTAAGACAACAATTAGCGTAGTCAACAACGCTAAATTGAAATCTGACGAAATTACAACTCCAATAGAAGATCCAGCGTTCTGGAAAAACACAGAATTGAATTTCTGGGTGACTGGTGACAAAACTGTTACTGTTCAAAAAGAATGGGTTGGGGATAGCGAATCTGATCGTAAAGACATTACTGTTCAATTATTGGCAGATGGTCAAAAATTGGAAGGTATGACTAGGACGTTGACGAAAGATTCTGGTTGGTCTGCTGAATTTTCTGAATTGCCAGGTATTAAAGATGGTAAACCAATCGTTTATTCTGTAGTAGAAACGAACACACCTGATGGGTATACTTCAAAAGTGGAACCGATCAATGGTTTGAATGTTATCAAAGTTGTAAACACTTCAAATAAAGCAACTACGACAGAAGAGCCAACAACAACTACAACAACAACAACAACTACAACAACTACAACAACAACTCCGGAGCCAACAACAACTACAACAACAACTCCGGAGCCAACAACAACTACAACAACAACTCCGGAGCCAACAACAACTACAACAACTACAACAACAACTACTACAACAACAACTCCGGAGCCAACAACAACTACAACAACAACTCCAGAGCCAACAACAACTACAACAACAACTCCAGAGCCAACAACAACTACGACAACTACAACGACAACTGAAGAACCAAAGACTTCTTCAACGACAACAACAACAACGTCAGAAGAACCAAGTACAAGTTCAACAACGACAACAACAACGTCAGAAGAACCAAGTACAAGTTCAACAACGACACAACAACAACAACGTCAGAAGAACCAAGTACAAGTTCAACGACAACAACAACAACGTCAGAAGAACCAAGTACAAGTTCAACAACGACAACAACAACGTCAGAAGAACCAAGTACAAGTTCAACAACGACAACAACGTCAGAAGAACCAAGTACTAGTTCAACAACGACAACAACAACGTCAGAAGAACCAAGTACTAGTTCAACAACGACAACAACAACGTCAGAAGAACCAAGTACAAGTTCAACAACGACAACAACGTCAGAAGAACCAAGTACTACTTCAACAACAACAACAACGTCAGAAGAACCAAGTACTAGTTCAACAACGACAACAACAACGTCAGAAGAACCAAGTACAAGTTCAACAACGACAACAACAACGTCAGAAGAATCAAGTACTACTTCAACAACAACAACGTCAGAAGAACCAAGTACAAGTTCAACAACGACAACAACAACGTCAGAAGAACCAAGTACAAGTTCAACAACGACAACAACAACGTCAGAAGAACCAAGTACAAGTTCAACAACGACAACAACGTCAGAAGAACCAAGTACTACTTCAACAACAACAACGTCAGAAGAACCAAGTACAAGTTCAACAACGACAACAACAACGTCAGAAGAACCAAGTACAAGTTCAACAACGACAACAACAACGTCAGAAGAACCAAGTACAAGTTCAACAACGACAACAACGTCAGAAGAACCAAGTACTACTTCAACAACAACAACAACGTCAGAAGAACCAAGTACTAGTTCAACGACAACAACAACGTCAGAAGAACCAAAGACTTCTTCAACGACAACAACAACGACTACAACTGAAGAAACAACAGTTCCAACACCTTCTGAAACTACAACTACAGAAGACAAACCTGGTCTTCCAAATACTGGTGAAGCTACTGGAGCAGCACTAGTATTTGCAGGTGTGGTAATCTTGTCAGGTGCTATTATCATCAAACGCAAATTTGCTGATAAATAAGAGTTGTAATTCATTTTTAGTGATTAAATGACATTAAATGAGGGAACGGATTTTCGTCCCCTCATTTTTTTGTATTGACTTCTATGAAATCTGTACTATTTAGAAAAAAATGAAATGAAGATTTAAACATTTCCTGTGACTATTTCAAATGTAAATTGATAATATTTTTCCACTTGCGATTTTTTTCATAATGGAAAGTGAGTTCACATAACAGACAAGATGATATAGTGATATTTTTTTATCAAAATTACGTGGATAAGTTTTGATGTTGTAGAGCATGTAAAAACTAAATTTTTAAACTAGTCTATACAATACTAAAAGTCAATGATGAGGAGTTGAATACGAGAGATTACTAAAATAATAGAAGTCAAA
>BNJU01003137.1_pt1 | contig 64356 bp, 72 predicted proteins | sample 8539281 | NCBI WGS metagenome assembly BNJU01 (sample SAMD00202456, study PRJDB9452) | human saliva metagenome | isolation source: human saliva | place: Japan
AGTTCTCCTTCAGACCGACCGCTCGAGAACATAGCTGCTTCTGCCCCCTCAATCTTCTTCTTGGGATGCAGGCAGTTGTCGCTACATTCCAGCAGTTGTCCTTCGGATAATCCTCTCCGAAATAATCGCAGCAACATCTTCACCTGCGGCAGACAGACGACTCGGCAGTGGGCTTCCGTCTCCTGCAGCAAGCTGCCGCCCGATGTCCTGTTCGGCAGCAAATTCCCCTCCATGAACTTCTCCAGTTTGTTCAGATCCTTCTTGGAGTAGAACACGATGCAGAGTCCCTCCTCTCCAGTCGCGCCTCGGCGCTGGTCTCCCTGGTAATAACCTTCAAGGCTCTTTTCGGAATGTCATAATGGATGCAGAAACGATACATCCGGTTTGTCGATTCCCATACCGAAGGCAATCGTTGCCACAATGACATCCAGTTCCTCCAGGGAAGTCGTCCTGTGTCCTGGAGCGTAGTCTCAGAGTCGAGTCCAGCATGATAGGGTGCGACGCCTTTATGTCAGCTGGCCTGCAGGACGGCAGCCGATCTTCCACTTTCTTGCGCGACAGGCGGTAGATGATACCGCTCTTTGCCAGCATGCTGCTTGATGAACTTGATGATCCCGCCTGTGCGGTATCATCGTCGCTCTTCTTCGCCCGCACCTCGTAGTACAGGTTCGGACGGTTGAAGGAACTCTTGAACTCACGCAATCCTCAATGCACCCAGACTGCGCACGATGTCCGTACGCACCTTGTCGGTAGCCGTCGCCGTAAGTGCGATGACCGGAGCAACGCCGATCGCATCAATGGCATGGCGTATCTTGCGGTACTCCGGACGGAAGTCATGTCCCATTCCGAGATGCAATGCGCCTCGTCAATGGCGTAGAAGCTGATTTTAACCGACCGCAGGAGTGAATGTTCTCCTCCCTGTTCAGTGACTCCGGGAGCGACATAAAAGCAGTTTTGCATGCGACCCGAGACGATATCCGCACGTACCTGGTCGACCTCGGCCTTCTTCAAGGAAGAGTTGAGATAATGCGCCACACCGTCCTCCCTCGCTGATGCCGTTGATGACATCCACCTGATTCTTCATCAGGGCGATGAGCGGAGAGACGACAATCGCCGTGCCCTCCATGATCAATGAGGGAGTTGATAGCGAGGCTCTTTTCCGCCGCCTGTCGGCATCAGCACGAAAAGTGTCGTGTCCGGCAAGAAGATTGCAGGATGATAGCCTCCTGGTCGCCTTTGAACTTGTCAGCCAAAAGTAATGCTTAAGTTTTCCGGTAAAGATTGACGTCCCTGTGTCATGTTAATAGCTGGTATGTTCCTTTTCCTTTTTGGGTTCGGTGAGAAAACGATACAGCCTGCCGACATGAATCCGTCTTCACATCTGCAGGCTGTATGCGTATAAAGGTTACGAGGCGGCATTCGCTTTCTGAATGTGCGCCTTGTCCACTAGCTGACGGACGTGATTCCTCCGTCACTTCAAACGACTTGATTCGCCGGGACGGTACGTCGAACATCGCATCCATCATCACTGCCTCGACGATGGAACGCAGACCGCGCGCACCGAGCTTTGTACTCGACAGCCTTGTCCACGATGTAATCGAGTGCCGGATCCGTAAAGCTGGGCGTGATGCCGTCCATGCTGAACAGCTTGACATACTGCTTCACAGATGGAGTTCTTCGGCTCGACGAGTATCTTAGCGCAACGCTTCCCGGTCGAGCGGATTGAGATAGGTCAGCACCGGCAGACGGCCGATGATTTCCGGGATGAGGCCGAACGACTTCGAGGTCCTGTGGCAGCACATACTTCATCAGATCAGCCTTGTCTCATCCGTGCGACATTCTGCACCGAGTTGTAACTGACGGTATGCGTATTGAGCCGCTGCGCTATCTTGCGCTCGATACCGTCGAAGCGCACTCTCCGCAGATGAAGAGGGGATATTGCGCGTGTCAACATGTATGTAGTCCTGGTCAGATGCTTGCGTCCGCCCTTGACGGCATCGTTCACTCATCGTTCCTTCCAGGAGTTTCAGCAATTCCCTGCTGTACGCCCTCTCCGCTCACGTCACGGGTAATGCTCGGGTTGTCACTCTTGCGGGCAATCTTGTCTATTTCGTCGATGAAGACGATGCCGCGCTCCGCCGCTGCCACATCGTAGTTGGCAACCTGCAGAGACGCGACAGAATGCTCTCCACATCTTCTCCTACATAGCCGGCTTCAGTGAAGACAGTCGCATCGACAATGGTGAAAGGTACGTCAAGGAGCTGGCAATCGTGCGGGCAAGCAAGGTCTTTCCCGTACCTGTGGACCCTACCATGATGATATTGCTCTTTTCGATTTCCACACCGTCGTCGTCCTTGGGCTGCTGCAGCCGTTTGTAATGATTGTAGACCGCTACCGAAAGATAGCGTTTCGCTTCGTCCTGACCGATGATATACTCGTCAAAGGTACTCTTGATTTCCTCTCGGTTTCGAGCACTTTCTTCACCTTGAAAGAATCACCTTCACCGCTCTGTTCCTGTGCCAGAGCACCTGTCTGCATGACAATGTTGTAAAGCTTCGCTGCGCACAGTCCTCACAGATATAACCGTTCAGACCCGTGATAAGGAGCTTCACATCTTTCTCGTTCCGACCGCAAAAACTACATTTCTTCTGGGGCATTGTCTCTCCTTTACTTTACAGCATTGTTTACCGGTTTCCTCGTCAGCACCTCATCGATCATACCATACCTCCCTGGCCTCTTCAGAGGTCATCCAGTAGTTACGGTCACTGTCGTTCCACACCTTGTCGAACGGCTGGGCGAGAATGGTTGCTGATGATGGTATAAAGTTCTTTTCTCTGAACTTCGAATCTCACGCGCTTCTATCTCAATGTCGGAAGCCTGACCCGTACGCCACCGAGCGGCTGATGAATCATCACGCGGCTGTGTGTCAGGCAGAGCGTTTCCTCCGACCGGCAGGACGAGCAGCACGGCAGCCATCGAGGCAGCCATGCCCGTGCAGATGGTGGCAACATCGCTTGAGATGAACTGCATGGTATCGTAGATGCCCAGGCCGGCTGTCACGCTTCCGCCGGGAGAAGTGATGAAAATCGATATGTCCTTGCCGGATCGACGGAGTCCAGATAGAGCAACTGTGCGCTTGCAGCGTATTGGCGGGCTATAATCATCGATCTGCGTACCGAGGAAGATGATGCGGTCCATCATCAGGCGAGAACACGTCCATCTGGGTCACGTTCAGCTGCCGTTCTTCAAGGATGTACGCGGTTCAGGGTACTGTGCACTGCGACTCACCACGTCGTCCAGCGCACCATGCCGTTGATTCCAAGATGCCTGGTAGCATACTTTCTAAAGTCGTTCATTGCTTTTCCTTTCATACTATAAAATGTGATAAAAACAGAGGTTACTCGACCTCTCTATCATTGCCATTTATATCAAACTCCATGCCACCGAGGCGGCATCAGCCTGCATATCTAAAGCAAAAGATAAGCAAAAATCGATAACCTCTCTATAAAAGGAAGATTTTTCCCAAAATTATTGCCCGCTTACAAGTTTGTTGAACCTTCTAGACTCACGCCTTGACGTTCAGCTTGACAATCTTTCTTGACAGCGGCAGCAAGTTTCTGCGGTCGAGTGCAGCCTCGACGAACAGAGTCGATGTTCTCACGCTTCTTCAGCATCCTCATCCGCATAGCCGTTCAGGTAGTCGTCCGGAACGTTTGTCATGCCATGCTGGGCAAACGCGCACGGGCCATCTGGCACGCACTCTCACGGACATCATTGTCTTCGACCTTGATGCCGTGGGCAGCTGCCAGCTGCTGCTTGATCAGGTGCCATGCTCAGCTCCTTGATACTCTGCTCGTAGTTTTTCTCTACAAATCCTCGCCCTTGTCCTTTGTTGTTGGCCAGCATGATACGCTTCAGGATGGTATCCAGGAAAGTCAGTTTGCTGACCTTCTTCTCGCAGTAAGCACTGGATCCGGATGAACCCTAGTCAGAGTCGCTCAACTGCTCTTTCAGGCCGTCGGCAATCGCCTTGCGGAAACCAGCCTCGTCCCTGATGCCGGCCTGCTCTCACCGTGAGACACCTTTCCAGAGTTCAGCGTTGTTCTCAGCCTTGACAGCGTGAAAATCTCTGTAATCTGATAAGAGAAATTGCCCCTCAAGCCCGGCAACCTCGTCCTTCTCGATTTTCAGAGAGAAGAGACTTCTGCGTCGTTGTCGGATAAGCAGCCGTCGGGTTGAAAGTGATGATATCGCCCAGCTTGGCACCGTCAAAGAGTTTTTCTGGTCTTCTACTTTGATGTACTGCGGCATCAGCGAAGCACCCTCAACGGTAATGCCGCTCGAGCGTATTGCCGTTCTCGTCCAGCTCACGGAGGTCACCCTTCAGCATATCACGCTGTTCCGGATCGAAAGTATCCACTTTGTCGTCAGTGGCCTGCACGGCTCTGGAACATCTCGACCTGCTGGTCACATCAGATTGTCGTCAACGGCAATCTCATAGTAGTCAATCTTATTCCTGCCGTTCAGTTCAATCTTGAACCCGGTGCGACGGCAATGTCGAACTTGAACTCATAAGGAGCTCTTTTCCAGATCAACACTCTCCAGGACTCGGGGGCCACTGGCTGGCCCAGCATCTGGATTTTGTTGTCGGTTACGTATGGAGATTCTCACCCAGGATTCTGTTGATGACATCCACCTTTTACTCAGTATGCCGTACTGCCGCTTGAAACGCCCATCGGCACCTGTCCCGGACGGAAACCGGAACATTGAGCACGCTACGATAATCCCTTGAGCGTCTCTCGACCTCATCCTTGTAATCAGCTTCCTCAACAGTGATGATGGTCTCGGACCGTTCACTTTTGTCGGGATTCTCAAATGAAATTTCATCTTTCAATGTTCTATATTATGTTTATTATTATTTATCAGAGGCATTCATTCACGAGAAGACACACCATCCCCCACAGTCTTTGAAGTGCAAAGGTACTTAAAAATTCGCGATACCCTTATAATATATAGGTGGAAAAATTGTTTTTAACAAGACATCAGGAAACGCCTGCGCCGCCCCTGGAGATTCCTCTACACCAAACATTGCACTTTCATCTTGAATGTTTAAGACACCGGGGAAGACATCAGACTGTTTGGCTGGATTCAGACGCAGTCCGTCTTCTTCCCATGAAATGTTCCCGACAGACCAGCCGCACTCATGCAAAAGACTCCAGCAGGGTGTCTCACCGAGTCACAACGACCGGGAACACTGGTTCTCAACGGTCTGGGAATCCGTGTTCCTGACAGTCGAACGAGTTTCCCTGACCGGTCGGGAATACGGCACACTGTAGGACGATACGACGAGTGACTTTGCAGTATCCGGGAAGCAGAGCTACGGCCGATAACTCCATCAGCCTCTTCCTGTGCCTCGCTTACGCTGGTCGAGTAGCTGGAAGTCTTTCTTCTGCAGGACGAAGTCTGTACGAGATACTTCCTTCCACGATTTTGTTAGCTGCCAGTTCCTCGGCGTCCCCTGAAGAGGGATGCGTCCTTCGAAGAGAAGATAAGCGCGGTCGGTGATGTTGAAGCGTTTCGCATGTACATTGTGGTCGGTAATGAGATACCGATGTTTGCGGAACTTCAGCCGCCACACAATGTGCTGGATGTCCTCAACGGCGATAGGGTCGATCACCGGCAAACGGCTCATCGAGCACGATAAACTTCGGGTCGATCGCCAGACAGCGGGCAATCTCGCAGCGTCGGCGTTCACCGCCGAGAGGCGGTCGCCGAGGTTCTGCGCACTTTTTCCAGACGGAATTCCCGGATGAGACTTTCCATCTTTCGATGCGTTCCTGCTTCGACAGTTTCGCTCATCTCCAGCACGCTCATGATGTTGTCCTCCACGCTCATCTTGCGGAAGACACTCGCCTCCTGCGGAAGATAGCTCGATGCCGGAACGTGCGCGCTTTGTAGACGGGATAATTGGTGATTTTCTGATTGTCGATGTAGACGTGCCCTTCGTTCGGAAACGACAAGCCCTGTCGTCATGTAGAAGGATGTCGTCTTGCCCGCACCGTTCGGCCCGAGCAGCCCGACAATCTCACCCTGGCGCACATTGATGCTTACCTCATTTGGCTACCGTACGTTTCCCGTACCGTTTCATCAGCCTGTCCGTACGGAGCACTACTTTCTTTCCCTTCAGGACGTCACGACGAAATTATCTGTTTCAACATAGCTTTCCCTCTTTTAGCTTTTTAGACGGGAGGCATCATCAGACACCACCGCTGCAACCGCTGCAAAAATTAATAAATTAAAAGCAGACAGCAGTCATAAGACGTGAAAAGAAACAAAGAGGGCGACTGCGGGAGGAAAGCAGCCTTTTGCGACTATTAAATAATGTCTTTCCTGCCTGTTTCTGTGATATTTTGGCTAATTTTGCACATTCAAACCAAAAAGGGGAAATTCATGCTTGTCTTCAAGTGGGCTGAACACATTCGGCAATTATCTTATACTGATGGGACGGTCGTTCAGCCGGCCTGAACGGATGCGGATGTTCCTGAAACGCTACGTCAAGGAGATGTCGCAGCTGGGGGTCGACTCATCGGCATCGTCCTGCTCATCTCATTCTTCATCGGTGCGGTATGTATACAGATCAAGCTCAACGTGCAGAGCCCCGGATGTCTCACCGTGTCGGGCCAGTGACACGTGAATCATGCTGCTGGAGTTCTCCAGCAGCATCGTCGTCTGATTCTATCGGGAAAGGTCGGATCGAACATAGCTTCAGAGCTGGGTACCATGCGCGTGACACAGCAGATCGACGCCCTGGAAATCGCGGCATCAACCCGCCAGCTATCTCATCCTGCCAAAGATGCTTGGACTGATCACCATCATGCCGTTTCTTGTCATCTTCTCGGCGGCTACGGGTATCATCGGCGCATACGCCACGGCATACATCGGGCACATCATCACGCCGATTGACCTGACCGCCGGGCTGCAGCACGACTTCAATCCGTGGTTCATGTGGATGAGCATCATCAAAGGTTTCTTCTTCGCTTTCATCATCTCAAGTGTCTCCTCTTACATGGGCTACACGGTGAAAGGCGGAAGCGTCGAGGTAGGCAAGGCTTCCACTGACGCCGTAGTCTGTTCGAGCGTGCTGATTCTCTTCAGCGATGTGTTCCTGACGCAGGTGCTGAGCTAAACAGATGCCTCCCACAACCCCTCCAAAGGAGGGAAGTGGCTAACGGAACACCTATCACCGCCTTATCATCATCTCCAAGCCCCTACGAAGGAGGGAGTGGCTGACGGGGACTAATTAGAACAAGCAGAACACCACTTATGACTGAGGTTTATCAGTTATAGAAGTAAATAATAAACCATACATCCCAACGAACAAGCTGATTGAGCTTCCTCCTTCGGAGGGCTGGGAGGAGGTTTCTCGTATGATTGAAGTAAAACATCTCTACAAGTCGTTCGGCGACAAGGAAGTGCTGAAAGACATCAACACCGTCTTTGAGGACGGTAAAACGAACCTCATCATCGGACAGAGCGGTGCAGGCAAAACCGTCCTGATGCGCTCGCTCACCGGCCTGCTCGATCCGACCAGCGGTGAAGTGCTTTATGACGGACGCAATTTTTGTCAACATGACAAAGAAGGAGAAGATCCTCGTGCGCCGTGAAATGGGAATGATCTTTCCAGGAGCGGCTCTTCGACTCTCTCACCGTACTCGAAAACGTTCGTTTCCCCATTGGATATGTTCTCGGACATGACGGCACAGGAACGTGACAAAAGGGCGATGGAATGTCTTGAACGTGAACCTGACAGGAGCTGAACAGAAGTTCCCCAGTGAGATTTTCGGGCGGTATGCAGAAACGTGTTGCCATTGCGAGGGCGATTGTAATGAACCCGAAGTATCTTTTTCTGCGACGAGCCGAACTCGGGCTGGACCTGAAGACTTCACTTGTCATCGACGAACTGCTGACGAGCATCACACGGGAATTCAACATGCACCATCATCAACACCCACGACATGAACTCGGTGATGGGCATTGGTGAAAATATCCTCTTTATCGCCGACGGTGGGAAAGAATGGCAGGGTAACCAAAGACTCTGTTATCTCGTCCCGAACAAGAAACTGAACGACCTTGTCTTCGCCTCTGACCTCTTCAAGAAAGTCAAGAGCATGGAAGAAAGCAAGACTACATTATAAAGCAGACTACATTATAAGGAGACTCAGCAACTTATCAGTTCTGAGATATATTGAAACAAGCCTTTATCTTTCCTGCAAAACAGGGGATAAAGACTTTATCTATTCTATTGCTGTCCGATAAGGTTGCTCAAATCGGTTCTATTAGAGTCTTGGAAGATTCTGTTTTATTGCCGAACAGATTGTTTGTCTTTGTAACGAAGGTATAGAGCTGGGCTACATCAAGTTAGAAAGACAAGAGGAGACCATGTCTGCGTATTTAAAATCTGAAACATATTTACACAATCCACTGTAATCCGTCCTTAACACATACATAAAAACTTTTCTTTTTCCATTTTTAGGATTACAGTTATATGCTTACTCTTTTATAGATTTTCATCTACCTCTACTTTTTATATTTTAAAATGCATAAATTAAATATCTAATCAATCATAGCTATACCTTCTATTTGCTTCCTGACAAAATGCCAGAATTGGTGTCACTATTATTTATTCGTTTGTTTTACATTGTTCTTATGCTTTACTGAAGTCTACGTTGAAATATGCTTCAAGCATGAATATCCTGTTCAGGTCATGCGAAAAAGCATCCTGCCTGTTAGAGCTCAGCTTTCGACCAGTTTTTCTACACTACTGACTGTACCTGCTGCTGAAAAGGATTCAATACCTGAGCTTGTATGCCCCAGTTATCCCTATTATAGCCGACCGATATCGAATGTAGAGTTTCCTCCTTGGTTAAAGTCTCTCCCCATAGTATTTTATGCCCTTTGCCGGCACTGGCCATCAGGAACCAATTACCTTTCAGGAAGGTAACAGAACCATTTACACCGAAATCAGAATAGGTGTGGTATAATTATTCTCACTTATGTATCTGTTGAAGTATGTGCTGACATTAATCTGACAATTTTTCACCGAAAGGAATCAGCTTCAAATTTTAAATTATTCTGCAATCGATGAAAACCCCTCTGATTTTCCATTGTACGTATATACTTGTTATTCTCGAACAATGTCGTCTCCATCAAAGGCTTGTCATCAAAGCTGTATCTGATAAGATAATCCAGATCCAACCATTTATACTTCCAGTTGATGGTCAAATCATTAGAGAAGAACATCACGGTCTTAAGATTAGGATTCCCTCGTCTAACTTGATAATTATCTATATTCTGACTCACATCATTCATATCTGATAATGATGAGAATAACCTGAAAATATAGCCAGTGTATCTAACAAGTAAATTCTTGGTCAGATTGTATGACAATTTAAGTGTTGGGCGAAAGATAAGTTTACTCAGGCTTACATCTCCCTGACTGTTATATGTTCTCATTACACCACTACCCATGGTATATACCAATTTCCTACCTAGACATAAATTCCACGTACCCATAGGTCTCAGCTGTTCGCATACTTACATTCGCATTGATGGTTCCACCGTAATTATTGGAAACGAAGGCCTGATTATGTTTTTATGCCAAGTGATAACATGGAATTTTTAATCTTTTTGCTCATAGATAGCCTCAGCGATGAGCGAATATTTATCACCTTTTGTCTGCGATGCATATTCCTCAACAGAATTTACTCCTCTCTGAACAAAATGCCTATTATTCTTAGTTTTTATATAGGTTCCTACCACATCAATAAACAGATTCTTTCCTTTAGCCAATTCTGTCTGGTAATAAATATCTAATGAAGGTATATTTTCCCTCGACTTTTCATGATCGGATATTTTATATTCCTGTCCAGCACTTGTAAGTTCGGATTCTCTGTCTGATATGGAATAAGGCATATCCATATATGACTGTCTATAGTTGATACTTAGCAGATTATTGTTTTTACTATAGTCATAACCTAATAGGAAATTCATCCTGTCATACTTTACCTTTGTAGGCAAGCCTGTTTCCACATTGTATAGTGAAGTTGCTGTTCCATTAAAGGTTTCAACATTCTCGCGTATCCATTTCAAATCTCTGCGTTCCCAATTAGACATAAACTTGAAAGACGAACTTCCAAAATGATAATTAGCGGAAACATTATAATCTCCTGTTCCAATTTTATTTATGCCATTGGTTAAATCGACTGAGAAATTTCCACCTGAGTTCCTCCGTTTCAGAATAATATTAATGACAGCTCCCACATTTCCATAACGCAATCCCGGATTATCATGGTATTCCACCTTTGCTATATCGTCTGGTCTTAGAGATTTCACCTCAGGAAGCTTTGCCTTTACTCCATTAATTTGTAATTCAACGGTTCCTCCTGTAGTCATCTCTATGCTATTGTTAATAGAATTGATTTCAATGCGTGGAAGACTTAAATTCTGCAGTAACAAAAGGCCATTACTGGATGCCTTCCGTTGCAGACTGCTAGAATAAGTATCTGTCTGTCAATTTTTCTGAATTTTATTACTACCAACAACTTTTTACCTCTCCTAAAGTCTTTGGCAATACCATCAGTTTGATCTTTCCCATATCAACATCATCCGATGCATTATTACAGGTAATATATTGGTCTTCATAGCCTACATATGACAGATGAACGATAAAGTTATTCGATTCTATACCTTTAATATGAAATTCACCCACATCATTTTGTTACGCCACCAAACAAGAATGTCGAATCTGTCGACAGAATTCTGACCGAACATCCAATTACTTCCTTGTCGTTCTCATCTACAATGTTTCCTTTTTACACTCATTTTGAGAGTATGCTCCTTTGGAAAACATCAGAAACAGGAGCATCATAAAATATGCTTCATTATTTTTATAACATTTAGATAATTTTTCCTCATAATATCACATTTAGATCTTTTAGCCCTTGTACATCTGGGATCTGGCATAGAAAAAGATTTTTCTTCTGTTATCTTTGCAATGTCTAGATAATAGGTTTATTTTCTGTTGCAAATATATTTATATCTCCAAATTATTTCGCTACACAAAAAGTGTAATAGTGAATATGTTCTGTAAATACCAACTAAGAGTCTCGATTCTATAATTAATTATAGAGTAAGAATATCCTCAAGAAGAACGATACAAAGATAGTCTTTTTATGGCACAATTCCTTGGCTTTCTGATAAAAAGTATATTTTTCATCTTAAAAAGTTGTTTTGTTCAGTTTTTAAATATTATCTTTGTATATAAAATTATAAGCGTTCTTTGTTAGGGCAGAAAACAGCGAAGCCAAGTAGCTCGCTCGTTTCCAAACCGTTACCTATTTAGTTGTATCAACAAGATAACTTATTTATTTTCAATAAGTTATATTTTTGATAACTATTTTTAGCTTGCAATTAAGCCTTAATTGAAGTGCAAGAGAGCGTAGATTGAAAATGAAGGAAGGAAAGAAAAAACAGGACAAAAAAATTCTCCCATAAGACCGATAGAGGCTAAATCCCGCATCCTTAGAAAGAATCGGATTCACAATTCTGTCAACAAAAACAAATGGAAAGATTATCATTCTCATTCGTCTTGGCTCGTTTTAATCTTCACAGCCTCATCATACTCCTCATAAACCTTGTCGCATAGTGCTTCAAAACCAGGGAAATAAAAAAAATGCTGGCTATCAATATAGCTGCGGAAAGAATCGTTGTAATAGAGCTCGTGTCCAAGGAGAGAAGTTTCCTCTCGGCCATACTTCTTACTGAACTCATAGAGATAATAACACAGATAGGCTGCAACCTTATAGCGTTCTTTCTTCGTGAATTCAGTCATCCACATAGGAAGTTTTTGCTCGTCTATATTCAACAGATAGTCTATATAATCATTGAAGAGCCCAATCCACTCCGTATTCTCTTCTGTTGCAGGTAGCTTCAAGATGCTTTTCAAAAGTCCTTTTCTGATTTCAACTTTTGCGTGCTTCGTCTTTCTTTTACTGGCTACAGTATTCTCAAGAATCCAAGGAGCATCAACGGCAGTATATTCTTTCAACATGTTAGCCATTACTAACTTGTTTATTTCTTCGTTCTTGTCATATCCATACTCACGCAGCAGGTCTATGAGAAACGCAGCTTCGTTCTTCTTCAACCATTCAAGAGCGTCTTTACTATCATAGAAGATAAAATTGTTTTCGTTGAAAAATATGCTATCATTGAAGTTGAAATAGAGTTTTCCACGTTTTTATTGTTTTCCTGTGATTCTCATCTATGGCATATTCAGACAGCCCCTCAATCTTTACCGCACTGTCAATTGTGGGGGAAGTAATGATGTAATTGTAGTTTGGCACATAGACAAGTCTGTTCCAGAAATACTCTTGTTCGTCGAAACTGACACCTCCCATCGCCTTTTCCTGCTTAGCCCGTTCTGTTGCATTGCCATTCTTAAAGATGTACGTTCTGAAACCTCTCGTCAATTGAATATCATTACTTTGATTTACATCAACACCAAAATATTTCAGAATGGCTTCTCTGGCTCTCTCGTTATCAACGGGTTTATAGCCCTTGCGACGGATTGCTTCATCAATCAGTTCGACAGCAATATCAGTGTATTCCACTTGAGCCTTCTGCGGAAAAGAAAGAATTCCTCCATCCGACACTTTTGTCAAGTCCAGATAATAGGCTCTGATCTGCTTATCATAGAGACTTAGCAAGTCTTTCTTGACCACAACAACCGTATCAGCAGTATTCTCCTGCTGCGGAACCTTACGCTGATTATCACAGCTGCTTCCCAAGACCATGAGCAGCAGCGTCAAAAGGAGATACTTGCTTTGTTTCATCTTTTTCATTCTCTATTTCAAGAAATCCGTCCGACAATAAAGACCCAGCTCAGGCGAAAGAATCTAAGAGTAAACCGAATTTCTATCGCCCAAGACTACCCGTAACCTCCATCAGGACAAACAGCCTTAAAGATGAACATGCCCATTATCCACACAGTACTCATCTCATCATCCACACGCTTTTCCTCTTTACCATCGGCACAACAACCTGTTCCGTAGTCTTGTCACCATAATGAAAAAGCAGAAAAACACTGGCTGTACTGCCTTTCTCCGAGAATACAGATGAAGCCAGCGAGATGGAATCAATCCCTTTATGCTGACTTTTCTGCTGCTCCATAAACTGCTGAAGATTAATCAGAAGCTGTTTCCGATAGCCATCGGGCAACTTTCCCGGACGGTTCTCACCCTCCAAGAAGGCTTCATACTTGCCTTCAAGCAGCTGTTCATAATAGAGTTTGGCTGCACGGGCAGCCAACTCTCCTTGGTCAACCTCTTCCTTCTTACCTCCACAAGCTGCCAACAGCAATGCCGAAGCAAAAAGAAAGGGTAGCACAATCCACTTCATATACACACCTCCTACGACTACTTCTGACGGATGAACACGTTGATCGGACAGCCATGCAGGTTCCAGTTCTCACGTATCTTGTTCTCCAGGAAACGGCGATACTGCTCCTTGACATACTGTGGCAGGTTCGCATAGAACACGAAAGAAGGAATCTGTGTGTTGGGCAGCTGTGAGCAATACTTGATTTTAATATACTTCCCCTTTACTGACTGTGGCGGCGTCGCCTCGATGATGGGCAGCATCACCTCGTTCAGCTTCGTCGTACCGATGTGTATCTTACGGTTCTGATAGACTTCCTTCGCAGTTTCCAAAACCTTGAAGATGCGCTGTTTGGTCAGTGCAGAGGCAAAGATGATCGGGAAGTCGACGAACGGTGCCATACGCTTACGGATAGCATTCTCGAAAGTATCGATAACCTTCTGGTTCTTGTCTTCCACCAAGTCCCACTTGTTCACAACTACGACAAGGCTCTTGTTGTTGCGCTGGATGAGCTGAAAGATATTCATATCCTGCGCTTCGATGCCACGGGTTGCATCCAGCATAAGGATGCAGACGTCAGAGTTCTCGATGCTTCGGATGGAACGCATGACACTATAGAACTCCAGATCCTCGGTCACCTTGTTCTTACGGCGGATACCGGCAGTATCAACCAGATAGAAATCGAAACCGAACTTGGTGTAACGGGTATAGATACTGTCACGGGTCGTACCGGCAATCTCGGTCACAATATTACGGTCCTCGCCGATGAAGGCATTGATGATGCTCGACTTGCCGGCGTTAGGACGGCCTACGACGGCAAAACGCGGTATGTCCTGGTCGACAGATTCGTCCGGAGCATCCTTCAGCTTCTCGAGCAGTATATCGAGCAAGTCGCCCGTACCGCCACCCGTAGCGGCACTGACACAGATGGGTTCTCCCAGTCCGAGCTTATAGAACTCGGCAGCCTGGTAGTATTCGCCGCTGTTGTCCACCTTGTTGGCAACAAGGAGAACCGGCAGCTTGGTACGGCGGAGAATCATTGCAACATCCTCGTCCCAGTCGGTGACACCGGTCTCGGTATCAACAAGGAAGATCACGAGGTCGGCCTCTTCGGTCGCCACAAGCACCTGCTTGCGGATTGCATCTTCAAAGATATCATCTGATTTGACTACCCATCCACCTGTGTCAACAACAGAGAACTCACGGCCGTTCCACTGGCACTTGCCATACTGGCGGTCACGGGTCGTACCGGCCGTGTCGCTCACGATGGCGTGACGGGTCTGGGTCAGTCGGTTGAAAAGCGTGGACTTACCTACGTTCGGGCGTCCCACGATAGCTACTAAATTTGCCATTCATGCTGGTCTTTTTCCCTCCTCATGACTAACAGGGCTATGCCGTTATCTTGCTATGAGAAGGCGCCGGATGTGGTCAGGCATCCGATGAATATTTGCCGAGGATGACCATTCCCCAGCCCTCGCATTGTGCGAGAGTATGCCCTACTAAGCAGTCAGGGCGATTCTGTTTCTCTTATGATCAGGGAGGACTGTCAGATCCATTGGTTCCGTCAGCCTTGTCAGCCGAATTGAACCCATAGTCACCATCAGTTCCGGAGGCCAAAAGCCCCAAGACCTCTCTCCGTCTTTTTTCCGTCAGACATCCCCCGTAAGAGGCCGGAGATTTTTACCTTTTTACTTTCTTACTTTTTCACTCTTTTTACTTTTCCTCTCGGATCACTCCGGATTATACCCGAAGTTGTTCAATTCCTTCTGTGAGTTGCGCCAGTCCTTGTCCACCTTCACGAAGGTCTCAAGGAAAAATCTTCTTGTCGAAGAAACGCTCCAGACTCTTGCGGGCCTCGGTCGACATCTTCTTCAGTGCCATGCCCTGGTGCCCGATGATGATTCCCTTCTGGCTGCTGCGCTCAACGTAGATGACTGCATTGATATGTATCTGACGGTCATCTTCCTTGAAACGCTCAACGACAACCTCAACAGAATAAGGGATTTCCTTGTCGTAATAGCGTAGAATCTTCTCACGGATGATCTCTGAGACGAAGAACCTTGCAGGCTTGTCCGTCAGCTGGTCCTTGTCAAAGAAGGCCGGACTCTCCGGCAGCAGCTCTCGGACACGCTTCATGAGAATATCCGTCCCGAACTTGTTTTTAGCCGAAATGGGCAATATCTCTGCATCAGGAAGCAGTCCATGCCATTTCTCCACAAGCTCGACGAGCTTCGACTGGTCGCTCTCGTCAATCTTGTTAATCAGGAGAATGACCGGAATCGTCATCTTCGCGACCTTCTCCAGAAAGTCCATGTTCTTCTCCGGATTCTCGACGACATCCGTCACATACAGCAGGACATCAGCATCGGCCAGGGCTGATTCCGAGAACTGAAGCATCATCTCCTGCATCTTATAGTTCGGCTTCAGCACCCCAGGCGTGTCCGAGAAGACTATCTGGGAGTCGTCCGTATTGACGATTCCCATGATGCGGTGACGTGTTGTCTGTGCCTTGAAAGTGGCTATACTGAGTTTCTCACCGACGAGCTGGTTCATCAGCGTGCTCTTCCCGACATTCGGGTTGCCGACGATATTTACAAATCCTGCTTTGTGCATAATATGTCTTCTAACAAAAAACGCACCTATCTTATTAGAAAAAGAAAGATGCGTTCTTTTGTGTATGATAACTTAACGTCTTTATTTCTTAACCGCTGCAGAAGCTCCGTCATACGCCCACCTGTAATAAGAGGCACCATTGACGAAACCCGCTCCGAAAGCCGTGAAGATGATTCTGTCGCCTTTCTTCAGTTTCGATTCGAAGTCCCAGAGAACAAGCGGCATACAGGCGGCGCTGGTGTTGCCGTAACGCTGGATGTTCACCAGCACCTTCTCCATCGGAACACCGATACGCTTTGCCACAGCCTCGATGATACGCAGATTGGCCTGATGACAGACAACATAATTGATGTCTTCCTGTGTCAGACCGTTGCGTTCCAGCAAAGTCGCACAGTCGTCGCCCATGGCCGTGACAGCATAACGGAACACTGTGCGCCCCTCCTGGTAAGTGTAATGCAGCCGATGGTCGACCGTGAACCGGGAAGAGGGGCATACGGAACCGCCCGCCTTGATGTGGAGGAACGGAAGTCCCTTGCCGTCCGTACGGTGGTAGGAGTCTATCAGACCGATGTTTTCCTCGGTCGTCCCTTCAACCATCACAGCACCTGCCCCGTCGCCGAAGAGCGGACAGGTCGCACGGTCACGGTAGTCGGTAATGGCCGACATCTTGTCAGCTCCGATTACGATGATGCGCTTGTGACGGCCGCTCTGGATCATGTTGCAGGCAACATCGAAAGCATACATGAAGCCGCAGCACGCAGCAGCAAAGTCAAATGCGAAAGCGTTCTTCAGCCCCAGCTTGCCCAAGACAATGGAAGCTGTAGAAGGGTGCGGATAGTCAGGAGTCGTAGTGGCGACGATGACAGCATCGATACTGTCAGGATCGGCACCGGTCTTCTTCATCAGAAGTTTGGCCGCCTTGCGTGCCATATAGGATGTGCCGAGACCTTCCTCTGTGAGAATGCGGCGCTCCTTGATGCCCGTACGGGTGGTAATCCACTCGTCATTGGTATCCACCATACGCGACAGTTCCTCGTTGTTGAGGACATAGTCGGGCACGTAACCTGCGACACCTGTGATGATCGCATTGATGTTGCTCATGTTTATTCAGCTGTTTCCTTTACGACAGCAACCTTGCCACGATAGTAACCGCAAGTAGGACAAACTGTATGGTAAACATAATAAGCGCCACAGTTGGGGCATACTGCCAATGTAGGAGCAACTGCCTTATCGTGAGTTCTTCTCTTCAGTGTACGGGTCTTTGACTGTCTTCTTTTTGGATGTGCCATAATTCTTTAAACGTTTAATATATTATTCTTTCAGTTTTAATAGAGCTTCCCAGCGCGGATCCACCGCTACCCCTGTCTTCCTGACCGCTTCGGGCGGCAGAGTGCTCTTCAAGAGCTCGTATCATAGCAGGGTTGCATTTCCCAGGTGCATGCACATGCTTGATAGGGATTGCGAGGGCAATGAATTCGTAGAGGAGCCATGTGACATCGAGTATTCCTTCGTCCTCGGCCACCGTCACAAGGTCGTCCTCTTCTGAGTTTTCTGTTCCGAATTTCGCTTCGAGACGCTGCGTTGTCTCTACAGACTGCTCCATCGGTTCGAGACAGAGGTCGCACGGAACCATCACCGTGCCTGTCTCATGAAAGTCCAGGGTAAAGAAATCATTTTCCGTGCGCACGATGTCGACAGACACACGCACGCACCCCCGCCTCACTTCGGGAGCGTCAATCGCCTTAAAGTAAGTGTCATCCAGGTCGAAATCAAGGTGACTTGCACCTTTTTCCAGACCTTTCAAGTCAATCTTAAGGGTTTCCAAGTCCATAATTGGGTTGCAAAGTTACGAATATTTTTCTGATTATAAGCAAATTAAAAGTAAAAAAAGTGAGGACGCATAAAGCAAGCCCTCTTGCATCATCATTCCTTTCCCTATATAAGGCAGCCTGTAAAACGTATGCACCGGCAAGCTGGAGCAGCAGCCGGTACTGGAGCCGGCAGCCTGCGAAAGCAGGCCATGGACCATACGATGACGGACTACGGAAGCAGCGTTCCGGTGCTACGGCAATCCGACAGGGGCATTGTCACTCTGCCGTTCCGGCATGGACTTTCCACCTGTACCCGACAATCCGGCAGGCTTACGAAAAGAGTTTCTGCCGATTCAACTGATACGGCAAAGAAACGTCTTGCAGATCAGGAAGGGTCATCAAGGGCACGGGAATCCTGTTCCCAACCGGTCGGGAACAGGAGTACCGATGCCTGGGAACACGGGTACCGGCCGCCGGGAACAGGAGTACCAGCCGTCAGCGTACAGAAAAGGTACTCACGATTCAGCCCCCGGAAAGCGCATGAGGGAGTGCATCAGGTATCCGATTCGCAAGGACAGGCATCCTCCGTATGTCCCTGCGGATCATCTGCTCTTATATATGGCGCATTTCCTGCTCCTTCCCAAGCTCAATACGGAAAGTGGTTCCTTTCCCGATCTCAGAACTCTTCACGAAGATCCTTCCGTGATGGTATTCCTCCACGATGCGCCTGGCAAGGCTCAATCCCAGTCCCCAGCCACGTTTCTTGGTCGTGAAACCAGGACGGAACACATTTCTTATATCCTTCTTTTTAATTCCTCTGCCCGTGTCCGAAACCTCTACGACGACACGTCTTCCGGCCTCTTCCAGACGGATCGTGATGGAACCGGACGCACCGCCCATCGAATCGACGGCATTCTTGCAGAGATTCTCCACAACCCATTCGAAGAGCGAGGCATTCATCTTTACAATAAAGTTACCGGACGGGAACTCGGTCCTGATGTCTATCTTCCGGGATGTACGCCGGTTCATGTAGTCCACGACGTGCTGCAGCACCTCCTTCAGGTCGGCAGGGACAGGCTCGGGGACGGAGCCGATCTTGGAGAAACGGTCGGCGATGAGCTGCAGCCGTTTTACGTCCTTGTCCATCTCCGGCAACAGTTCGTCGTCGGGATAGTTTTCCCTCAGGATTGTTGTCCATGCCATCAGAGAGGAAATGGGCGTACCCAGCTGATGGGCCGTCTCTTTGCTCAGGCCCACCCACACCTTGTTCTGCTCCGCCCGCTTCGAGGTGAGCAGGGCCATGACCGCCACGACCACGAAAAGCATCACCACACCCAGCTGGATGTAAGGATAGACAGCTATGCGCTTTCAGCATCAGCGATTCATCATAGCACACGTCTATGTAATCTCCACGGCGGCTGCTTAAAGGAATACGGATCACCCGCCCCGCCGATTTCATCCGCAAGGCCATATCCGCCAGTTTCGCCGTACGGTCGGCGGCATTGTGTGCCCTGACACTTACGTTACGGCAATCCGTCACAGTGCCCTCACTGTCCAGGACGACGACCGGGATAGAGTTGTTCTCGTCCAGCACCTTCAGCACCAGGCTCAGGTCCGTGTTCTCATCCGCCTCGCTCAGCGACTTCATCGCTTCTGCCCAGACCTGCATTCTGCTCCGCTCCTGCCTGGCAAGGTCATCGGTCAGGAAATGGGACACAACCAGCGAGGCGACGGCAATGATGATTGCTGCCACTACCAGGAATATCTTTACCTGCCGGATTCTGTCTGTCCACTGCATATATTCCATCTAACGACAAAGCGTGTAGATTATTGCATGGTCATAGAACAAGACTGCATCAACAGGGGAAGAACAGATTGCACGTCATGAGAATACCTTGTTTTAGGTATTGCAGGAAAGGATGTATTTCCATACTTTTGCACATCTTTAATTATTATTTAACAAGATTGTATTCAAAAATGAAAAAAACGATTTTTCTGCCACTTGCGATAGCAGCCACGGCTGCCATTCCCTGTCATGCACAGACTGACAGCACACGAGAAGCGACTCTGCAGCTGAAGGAAGTAACCATCAGCACGACCCGCATTCCGGAGGTGAAGTCGAACGCAGCGGCAACGGTCACAATCATCGACCAGAAACAGATTGCCGAGATGAGCAAGGTCGCCCCGGATATGTCACATCTGCTGGGACTGCTCACACCGGGCATGGCACTGTCGAGCAATACAACCAGTTCGCGTTCACAGTCGCTCCGCGGCAGAAGCGCACTTATCCTGATCGACGGTATTCCGCAGTCCACCCCTCTGCGCTCTACCGACCGCGACATCCGTACGATCGACGTATCGGCAATCGACCATATCGAGATCGTGAAAAGGATCAACAGCATTATACGGAAATGGTGCCATCGGCGGCCTGATCAATATTATCACCAAGAAGAATGCTGCCCACAGAGCCATCGGCGGACAGACGACGCTCTCCGGTTCTACCTACAACCTCTTCCGTCAGGGAAAGGGACAAGGATATCGTATCAACCAGCAGCTATACGGGGCAGTCGGAAATCTCGACTACCTTGTCAATGGGACATTCGGACGGACAGGAAGCAGCGTCGACGGGGACGGACAGTTCATCTCGCCCCGGTACGGACTTGGAGACACCTATACGACGAATGCACTCGTGAAACTGGGCTATGCCTTTTCGCCGAAAAACAGAATCGAACTTATGTACAACTTCTACCGCAGCCTGCAGGACACACGCCTTGTCCCTTCTGGTGGCAAATACCTGAAGCAGCCGGCCATCGGCATCGTCGGTGACAGGGATCCGCTGGCAGTGGACGAGGGAACACGCTACAACCACAATGCCTACCTGAAGTTCACGTCACATGATCTGTTCGCCCATACGGATTTTGAAACGGCTGTCTACGGCTCAGGCCTGTACACCATCTTCGACTTCCGGAAAGCCAATCCGGCACAGCCACGCTGGGAGGAGACCAGCGGACAGTCGGCCGTCAAGGACCGTAAATTCGGTTTCCGCACGCAGTTCAGCACTCGTCTCATATTCTCGGACAATGCTTTCACACACCTTGTCTATGGTTATGATTACCTTTTCGACAAGACGGCACAGCCCCTCGTCGACGGACGTTACTGGATGCCGTGGCTGACAAGCAACAACCATGCGCCGTTCCTGCAGACAAAGACAACGCTGTGGCAGTGGTTCAACATCAAGCTGGGCGGACGCTACGACTTCATCAATGTAAGCGTGCCCGATTACGATGTGCTGCGTAACAAGCTTTCTGCCCCGCAGGTTCATGTGAAAGGTGGCTCGCTCAGATACAACAACCTCTCGTTCAATATCGGACTTTCCTATAACAGGTATCTCGTCTTCCAGCCTTTCGTCGCTTTCTCACAGGGTTTCTCCATCTTCGACCTGGGACGCACCCTGCGTGCTGCCAAAGCTGATGTACTCGAAAAGATCTCCACCGAACCGGTAAAGACGGACAACTACGAAATAGGAGCTTATTCAAACATCAACAACTGGCTGCAGATCAACGGATCATTCTTCTACACCTACTCAAAAGCTGGGTAGCGACCTCAAGATTGAAAACGGATTCTGGGTAGTGAACCGTACACCGCAGAAGGTCTATGGCATTGAACTAAGCGCAGATGCACAGATTCTAAGCAACCTCAAGGCAGGAGCAAATCTTTCATGGTTCGAAGGAAAGCTGAAATCGGCATCAGGAGATTGGGACACCTATATGTCAAACATCTCCATTCCGGCCGCCAAACTGGCAATGTACGTCAATTATGCTCCGGTCAAGAACACTTATCTGAACCTACAGTACATCCATACGGGAAAACGTGACCGCTTTGCACCGAATGCCGCAGGGGCATACAACGAAGGAGAAGGAAAGGTGAACCGCATCAACCTTCTGAACCTTACGGCAGGAGTAAGGCTGAAGGCATGGGACCTGAGCATGGCCGTTTCCAATCTGCTGAACTACACCTATTACACTCCATCCTCCATGCTGATGGCCCGCAATGCGGAATATGCACATGCTGACGGACGCAATATAACCCTCACTGCAAGTTTCAGATACTAAGCTACAATAAAACTCCGCAATTTATCCTACCGAGCGAATAATTTTACATCGCCCTATAGGATAAATTGCGGAGTTATAGTCTACCAAAAACTGATTGGTAAACATTGTTTCGCAATTCTCCAGAAATCATCATTCAAACCAACAAAGACCGGCTGATTAATCATCATTCTACCCAATGCCAGACTGCTAACTGACCACCACGACACTGTCAGGCAGGCATATTCAAGAATGTAATCATTCTTTTTCTGTTCACCATTCCCAGTGGAAAAATCCTCACAGTACAGCAGCCTTCCTCAATTGCAAGAAGTACCATATCGAGGCCTTTGCAAAACACCAATAAGATGTCCGAATTATGAATATAACCCATTGGTTATCAACAGAGGTTTTAGATGTAAAAATCTACAGAGATTTCATATCAATAGTAATTATTCGTAACTGACAAAAGATCGAGACATCTACAAGCCTTTCATCGCCTATTTTTGCTTATCACTGTCATCATCAGTCATAACATCACCGCCTATCAGCCATCTCATCATCGCCCATCATCGCTTATCACAGCATATTACCGCCTATCACACCCTTCCCCTCTCCGCCTCCATTCCTCCAAAACGAAAAAAGGAGAGCCCCGGAGACTAGTCTCCGGGGCTCTCCCTGTGTGAAAGGAGGCGGCCACCTCTCTCCCGCATTGCATTGCAGTACCATCGGCGCAGGCGGGCTTAACTTCTCTGTTCGGAATGGGAAGAGGTGGGACCCCGCCGCAATAACCACCTGACATGACTTCCGGACTGACTCCTCTCCTTCCCCACCGTGCTTTCCTGATGGAGAAGGATTCCTGCCAGCCGTATGAGGTGACGTATTTCCACAGGCAAGACCGTCATAGAACCCGTCCTCCGTCCCGGAAGGACACACAGCTCAAAGTCTGAACTGCCGGCCCCCGCACTCCGACTGCCGGAGGCGGGAGACCGGGAGAAAGCTTCGGGCAATTAGTAGCGCTCGGCTTTGACGTCGCCGTCTTTACACCTGCGCCCTATCCACGTCATCGTCTGTGACGGCCCTCGTGAGGAGTTCTCATCTTGCGGACGGCTTCGCGCTTAGATGCTTTCAGCGCTTATCCGTTCCAGACTCAGATACCCGGCGGTGCACCTGGCGGCACAACCGGCTGACCGGAGGTCTGTCCGTCACGGTCCTCTCGTACTAGTGACGGCACCGCGCAAAACTCCAGCGCCCACGATAGATAGAGACCGAACTGTCTCACGACGTTCTGAACCCAGCTCGCGTGCCACTTTAATGGGCGAACAGCCCAACCCTTGGGACCTTCTCCAGCCCCAGGATGTGACGAGCCGACATCGAGGTGCCAAACCACCCCGTCGATATGAGCTCTTGGGGGATCAGCCTGTTATCCCCGGAGTACCTTTTTATCCTTTGAGCGACGGAGTTTCCATCACGTCCGCCGGATCACTATGCCCTGAGTTTCCCACCTGCTCGGCATGTCTGCCTCCCAGTCAAGCGCCCTTATGCCATTGCACTCCATGAGACCGGTTACCGATCGGTCCGAGGGCACCTTTGGAAGCCTCCGTTACGCTTTTGGAGGCGACCACCCCAGTCAAACTACCCGCCAAGCAGTGTCCGCACTATCTGCGCGTTAGACCTCAGACAGCCAAAGGGCCGTATTTCAAGGATGGCTCCACGAATGCTGGCGCACCCGCTTCGAAAGCCTCCGGCCTATCCTGCACATCGGATGACCGAGGTCAATGCTAAGCTGTAGTAAAGGTTCACGGGGTCTTTTCGTCCCATCGCGGGTAATCGGCATCTTCACCGATACTACAATTTCACTGAGATCATGGTCGAGACAGCGTCCGGATCATTACACCATTCGTGCAGGTCGGAACTTACCCGACAAGGAATTTCGCTACCTTAGGACCGTTATAGTTACGGCCGCCGTTTACTGGGGCTTCAATTCAATGCTTCCATCGACTAGTGACATCTCCTCTTAACCTTCCAGCACCGGGCAGGTGTCAGGCTGTATACCTCATCTTTCGAGTTTGCACAGCCCTGTGTTTTTGTTAAACAGTTGCCTGGACCTATTCTCTGCGCCTCATGTCGCTATGAGGACCCCTTATCCCGAAGTTACGGGGTCAATTTGCCTAGTTCCTTAACCATGAATCTCTCAACGCCTTAGTATATTCTACCCGACCACGTGTGTCCGTTTGCGGTACGGGTCGCATGCACGATTAAGTTTAGCGGATTTTTCTCGGAAGTATGATTACCTGCACTCAGCTCTTCCCGAAGGAAGTGCTGTACTTTCGTGGTTCAGCTCGAGCGGCGGATTTGCCTGCCTCCCATCAAAGCCTACGCACTTAAACGCCCTGTTCCGTCAGGGCGCGGCAGTGTCACTGCTCCGTCTCCACGTCACTGTACATGCGAGTTGCGGAATATTAACCGCATCTGCCATCGCCTTCGCCGTTCGGCTGAGACTTAGGACCCGACTGACCCCGGGCTGATTGGCATCGCCCGGGAAACCTCGGTCTTTCGGCGAAGGGAATCTCACCCCTTTTTATCGTTACTTATACCTACATTTGCTTTTTCCATAAGCTCCAGGATCAGTTACCCTCACCATTCGACGCCGATGGAATGCTCCCCTACCGATACTTTTTAATTTACATTACTATCCCGCGCCTTCGGTATCTGACTTATACCCGATTATTATCCATGCCCGGACCCTCGACTAGTGAGCTGTTACGCACTCTTTGAATGAATGGCTGCTTCCAAGCCAACATCCTAGCTGTCACGGGGACCGGACTTCGTTAGACTAACTCAGACAGAATTTCCGGGACCTTAGACGGCGGTCTGGATTCTTCTCCTCTCGGGGACGGACCTTAGCACCCGCCCCCTTACTGCACGGCTGCGATCCGAGAGCATTCGGAGTTCGTCAGGTCTCGACAGGCGGTGAAGCCCTCTCGACCTACCGGTCGCTCTACCTCTCGCGGACAACGCCGCACGCGGCACCTAAATGCCTTTCGGGGAGTACGAGCTATCTCCAAGTTTGATTGGCCTTTCACTCCTACACTCGCCTCATCGGGAAGCTTTTCAACGCTTATCCGTGCGGCCCTCCATCCGGTGTTACCCGGACTTCAGCCTGGGCAAGTGTAGATCACTTGGTTTCGCGTCTGCCCCGTCCGACTCACACGCCCTATTCAGGCTCGCTTTCACTGCGGATGCGCGGCTCATGACGCTTATCCTTGCCAGACATGGTAACTCGTAGGTTCATTATGCAAAAGGCACGCCGTCACCGCTCGCGCGGCTCCGACCGCTTGTAGGCGCATGGTTTCAGGAACTATTTCACTCTCCTCGTCGGAGTGCTTTTCACCTTTCCCTCACGGTACTCGTACACTATCGGTCTCACGGGAGTATTTAGCCTTGCCGGATGGTCCCGGCAGATTCGCGCAGAATTCCACGTGTTCCGCGTTACTCAGGATGCCACTACGCCTCCTCATGCTTCGGATACGGGACTCTCACCCTCTATGATTATACTTTCCAGTATATTCTCCTCACAATCAGAGTACGACAGCGTGGTCCTACAACCCCTGCGGCGCATCGCTACGCCGCAGGTTTGGGCTCTTCCCGTCCGCTCGCCGCTACTGGGGAATCATTAGTTTATTTTTCTCTTCCTGGAGGTACTAAGATGTTTCAGTTCCCTCCGTTCGCCTCACTACATCCGTAGTGATGACAGGCCTCCAGCCTGCCGGGTTGTCCCATTCGGAAATCCACGGATCAAAGGTCATCTGCACCTACCCGGGGCTTATCGCAGCTTATCACGTCCTTCATCGCCTCCGTGAGCCAAGGCATCCGCCATGCGCCCTTTCCTGCTTTCTTCGCCTTCCCTGTAATTCCTTACAGGGGAATGTAGCTCATACTTTCAGCTGTTGTGTGATTCTGAAGAATCTGAAGTACTTGCTTCAATCATCAGAATCCTGATTCTTCCCTGACGGAAAGAACCGTTCTACTTTACAGTCTTGCTTGTGTCAATATGTCAAAGATCCCGCAAAGGCAAAGGGTAAAAAGCGGAAAGGAAAGACCTCCAGCCCATACCGGTTCCCTTTGGAGTGGAGAATAACGGATTCGAACCGTTGACCCCCTGCTTGCAAAGCAGGTGCTCTAGCCAGCTGAGCTAATCCCCCGGAAAAAGAAAGAAGTAGTCCCAGGCAGACTTGAACTGCCGACCTCCACATTATCAGTGTGGCGCTCTGACCAACTGAGCTATAGGACTGGGTCGGAAGAAAGCGATGCGGGCTTTCCCGCCGGACTTCCTCTTCTCTTGTTTCATGAAACAGAGCGCAGTGAGTACGGGAAGAAGAAACGGACCGGGCCGTCCCCGGGACCGTCATGATGACCCGAGACGTCCCGCACGAAGGCGGGAACGGGAGCGTCCTCTCCAGAAAGGAGGTGTTCCAGCCGCACCTTCCGGTACGGCTACCTTGTTACGACTTAGCCCCAATCACCAGTTTTGCCCTAGGCCGATCCTCGCGGTCACGGACTTCAGGCACCCCCGGCTTTCATGGCTTGACGGGCGGTGTGTACAAGGCCCGGGAACGTATTCACCGCGCCGTGGCTGATGCGCGATTACTAGCGAATCCAGCTTCGTGGGGTCGGGTTGCAGACCCCAGTCCGAACTGAGACCGGTTTTCAAGATTGGATGCGGCTCGCTGCCACCGCACTCTGTGCCGGCCATTGTAACACGTGTGTAGCCCCGGACGTAAGGGCCGTGCTGATTTGACGTCATCCCCGCCTTCCTCGCACCTTGCGGCGGCAGTGTCCCCGGAGTGCCCGGCATCACCCGATGGCAACTGGGGAGAGGGGTTGCGCTCGTTATGGCACTTAAGCCGACACCTCACGGCACGAGCTGACGACAACCATGCAGCACCTTCGCAGGAGTCCCGAAGGACCTCAACATCTCTGTATCGTTCTCCTGCAGATTCAAGCCCGGGTAAGGTTCCTCGCGTATCATCGAATTAAACCACATGTTCCTCCGCTTGTGCGGGCCCCCGTCAATTCCTTTTGAGTTTCACCGTTGCCGGCGTACTCCCCAGGTGGGATGCTTAACGCTTTCGCTTGGCCGCCGGCGCAAAAGGCGCCGACAGCGGGCATCCATCGTTTACCGTGCGGACTACCAGGGTATCTAATCCTGTTCGATACCCGCACCTTCGAGCTTCAGCGTCAGTTGCGCTCCCGCCGGCTGCCTTCGCAATCGGGGTTCTTCGTCATATCTAAGCATTTCACCGCTACACGACGAATTCCGCCGGCGTTGCGCGTACTCAAGGGAACCAGTATGCGCTGCAAGTCGGACGTTGAGCGCCCTACATTTCACAACACGCTTAATCCCCGGCCTACGCTCCCTTTAAACCCAATAAATCCGGATAACGCCCGGACCTTCCGTATTACCGCGGCTGCTGGCACGGAATTAGCCGGTCCTTATTCATGCGGTACCTGCAAAAAGGGACACGTCCCTCACTTTATCCCCGCATAAAAGCAGTTTACAACCCATAGGGCCGTCATCCTGCACGCTACTTGGCTGGTTCAGGCTTGCGCCCATTGACCAATATTCTCACTGCTGCCTCCCGTAGGAGTTTGGACCGTGTCTCAGTTCCAATGTGGGGACCTTCCTCTCAGAACCCCTACCGATCGTCGCCTTGGTGGGCCGTCGCCCCGCCAACTAGCTAATCAGACGCATCCCCCTCCGTTACCGACGAGTCTTTGCTTCGAATCTGATGCCGTCATCGAAGAACATGCGGTATTAGTCTGCCTTTCGGCAGGTTATCCCGCAGTAACGGGAAGGTTGGATACGCGTTACTCACCCGTGCGCCGGTCGACGTCCATTCAGTGCAAAGCACTCAATGCCGTTTCCCTCGACTTGCATGTGTTAAGCCTGTAGCCAGCGTTCATCCTGAGCCAGGGATCAAACTCTCCACTGTAAAATATGTGTCGGTGACAGGTGACGGGCATAAATGATAGTGCAGTAAAAACAACTAAACAAAACTCTCATCGAGTGATCTCTGTTCCAGAACGCTCATCCTCAAGAATTCAGGGTCCAAAGAACGACCGCGCCCCCGCTACGCAGGGACGCAAAAACTGATCGGTTCGTTTCTTCTACCCGTCCGGACGGCACGGATGCCCTCCGGACGCTTCCTGTACTACTTTCTCTGTCTATGTAAAATCCTTTCAAAAGAACTCTTTCCTTTCGTCGCTTCCGAAAACCCGCCTGACGGCTCGTCTCGAAAAGCGTGTGCAAAGGTATGGAGAAAATTCTTTCCAGCCAAATGTTTCGAGAATTATTTTCCAAAAAATTCAAAAGCAGTCCACGGTCTTGACGCAAATCAATTAAATAACGCCGAGAACGCCTCTGCAATCAACCAGGAGCCCTCGAAACAAGAAAAAAAGCAGAAAGAAAGCAAAAGACAAGAAACAAGCCGCCAGACGCAAATTCGAAAGCAAGGGAAGTTTCTTTTCACCCACAGCAAACAGCAATTATCCATAAACAGGCAAAAGCTGCAAATCAAAAACCATCAAAAGCCAGTCCACCCTGCTTCAAGACAATCATCAGACGACTTGTAATACCACCATAAGCAGCCATCACTACGACACATTCCAAGAAATTGCCACCTACCAAATGCTCAATACGAAAATCCGAGAGATTTTCAACCTATTGAATACCCATTACACCTGACATTGCAAAATCCATCTCATGACACATTATATATATAGTGATATATATGTTCGACTGCCTCCTCAAAAAGGACATCCATTTACTTTTTGATTATCTAAAAAGCATATCACCTTTTACAGCAAAAGAAAAATCTGCATCTTGCCAGCATGATGCAGACAAGATGCAGATTTCTATATGTTCAAACATTTCAGTCCCTGTCAATGCAGCAGATACTGCATTGCTTCTCCAAAGCACTTCCCACAGAAATAAATCATGTATATGGAAAGTACGGCCAAAATCCACCTATACCCCCGTGGACATCATTGGATAATCAAGGGCAGAACGTCATTATTCATAATCAGATTACTTTGCCGACTTAGTCTCTGGAGCCTCACCTATGAGATCCATAAACTGGTCAAGTTTCGGAGTAATGATAATCTGTGTACGACGGTTGCGCTGCTTGCCCAACTCGGTATCGTTAGTAGCAATCGGATTGTACTCACCACGGCCACCAGCGGTCAGACGCTTAGGATTAACACCGAAACGGTCTTGCAGATACTGTACAACAGAGGCTGCACGCAGACAGGAGAGGTCCCAGTTGTTACGGATATTCTTCATCTTGTCATTCGCTGTATTGATAGGCACATTATCCGTATTACCCTCTATCAGCACGTCATAATCCTTATAGTCAGTGATGATTTTGGCAATTTTGCTCAACGTCTGCTCCGCACGTTCGTTCACCTCATACGATCCACTCTTGTAAAGCATATTGTCAGCCAAAGAGATATAAACAACCCCCTTCAGCACCTGCACGTCAACCTCCTTGAGTTCCTCACGGCTAAGCGAACGGGTAAGATTATTCGTAAGAACCATGTTCAGTGAATCGCTCTTCGACTTCACCTCAACCAAGTGGCGGATGTACTGATTACTTTCATTGATCTGGTCAACGAGTTTGGAAATATTGATATTGTTCGAGTTGGCATTCCTCAAACTGTTATCGAGACTTCCCTGCAAGGCGGCAGCACTCTCTCTTGCCTGTGCCAACTGATCCTCCAGACTTTTAATCCGTGCATTGTTGGCGGCTATTGTTTCTTTCGCACTCTGGTAGTCTGCCGTCAGCTGGTTGTTCTCCGTGCGGCAATTCTCCAGATCTTTCTTGCTGGCACAACTACTGAAAACAAGTGTACCCACAGCCAAGGCTACAATAAAAAGACTCTTTTTCATAATCATATCTTGTTTTGGGTTATTATTCTGTCGCAGAAGACAATGCAAACGGGACAAATGAAAAATCTGAATCTCATTTTTCCGAATGCAGTCTAATCTATTGCAAAGGTATTATAAAGACGTGTAAAACAAATAGTTGTATGACGAGTTTAGATATTTTTAACCTGAAACTAACAATTAACGGAACTTTTTGATGAAATTATACAGAATAAACAGTTGGAAGATGAAAAAGGTCCTTCCGTTAAGTGCATAGGCAGGAAATAAAACGGAGGCTTATAATATCCGGCAGATGCCGGCATTATACATCAGCAGTAATCGGGCCGAATAGACATCAGTGCCGACAGGCATTTCCAGCGTAAGTCAATCTTCAAAGTCTTACTGTACAGTACAGCGACAGGATTGAACAGGCCTTTTCTGCAGATGTGCTGATGCCCGTCACACATTGTGCTGACGGCAGACACCAGTCGTGTTGACGGTCCGCTCCTTGCCGTATATTGCCGGGATAGAGGCGACTTGCAGCTGAGGGAGAGCCGTACCGGAAGAATCTATTTGATCAGGAGGTGCTTGCTTTTCCGAAAACAATGCCGAATAGTCTGTTTAAAAGAGATTACTCATAGGAAATCATTCTGTTCAAGTTTTTCATTCTCAAGGGAAAATAGCCCAGGTCTGTGGATCATCTCTCCACCGTCTCCCTGCTCTATGCTGCCAACAGAACCTTGGCGGTAACCGGCTCTGGACTCAAAATCATTTTTACCCATGTGGCTTAGTATGAGGCATGATGTTCTAAATTAATTTTTACGACCTGCTTATAAGATTAAATCAATACCATCCATCCGATAGACAACCATGTCTTCTGCATCCGGAAAAAGTGATGCTGGCGATACCCGGTCAGCTTCTATCCAATGGAGTGATATTTCTTTTAACGAGCGAACAAACCGTCGTTAAGAAGGGGAAAATCTTTTCTTCTACGAATATGAATATTCGACGGATCAGGACGTGAACTGTTAATCTTCTGTTAAACGAACGTAATTCTCCTTACTCATTGGTTTATTTTGGCTATATTTGTACAAAACTATTCTAAACGGCGAAGCAAGACAGGATTCTGCTGGGAACTGCCGGAAAACTATGTTGACATGACAAAAGAAGACAGACAGAATGCCATTCTCGAGCAGCTTCTGGTACAGGAATCCGTACTGGTTTCCGACCTGGCAACCTCTCTGGATGTGTCGCTGGTGACGATCAGAAAGGACCTGACCGAATTGGAGAGGACAGGAAAACTGTACCGGAGCCACGGCAAGGCCATCCTCATCAACCCATTCACCAACAACCGGTCGGTGAACGAAAAGGAAAAACTGAACGCCGAAGAGAAGCAGCTCATCGGTGCGGAAGCCGTCAGACTGCTCGTGAAGGACGACTCCATCATCCTCGCCTCAGGGACAACTATCCATGCCTTGGCCTGCAACATACAGCCTGCGGGCAGACTGACGGTCGTGTCAGCATCCCTGCGCGCCACCATGACACTGGCCGCCGACGACAACATCGACATCATACAGCTCGGAGGCATGGTCAGGCATAGCAGCATATCTGTCGTCGGGCAGTACAGCATGGAAATCCTCCGGGGCTGCTCGTTCAGCAAACTCTTCCTCGGCGTGGACGGCATCGACCTCGATTTCGGCATCTCGACGACTGATATGCGGGAAGCAGAACTGAACAGGGTCATGATGCAGGCAGCCCAGAAGACCGTCGTCCTGGCTGACTCCAGCAAATTCGGCCGGCGCGGTTTCGCCAGAATCAGCAGGCTGGAAGACGTCGACATCATCATCACCGATTCCAAAGTACCCCAGACGGTGGTGAAGAAGATAGAGGAGATGGGGATAGACCTCATCATTGCCGGTGCTGCCGGCATGCAGCAAGAACATAAAACAGAAACATACTAATTACTTACGATTATGAAAATACCATCAGAGTTTGACCCTATCCGTCCGTTCGAGCCGGAAGAGCTGCCGGCTGTCTACGACCGGATTCTTGCCGACAAACAGTTCCAACAGGTGCTGGCGTATCTCTACCCTGATGTACCCAAGGAGGCCCTGGCGCAGAAAATGCACGGATGCAAGACCAACCTTGATTTCAGAAAGCCTTCTGCTATCCGTTCCTCCAGCGTCTCGTCACGAAGCTGAGCCTGGGATGCAGTATCGACGCAGTGAACATCAATACACGAAACCGCTACACTTTCGTCAGCAATCACCGTGACATCGTCCTCGACTCCGCCCTTCTGGACAAACTGCTTCTCGACGTGGGCTTCGAGACAACCTGTGAGATTGCCATCGGCGACAATCTCCTCTCGCAGGACTGGGTACGCGACCTTGTCCGCATCAACAAATCATTCACCGTCGAACGTGCGCTCCATTCCGTCGAGATGCTGCGTGCCAGCAAACGTATGTCAGAATACATCCACTTTGCCGTCGCCGAGAAGAAGGAGAACGTATGGATTGCCCAGCGGCAGGGACGTGCCAAGAACTCGAACGACCTCACCCAGGCCGCCATCCTGAAGATGATGGCAATGGGCGGCGACGGTTCAATAGTCGAACGGCTGAAGCAGCTGCACATCGTCCCGCTGACCATCTCCTATGAGTACGACCCATGCGACTACCTCAAGGCGCGCGAATACCAGCTGCGGCGTGATGTCCCGTTCTGGAAGAAGACGGCCGAGGACGACATGGAAAGCATGCTGGTGGGTATCAAGGGGTACAAGGGGCACATCTTCTACAAATGTGCCTCCTGCATCGACGAATGGCTCGACACGGTAGACGGAGAACAGCCGAAGAACAAAGCTCTTCGACGAGATCGCCACGCATATCGACCACGAGATCCACTGCAACTACAGGCTTTATCCGGTCAACTACGTGGCACTGGACATGATTCAGGATACACGCGTCTACGAGGAGTATTACACGCCGGAAGACTATCAGGACTTCGAGAACTACCTTGAAGGACAGATTGAGAAAATCGACATCGAGAACCGTGACGACAAGTTCCTGCGCAACTGTCTGCTGACACAGTATGCTTATCCTGCGAAAAATTACATCGCCGCATCGTCCGAAAACGGGCGTTTCAAGTCGCTGCTGAACCGTCTTACCTTTAAGAAGTAACGCTTCGTGGACAGACTCAGCAAGAAGTTTCAGGGGCTGCTGAAGGTGATGACGGTCATCGTGACATTGTTCATCACCGGCGGCTGTGAACACGATTTCTATGAGACAGGCGACAGCGGACTGTCTTATCTGCATACCGACTTCGTCGAAGCAAGGACAAACACGGCAACAGCCTTTTTCTCCGCACACACGGACGACGGTGTCCGGCTGACCCTGCAGCCTGCATTGAAGACGCTGTGGGCGACAAAGGGCGACACGACTTACCGTGCGCTGCTCTATTATAACAAGGTGGAGAACGGTGTGACGGAACCTGTCGCCATCAGTCCCGTCGCTGTCCTGCGCATACGGCTGGCACTTGATCTTCCGCCGGTACATACCGACCCTGTCGGATTTGAAAGCCCTGGATAAGCCGGGACAAGAAATACCTGAACCTCGGACTGAAACTGAAGACAGGAAAGAGCGACAACACCCGGGCCGTACAGTCTCTGGGGATTGTCTGCGATTCTGTCCGGAGACGGTCTTCCGGCAGCCGTATATTCTATCTCCGGCTGTATCACCGGCAGAACGGAATACCCGAATACTACAGCACCCGTGTCTTCGCAAGTATTCCGCTGCAAAATATGGAACGGAAGGATTCCGTCGTCCTGGACATCAACACCTACAAAGGGAAAAGTCAGGAAACAGTTTGCACGCTGATTATCAAAGGACTATCACGCCGGTGTCCGGAAGATGAACGCCAAAAGGAATACGCTCCCGGTCTCCTACGACAAAGTCCGTCAGATTACTATATCACAAACAAAGTGCCATCTTTGAAGCCTTATGAAATACAGCATCATTGTCCCCGTATTCAACCGGCCGGACGAAGTTGACGAACTGCTGGCAAGTCTTACCGGCCAGGAAGAAAAAGAAATTTTGAGGTCGTCATCGTAGAAGACGGGTCACGAGACTCCATGCAAGGGAAGTATGCGACAAGTATGCCGACAGAGCTCGACCTGTATTATTACAGCAAGGAGAACTCCGGGCCCGGACAGAGTCGCAACTACGGTGCAGAACGCGCCAGGGCGAGTATCTGCTCATCCTCGACTCCGATGTAGTGCTTCCCCAAAGGCTACCTCGGTGCTGTAAGCAAAGAACTGGAACATGAACCAGCCGATGCCTTCGGCGGCCCCGACCGTGCGCACGCCTCCTTCACCGACACACGAAAGCCATCTCCCTACTCCATGACTTCCTTCTTCACGACCGGCGGCATCCGCGGCGGGAAGAAGAAGCTCGACAAGTTCTATCCCCGTTCGTTCAACATGGGCATCCGCCGTGACACCTATCAGGAACTGGGCGGCTTCTCACGGATGCGATTCGGTGAAGACATCGACTTCTCCATCCGCATCTTCAAGGCAGGGAAACGCTGCCGGCTGTTCCCGGAAGCATGGGTATGGCACAAGCGGCGCACCGACTTCCGCAAGTTCTGGAGACAGGTTTACAATTCAGGCATCGCCCGCATCAACCTTTACAGGAAATATCCCGACTCGCTGAAACCCGTCCATCTGCTGCCGATGGTATTTACGGTGGGCATCATATTCCTCAGCCTGCTGTCTCTTTGCGGTATCATCATGCTCTGCCTTCCCTCAACAAAGTCCACCGGCTGCATCCTCCTTCTGCTCGGCCTGATTCCTTTGCTGCTTTACAGTACAGTGATCTGCATCGACTCGAGCCGGCAGAACCACAGTCTGAAGATAGGCCTGCTCAGCATCCGTGCAGCCTTCATCCAGCTTACTGGCTACGGATGCGGATTCATCAGCGCATGGTGGAAACGCTGCGTATGCGGAAAAGACGAGTTCTCCGCATACAATAAGACTTTCTACAAGTAATTCATGATTATGAATCATGGGCTTTGAATCAAACAGACTTTCCATCACCCACTGGGCCGAGGCCGACCGTCCACGCGAAAAGCTCGAGAGCTGGGTGCCGGCGCACTCAGCGATGCCGAGCTGCTCGCCATCCTGATCGGTTCAGGCACAGCAGAAGAAAGCGCCGTCGCCCTGATGAAGCGTGTTCTCAACGACTGTGGCAATAATCTGAACACGCTCGGGAAACTGCCACTCCGTGACCTGATACAGTATAAAGGGATCGGTCCGGCAAAAGCGATTACCATTCTTGCCGCCTGCGAACTGGGAAAGAGACGGCAGAAAGCCGGCGTGGAAGAGGCACCGATGCTCACCAATGCAGCGAAAATCTACCATTTCATGCATACGACGATACAAGACCTCGATATAGAAGAAGGCTGGATGTTGATGATGAAACAGAACTTCCGGCTCATTGAGGCAAAGCGCATCTCGACAGGGAGGACTCACGATGGCTCCCGTAGACATACGCCTCATGATGAAAGAGGCACTACTGAAGAACACCACCATACTGGCCTTCTGCCACAATCATCCCAGCGGGAGCACGAACCCAAGCCGTGAAGACGATAAACTGACGACCTCCATCCAAAAAGCGTGCAACCTGCTCTGTATCCACTTCGCCGACCACGTCATACTTGCCGACGGCAGCTATTTCTCCTATCGGGAAGAAGGAGAGCTATGATCCACAGACCCGGAATACAAGTCCTTCTGATCTAAAAACACCCTTTCAAGACCTATCATCATGGTGCAAAGAACTTTTCTTCACACTGCGGAAGTCGTTCGTCACGTCCGAAATATTTTTCCTTTACCCTTCAAGATAATTCTAAAATGTATCTAATTGAGAAAGAAGAAGTTACCTTGTAATACAAACTAAACAGGTAACGATTTGGAAAACGAGCGAAGTGCTTTCTGTCGCATGTTTCTACATCAACAAAGAACGCTTGTTATTCTGTTTGCAAAGATAATCATTTGCTTTTGAATAACAAGCGTTTTTGATAAGATTTTTCGTTCATTTGCGTCATCATTGAGTTTTTGGTGATTGAAATAGAGAAGAGCTATCTATTATGAGACCTCTGCAAAACCCTCATATAGATAGCGAAATCATAAATATAACTCATTGATTATCAATAGTAGCTTTTTAGGTATAAAAAGACTTTTTGCAGAAGTCTCATTATATACCTCTTCCTCTTTTCTTCTTTTTTTCTTGGCTTGGTTTCTGAGTTTTCGTTGCCAAGTCATCTCTGCATAATCATCACCGTGTGTCTGTGGATTAATAAGTCCACCTGCTCCCAAAATCATTTCTTCGACAGCATTCAAGGCGGTACTTGCTACATTTCCTACGGCTTGTGCAATAGATGAACTTTCGTTTGTTTTTATAGGCGGTATGTATGAACGGCTGGGAGGAACAAGTTGATAGCCTGTGTCTGAGTGAGTTTTATCTTTTGCAGTCTCGTGTGCCAATGTGTGAGCTTTTTGTTATCGTCTCCTTTGTTTCGGCCTTATTGGCTATCTCAAAGTTTTTCCGCAAAGAGTGGTATCCGAACTCCCTGCCGATTTCGGAAGCCTTGAAACATTGCCCGTTGTAGGAGAACTTCAAACCATAGACTTTTCCCTGTTTGTTCTTCATGCGCTCTATGATAATGTTGTTCTTATTCAATTCGTAGAGAAACATGGAATGCCCTGATATGCCACCGCCTTTATATTTATCCAACAAGGCATAACAGATTTGCTGTACTTCTTTCTTTGTTTGCTCTCTCGTAGGATTGGCTTTTGCTTTCTGATGCTTCCTTTCCGCCCTGACCTCCTTTGCAATGGTCAAGCCTTTCGAGCGACTTATTTCCTCCGCCACTCTTGCTGCCCTGTTGCTTACAAAAGTGGTATCATAGACCTCTCCGTACAGACTGATGCGGTTGGCAATGATATGGATATGCCTGTTGTCGGTATCTTTATGCGTTACTGCTACCCATTGGTGGTTGTCAAGTCCCATTTGTTTGGCAAACAGATGGGCTATCCGCATGAGTTCAGATACGGGTAGTTTCTTTTCATCCTGAGGTGCTATACCGATTTCAATGCGGAGGAACTTGTTTCTGCAACGACTGTTATAATCGCTGACCACTTTCATTTCCTCATAGATTGCTTTCGGTTCTCTGCTGCAAAGATTGTGGAAGGCAAGCCGATTACCGAGCTTTCCCTCTCTGAAAATATAATCCAAAAGCCGTGCTGCCATGCGCTATCGCCTTACATTTTCCTATCATCTCTCGACATATTTAAGACCTTATATATTTCGTCGTCCACACGAAAAATGCGGGTCGTAAAATCGCTTAAATGCTTCTTTGGCACATAGCGAAAGGTTCTGTGTGATATGTACCCATCTCTCATCCTTGACTTTAATAAGGTTGGAAATCTGCCCATAGAACCCTGCCCGTATGCTGGAGTATACAAATGGCTTTCCTCTCATTTTCGGTCATCTTAGGAACTGCTGTTACCTCTCCATTAAGTAATATCTCACGGCAGTAGTCGGAGAACTTACGCCCCGCACTTTCCGCCTTTGACTTGATACGCTGCTTTTCCTCTAAGGTAGACCTTACCTTGATGAACTCTGTCTTGTTCATCCTCGCTTCTTCTTTACCTCGTTGCTGCCACTTGGCAGTTCTGCTATCATATCTGTTCATATAAAAGTCCTCTTTTCTTTGTTTTCAATCTTGCTTAATTTCCGAACGCTGACCGATGAGAACGGAGTGATTACGGTCTAATCTCCCCGATAACCGAACGAGGGGAGCAAGCGCAGTTTGTGGGTACAAACTGACGTCTTGCAATGTCAGCTAACGTTCCGTTTACGCATAAAGCGTTTTGTCGTCCAAAAATGAATGCTATGCATTCAGAAGATTAACTGTGTTCGTGGCATTCCCACCGTTCAATGTGTTCAGTAAAAATCTATTGTTAGTACTACCCTAAAACGGTCGAGGATTTTGAGTGAAAGGGACATCCTTTTACTCGATAGTCCTTGACCGTTTTTTTCTGTTGTTTACAGCTTCCTCCATTTTTCTATATCCTCACCGTATTCCTCCAAATGGATACGCACAAGGGTTTTCGATGAAGCTCGAGACATTGGCTCCTTTTATCTCCCAATCTTCGGACAATGAAGTCCGCACGTTCCTGTGTTTCCCTGCTCAGATAGACCGCCTTTCTCTCGCTTAGCTTTTGTTGGAACAAGGAACGCCTGCTTGTATGCGTCGAGTGTCTCTTTTCCTCATCTTGGCACTGATGCGTCGTTGAATAGTTGCATGCTCTGTATGCAGTACAGACTTGGATGGCGTGGCATGCTCTATGGCATGTTCTATTTCTTGTTGTTTTTGCTCTTGAATATTTTCCATTCCCTTTGCCTGGAATTCAGAGACAGATTGTTCACTTGAATTTTCAGCTTGGCTCATACCAAAAGTTTTTCCTATGAAACGATCTATTTCTTCTATGTTTCTTCTTTCCTTTTTCATCACTCTATCTTATTTTAAGTTTGACTTGTTTTATTTTGTTACTTGTATTTGGAGTTTTCTCCAACTTTTTCTGTGGCTCACGAACACGGCTGACGTGATATTCGTTAAGGTCTTTGAAGTCTCTATAATACACGGTCATATCTTCTACCTTAAAACCTGCGTTTACAAATTCCCTGCACGGCTTTTTCGCCCTGCATCGTCATTATCAAGAAAAGCACGAACAGAGGTTATATTTCTTTTGTTCAGGTAGTGAATACTTCTTACAACATTACTCACGGAATTCATCACAAGGCATTGGTTGGTTACTTCCTCTTTCATTGAAAGAAAAGAGAGAAAGTCCATAAAGCCCTCGAACAGACAGACGGGGTGTTCCTTTTCCTCAAATATTGGAGTGATGTCTTTGGGAGCAATTGTTCCCTTGAAAGTCTTATCATCACGAAGCTCATAGCCACCCGAAGAATTGGCAAAAGCCGATAGCTTCATATCTTCTTCCCCTTACCTCGTAATTGATACATTTAAGAAAGGGTGTCGCCTTTTTCAAATCAATGCAGCGTTCCTTTTTGAGGTACTCCTGCAAATGCCGTGGCAAGGTGTCTGATAGGCATATCAGTCTCCTTGTACCGCTTGCCGTTACATGCTCTCTTTGATTTGGGCCGATGGATATTTCTCTCTTTGGAGAGTTGTAGCTGTGCGCTGTATTCCCAAGAGTGTTCTGTCCCAAACGGCAGATGGCTTCGAGAGCGAGCAGTCCTCCAAGCGCATATAAAGGTCTATGATACTTCCACCCCTCCCTTCGGCATAATCTATCCAAAGGTTCTTTTCCGTGTCCACTTTGAAACTTGGACGCGTTTCCTCCCTGAGCGGTGAGCGATACATGACATAGGTAGATGTTTTGCGGACAGGCCTAATGCCTTTCCTTTCGAGATATTCCACGATGGAATATCGTTTGATTAGTGATAAATCTTCTTTTTTCATTGTTTTGATACTTTAATGGGTTGAATGATAATTATTTATGCTTGTCTGTTTTATGGTTTTTACCGTTTCCAAAGTTTTTCCCTCCAAACTTTTTTTCATCTTTTCTTCTTACTACATACTATTTTGTAATAAATATTTGATAATCAATATTATTTTTAGTATCAGGCCATACTACAAACCTACTACATGTGCCTACTACATTTTGGCTACTACAACTATTGAGCAAAGGACATGGGAGTATTTTCCTTACCTTATACACATAGATAGGGCTACCGCCCTCCCGTCGCTTACTTACTTTTTCAAAGCCTACCTTTCTTAGAGCCTCACCCATGTGCTTCAAGGATAAGGGATGGTGCGTATAAAGTCCCAAGTAGGTGATTATCTCGGTGGTGGTCATATAAGAGCTATGAGGATTAGCCTCCGTTGGCTTTTTCAAAACAACGTAACAAAAGTTCCATTTCTGCAGTCTGTACTTGAAAGTCTTCACTCTCCCTATATAGCTCGGCTATCTCATCATCGTCAGACCAATAGCGGAAACCTGACTTTAACAGGGCTTTGGCTTCAGCATAGACATTATCCATTGAAATACGCTTGGCTTTCTCTATGTCTATGGAAAGAACTTCAAAAGGAAGAAACCGTCTGCTGCCTGTCGGGTCGGTAAGAAAGTCGTTGCCGTTCACTGATGCCACAAAGCTTGCCAAGTGGGGATGCTCCTCAACATATTTGTCATACGGCATACGGTACTTGACCATCGGACAGGTGATGAGGTTTTTCAGCTCGTTCTCGTCCCGCTTATTAAGGGCTTTGAGCTGGTCGTCTATGTTTACGATAAGATTCTGACCGATATAAGTGAGTGTGTCTTTCTCCTGCGGATATATCTTGCCCGTGTAGCTGTAACCATGCAGTGCTGGGGGACAGAGCAGGTCAAGGAACGTGGTCTTGAACTTTCCCTGCTCGCCTGTCAACACGAGGCAGGTGTGGTTGCGACACTCGCGGTCGTCCATCGTATTAGCGACCACCGCCACAAGCCATTTGGTAAGATACGGCAACCATTTGTTAGAATTACGGACAACAACGCAGCTTGCCAAATCGGAAATTGCTTTCGGTGAAAAAGAAGGCACATTACTATCCCTGCAACCGGCATCATCACAGCTACTGCTATCACCTATATCTATCAATGGCAACCCTTTTAAATACTCCTGCACGGGATTGATACGGGGAGAAAAAGCTGCTTTCAATGATGGAATAAAGGTTCTCGGCAGAAGTCGCTATGCTTTCATCGCAATCGAGTTCCCTGCGAAGTGTGTTGATTTCATAACGACCAACCTTTACAAAACGATTATTACCCTTACTGCAATATTCGGTTCTGCCCAGTACAGTATTGTATCTGAACTCGTAGTGTGTGGAGAGGTAGGTTTCTATCTCTGCGTTCTTGGAGGAACTCCTCATTCGATGAGGATTTCTTCTGTTGCCTGTATTGCCTGCATCTGCGTTCTTTTTCATTATTTCCTTGAATTGGTTTCCAAGAGTGAAGTTAGGGTGAGAATGCGTAACTCACAAGCATTCAGAGCCTTCTTGCATAATGTTGCGCTCGTCTGCTGCAAAATTCTTAGGGGAATAGACAGGCAAGAAGAGCATTTATCGTCTCATTAAGCAAAAAACAGATGACAGGAAAGATAGGTTAGTAGAAATACGGATGTCGTTGTTTGCTCTCAGATGCACTCTTTTGCTTTGATTACCTTATTAGCCTTATTTGTATAGTGGCAAAAGTGTAAATCTGTCTCTTTTGTCCTTGTCATAGTGCCACAAGCTGCCACTTGAATGAAAAGTGATGGAATAAGAAATGCCCGATATTAATTTTTGCAATGAAAGAAAAAAGACGGGGCAGGAAAATGCAAATGTGAACCGATGAAACGGATTGCTCTTTTCCCGATTGTTCCCGATACTTCCCTGCTGTTCCCCACGGCTTTGAGAGGCGCACGTACGCCATTACCTTTGCCAGCAGAAACAGGAAAGAACTGAAACAACAAACAATAACAAAATATGATTATGAACTATTACATCATTACGGAAACCAATTGGGCAAAGCTCCGAGATGAAATCTTGAGCCTTGCGGAATGCTGCCACAAGGCATTCGGAGAGAAAAGTAAGCACACGGACTGGCTGCACAACGGAGATGTGTGCGACTGCTGAACATCAGCAAACGCACCTTTGCAGCATTATCGTGATACGGGTGTGCTGCCGTTTACGCAAATCGGACACAAATGCTATTACAAGCGTGAGGATGTGGAAGCATTGCTTCTTACGAAGTCGAACAAACCTAAAAACAGGCGAATATGATGGAAACAGCAAGAGACTTGAACATGGAGACGGACGAGATAGCTGGTCGTCTCGGCATTGAGAGTGTGGGGAAACGGATCATGGAAGTGGCACAGACGCACAAAGCCACTCTTTTGCAGGCGAACTTTTCCTCACGGGTGAGGATGTGCGAACGGCTCTATATCAGTCCCCGCACTTTGCAGGACTACCGCGACAGGGAAGATTATATCCCCTACACTCAGTTTGCAGGAAAGATACTCTATAAGGCTTCGGACTTGGAAAGGATGTTGGAGGAGAATACTATTTTAAGTCCATTTGAGTTTAGTATTATAATTCGATTAAAAATACTTATTAATAAGTATTGCCAGTATAGAATTCTTCCCATACCTTTGTATCCAAAATTGAATTAATGATAAAAAAATATCACACAGCCGCATAAAGGCAACAATAAAAGAGAGCGTACTGTTTTTAAACAGTACGCTTTTATGAACAAAATTGAACGATGTCCGTTAATAAAATAGTAATGAAAATATTAAAAAGAAGATATAAGAAACAGAATTGTCACAGCTGCCCGCAATGAATTTATTAAAAATGGTTTTAGAAAAACTTCGATGCGAACAATTTCTGCAAAAATCAGGAGTTGTCTTAGGTAATATATACAATTATTTTTAAGACAAAAGATGATATTTTTTATGCTGTCCTTAGGCCTTTACTTGCTGTCTTGGATGGAAGGCTGTCCTCTATCGCATAGAACCCAACAAAATAGACAAACTTCGTTTCTCTATACAAAGTCAAAAAGATTTGCTAAAGAAACGCTTAAAAATAATTTTCTTGTATAAAGAAGAATTAAAAGTTATTGCTTTTTGAATCAAAAAGGTACTTCTGTAGAATTTTTCCGTGAAAATTTTATCGAAGAACAAGTTGCAATAAGTAAAGAATATATTGACCAAAATGCAAAAGAGTCTATCCACAAATACAAACAAAAAGTTTCGTCACTATTCTTTCGGTTTCTCTTCTACATGGGTAACAATCGTCGGAGAGATTGTCTCAAATCCAGAAATCCGTAAAGAAGAGGCAAACAGGTTTTTGTCTGAATATATACGCTATAATACAGCAGGATGGCGAGAACTCATTAATCAATAAGATTATGAACAGATTATTCATCGTAACGATACTGTGTTTGTGTACAACAGTTTTGTCTGCCCAAAATATATTACGTGGGAAAATCATAGATAAAGAAACAGGACTTCCCATATCTGGGGCATACATATCAATCAAAAACACAAAACAGAAAACAGTTTCTGACAAAACAGGCAATTATCAAATTGACATTCTCTCAAATGGAACATGTCTCGTTGAGGTTTCATTTGTTGGATATAAACGAGTAAGGCAAGTCATTGTGTTAAACGGCAATATCACAAAAGACTTTTTCTTAGAATCATCAGCGAACGTCCTTAACGAAGTTGTAGTGAGGGGATCTTCCCAGCAGGCGGAAATAAACCGCATTCGGCAGAGTCCTATGGCTGTAACCGTAGTGGACGGATCCAAGTTGCGGGGACGTTCAAGCGGTATAGAAGAGATTCTTACACGCACGTCTGGCATCAAAGTAAGAAAGACAGGCGGATTGGGAAGTGCGTCGCGCATATCTGTACATGGTTTAGAAGGTAAGCGTGTCGCCGTATATATTAATGGTTTTCCACTCAACAGTCCTGACGGTTCTTTCGACATCAACGATATTCCAATAGATGTGATCAAATATATAGAGGTGTACAAGGGTATTGTGCCTGCAGAATATGGAGGCGACGGATTAGGAGGGGCCATCAATATTGTGACACGGGAGGATGAATGCGACTTAGTAGGATTCACGCAGGAATTGGCATCATTCGGAACATCCAAGACACTTACTAGTGCTCAAAAGCTTTTTGCAAAGTCAGGCATATTATTTAACGTTGCTTTCTTTAAGAATAAATCCAAGAACAACTACACGATGTCATGGCCGGTATTCGAAAACAAACCTGCCAGTCTCAGAATACAGAAAGGTAAGACGAAAATAATGACTATTATGACTGCAGACTTCTATCATGTCGGCATTGGTTTTAGAAAGCTATACTTCGATAAACTGGATTTGGAATGCGCCTTCTACAGAAATAAAAAAGGTATACAGTCTCTTAACTTTGATTCGCGGCATGCCTATATGAAAGGCTTTTAATATAATGCCCACTTTGCATATAGAAAAAGACGACTTTCATCTTTAAAGGTTTGGAAATGAAATTATCCCTTGTTATTCCTATTATACAAACGAGCCTGATAGACACAACAACAACAAGAAGACAATGGGATGGAACCATCACTCAGGCAATGGAAACAGAAGACAATCTTCTTAATGAATCCCACTAACCGGCAATTGAATTACGAAACAAATTTAATTTAAAATATACATTTGGACAACATACATTCAACATAAATGATCAACTTGCTCTTTCAGACTACCGTCCTAAAGATGAACGCATGAATGACTATCTCGGGTTCGATCCTAGCTCGTTTCCCAGCAAAATGATTTCAAACAATATCGGACTCTGTCATTTGTATGCCTCTTCCAATCATCGTTTTCAGAATTCCTTGACGATAAGCATTTACTATCTGAAGTCAAAAATCTTTAGAACAAGCGATGCCTTGTCGAAAGCCCAAATGAAAGATGCATCAGCTCCCAAACAGACAAGTGTGAACAAAACGTACTACGGATTTAGTGAGGGAGTGAGCTATGAGTTTTGGAAAGGCGTGAGGGGAAAGTTCTCGTTTTCACACAATGTGAGACTCCCTGACACAGGAGAACTTTTCGGTAACGGAATGAGCATCAAGCCATCAGTGAACTTACTGCCTGAAATTGGAGACAACCTGAACGTTGGAACCATCATAGATACAAGAAATGTGATGGGACTTACCCGCGTGCAGTGGGAAACAAAACTTCTATTACATGTATATCCAAAAATATGATAAGGCTTTTTCCCGCTGATATCCGTTCCATCTACACAAATTTGGGAAAGACAAGCACGATGGGATTTGATACCGATTTGAAAGTAGACGTGACACCAAACATCTATACATATTTCAATCTTACACTACAGGACATTCGAGACCGGCAGAAATGGTTAAACGATACAAAAAGGGACGGATAATCCCACATATAATAAAACATGTACCCAACATACCATCTTTCTATTTCAACTATGGTTTGGGTATCATGCAGAAAATTTGCTGGGGCGAAATGAACTATCTAGAATTTATATGGATGTGTCCCATGTCGGAGAATTCGATTGGGGATGGCAAATGAGCACACTGTCCGACCAGCGTAAAAAATGGATTATCCCCTCCAACGATGTGTTTACCATAGGCCTTCAACAATCCTTTTTGGCACAACAACATTTCATTGAGTTTCGAAGTTGAGAACATCTTTGACAAGGAGAACTATATGGAATTCAAGATGCCACTGCAAGGACGCACTTTTAAAACAAAATTGCGTTTTAATCTGTTCCGCGACAAAACATCGGGCGGAGCAATGAGTTTGTAATATATTACCAATTTAAAAACAAATAAAAATGAAACATTATTTTTAATCGCAGCCCTTGTGTTGCTATCTCTTGTAGGTCTCACCTCATGCGGAAAGGACTCTCCGGACTTTCCTCCCTCTACAAAATCTGAAGTAGGATTTGTACACAGCGTAAACATCGGAGAAAACACATATATTAGCCTGTTCAAGGATTTGAGTATTGGTTCACTCAATACAGACAACGCATTAGTGCTTCCGAAGGGGGCATTCACATTCGTGTATAAAAATAAGATATATGTGACAGATACAGAACACCTCTACAAGTACATCCCTAAGGATGGAATCCTTGTTCAAGAAGGAAACACCATGCTATTTCCAAGTGGTGCAAAGGCCACATACATCACATTCTTATCCGAGAAGAAAGCCTACGTTTCTTGTCTTGGCTTAGGAAAGGTGTGGATTATAGATCCGTCCTCCATGACAAAAACAGGAGAAATAGATTTATCTGGCTATTCCTTGGGGAAGTTGGCTGGCGACAATAATCCTGAACCATGTGCTTCCATCATCAGAGACGGCATCTTATACGTGACGCTCTGCCAGTTAAAATCTGCCTACTCATGCGAGAAGGGAGCACACATAGCCTTAATAGATACCAAAACCGATAAGCCCATCAAAATGATTAGTGACCCTCGTGCTACAATGGCCTCCTCTATGACCCCCGCTGGGGATCCATTCGTGGACGAAAAGGGTGACATCTATTTCTATTGCGTAGCTATGTTTGGATACCAGCCTGGGGTCAAGGAAGGATTCTTGCGCATTAAGAAAGGGGAGCAAGACTTTGACAACTCATATTGCTTCACCCTTGCAGACGTAAACTTAGAAGGAGTAAAGGGGAACAGAACATCGTATGCTTATAATAAAGTGTATGGTGGAAACGGAAAGGTTTATGGATACCTTAACATTCCCGGAGCGGCAAGCAATCCACCTGACTACGTTCATGACAAATCATTTCAAGCCTTTGAGATAAATCTTTATGACAAAACCTGCAAAAAGATGGACTTAGATGGGACAACCGGCTGGGCAGCATCGGTTTGTAAGTCTGGTGATGACATTGTCTTTGGGATGTCTACCGACAAAGGTACGGGTTATTTTGTCTATCACATGAAAGATGGAAGCTATGAAAAATTGAAGGTAAAGGTTTCCGGAGCACCCTATATGTTGCATGAGCTTAAATAGTTGTAATAGAATATTACTTATGATATTTATTGGGACATAACCCCAACATCTAAAAAGAATGTGAACTTCTTGATTAGAAACTTTTAACCTCCTCAAAACAAGGAAAAGAGCTGTATCGTTACTCATTATAGGGTTTGATACGGCTCTTTTTAGTTTATGTGTTATAAACTATAAATTCTCATGGTTGTGCTTTTAGTTTTTATACACTGTCAATTCAGTTTTCAATAAAAATCTTTTCTTTTTGTAGTAGCGTAGTAAATAAATGAAAGAATATTCGTATATCAATAAAAACCTTTTAATCCTTTTTCTTTCAACGTATTATACCTTATTGTAGTTATGTAGTAAGATATAATCAATGAAAGAAAAAGAAAATATAATCATCAGGTATCCGTCTTTCCTATTAAGAATATCGGTGTTATTATGGATGTAGGTTCAGTAATCTCTGACATACATGTTTCCTGAACAAGTGGGCTTCCATGCTGTCCAATTGATAAGACAAAGCGATGATGATAGTGAGCGGATAAAGCAAGGCATAACCTCGCAGATGTCCGTTCACGAATACCTCCACCTCTCCTGCATCCCTTTCTTCGGGTTGCAGGGGAGATATTTTCAGAAGCAGTTGCAATCGATAATTGAGTTTCCTCCATGTTACACCGAAGAAATCTACAAGCTCGCTCTCTGTCATTGCTATTTCGCCTTTGCCTTTGCGAATGATTTGCATACTGTCGCCCCACTCGAAATAACTGCGGTCTCTTTTAGTTTGATAGTGATAGGCATTCTGCGGCTTCCTCCTTCGTTTCCTTTGTCTGATGTTTCCTTATCAGCCTGTCCATATCCTCCGAAATCTTATTGTCTGTCACCTGTGCGTAGATTTGAGTACTGGATATAGAGGCGTGCCCCATCATCTTGGCAATGCTTTCGATGGGTATTCCTGCACTTAAACTCATCGTCCCGAATGTGTGCCTTGCCATATGATAGGTCAACCGTTCCCTGATACCACAAGCCTTGCCCACGATGCTCAGCTTTGCACTCATTACGCTACGGCTGCAATTAGTTCGGAAGATAAAGCTGTTGTCTTTGTCTTTCACCGTCTGCATTTCTTTCATGCTCGGTTGTTCTTTCTTGCATTGATTGATGATGGCCTCCGCTATCGGGTGCAGGGGTACAATAAACTCAACCTTTGTCTTCAGACGCTCTTTGCGTATATACCTCTGTCCGTCTGCTGCCGTTTGGACGTGTCCAAATTGCAAATGTTCCATATCAGCAATAGCCAAGCCTGTAAAGCATGAGAAGATAAACATCCGTCTTGCTTGTTCTGCTTCCTTATCAATTACTCTCAATGCCATGAGTTTGCCAACATCGCTTTTTTGCAAGAAGTGTATCTTCTGTTCCGTTTTCTCATACTTGGCATTCTCAAAAGGATTACAGCGAATGAGCCTTTGACTGACCGCACGATACATCAGCCTGCTCAGCCAACAAAGATAGCGATTCATGGTTGCTGTTGCCAAGCCTCGTCTTTTCAGATAGAAACGGTATTCTTCAAACAAGTCTTCCGTTATAGTGGCTATGACTATATCCGCCATTCCCTTATCCTTTACAAACTCCGTAAGTAACTTATCTGAATAGAGAAGATTCTGATAGGTTCCCTCAGCTCTCGATTTGCCCACGCACACTTTAACGGACAGCAATTCTGCCTTGCTCGCTGGCAGGAGCGTTGTTGGTGTGGTGGCTATTCCCTGTAAACGGTTTTTAAGTAGTTCCACACTTACCACTCCGTCCTTTATCAATATCTCCTGATAGGTCTTTTCTACAAGTTCCTTAAACTCGCCGATTCTTTGATTGGTGTTCTTGTCGGTTGTCAGTCCTTGTTTGCTGTTCCACTCGAAGAACTTGCACTGCTCGCCTGTGGTAATGGCGGTGCTCTTTCCGTCTATGGTGATACGGCAGAGAATAGCGGTCTTGCCGTCTGCCTTTGTTTTCTGCCTGTTGATATAAAACAGTATCTTAAATGTACTTCTCATAAAAATCTTGGTTAAATGGTTAAACACAAATCTTCAGTGAAAGAAAGAAACGGTTAAACTCCTCAAAGAGTTTCTGTGGTGTAACCTTCGCATAACGTTCGGTCATGCACGTTCGTATGTCCGAGCATCTTGCTCACCGTTTTCAATAGGAACACCCTGTTCAAGCGTGATTAGCGTGGCAAAGGTATGTCTTGCAGTGTGCGTAGTAAAGGGAAAAAGAAATGCCTGCCCGTAATCGCAAGGCTTTGAACAGGACTGATAAGTGGGATATTTGATGTAAGGGAGCAGTGTTTCCCTTTCATCGCTGTGCATTTTCTCTATTAACCGAACAGCTTCCGGCAATAACTTGATACGACAAAGTACGCCTGTCTTTTGTCTGCTGAACTTCAACCACAAACTGCCTGCATCATCACGAACAAGATGCTTCTTGCTTAGCTCCATCAAATCACAATAAGCTGCACCGGTATAGCAAGCGAAGAGAAACACATCACGAGCAGTTTCCATTTCTTTTTCCAATTCATCAAAGCGGAGTGCCTTCAACTTGTCCAATGCTTCTTGGTCAAGAGCTTTAGGTGCTTTCTTGTCTCCTCGTTCTATATGTACTTTATCAAACAGAAGCGTATCAGCCAGTTTCCTCACGATAAGCCAGCCTACAGACGGTCTTCAAATCTGCTGCAACTCTGAAGAATGTGCTTTGCTGATGACCGAGTTCACCGAGACAGAATGCTTGCAATTCATAGATAAAGCTTTCTGTAAGCTGCGAGAAAGCCAAATCCGAAACATGAAACCTCCTCTGAATAAACTCCTGTAACCTTTTCCGAGTGGAATGATAGGCGGACATAGACTCTTCCTTGATGTCTATACCGATATGGCTTTCTTTCTCCTTGATGAGCATATCCAACCTTTCGATGAGCATACATCGTGCCTGCACACTGCCTTGAAACAGTTCCTTTACATCGGTTGCGTCAAATGGCCGGCCTTTGGCAATTAACGATTGATAGGCAGATTGAATGGAAAGTAACAAATTCTCCAATCTCCCGTTAATCTCCACCGCCTCGCGGCTCTTGCCGTCCATCCTGCTCTCACGGGGATTCCATAAATCGGGATTGCAGGAGAGTTTACAACTAAACTGGGCAATGGAACGCTCGATGGTAATACGCCCCATAATCGGAGCCTTGCCCGACTTGTCAAGACCGCTTTTTTTGAGGTAGAGCAACACCTTCATCTTTTCTTGTTTCATACGCTTTAATATTTGTGGGCAAAATTACCCGAATTAAAGCGTTCCTCACTACGCAGAAAACTGCCGACCTGAAAGCAATAGCCACACGAACGATAATAATTCAGTTACCTATTTCTTCTCCACCGTTACCAACGTCAAAACAAGGTAACACTCTGGTAACTGAACTTCTGCCTAAATCTGCATATTTCTGCCCTTTACAAACAGAGCAGTATTACGCTGATTTATGTATTTCCTCCTCATTATCAGTTAGTTTACATCAGCTTCGATATTTCTTCTTTTTCATTGATTAGTTACAAAGCAAAAACAATCTTCTTTTACATCGAAAAATATTTCTTTACACGTGAGAAAATATTTCTTTACGTGAAAAAGAAATTCTTATCTCATGAATATAATTCATCTTCATGCTCATCTTCCCTTTGCACAGCTCCTGTTACTTCTCAGAAGCCTGCGTTTACATTATCCGACTGCGTCGGGCAGCCCCTCCTCATGGTCGTCCATGCTGTTTACAGCTTCCTCCCGGAGGAGGAGGGCAGAACAAACTATGACAAAGAAGGCCGTATCACCACAATCTCTTCTTCTCAGCCTGTCCGGCACCGGTTCCCTTGTATTTGCTTCGTGAAGCATTGAATTTATAGGTGACCGTGAGGACCAGCTGGCGGCTGTCATACGTGCTGACCTGTATTGTTTCCATCAGTTCAGTATAACCTATTCCTCCCTCCTTCCGGGTATGGAACAGGTCCGTTCCGCCAATACGGAAAGCCAGTCTGTCCTTCAGGAATGATTTGGTGAGGTTGATGTCAAGCGAACCTGTATTGCTTGCCAATGCCCCGATTTCATCATTGCCTTTTTTGACGAAGTAGGACTCCATCGACAGCAGCCACCCTTTCCCGAAGTTGAACGTGTTGTTGAAGCTGAGTTGCCAGATAGGTTTGTTCAGTTTATAGGTCCTCACTTTTGTCTGTAAATTGAGCCATTGCTTCTGTACAGCTGCACTGAATTCTGGGTCAGATGCCGATGGTAGAGAAAGGTGAGCTGGGCGGATATCGACTTGATGCTTGGAAGGTTCGTATAAGTAATACGTGAGACAGCCGAGTTATGGTTGTCCTGCTCGCTCCAGAACACAATGGCGTGGCGGCGGTCTTTATAGGAAACACCCAGCTGGATGAACTTCCACATGGCTCCCAGAGAGAGCGTATGTATGTATCGTGCTGGAGCAGCGGGTTGCCAGACTGCATCGAAAAGCAGTTGCCATGGGGATACGTTGTTGCTCAGCTGACGGTAAGAGGGCGGCGTGTCTTCGCGGCAGCTCAACTTCCATCTGCAGGTCTCCGATTTTGGTGGCAGCTGAGATGCTTGGAAACAGGTTGCTGAACGACCGGCTCTGGTCGGCAATGTGCAGAGCCGTTCTCTGATAGTTGAACCTCACCGCTTCCACGCGCAGACCGACGGTCAGCTGGCGAACAGGGAGCATGATGTGTACTCCATGAAGGGGCGATGTTGGACTCCTTCAGCTGTGCGAATGAGGTCGGGACATACTGCTCGGGGTTGACGTAATCGTCATTGCGGTTCGTGCTGGTGTATTCTGCACCCACAGAAAGCAGGACAGGATAGCCCGGGGTGGCAAAGCAAAAGAGCCTGTTGCGCTCCCTGGTTGTCGGAAGTCACAGTGCGGCTGGTCTTGTTGCGGCTGTCTTCCTGGTAGACGGTATGGTCACACTGCTTGTTGTAAAGGTAATCGGCATTGAAGTCTATGTCCATCTTTCCTATCTTCCCGACATAGTAAAAATTGAGGAACTGGGAGGGACGATGGGTCTTGCTGCGCATGGCAGAAGTGTTGATATGGTCATAGAAAGCCTCGTTTGCTCTTACGTCACTGCTGAGCATAAAAGGGGCGGGAGAATCGTGGAGGGAAGTTGACCGTGTATTTCATGCCGATGGAATTGCTGTCATTCAGCTGATAGTCTGCCCCTATCGTGTTCTTGAAGCGGGATGCTTTCTCTGTAGCTTCCTGTGTGAAGTCCTGCCTCCAAAGCGTATCGGCATAGACAATTGTGGTCGTTTTGCTAGGATAGCTTCCGTTGTCAAGTGAATAGCCGTGCCCGCCGAAGAGTTCCAGACGGCCGTGGCGGTACTTCCAATTGAGCTGTTCGACGAGGTCGACATTTTCCGACTGGTAGTAAGAAGACCGTACGTCGAAGCCGAAGCCGTCGCCCTGCACCCTCTTCGTGCGTATCTTTACCACGGCTTTCACCGTTGCATCATATCTGGAACCGGGGTTGGCAATCACCTCGACGCTCTTGATGTCGCCCGACTTCAGACGTTCAAGTTCCGTGGCATCCCGCATCTGCCGTCCGTTGATATAGATGACCGGCGTCCCTTTGCCGAAGACCTCGTAGCCGTCTTTCTTCTTTATCAGTCCCGGAATATGCGAAAGAACATCCTCGCAGGTGCCGAGCTTGCTCAGCACGGTATTCTCGATGTTCGTCTGCATGCCCTCTGCCGTCATCTTGTGCAGGGGCATTGCCCTCACGACCACCTCTTTCATCAGCTGTGCGTCCTCTTTCAGTACGATGGTCAGGGTTTCCTGGTCGGAAAGGACCGTGGAAAACGGTTCGTAGCCTACGAAGGAAGCCTTGAGAATGTTGCCCGGAGCGGCATTCCTGATGCTAAAAGCACCGTCGTCGTTGGTTGTCGTACCGACATGAAGGCAGAATCCCGGCTGAAAAGGATAACGACATTCGCATAGGGTACAGGCTTCTTGCTTTCGTCGAGAACCTTTCCTGATACCGTTTGTGCGCTGGCACGGAGTCCTGTACAGAACAGGATGAGGAGGAATAAAAAGTCTTTCCATGTTTGAATAAAGAAGTTGTCGTAAGTTCCGGTGCTGTCACATTTCCTGGTATTATCTGTATCTGCTGCAAATGTATAATAAAAACAGATTTCCACAAGAATAGGGAAACATTTTTCTGTCTGTTGTCTTTCTTTTATGGTGTGAGGGATTGTGCATGCGGTTCTTCGGGTGTCTGTCGTTACAGCTGCATACCGGCAGGCCGCCAGACAGTCTGATGTCTGCCCTGTCTTTGTTCCCTCGTCTTTTGTCTGTTCTCTCCTTTTATGGTGTTTTTGTCCTTTAGTCTCGGAAAAAATGCGTAAGTTTGCACTTAGAATATAACCATAAACTATCAAGATGGAAGATTTAAAGAAAGTCTTTGCGGGCAAACTGCTCGGTATCAAGGCGATTAAGTTGCAGCCCAACGAACCTTTTACATGGGCAAGCGGTTGGAAGTCACCGTTTTATTGTGACAACCGCAAGACCTTGTCGTTCCACAACGTGCGCTCGTTTGTGAAGCTCGAGCTGGTTCATGCCATCCTTGAGAACTTCCCGGAGGCTACGGCTGTGGCCGGTGTCGCCACAGGTGCCATTGCGCAGGGCATGCTTGTTGCCGATGAGCTGGCATTGCCCTACGCCTACGTTCGTCCGAAGCCGAAAGACCATGGCATGAAGAACCAGATTGAAGGTGAGCTGCCTACCGGTGCCAAGGTCATTGTTGTGGAGGATCTCATCTCTACCGGCGGTTCATCACTGAAAGCGGTCGCTGCCCTTCGTGAGGCTGGATTTGAAGTGGTGGGTATGGTCGCTTCTTACACCTACGGCTTCCCTGTAGCTGAAGAGGCATTCCGTGAAGCAGGGGTGAAGCTCGTCACTCTTACCGATTACGAGCACGTTGTTGAGAAAGCTCTGGAGACCGGCTATATCAAGGAGACTGATGTTCCGATGCTACATGAGTGGCGGAAGGATCCGGCGAACTGGAGAAAATGAAAGGTTTAAAAGAGTGTGTGTCAAAGTTCATATAATAACTGAACTGTAGGGACAAAAGCTACGTCCGTCGATAAATATCTGTTTCGTGGACAGACGAGGACATCTGTCCCTACAATATGGCTATGTGACACGCTTTCTTCAATTCCCCAACCAATAATACAAAAGCAAAATGACAAAGTTTGAAAGCATACAGCAGATACCCATTGCGGCAGAGTTGTACAGGATGCTGAACGATTTTGAACAACGATGCAGCGGCTGAAGGACCGTTTCCCGGAAGGCTCTACGAGGCAATGCCGACATGGACAAGGTGAAGGACAAACTGCAGAGAGTCTCTCCTTTGACGCATGACTCGCTGTCGGTCGCGTCGACCCTGTCGGTCGAATTTTCCATGCGCATCATCGAGCGTGACGAGCCGAAGACGATAAAGTTTGAGAGCGACAACTCCCCATTGTCGTTCAACTTCTGGATACAGATTCTACCTGTCACCGAAACCTCTTCGAAGATGAAACTCACGATCGATGCCGATATACCTTTCTTTGCGAAGGGCATGGATGTCGAAACCGTTGCAGGAAGGCATCGAGAAGATAGCCGATGCACTGGCCGATGATTCCGTTTGAATAATCACCGGGGTTAACTTGTCAACCGTTCATAATCTTGTCAGCCATTCATAATTCGGTGTTATGAAGAAAGTCTTCCATCCATCATTGTGCTGCTTGTCCTGCTGTTGTCTTCCTGTGGTGACAATGAGTATGAAGACAGCCATGTCTTTTCACCTTCCATAATGATACGCACCAGAATCCCGTTCTCGCATCGGCGATGAACCCGATGTCGCCGGGCGTGTATTGATACCATAAGATATGCATTCGTCGGCGGCCGCCACAGTTTCTCTTTCGAGAACAATCAGGGGATGAGGACGGACAGCCCCGTGTGGTTTGACGGCATCGACCAGCGGCGAAAGCTGGAAACACGTGGGCAAGAACAACGGACTTGTCGTGAGCTATGGCAATCTGGACAATCCTGCTCCCTTCTATGCTTACGACCTGCAGATATCCCCAACTGCTTCGAACCGAATGCACTGCCTCTACGTTCCTGCGAACTGAAGATAAGCAGTGACGGATTGCCACCTGCAACCGCTGCCGGCGTAAGTACAACCTCAACACCGGCAGGGAATATCGTGGCGGGAGAGGGGCGGCAGAAGCTGACACGCTATCATGGCGTCCACTACAGGACCCTATGGCGTGCTGGCTGTGAGATTAGGAGGGTGTGTCAAAAATGCAAGTACCATTTTGACAATCTTACAGTTTGAAACAATTCATTAAAAGCATGACCATTTCTGTACTCGATTTTTGAGTAAAGAAATGGTCTCTTTCTTAGGAAAAATCTGCTTATAGTTTAAATATGTCAAGTTATTAATTTGCATTTTTGATACACCCTCGCAGCAGGTTTATTCCAGCTCTATCGCACCGTCCTTGTTCACTTTCAGCTTCGGTTTACGCTGTGGTGCTGACGGCTGCGGCTCGTGGCTGGACGGATACAGTTTTATGCCTGTTCTTGGAAGAATTGTTGACAGCAACGTTTCTTCTCGGTCTTGCCGTCCCCGCACGTGATGATCTGAGGGACAACTGTCCTGACAGTTGCCCTGGTCTTGTATGGGCAGAAGTGTTTCGTGCGCGTGTAGGAGCCGTCTGCATTTTCTTTCCAGTTGATACAGACGAGTCCTCTGTCCGTTACAAAGGTGTCGGCAACCATGACACCGTTGTCGTATCTCTGCCGTTCTCTCAGTTTTCCGTCTTCATCGTAGACGTATCCCATACCGTGTTCCCGGTTGTTACGGTGAAAGTGACCGTGAAGACGAGGACGTATTCGCATCAGGAGCCGGCTGGTTGTTGTACTTTGCATAGATGCCGTCTTTCAGTCCCTGTTTATATTCGGCGATTTCTTCTACCTTGCCATGGCTGTAATAGATTTTCTTACCGTCCAGTTTTCCGTCCTTGTAATCCTCTTCTGACAGAAGTCCCCCTTTGTCGTCATAATAAATCCAATGTCCCTCCTTGGTACCGGTAAGCTCATTCCAATACTGTATGGACCATATTCTCCCGTCCGAATAGGTCTCGATGCTTTTCTTTATCTGTGCTGTTCCTGCAAGCGGCAGGCAAAGCAGCGAGACAAAGCGATAGGTTATTCCTTGTCATCATCTTGGCATTTTGAAGTCTGTCTTTTCTGTGTCAACGCCCGTATGCCACCAGTTCCGGCATGACAGAGCTACCTTTGTTTTTATCCCGTTATCTTATACTTCTATATTCAGCTATTTTTATATTCAGTCGGGGAACAGGTAATGGCATACCCACGTTCCCTTGCGCAGGTCGAGACTGTAGTAGTCATTCGTCCGACTTACTGCTGTATCTTCTCGTTCCTCTGAGCCATATCTGCTTGTCGCCACGTATGGTCCGTTCACTTCTATGCGGATTTCAGGAGCCTGTGTCCAGACAATCCGTCCTCTGGTGTCCCAGGCTGGAAGACCGTAGTGGCATCGTCGTCAATGTTCGGATGATAGGGTTATCAGGATATAACGGTTGTCCTGATAGACGATCTGTGCGTCGAGGCTGAGAACCAGTCGGATATGGGCTGGAATCAACGAGCCGTTTCCCCTCGTCATAGTTGTCTTTTTCTCACGTCTGTCCTCAGGAAATCGGCATCCTGCAGGGTCACCAAGATGGAACTTTGTACTGTATGCGCCAGATCCGGTACTTTCCGCCGGAAGAGGTAGAGGAGCTGGCATTCACTTTCTCGAGACGGTAGCAAACGCTGTCGCGCACTTCACCATTCAGCTCTGCAGGGCGTCAGCTTGAGGCGAATGCGAAGGCGTCTTCTGTATAGAGCCGTCCTGTTGCAGGGGAAGAAGTAATAAGTCTCGGCAAGGGTTGTTGGTCACCTGTGAATCCCTCGCCGCTGGACCGGTCGATCAGTTCTACCCACTGACATCCCTGTTTCCATGGCCTTCTTCCGGCGAAGATCGTCTTCGACACATTCGTCATGCCCAGTGTGTCGGGTTTATCACATAGATGAAAGCGTTTGGGAACAGCCATATACCATCGTCCTGCCTGATGGAAATAAGCTATACTCGCCGCATACAGATTGAAGCTACTCCCCGTTTCTCATCGTCATCTTTTCGAGATGAGGAGCTTGTCTGCCAGCACCTCCCTGTACTTGCATCACGGAAAACCATAGTAAAGTCCGTCAGGCTTCTCTTTCTTCTGCATATACCGTAACCAAAGCGGCGTTCGCAGAAGATAGAAAGAAACAGGCCTGCCCTTGTGAGAGCATCGGAACAAGAGCGAGTGTAATTATCGTGTACCTCTATGGAATCCTTATCGCCGAGGCGAGGGAGCCGGTTGCATGGTCGCATGTATTCAGCGGAAGAGAAGAAGTCCCACGATGAGAAAGCCTACAGAAACCATCTGTAGGGTGGCGTTTTTCAAAGGATGAGCCTGCCGCCGTATATTTGGGTCTGCGGGTATCGTAGTCGAAGTGGTGGTTGACATTGATGTTGATGTCCGTCATCGTCCAGATAGTACTCCGTTCACCAATTCCTGCACCCGTATCGTTTTTCGTCAGCTGTATGTGCTACCCGCTGCCGCAGTTCGGACATCTCACCGGCTTTATCTTTGTTGCCATCGGCTTTCTTTACAATGTTATGAATTCTTTTGTGTAATGCAGTGTCAGATAAACCAGCACAGCCTGTATGGCCGTCAGTACTGCAAACAGGGATGACCCACCAGTTATCTGTCCACCGATGCGGGAGCCAGCGGTCCGCCTGCATATTCAATGATGCCACACCGAGGAAAAATCATTCCCGAGACTCATCCGGTGGGTGCTTTCCGCACGGAAGCAGAAGAGCGGAACGGCAGGAGCATATTGACAGCGATGGCAAGACTGGTAAACGCATATTCATCAGCGGATGAGGCAGACAGGAGGAGTCCTGCCGTGACGTTTACAGCGAGTGCGGCGGCCGCAGGACGATGACCTTTATCATAACTGGAAAATATTTCGTTCTTCTTCTGTTCTATTCTTCTTCGGTGATGAGCTGCTCGTCAAACAGTTTCTTCAGCTTACGGAGGCGTTCAGCAGCATCGCCGCCTGCGCGCTGTTCCTCGAAGATGTCCTGTGCCGCTGGCACGCCGGCACCCAGCTGCAGTCCGGCTCCGGCCAGTCCGCCTTCACGTTGCGGGCGGCATCGCGCAACGCCTCCAGCTTCTGCATCCCCACGTGGTCGAGGTCCGCTGGCGGCAGCTCTCTTCTCTGTCGTCATATCGGCGATGCGTCGATGCGTTCCATCGTCGTCGTCGAAGGTGACGAATTGACACGGAAGTCGGTCGGTCTCAGTCCCCAGACGTGTCGGTTCCTCGGCAGTTCTAGTCCCATGCTCGGCCGACATCTCCATGAGGTGTGTGTCAACCTCCTGTAAGGATAGAGCCATGCATGCAAAAGGGAAAGCGGACAGCGGTGCAACGATGCGGAGAGACAAGATCCTGCGTCCGATGCACTGTAATCGCTGCGTGGTCCGAGCAGTGTGACGAACATCTGTTCGGCATTGGAGATGACTACGGAGAAGTTTCCCGCAGGCACCCAGGAGACCGGATCACTGTAGTCGGGTTCTATGTGTTTCACGGGCGACGTGCGTTCCCCAGAGTATTGCCCATCTCGGCCGTACGGAAGAAGTAGAAACGCATCTTGTGCTCGCTTTCCGCCGCTGTGCAATGTTCAGCAGTGTCGTGATGAAGGATGGTTGGCGGTTTTCCATCTCGATAGACATCAGGTTCAGTCAGGGTGGCCATCACCGCCGTCATATACGATATGCAGCCCTGTCCGTGTGCGACGATGAGTTTGCTTGCGTTCTTTATCTCATCCGTCGTGGTCTCAGCTGATGGAAAAAGCAGGCTGGCATTTCCTGATCCTTCATTCAATGACGGTGCGGAGCTGTCGTTTGAAGTTTCTTAATCCCATAGTTGTCGTTTCTGGTCACGAAACTGTTTCCCATATCAGTATAAGGGGTTGTGGTCTTTGTCTGTTCTATCCTGCAAATATAGTGATTTGGCTGACTGACAGCGGCAAGAAAAACTGCGAAAAGGTGATATTCCCAACCAGTCGGGAACATTCTCGAGGCGTTGGGAACGGATGTCCCGACCGTTTGGAACAGGATTCCCCAAAACGGTCGGGAATGATCGGAAGTGTGACCATGCACTGAAAAACAGCCGTATGTGCCAATGAAGACAATGCGGCTGTTCATAATATGATTAGTGATGTTTCAGAGAGTTTCATAGCTGACGCTTTGAGACCTGCATACCGGGTTGCACCCGTGAGACGGGGCATACATGAATGCAGCATCGTCGGTGTGCTTCTCGTCCTGGATGTGGCTGAAGATGTTCTTTGCACCTGCATAGACGGTACACGTACCGAACCGCTTTTGAAGCACGGCGAGTTGAAGAGCATGAACGGGCTGGTCTTCTTGATCTTCGATGTTGCACCGGCATCCTCAGAGTTGTAGTCGATGTACATCCTGCCCTGGAAGAGCCTGTGACTGAGAAAGTCCGATGTGCCGGGCGTATAGTCGAGGTCGGGTCGCCGGTCATGGATGGGAAGCTGGGAGATGTGACAGCTGTCGCTGCTGGCATACTGAAGCCGCTGCGGGAACTGCTTTACGGTCTCGTCGTCTCGGATCAGACCATTTCCGGCACGCTCGTGCTTGAACTTGCCTGGTTGAAGGTCCAGTTGAGTCCGGCCGTGAAGTTGCGGAAAAGGGTTGGCCTTCGCACCCAGATTCAACCTCGCATGGGCATCGTCGACATTCTCGCACTGGTAGGAATAGCCGAACTTCTTCACCTCGTCATCAGCCGGCGAGAACTGTATCTTGTCCTTCAGGTTGGTGCGGAAGATGTTTTACGCTGAACTGGTATTTCGGGCGTAGTAATCGGCCAGAAACGTTATAGCTGACGGCACGTTCGCCCGCCGAGGCTGGACGATTTTCCATACGCGCGGCGAACCGCTGCAGAGGTGAAAGGTCCTCGAGAGCCGTAGAGGCTGGAAAGCGGTACCGACATTGGCACGGAGGATCAGCGATGGGCTAAGTTCTGTGACGGCGATACGCCCGGATTGACGGAGGTCTTGCTGAACTTAGTGGAGGAAAAGCGCTGTCTGACACCTTCACGCTGGTGGAATATTCCTCGCCGGAACTGTAGGGTCGATCGCGGATGCCCGGTACGACGGTCAGCTTCGGTGTGATGTTCCATTCGTCCTGCACGAAGAGCCTACCTCGTTGGCGTATTCTTTGCCGATGGAGGTATAAAGGGCACACCGTAGTGAGGGACTTGCCTTCTCGTCTTCGGCAGGATGACGCAGAGCCCTGTCTCACGCAGCCGGTGAAGTAGCCCTGCACGCCGGCCAGCAGGTGTGGCTGCCGAGGATAGAGGTGAAGGTGAGGGATGGGGTGACGGTGTTCTCCTTTGCAAGAATAGGGACGCATGAGTTCTACCGGCGGCGTCGCTCCGTCCTCGTCAGGATGGGCAGGGTCTTTTGTGAGTCCATGTAGTCGTGCAGGAAAGTGTCGTTGGTAGCCACCGTTTTGTGGTGAGACATAAGCGTGTGAGGTTCAGTTCAGGTGTGCGCCGACAGGAAGGGTATAGCGAGGTCGCCGAGAGGCGGTTCGTGCGGATGTCCTCAGTCTGGTCGGTATAGGGATTGAGGTACTGGTCATTGGTCGCGACCCCGCCAGCGGTGCTCGTCAATCGCCTTCCCGCGCAGTACGAGCTTGTCGTTCTTGGCAAAAGGATGGTAGAAATAGAGGCTGAAGCCAAGGTTGTTCGTCAGTCTCGTTGACACGGTCGGACCTCCGTCCTTGTGTTTCACCCTCGCTGCGGGTAAAGTCCGTCCTGCGTCTCGTCCACGGCATCCATCTGCATGCCGCTGGGCGAAGACGCTCAGCCCGTGTTGTTGCAACGCATGGATCCGGAGCCCTTGCAGCTCTTGAAACCATAGTTGCCGAACTGGATGTCGCCGCTGACGGTAGGTTCGTGAGTGAGGCTCCTTGGAAATGATGTTGATGGCACCGCGCTGCACTGCTCGCCATAGAGAGCCGACGGCACCTTTCACGACTTCGAGCCGGTCGATGTCATTGGTGCCGAACTGCTGCAGTCCGCATACGCCCTGCAAGACCGGAATAGACCGGCTCGCTGTGATCGATACCGGTACCTGCGTTTGCCTGCACCCGGCCCCTGCATACGGACTTCGGAAGTTGCAGAACTGCACTGCTGTTCCACGCAGATGCCGGTACGCCCTCGAGTGCTTCGTAGAGGTTCTGAGCATTCTTCTTGGTGAGTGCTGCAGCAGGGTGAGGGACCTCTGTGCGGATGGGCATCATCCTTGACGAAGTGGCTGGTACGGGTACCTGTTACGACGACCTGGCTCAATTCCAGCGGATCCTTCTCCAGTTCGGAAGTAGGCTCCTGTACCTTTGCCTGCGGTCATCATCACTTCTATTCCTGCGGCTGATAGCCTGTAAGAGTAGCGACAACGGTCTGTTTCGACAGGAGGTTCGCCATTTTGTAGTGTCCGGTGGCATCACTGTGTCTTCAGGTTGAGGGTACCCTTGACACTGTTACACTGCGCCAGGCAGGTGCTGTCCACCACTCTTGCTTTCACGATCACCAGGGCAGCATCGCATCGGTGTTTACCTGTGCCATGGATGCGACAGCGCACGATAACGACGAAACATACTAATTTCCATCTTTCATTTTAGCATTGGCTTGTAGATTTTTGCATACCGTGGTGTGCTGTGCACGCATTACCACACTACTGTAGACTATTTGAGCGATGCGCCTGCTGGTTTTCCCTCATCATTCTGCCTGATTGGATAACTTTCCTTCAACTAGCAAAGATACTAAATCAAACTTTAGTTTGCCATGTCGAATTTAGAACAAAAGACTAGTTCAATAAATCTTTTTATTTTACATCATGCTTTGGCTGATCGGAGCGGGGTATATTTTGCGGCATCCTGTCGAGGTTAGCGTGATATTGGTGATGTCTTAGCTGTTGAGAACAATTCTTACCATAACAGGTTCGGACACTTTGGGTGGATCCGGTGCGCAGGCGGCATCAGAACGATCTCGGCACTGAGGAGGCTATGTACGGTTTTGGCTGTCACCTCCATCGGTGGGGTGAGCATCACGAGCTTTCCGTCTTCCGGCTAGATATTGTCAAAAGACCAGATAAGAAGCGATCATCAACGACGTACAGCCCGATACGGTGAAGGTGGGCGCGGTCAGGACTACGGAGACACTGGCCGTTGTGGTGGATGCGCTAACGAAATACCGCCCCACCGCCAATATATACGACCCGGTTGTCCGGCAAGCAACGGTGACCGACGACGTGGTCAAGACAGATCCGGCAGCGACTGCCTGTTAACTCGATGGTCCTTCTTTCGGGAAGGAGAGGCGGAAAACTCTTCGACTGCACTTCAGCAGAAGGACAGGGACACGAGAGTCCGTTCTCTGTTGCCGACGACCCCCATGCAGCATGGTCTTATCAGTTTCTCGTCGGCACTGGCGGGTCTATCTCCTTCAGAGAACGAGCCCGATGGAACAGGCCACTCGAGCATGCGCAGTATGTGGAACCACTCGTGGCGGAAGTGATCTTGGCGGACGGAGCAGCCAGCTGTACAATGAGTTCCGCTTGAGGCGGTGCAGAAGCATTACCGAACCAATCGTGATAGCCGGCCTTCTATGCCGACTGCCTGAATGTCTCCGCGTTATCTCTCCGGGTGGCGCATCACGCATCTCCAGGCAAGTCGCCGAGAACATCGTGATCATACACTCACAGAGACCTTGCCTGCCAGCTCCGTACGACGCAAGAAGACCATCGAGATTGCCGTATGAGCATGGCTTTGCATCACGAGCACAGTTCTCCAGGATTCTTCCACCAAACAGACCGGAATAACCGAGCGGCTGGAGAAAGACCTCTGGCTAAGGCCTCACCCCAACCCCTCAAAGGGCCTCACCCACAACCTCTCCGAATAGGGGAGTAGTCTCGTCAGCATAATCATCTTACAGCATCGCCTACACCTACGATCACTTATAATCACATAACAATAAAAAGAACCAACATGACAAATCGGCCGAAACTAAACCACCAATCTCACCTTAATGCTTGAAGGGACGGCGGTAGCAGCTTATTTCCATCAGGCGAGACGATGAACATGTGGCTGTTCCCAAGCCCTTCATCTATGTAATAAGCCAGACACACTGGGCATGACGAATGTGTCGAGCGATCTTCGCCGGGAAGGCCATGGGCAGGGATGTCATGGGTAGAGACGATCGATCCCGCGGCGAGGGATTCAGGTGATAACCTTGCCGAGACTTGTGCTTCTTCCTGCAGCCAGGAGACGGCTCTATACAGAAACGCGCTTCGCATTCGCCTCCAGCTGACGCCTGCAGGCTGGTGAAGTGCGCGACAGCGTTGCACCGTCTCGAGAAAGTGAAATACCGAAACTCCTCCTCTTCGGCGGAAAGTACCGGATCTGGCGCATACAGTACAAAGTTCCATCTTGGTGACCCACCGGGATACCGATTCCTGAGGACAGACGTGAGAAAAGACAACTATGACGAGGAAGCAATAATTTAGTTCCAGCCCATATCCGACACAGTTCTCAGCCTTCACGACACTGAATCTATCAGGACAACCGTTGCCATCCTAATAACCTATCATCGAACGTGACGACGATGCCACTACGATATTTCCAACTCCGGGACACCAGAGGGACGGATTGTCTGGACACGAAATCCGCATGAAGTGGACCATACCGTGGCGACAAGCAGATATGAAACAGAGGAACGAGAAAGATGCAACGATAAGTCGGACGAAGACTACTGCTACAGTCTCGCCTGCGCAAGGGAGACGTGGGTATGTAATTACCTGTTCCCCGACTGAATATAAATAGCGAATAAGTATAGATAACGGGATAAAAAACAAAAGGTATTTCTGTCATGCCGGAACTGGTGGCATACGGGCGTTGACAAGAACAGACTTCAAATGCCAAGATGATGTAAGGAATAACCTACTGCTTTGTCTGCTGCTTTGCCTGCCGCTTGCAGGAACAGCACAGATAAAAGAAAACATCAAGGACGAGGAGGTATGGTCCATACAATGGAATGAGCTTACCGGTACCAAGGGAGGGACATTGGTTTATTATGACGACAAAGGGACTTCTGTCGAAGAGAAGGATTACAGGACGGAAAAACTTTGGACGGTGAAAATCTGTGTACAGCCATGGCAAGGTAGAAGAAATCGCCGGGCGCAAGCAGGGACTGAAAGACGGCATCTGTCCGTACAACAACCAGCCGGCTCCCGATGCGAAGCTGTGTCTCTCGTCTTCCGCGATTCACTTACCGTAACTGTAACCGGGAACACGGTATGGGACCGTCACGATGAAGACGGAAAACTGAAAGAACGACGAGATACGACAACGGTGTCATGGTTGCCGACACCTTTGTATGACCGGACAGAGGTTCGTCTGTATCAACTGGAAAAGAAAATGCAGACGGCTCTACACGCGCACAGCTCTGCCCGCCACAAGACCAGGGCAGCTGTCAGGACGGTTGTCCCCAGATCATCACGTGCGGGGACAGCCAAGACCGAGAAAAAAGAAACGTTGCTATCGTTCTTCCAGAGAACAGGCACTCGTGTTTCCGTCAGCCACGAGCCGCAGCCGTCCATCC
>BNJU01003719.1_pt1 | contig 64350 bp, 84 predicted proteins | sample 8539281 | NCBI WGS metagenome assembly BNJU01 (sample SAMD00202456, study PRJDB9452) | human saliva metagenome | isolation source: human saliva | place: Japan
TAAGTTACGCAGTTGCTTTATACGAGTTTGCCAGCTACGCTGAAAGCTGCGGTGCTGCTCAGCCCGTCGCATCGTGGCCGCGTAAACGAACATCGCCCGCCGGCCCGCTGCGAGAGCAAGGCCTGTTGTGAACAAAATATTTCATCGAACAACTCGCCGCCCACAACGCAGGGGCTGCTCGGCATCGGCGAATGGCACTTCGATCACCGCCCTGCCCAAACCCCTGCCCCCGCGATGGGGCGAATGCTGCACGATACCGCTTTTAGGCGGCTTGAAACTCGACGTAAACTACGCTGTCGCTGTTTTCAGGCAGCCCGTTTCGACGCGTTGGACAACGATTTCTACCACCCAAAGCCGAACGCTTCGTCGCCTCGACCCACCCACGCCGAAGACGCTGTCTGAAATATTACGCAAAACGCGCACGGCAAAACCAACTGCCGCCCGTCGTGTGTGTACGAACTCACCGCCCTGTCTAGCCGCTGGCTGATTTTAGACGGACACCACGCGCCTCGCCGCCGCGCTCGCCGAAGGGCAACTGCCGCCTCAATCGTCAGTCCAGGCCACCACGCCCGAAACAGCCCGCAAACGCCGCCGAACACGAAACCGCAAAAACCGCCGCCCTGTCGCAATACGAAAAATCGCCCGACAAACCGACCACAATCCGCAAGCCCTAACCGCCGTCAGCCAACACATCATCCGCGCCTACGACACACGCCCCTACCTGCTCATGCACCACCCGCGCCGCCGCCGACATCACCCTGAAAAACCTGGCTGCAACAACTGCAACCTACGCCGCGCAACACGGTTTCGCCGAAGAGTTGGAACGCGTTTGGACAACCGACTCATGGCCGATGAAACGGGTAGCCGCCTTCCAGGCCGTCTGAAAACGAGGGTTTCCAGAGAAAGGCCGAGTTCTGCAGCTTAAAGCGCAGCTTCAACGAAGTTAAAACGAGGTTTCGAAAGGAAGCCGAGTTTCTGCAGAGCCGAAACCTGAAAGCCAAAAGCAGCCTGCACATGCCCAACCCTATCCGATTCCGAATCCCGCCAACGCCACTGAAAATACCGGAACGGTCGCAAGACACCGCCTTCATACATTTTCAGGTAGCCTGAAAGGACGCCCCCATGCCGCAGCCGGATTGGCAATCTATCGAAAAACCTCGCCTATCAAATCATCGTCGATGCCGTGCGCAGCATCCGCAGCAGCGCCCGCACGAAACCGTGTACGCCATTTTCCACAATTTCTGCTGCGACAACACCCATCTCTATTTCCCTCGCCGTCGGTCGGCACGGAAGAGCTGCTCGCGCGCGTGGTGGAAAAATACCAAAGCGAATACTGTGCTGCCGAAAAGCCGCGCCGAGGCTGGAACAATCGCTGCGCTGGTCGGGCGCGGACTTGGCGGAATATTTGTTTGACGGCGGCGCGGCGGCAATGCGGCGGCGCAAAGCGTGCAGGCTGCCGTGCGCCAAAGCCGATTGGGACGATTTATACTGACCGCTTCCGCCATCACGCTTTCCGCGCGCCTGCCGCCGCGCCAGCGAAGACTGCTGCGCCAAGCTCGTCGCCCCCGATTTTGTCTCGCCGCTGCCTCGCTGATGAAGACGAAGAGCTGATTGCCCCCAGCCTGACGCTCCGAACAACTGCAGCGGCATTTCCCTGAATCTAGTAGTAACGTTCAGGCCGTGGCCCAAAAGCGCCTTGCACCCCATCAACACAAGGGTTATCATGGAATTATCTGCCGAACAAACCGCCGCCCAACTGCGCTGCCCGCACGACGAAGCCGGAACGGCGTTCAGGCAGGCGATGAACCTGCGCAACCTGACCCCAAATCGTCAGCGCATTCGCCGCCGCTCCGCCTGCAAAACGGCGACAACATACTGGAAACCGGCTGCGGCAACGGCGGCTCTTTTATACATCCTGTCGCAGGCGGACGGCTCCGCACTACACCGGCCTGGAAATTTCGCCGCTGATGCGAGCAGGCGCAGGCGTTCAACGCACCGTTTATCGCCGCAGGGCAGGCGGGATTACCGGCTGTATGACGGCGGTGCGCTGCCCTTTGCCGATGCCGCGTTCCACATGAGCCGTGTCGGTCAATACCGTCTATTTTTGGGACGACGCGCCCTTCATGCTGGCCGAACTCTGCCGCGTGCTGAAATCCGGCGGGCGGCTGTGCCTGAATTTCTGCGAAAAAGACTTTATGGCCAAACTGCCGTTCGCGGCGCACGGCTATCGACTCTACGATGCCGCCGACATCCGCGCCCTGCTGCTGTAAAACCTGCCGCTGCGCTGCATTTGGAACAACGCTAGCCGCGATTGGGCGGTCAGCAAAAGCGGCAAACTGGTGCGGCGTGAATTTGTCGTTGGCGTTTGAACGCGTATAGCAGCCGGCACCCCGTCGTTTGCTGCAACCGCATGATATTCCCAAAATAACCATCTTACCTTTTAAGGGTACCATGAAATCCAAACCATCCGGCTCTACCATCTCCGCCCTTCTTGCCGCATGCCTCCATGTTCAAGCATCATAACGAACAGGCGAGCCCCGCTGACGAAGCGCATCGCCTTGTATCAGCACAGGATTACCAACACGCCAAACCTACTTTGAGGCAGGCGCAACAGGCGGGTCAGGCATGAAGGCGCCGCGTTATCTGGGCTTGATGGTATCTGAACGGCGGCGGCGTCGCCCGCAAAACGCGCGCAAACCGCTTTCGCCCACTTTACCGCAGGCCGCCGAAGCGGGCGACATCACTAGGCAATACTGGCTGGGCTATTGCGACGAAAACGGCGCGTCGGCACAGAAAAAGACATGACCCAAGCCGTGCGCTGGTATCAGAAACTCGCCGCACGCGCGACGACCATGGCGTTTCCCAGCCCGCCAGCTGGCGCGCTGGAAACCGCTTTGGGCGTAAAACAACTAACGCGTCCTCAATTTTTCGCTACATGAGTAACCCGGCGAAGACCGCCGTCGCCGCCGCTTGCCGCCGGCTGGTGCGCCTGCACCGCCACGCAAAACACCGCTGAAAAGCAGCTGGCCGCCCAAAAGGCGTGCAAAATCCCCGCTTGGGACAGCAGCATGGCGGCGCGGGACAAATCTCACGACAGCCGCCTGTTCGCCCTGCGCGAGCACGCGCGCGTTTTGAAGTGCTGCTGACCTTTCAAAGACCCGCAAACGGCAAAGAAATGCAGCAGCAACCTGCGCACACCGACCTCGAACCCGGTGCAACACCACCTGGTAGACGTCTCATCGCTGATGCCAGCACCGCGCAGTGAGAGTTCTGCCATTTGCGGCCACGGCGGCATTATTTGCCACTGACGTAAGCGCAGTGCGAACACCCTGCGTTCGTCCTCGTGCCGTCTCTGCACCGAAACGGGCAGTAAACGACCAATGGCAAAACCGTCGGACGAAGTCGGTGTGCACTCCTGCAGTCTCGCTTGTATGCCTGATGGCTGAAAAACTGACTGATCCCGACCGCGTTTACACCACGGGCCAATCCATGGCGCATGATTTTCCTTCTCGAACAGTCAGTACTCGAGCCGACCTTTTGCTGCTTCCATGTTCGTCGGCAGCCAATGGACATCAACGTTGAAACCGTTAACGCGGGCGAAATTATCTACACCGTTTCCGCCGGAGACCCGAAGGCATCGCGCAGCTGGCGCAAGTCGGCGAAATGCTGCAACAAAACAAAGTCGCCCACGCTGAAACCGAGTTTCTCCGCCAAACCGCCGCAGTCCGAACAAAACGCGAAAGTCCAGCAAATGCTCGCCCAAGGCAGACGCATCAACTTCATCCGCTTCACGCCGAATACGGTGATTCCCGAAAACCACCCACAAAGGCGCGGAGCATATGTATTCGTTTGATTACGCCTCACCCGCTCTGAACCTGCCCGCGATTATTGATGCAGCAGCGGCGCGGCCGGTAAACCGCCAACGCAGTGTTCAGACGGCCTGAAAGTGCGGGCTGTTTTTGAGGCCGTCTGAAAACTTAAAAACCAACCTGCAAACTGTTCCTCCTACGGCTTGCCGTAGGTTTGGCATTGATGCCCGACTTACCCTTCAAGCAAAAAATATGGACAAAACCCGATCTATCGCCGCATCTGCCGTATTGGCAGCCTTACATCCTATTTGTGCTGTGCTAGGCCAAAAACGGAATAAGGCATATCTTTATTGTCAAATTTCATGCCGTTTTTCCGGCCTTTGTTTGTAGTAGCCTTTATCAAAACGCATGGAATACGGCGGCGGCTCTCGGCAGCAACCGCGTCAGAATATTGCGCTGATGTGATACTGTCGTCTTTTGCATCCGTATTTTACTTACCGCCTTCCGCTGGCTTTATTGTCCTACGCATTTTCCGTCCATTGCGGAATCGTTTGTGATGATGAGCGGTAACAGGCAGCCGCAAGGGGCAGCCGGTAGGTCGGTATTGATGCCCGACATCGTTGTGTTCTGGGATTTATTGGGCATGAATGCCCGACCTACCCGGACAGGGTCTGCGCCATTACAAACAAGGACTTACCACGACCATCCTCCAAGCCGAAAACCATCTTCGCCTTTCGGCAACGTCGCGCTGCTCGACAAAGCGTCTTTCCAACTGCGCGGGCGACAAAGTCGGCCTGATCGGGCGCAACGGCGCGGGCAAATCCAGCCTGCTGAAAAATCCTCGCCGGCGTGCAGAAGCCCGACGACGACCAGCTCATCCTGCAAAACGGGCTGAAAACCGTGTATGTGCCGCAGGAGAGCTTTTCGACGCGCGGTACCACGTGTTCGACATCGTGTCCGAAGGGCTGGGCAGCCTGCGCGGCGTGCTGCGGCGTTACCACGAAATCGGCCGCGAACTGGCGAACGGGCAAAACGACAGCCTTATCAAAGAATTGAAACGAACTGCAAAAACCAAATCGAAGCGCAAAACGGCTGGCAGTTCGACGCGCTGGTGAGCCAGACCATCGGCGAGTTGGGGCTGCCTGAAAACGAAAAAATTGCCAATCTGTCCGGCGGGCAGAAAAAGCGCGTCGCGCTGGCGCAGGCGTGGGTGCAAAGCCCGACATCCTGCTGCTGGACGAGCCGACCAACCATTTGGACATCGACGCGATTTTGTGGCTGGAAAACCTGCTGAAAAACTTTGCAGGCAGCCTGATTGTGATTACCCACGACCGCCGTTTTTGGACAATGTGGCCAACCGCATCGTCGAACTCGACCGAGGCAGCCTGCGCTCCTATCCCGGCTCGTTCGCCAAATACAGCGAGAAAAAGGCGGAAGAACTGGCGGTGGAAGCGGAACACAACCGCCTGTTCGACAAATTCCACGCGCAGGAAGAGCGTGGATTCGCAAAGGCATCGAAGCGCGGCGCACGCGCAACGAAGGGCGCGTTAAGCGTTGGAAGACTGCGGAAACAGCGCGCGGCGCGGCGCGAACGGCAGGGGCAGGTGTCGTTCAAACTCGATTCCGGGCGAGAAAAAGCGGCAAAATCGTCGCCGAGCTGGAACACGCCTCGTTTGCTAGCGACAATAAATTGATTATGAACGACTTTTTCCGCCGCTGATTCAGCGCGGCGACAAAATCGACTAATCGGCGCGAACGGCATCGGCAAAACCACGTTTTTGAAGCTGATTTTTGGCGAACTCGCGCCCACCGGCGGCAAAATCCGCCTCGGCAGCAAGCAGGAAGTGGCGTATTTTCGACCAATTCCCGCAGCGCGCTGAACGAAAACGACACCGTGTTCTACACGCTCGGCCAGGGCAACGATTATGTGAAATCGGCGGCAAAAAGCGGCACGTGATGGGCTATCTGGAAGACTTCCTGTTCCACCCCGCCCGCGCCCAGTCGCCCGTGTCGTCGCTTTCCGGCGGCGAGCGCAACCGCCTGCTGCTGGCCAAACTGTTCACCCGCCCCGCCAACATTCTGGTGCTGGACGAGCCGACCAACGATTTGGACATCGACACGCAGGAATTGCTGGAAGAACTGCTGCGCGACTACGCCGGTACCGTGTTCCTCGTCAGCCACGACCGTATGTTTTTGGACAACGTGATTACGCAGAGCATTGTATTTGAAGGAGAAGGCCGTCTGAAAAGAATACATCGGCGGCTATCAGGACTATGCCGACGCGAAGCGCGCGAAGAGAAAGTGCAGGCTGCTCTCCGCGCCGCCGCCAAGCCCGAAAAGGCCGTCTGAAAAAGACAAACCCAAGCCCAACCGCACGGTAGCCAAAGCTGTCGTACAAAGAACAGCGCGAACTCGACGCCCTGCCCGACGAGAAATCGCCGCGCTGGAAAGCCGAACAGGCCGATTTGAACGCCCAACTTTCCGACCCCTGAAATCTTCAAAGACTACGAAAAAGCCGGCAGCCTGCAAGCGCGCGCGGAGGAAATCGAAACGCTGCTGCTGGAGAAATTGGAGCGGTGGGAGATGCTGGAAGGAAGCAGAACGGGGGTGATTTGGGTTTCAGGTAGCCTGATAGGGCGCTTGAGTATCAGTGCAGCCCTGTACTTCCCATCAACAAAGTGCAGGTTGCTTTTGAAATTTGATATTCAGAGAAAAATATGGTTATACAATACTTTTTCATTGAAAAATGTATCAAAATTATAAAATTTCCCTATAAAATTGATTCAACTTGTATAATTGACTCAAAATTTAGCTTTTAGAGCTATTATGTATGCAGCGCAAAATCATCCAATCTTTTGGAAAAGTGGAGCAGCCAACTGAAAGCCCCTGATTATCCAAGAGGCAAGGAACAGGATTAGATAGTGAGTGTACCGTTTTATGCTTCAAAATCATATAATTAATCAAGGAATAATGATGAACTTTTTATTATTAGATAGAAACGAAGAAATTCTTCAATGCTAAAAATTTAGTTTGTTTAACTTATGATAGATGGAACTGATTATTCTTATATTACCATGTTCTTTAGTGAATTTTATTGATGAACGTGGAGAGATTTACCATTGATGCACATTAAAATGGGTTTGAAGACCAAACAAGGAAATTTCTACTTTTAATAAATTAAAAGAATTGTTTAATCTGGGAAAAATATTTGAATCTTTACCTGAAAATCTCTCTCTTTTAGCTGAGGATGTGAGTTCTACAAATCAATTATGAAAACCCAAAGAATCAAGAGAATATATATTAGGAAATTTAAACGACGTAGTCTACAAACCACCATTTTGATAGGTTTAAAAGATGAAGATGCTTTTAAGACATCACTAATGAGATCAATAAGATATAGAACCATTATAGAGCAATTTAGAAGGGTTTTAGACGGTAAACCACCTCTAACTGACTTTAAGTTTTCTTTCATTCGAACAGAAAAAGAAAACATGGGAGAGTCACATCAGATTTCAATGTAATTGCCACATCTCAACGCCAAGTACCAACATTCATGCGATTATTAGTAGAAATGGCGTAGGAAAAACAACACTATTAAACGGAATGATTAAATCATTCACCCATCAAACATATGAAGATGCAGGGTTTTATACCATTGAATGGTTTGGTCAAAAATATGTTAATAGTGATTATTTTAGTTGTTGTGCAGTGTCCTTTAGCATTTTGATCCGTTTTATACCTAATCATGAAGATTTGAAAATATTATTCTTATGTTGAAAGAGTCAGATATACAATTGAAATCATCAAAAGAATATTTTGAAAAGATGTTGGCTTTTTCAAGAATGTAAAAGAGTTTTTCTACTAAAAGAACGTTGGCTTAATGCTATTCAAAAATCTTGAATCAGACGATAATTTTGCAGAAATGCAATTAAGTGATTAATAGAAGATGGATTAACTCAAGATGAAATTTAAAAAATAATGGAAGGATGAGCCTGACATAGTACTCTCGTATTACACTATTATCGCTAGTAGCTAAAGTTCAAGAGAAAAGCATTGGTTCTGTGATGAACCTGAAAGCCATCTTCATCCACCATTATTATCAGCTTTTGTTCGTGCTTTATCCGATCGGCTTTAGATAACTGAAATGGAGTAGCCATTATTGCTACACATTCTCCTGTTAGACTACAGGAAGTACTGAGATCTTGTGTTTGGAAAAATTGAGCGGACGGAAAAGTTACAAACTTATAGACTCTACATTGAAACATTTGGGAAAATGTTAGTGTTCTGAATGAGAGGGGTCTTTAGTTTGGAAGTGATCTAAAATCAGGCTTTCATAAATTATTAACTGAAATAGTAGCCACAGGAAAATCATACTGATGGATAGTATCTGAATTTGGTAACCAATAGGGAACAGAAGCGAAAGATTTTATTAAAAACTTTGGGCATGAATTAGATGATAGAGATGAGGGAACAGCCAGTGATTCGCTTGAAATCGCCTACCAGCCACCAGTTGTCAGACATAATTGATGAATGTTGCAGCAAGAATACCCAATACACGATGTATTGTCTAATAAATCATTTTTAATGCAAAAAGGAAATGATTATAAAAATATTGAGCACAATCAAACGATTTATATCCTTTACTATAAATCTTCCTAAAAACTCAAAAATGAACTAATTTGTGGACAGTTAAACACAGCTCATGGTTCAACATATAAAGTATTGTCTTCGTAAATGTCGCAGTGAGGAGTATATGATGCGTACTTAATTCAGCTAAGAACCCTGAAATACAATGCCTTTTGTGGAGGAATCAGCACCCATCACAAATAGACTCATTTTACCAAAATCAGATATGGACATTTTCAGTATTTCTTATAACTTAATTCCCATATGCAAAAGATTGTAATATAAATTTAAAGGTGAATTTTTCTCCAGAAAATAAACAATTAATTCATCCTTATTTGGATGAAGATTGTTTTTAATGAACAATGGTTGTATGCAGAATATATTAGATAATGGGACTGGGAATGGACAGTTCGTTGTTTTATAAATCACTAGTGCATGGTCAGATGATAAGAAAAGAAAAATTAAATTTCATTTTGAAAAATTTCATCGGCAGATAGATTTTCTGTATATTCAGTCGGAAGTTTGTCTGATATTTTAGTGCAAATTAAAAAGCTATAAAGCAAAGGGTGGTCTATGGAAAGATTTTTGAAGAATGCAGTATAGATTCTGTTATTGAAAGTGAAAGCAGAGCTAATCACTGAAAAAGGTACTTTCCAAGCAGTTAAAGATAAAATTTCGCAACTGGAAGGATATAAAATAATTCTTCTTTGTATGGCCAAGATATAGCATATAAAGGTTGGCTTGAGTCATTTTACAAAAACAAACAAAGGTTATCTGAAACTCAATCTTTCAGACGATATAGAACGATTCTGTGCATGGAATGCCCACCTTATGATCTGTCGGGCATTCTGCAGCCCTGACATTTTTTATCCTGATGATTAGCCTTCCCTAAAGATCCTTTTGCCATTTACAGCCCTACTCAACAAAAATCCCTGCCGCTATGATACGTTCATCAACAGCAACGCAAGGAAGATTATGTACATCATCGACAATACCGCCACGCTGGTATTGACCGCCGATCAAACGGCGAAACCGAGCGCCTGGCGAAGAAACGCGTGACGCGCGGCTGGGAAGGCGAAGCATAAATCCGTTTTTAACGCCGTCGAAGCTGCGCTTTTGCTTCGCAGAAACTCCGTTTGTCGGTAGCCTTTCTTCCGATAAGGCCGCCTGAGAAAGTACATAAAGCAGCAGCACATTTGGAAAAGCAGCGTGCGGGTTGCTTTTCATCACCAACCACCATCATCCATGCTTTCAGGTAGCCTGTTAAACAACAAAATAAAAACACAAAAGCCAAAAACCGCTCGATGGTTTCCTATTAAGAAAATATATTCTTCTCCAAACGGGATGGTTTCGCGCAAAGTTTCCGTAAAATCATCGCTTCAAAACGATTGAAACACCATGAACAAAATGCCCGTATTGTTTGTCGGACAGGCAGCTCGATGAACGCGCTGGACGCGGAAAACCCGTTCAACCAAGGCTTCCGCCGCATTGCGCAGAAATGCCCAAAAGCCCATTCTGATGATTTCGGCGCACTGGTACGGCAAACCGTTTGCAGGTAACGTCCGCGAACGCCGAAATGATTTACGATTTTTACGGCTTTCCCGCGCACTCAGCCAAGTGCAATATCCGCACCCGGCTCGTCTGAACTGGCGGGCTGGTGCGCTCGCTGTTGCAGCCCGAAAATGTGCACGAACCCGGAACGCGGCTTCGACCACGGCGCGTGGGCGGTGCTGAAACACCTGTATCCCGAGCCGACATTCCCGTGGGTGCAGCTCAGCCTGAACCTGATGCAGCCCTGCAGCAATGGCATTTTCGATTTGGCGAAAACTCGCCCCAGCTGCGCGAACAGGCGTGCCGGCTCGGCAGCGGCAACATCGTGCACAACCTGCGCGCCATGTGCCCGCGAACCCGCCGCAGGGCTACGACTGGGCAATAGACTTCCCGTGCCGTCAACCGCGCCCTTCGCCGCGCAGGACAACGACACGCTGGTACATTACGAACGGCTGGGGACGCCGCCGCGCTCGTGCCGTCGCCCGAACACTACCTGCCGCTGCTCTACACCGCCGCGCTGCGCTGAACTGCGGGACGATATGGAAATATTCAATGACGAACTCGCCTTCGGGCCCGTATCAGCATGACTTCCGTTTTAATAGGGTAAGAGGCATGATAAACAACGCGGTTTGAAACCCTGCGCGCCTGCCAAAAACCGCTACGAAGACGGCTTTAGATACGGCGAAATCGGACGTGCTGGCCGACGCATTGCGACACATTGGCGCGCGCTTGTGGCGCGGCAAACCAGCTAAAGGGCGCAAATTGTTTCGCGACAGTTTGCGCTGATGGGTTCCAGGCTGCTTGACATGGTTTTCAGGTAGCCTTTTGGCCGTTTGGGACGGTCTAAAAATGCAAAAGCAGCCTACACTGGTTTGCCAAATGCGGCTGCTTTTCTGCCGAATCGCAATCCCATCAACAATCGGGTCGCTTTCACCCAGGCCTTTCCTAAACTTGAGCCGTTTTCAACAGCAATACTCGGGAAAAGACGAGGTCAAACCCTATTGATTTTGAAGATAAACAGCCGCCGCGTCATAGGCGCGTGCCGTCAGGCATCGGGCGCGTTTACCTACTGGCGGTGCCACGTTAACGTGTGCGCCCGCCACCGACAAACTGGAAGAAAACCGCCGCCCTGATTCGCGCCACGGCGGACGGCAGTTACCGTGGCAGTGCGATGCGGTGCGAAACGCACGAAACGGCTGTCCGCACGGCGCAGTGCGAGTTCGGCGGCTTGGACATCGCATCAACAATGCAGGCACGCTGGGTCGCAAACCTCTGGCGGAGCTTCTGAAGAATGGCAGGCTACGCTGGACGGCAACCGACTGCCGCCTTCCTCGGCGCACGCAGCCAAAATCCCCGCCATGCTGGCACGCGGCGGCGGTGCGATGGTATTCACGTCCAGCTTTGTCGGCACCCAGTTGCGCCCCTGCCGAACATGGGTGTATACGGCTTGCAGCAAAGCCGCACTTTCCGCATTGGCCAAAAGTATTACCGCCGATTACGCCGCTCAAGGCATCCGCGCCAACGCCCTGCCGCCCGGCGGCACGGACACGGAAATGATGGGTCTGCACGACCCTTCAACAGCGAAGCTTGCAGAAGGGCTTCCGCACGCAGTCAAACGCGTGCCCGCCCAGGAAGCGAAATCGCTGCCGCAATTTTATTTTGGTCAGCCCGATGAGCAGCCCATCACGGGTGCGGCAATATCTGCGTGATGGGGGAAATTCGGCGCAGGCCGGTTTTCAGGACGGCTCGCAAAGCATATAGTCGATTAAAATTGCACGATACGGCGTTGGCGCACTTGATCGCACTACCTCCGTACATGCCTTGGCGGCTCGCCGCCTTGTCTATTTTATTTTTAATCGACTATAAAAGCAACCTGCACTATTTTGTGAATGTGCGGCTGTACGCTTCCTTCCACCCGAACCGGCATCCATCAACAATCGGGTCGCCCCGCCCGCTTTGCGTATCCTAACGCCATGAAACTCAATAACTCCATGTCCCCGAATCAAACCCGCCAATTCTCCGCATTGCCCGCGCCATCGAATACCTTTACGACCATGCCGCCGAGCAGCCCGATTTGGCGCAGGTGGCGGCGGCAGGTACGTCGGTCCCGAACATTTGCAGCGCGAATTTTCCGCATGGGCGGGCATCAGCCGATGCTGCAACACATCAGCATCAGCCGCGCCAAAGGCCGCCCTGAAAAATAGCGAAAAGCGTGGCGGAAGCGAGCGCACAGCGGCGGATTAGGGCACTGGGAAGGCTGTACGACTTATTTGTCGGCATCGATGACACCGGGTGAATACAAAAACGGCGGAGCAGGCCTGCAAAATCGATTACAGCCTGATTCCCGGTCGCTTTCGGCGACCTGCTGGCAGCAGCAGCAGAGCAAAGGCATCTGCTTTCATGCGTTTTCAGACGACCCTTCTGCCGCCCCTGAACGAATTGCGCGCCGAATATCCGAACGCCCGACTAATCGGGCGAGAAACCGCGTTCCACCGCCAAGCTGCCACATCTTTCCGCACCCGGTGCGGTCGCATTACCCTGCACATCAAATGGCGCCCTTCCAGCTCAAAAGTCTGGCAGGCGCTGCTCGATATTCCCGCAGGCCTGCAAAGCTATGGCACAGTGGCGCAGCGCATAGGCTCACCCAACGCCGCGCGAGGCGTTGGACATGTCGAGCGAGAATCCCGTTGCATTACTCATCCCCCTGCCACCGCGTCATCGCGAAAAGCAGCATCATCGGCGGCTACCGCTGGCAACGCGGGCGGAAAATCGCCATTTTGGCGCACGAATTGGGGAGACGCTGATGACGCTTGACCTCTTCCCCGAGCCAACCCGCCCACGCCAACCTTCTGCCCCTACGACGGCATCGTCAGCGATTTCGGACAATTTTCACCGCCGCCGAAGCTGACCGTTGTCGAAATTTTGGCGTGATGTTCCTGGCGGCGACGAAGCCGTGATATTCGGCAAGCACATCATCACCGCCCCGCGAAGTCGCGTGGTACGGCGACACACCCTACAGACTACGGTTGTTCGGCGCAAACCGCATCGCCTGCCGTGGGCGGCATCTTGCCGAACTCAAAACCGCGTGGAAGCCGCCATCGCCGACATCTGCCCCACCCGCTAACTCCTGCCTGCTCAACCGCTACAACCAACGGCAACGAAGGCATGGCGTGGCACAGCGATGAAGGACAAGGTCTAGCCAAAGACAGCGCCATCGCCTCAGCCTCGGCAACGCAGCGCGCAAATTCGCCTTCAAACACACAGGGAACGCGAAAATGTGGCTGGAACACGAGTCCATTGTGATGCGGCGAAACGCACGCTGGCTGCACACATCCTGAAAAAGCACCCGCATCCAGAGCGCGCTGATTAATCTGACGTTTCGGTGATGGCGGGATAAAAGAGAAAGGCCGCCAGAAACTTTAGCAACTGCACTTCGCAAATCAAAGCGCAGCCTGTCCCAATCCGTCAAAGGAATCCCCATGCGAAAACCACGCCGACTCTATTTCAACGAAACGGCCATTTTGAACCGATGGGGAAGAACCTGAAGCTACCCCCACAAACCCGCAAAGAGAACATCATGTCTGCCAGATCCTCGCTATCCTGCGCCATCCGCCAGGTTCGCGATGCACTCCTCGCCGCCAGCCTGTGCAGAGACCGCCCGACGACTGTCTGAACTGGCTCTATTTCGCCGACAGCACCACCGAAGCCTTTTTCAGACGGCACCACCATCACCTACCGCGATTACGACCCGCACGCCCCATACCGCTACATCACCGCCGAGACGCGGCACGATTTTACCGCGACGAAGGCACCGCCGACCTGCACCGCTTCCTGTATTACCCGCTGCAAGACGTCACCCACTATGTGCCGGACGATACGAACTGGACCACCAGCCTCAGACCAAGATTTCCGCCGCATCCTGTTTGCCAAACAACTCGAACTTTGTGTCGCTATCCACCCCGATTACGCCGCATGGCGTAAAGCGGAAATAGACACCGTATTGCAGCAACACCCTATCGCGACGGTGCAGCCTGAAAACAGAAGTTTTCCGAAGGAAGCCGAGTTTCTGCGAGCCAAAAGCAGCCTGCACCCCATTCCTCACCGAGAGGCCAAAACCATGTTGCGATTACTGCGCCGACCTGCGCCCACCGTCCGCATCAAAAACCCGCAAAAACTATCGAAAATAGCTGCTGCGCGCCGCCGACCGCCTGGCAGACGGCACGCTGGCGAACATCACCCTCTCCTATGCCCAGCGGAACACATCAACACCGATTATGTCGACACCTTCGCCCGCAGCGGCTACATCATCGACACCGGCCCGCAGGGCAACCGCCGCCTGCATGGCTGGTACGATTTCCTGACCCACTGTTTCCAATACGCACTGCAACGCCGTGTTTGAAATTTTTGCCGAAACCTACCACGGCAGCGGCGGCGAATGGAAAATGCTGGAAGTGGCGGCCGAAAAGCGTTTCGGCTACCTGAAAGCAAAAAGCAGCCTGCACCTTAATTCAAAACCACTTTCAGACGGCCTGAACCCCGCCCGTTCCCAAGATAAAGAAAACCCTATGGACTACCGCCCCTATTCACCGTCCTGCAACAACACGCCAACCCCGAACGCGCCGTGCCAATGCGAGGCATATGAAACACCGTTTTGCCTATTTCGGCATCAGCAAACGGAGCTTGCCCGCCTGTGCCGCCCGTTCTCAAACAGACGCCGCCAAACAGCCGGTCGATTGGGATTTTGTGCGCCGCTGGGATGACCCGCACCGCGAATTGCAATACGCCGCGCTCTGAATATCTGATGCAGCAGCTGAGCCCCGCGGACATCCGCGTTTGCAAACGCTGATTACCGATCATGGTGGACAGCGCCGACGTACTCGACCGCGATTGTCGGCGACATCGCCACCACGTCACCCCGAAGTCAGTACCGTCCTGACTGGCATGGAGCATGGATGACAACATCTGGCTGCGCCGCGTCGCCATCGACCACCAACTGCTCCGCAAACAGCACACCGACACGCGCTGCTGGAAAAATAATACTGCAACAATCTGGGGCATTTTTCATCAACAAAGCCATCGGCTGGGCATTGCGCGATTACAGCAAAACCAACCCGCGAATGGGTGCAAGCTTTATCGACCGCCACAAGCACGAAAATGGCCAAACCCCAGCTTGCCGTGAAGCGGGTAAATGATTTGCCGCCGAGGCTACGCTAAACGACGCAAAAAGCAGCTGCGCTGATTTCAAAGTGCAGGCTGCTTTTGTGTTCAACACCGTGGAAGCTCGCGTTTTCAGACGGTCTTATCAGTGGCGGTAGTCCCAAAACATGATTGTTACAATTCACGCGCCATGAATTGCTGAGCGCCCAGTGGTAATCGATGATGATGCCTTCCGAATCAGTGAAAAGGTGCGGTCGCTGTGCTGGTCAGTAGCAGACGTTGCTGTAATAGTTGGTGATGACGGGGCCGTTTTGGCTGCTGCCGGTATTCGTGCCGCCGGGGTAATAGTAGGGTGAAACGCCGAAATAGGAATAGCGGTTCTCGCCCACTCTTTGCAGGCGACGTCGGGTTCATGACCGTAGCGTTCGTAAACAATATCGATGGGTTTGCCGACACAGCGTTTCATGCTGGAATCGAGGCTGGAGCAGGCGGCGAGACAGGCAAACGAGGCCGGCTGCAGAAGCGCGGTGCGGACAAAGGAAATGGACATGGCGTTTCTTTCTTCGGGTAAAACAGCGTGCGGGATAATAAAGAAAGAAAATAAATCGGGCAAGGCGGCTGTCTGAAAAAGCAGCCTGCACATTCTATCAATGCACGGCAATCCGGATATTCGACTGCGCCGCCCCGTTCGGTATAATCCGTGCAGGCTGCCTGCAAAGCGCAGTTCAACGCAGCAAAACCACCAAGCCAGAGGAGACACCCACGAACAAACAACACACCTACCGCGCCACCGTCGAATGGACGGCAATTTGAGCAGCGGCACGTCGTCCACACCGCCTATTCGCGCGATTACATCGTCCAAATCGCCGAGCAAACCTGATCTATTTTGGCTCGTCCGACCCTCGCCTTTTCGCGGCGACGAACACCGCCACAACTCCGAAGACATGCTGCTGGTCCGCCGTTTCCGCCTGCCACAAACTCTGGTATCTGCACCTGTGCAGCGCCGCGGGCATCACCGTCACCGCCTCACACCGACCGCGCCGAAGCCGTGATGGACGAAGGCAGCCGCACGCAGCCGGGCAGATTCGTCAGCCACGCTGCGCCCGCAGGTCACCATCACCCAGGCGCAGCACATCGAGCAAGCCAAAGCCCTGCACCACGAAGCGCATCGTTTGTGCTTTATCGCCAATTCGTTGAATTTTGAAGTGGCATGCGAATGCGAGATTACAGTGGAATGAGGGACTGAAAAACAGCCTACACCCGCTTCACGAGAAAATTATCATGACAACACAATACATTCTCGCTATCGCGACTTTTGTCAAAGGCAGTGATGTAACCTATATCGTTGATCCGGAATATCCGGAATTTGTTAGCTCTTATGGCGAAATTATCTATTGCTCCAACAACAAAAAACAGAAGCCGAACGGGTATGCAGGGAAGAAAATATCCGGCTGGCACGTCAGGCTTGTTTGCACGATTATGATGTCTTATGCGCCACATTTGATGACAAATGGCAGAAAGTGCCGAATCATTTGCCCAAAAACATGGTTTTTCCTTATTTGACGAACACGGCAACCTAATCGAATACCTGCCCAAAGAATTGTCTGATGATGTGGGAGTGCATGAATTTATCAAATTGACGGGAATTTATGGTATTGAACTTTTTGAAGTGGACGGCGTTCGGCACAACATGTACGCCCTTTGGATGCCTTCCATTCAATACTATTATTTTTGATTACTACTATCATAGATTATTTCCAGTCCGAAAATCCGAAAAATCATTCTTACGGCAGAAGATCAAGATGTCCTGTTCGAGAAAAACCGGCAGCGTGTTCGAACATCGATTGGTGCTGGAAAGCAAAAGCCGACGCGCGTTTTATCAGGGGCAATTACTAACTGATGAATTGAAACACCAATTATGCAGCACACTCGTTCCCACGCGCGCATGGAGAACAAAATGGCCGGACGGAACCGTCATCCGGCGGTATGGGCATTTTATTCCCGGTACACTGGAAGAGTTATGTACTGATCCGGAAGCATTCAGGCAGTTGATGAAAAAGCAGGAGGCATTCGTGGCGTAAAGTTACCTATGTAGAAAAGCCTGCGGCATTTGGATTGCGTGCGATTACGATATGGCGGACTTTTTGCCCCTACAACCACCTGTTGAGCAGCCTCTGTTTGAAGTACGCCGCATCGCCGGAGCGGCTGCGGGAGTTTGTCGCATCCAAACCGGAATACACTCAAATAAAAACGGTAGAAAGCTCAGGTAATGAGCACATCGGCGGCTTTGAAAAAACAGGCGGAGGCAATGCTCTACCCGTTACTTGCCGTTTGTTGTGCGGTAAGCAGGCCGCACTTTTTGCCGAATTTTTGGCAGCCGTCCAAACCAGTTTTTAGCGGAATCGGTAAAATGGATACTAATGCCGCGCGGCACGTCTTTAGGCCGCCTGAAACGCGCAAAAACGGTATGATTCGTCTGTTTTTCTGTTTGTAGGAGTCATCCATGATTGCAGCCACCATCACCATCCAAGACCAAAACCTCGCCGGCAAAGTGCTGCACGAGCTGTTTTGAGTTCCGAGACCAACCGCATCAGCGCGGCGGGAGCTGATTGCCGAACGCGTACGGCAGGAAGTCGCCGCCTACAGCGACCGCGCCGCCGATGCCTTGCTGCGCCACAGCCTCGTTATCCCCACAGATCGCGGCGACATCGTAATTCAGGAAATCGCGCGCGCAAAAGGGGCGAAATCCGCAGCCCGTGGACGCGGAAAAAGCAAATCGCTATCGCCCTAGACGCTTTTGAGGCAGAACGCGTTTTCATCCTTGCCGACAACCGCCAGCTGGAAACGTTGGACGACATGGTGTATCTGCATGACGGACTGGTCGTCACTCATCAAAACTCACGCCGCTGGTGGGCGGATAGGCAACCTGAAAAACCGCCGCGCAACGCTACCGTGCCTTTGCCGAAACCACTCGATACAGCCTGAATAGTGCGGACAAGAAAACCCTACCGACGTTGTTCGTCTTTACCGCAAAAATAACCAACACATTGATACGCAAGGAAAGTCCTATGACCCAAAAACCAAACCGTGCAGATTTCCCGACAGTCGCCGTGCTGAGTTCAATCAGATTCTTGACGTACTGCAAAAGGAATGGCGCCAAAAACGTTCGAACAAATACGACGCGATAAATCTGAAACTCTGTCCCAGCTTTGCCGAAGTGGAAAGCTGCGCCCGAATACCGCGTCGATTTCCTGATCCACTGCATTGATTTGATACGCGGCTGGGGATGGAATAAAGTTTTTAACAACAAAGGCGATGACAGGTTACGCAATTACGGCACCATCCGTGTAGCGGTAGCGATGGCTCTGGCGCGCAAAAACGCTGCCGATGACGGAGCAGGATGTGCAGCGCATTTTTGCCGCCATGTTAGACGACAACGGGCTGTCCGAGCGGGAATCGGATTACTCATCCGCTCAAATATCTGATAAACCAAATCAAAAACAGTTTCCCCAATCCGAGCGAAACGCTTTCAGACTGTTTGAAAAACTGCCTGCAACCGTTACCGCGTCTTTTTGGAACACCTGTGGGACAAGAAAGCCGCCTGCCAACCTTGCTATTCTGGCAGAACTGGCGGGCGGTTCTGACGAAGCCTGCCTCCCGCTCAAGACGACGAGTTTGCCCGATACGCCAATCCGCAGCTTGCCGCGCTGCCACCGGAACAGCAGGACGTATGGAGAAAAATCATGCGCTTGCCCTATCCGCCAATGCGGGCAAGCCGAGCGAAAAATACCTGAAAGAAGCCAAAACGCTGATTGACGCGTTGGGTGCGGACAGGTTCATGCTGCACGGCTGGATAGAATTTGTCTGCGACAGCGAAGTGCGTTTGAAACCGTTACCCAAGAATACAGCGGCGGGTCATACAGCTACAACACCCATGTCCTGCCCGTTTGCAGCCCTCAGCCAGACCGTGCTCAAAGGGCTGGTGTGGATGTGCAGCCATTTCCACGACAGCGCCACTGTCCGCCCTTACCCAATTTGCGCTGCATTCATACGAAAAAATCCCCGATATCGGCGCGCGCTATGCCGCTATAGGCAACGCCTGCTTCTACGCGCTGTTCCGCTCCAAAGGGCTGGACGGTATCGCCTGCCTTTCGCGCCTGCGCCTGCGGATTAAAGTCAGCAACGCGCAGGACGCGATTGTCAAATATCTGGACGAAGCCGCCGCACAGCGGGCGTGTCCCGCAACGAAAATAGAAGACATGGCGGTGGACGATTTCGGCTTGCAGGAAGGCTGCCGCGACTATGATTTTGGCGGCTACACCTGCCGTCTGGTAGTTACGGGCGTAGGCAAGTCGGAACTGCGCTGGTTCAAACCCGACGGCTCGCCGCAGAAAACCGTGCCCGCCTTCGTGAAGACCGAACATGCCGACAAACTGAAAAAGCTCAAAGCCACACAGAAAACCTCAACGCCACGCTTACCGCCCAACGCGACCGCTTGGACCAAATGATGCGCTCCGAACACCGCGTACCGCTGGAACACGCCGAACAGTATTACTGGCAACACGGACTGATGTCCTGCCTCACGCGCCCGCTAATATGGCAGTTTTTCCGCGACGAAAACGATACGCAGGGTCGCGCTGCATTGTGCTGGACGGACATGGGTGGACGAAACGGGCGCGCAAACCGATGTTTCAGACTGCCTGCAAAGTCAGCTTAGTGGCATCCCGCGCTTGCCACGCAGCAAAGCATCGCCCAGTGGCGTCAAACTGCTGTTGGACAAAGAAATCCGCCAGCCGCTGAAACAGGCATACCGTGAAATCTATCTGCTCACCGAAGCCGAAATCAACACCAAAACATACAGCAAACCGTTTTGCCGCCCATATCCTGAAACAACACCAATACATGACACTTGCCAAAGGACGCGGCTGGAGAGGCTCGCTGGCCGGCGCGTGGGACGGAGGGCGACGATGCAACCGTCTCGTTGGAATTGCCTGAATACAACCTGCTCGCCCAATTTTGGGCAAACGCGGTGGACAGCGAAGAAGCATGGACGGAAAAGCTATATCTGGCAGTATGTCAGCACCGACCAAGTGCGCTTTCACCGGTTGGACGACGATTACAATGCCACCGCGCTGGACTTAATTGATATTCCGCCGCGCGTGTTTTCCGAAGTGTTGCGCGACGTGGATTTGTTTGTGGGCGTGGCGAGCGTGAGCAACGACCCGACTTGGGAAGATAACGGCGGAGAGGCGCGTTTTTACAGCTACTGGCAGAGCTATTCCTTCGGCGATTTGGGCGAAGTCGCCAAAACCCGCAAAGCCGTACTGGAAACCCTGCTGCCGCGCCTGAAAATCGCCAAGGTTGCCCACGAGACGGCAACTTCCTCGTCGTGCAAGGCAAGCTGCGTACCCTACAAAAATCCATCATCGGCAGCAGCAACATCCTGATGCTGCCGGATGACCAATACCTCTGCATCGTACCCGACAGCCGCAAAAAGACGCATCCGACAAGCTGTTTATCCGTTTGAGGGCGACAACACGCTCGGTAGTCCTCTCCCAAAGCCATGCTGCTGGCGGAAGACGACAAGATTACCGACAGCACGATTACCTCGCAGATTCAGCGGTAAATTGGGACAGCCTGAAAACGCAAATGCCTCCATTCTTGCGGTTTCAGGCTGTTCTGAACACAAGGACGCGTAGGCAACACATGACCGCCCCTTCTGCGAGAACACAAGGCATAGGGTCGGGTTCAAACCCACATTTCGGAAGATTGACCGTTTTGTTGCGGTTTGAGCCAACCTACGCTGTTAAATTATCTGCTGCCGAAGGCCGTCTGAAAACGGCAGTCTGCCTTCGGATTACCACCTTTCAGACGGCCTGAAACCTTGAACAACAAGAAAAACCATGCTCACTACCCAAGCAAAGCAACTGATGCAACAATATAAAACACATTTATGCAGGACTGCGCCGAACGCACTCCAAAAACTGACCGCCTTTATCCAAGAAATATTGCAGGGCAGGGCATTGGGGTTTTCAGATGAAAACGAATCATTTGATCAGGCCGTGGCACTGATTATGGAATACGAATATCAGGATTTCTCTGTTTGCGGCTGGCTGCAGCAACCCAAATGGCGGCTATTTAGGCGACGGCATCATAGGCTTCCCCGAAGAATGCCCTGCCCGAATTTGATGCAGATGTGGAAGACGAGATATACGGCTTGGAACAGGACGAGAACGAAGAAGACGAAGTATGGGATGCTGTAGACGATTTTTACAGCGGCTGCTACGAATATTTCAGCCATTGGTTTGCGAACTGCTTCCGAACCGCCGCGCAAAACACCGCCTCCACCCCTGCCCCGCCTATTTTTCTGTGCACGACACCAACAGCTACACCAATCTTGCCACCATGCGGAGGAACTTTGCGACGATATTGCCGAAAAATTCGGTTGGACATCGTTTTGGCAGGATTAGGCAACGTGAAATAGTCCGAAGGTCGTCTGAAAAACTCAGCTTCAATACAATAAAACAGCTTTTCCCTGAATTTCTCGAAGAAAACATAGTTTACTTTCCCATCAACCCAACGACAAACCCCATGAAGTTTCTCAAAACCATGCGAACGAATTCTTGACTGGCTCGTCACCAGCAACATGGCGGCTATGTGATATTGCTGGTTATCGCCACTGTTCTCGGACTGATGTACGGCGGAGATATGATTCTGGACAAAGTCCTTGGCCACATTGATACGCCCTGGCTCCTCATATCGGCTTCTGTCTGGCTATTGGCTACGCTCTTTCGCAATTGCTTTTATCGAAGAAGATTTAGCCGAGCAGACGACGGAATTCAAACGGCGCGACAAATATCTGTGCGGCGCAATCGGTCGTTTAGTCAGCGCGCTACTGATTAAATGGACGTGGCAGGCAGCCTTGGTGGGATTGTCGATCGGCATACTGCTGGCGGCGTTGATGAGATGGTTGAAATATGTGATGCGGTATATATGAAATTGGTCCAAGCATCTTTTCAGACGACCCTTGCACCCCAATCCTTTGAAATATTCTCAAGAAACTGCATAACCGATTCTAGGATTAGTTCGCTATCTTTGCCACGGACATACCGCTACCGAACAATCAGTCATGATAGGGAACCCTTTTTGCTGCTCGGCGTAGGGCTTCCAACTTATCAGGCAAACGATGGGGAAGCGTTCCATAATGTTTCCAAGCGTTCATGGGATAGCGCGTCGTGCGAGACCGTCAGAACAAACCAAAACTGCCTCGCCTCTTTGCAAGATCAAAGAATCGGTAAAATTTTAAAATGGGTTTCTTCATGTATCCATATCGGGCAGTGCGCCAAAGCATAATACATATCGGCGTATTCCGTATCTGCCCGCGCTTCCCCCTGCTCGATTAAATCTGCCAACACGGTGTGATCATGGCTTACCTGCCGCCAACGCCCTCTGCCGATATGGTAAAACGCTGGGCTGTCGCCGACTACTGCAGATGCGGCACAAACCGTCCGCCTCACGACGCCGAAGCGAAAGTCGAGGACGCGCCAAAATATTCATCGGCAAGCGTGTCGCAGAAGCTGCCGTGCAGCCCTTCGCAGGAAACGCCCTTCTGCATCGCCCTCGCGGGTCAAGGCATCCAGCAAAACCGGCTGGCAAGGTGCGCGGCGGGCTGCTGGATACGCCGTCTGCCACTGCCAGCCGCACGGCATCGTCCGCCTCGTACAAGCGGGTTTTGTGCAGCCTGACCCTGACGCACCGCCGTGCCCGTCAAACAAGGTATCCTGATTGCGTCTTTACCGGCACCAACCATTTAGCGAAAAATAGGCAAGCTGAAACATGTAATCCTGACAATCAATCCTGATTTATAGTGGATTAACTCAAACCAGTACGGCGTTGCCTCGCCTTGCCGTACTATCTGTACTGTCTGCGGCTTCGTCGCCTTGTCCTGATTGATTTAATCCACTATAAATAAACCTACTTCGGCGCTTTTTCGCAAAAACGAACTTCATCGTAAAGCCCCTTGTTCATTGGCGACAGTAGTATATCAATAATGCCGATGCGCTTCTCCCTAACGCCATTTCCTCAACCAGCCCAAAAATAGCCTGACAACAGGTCGTCTGAAAATACAGAAACCCATTTTTCAGACGACCTGACTTTTGCTAAAGCAATCGATTTTATGTAAACTGAAACTTCTTGTCAGGTGCTGCTTGTTCCCGCAAACAGCTGAGACCGCATCAGCGGAATCCGTAGAACCTGTCGGGGTAATGCCTGCGTGGGAAACAAGCTGTCAAACGCCTGAAAAGGCTTCCGTTCACCCTTTCCGCATTTCCGCCATTCGGTGGATTCCGCTCCCGTCTTATCTTTCGACTTCCCAATTGCACCATACTACAAAGGAATCCACCATGCCCCGTATCGCCATTCTCGTCAGCGGCGCCTCATGACGTCTGACTGCCTACAACTTGCAGAACAAGGTTTATCGGTTGCCCTCCTCTGACAAAGGCAGGGCGCAAAGGCGAACACGCCGCCGCTTAGTGTTGCCGCCGCCATGCTCGCACCGGCTTCGGAGGCGGTCGAAGCCACGCCTGAAGTCATCAAACTGGGCAGGCAGAGTGTTCCGCTGTGGCACAACATCCGAGGTCGTCGAAAACGCCGACCATGATGCGGGAAAAACGGCAGCCTGATCGTGTGTGGCACGGGCAGGACAAACCTTTATCCAGCGAGTTCGTCCGCCACCTCAAACGCGGCGGCGTAGCGGATGACGAAATCGTCCGTTGGCGCCGATGAAATCGCCGAACGCGAACCGCAGCTCGGCGGACGTTTTCAGACGGCCTCTACTGCCGACCGAAGGCCAGCTCGACGGACGGCAAATCTTGTCTGCTTACCGACACTTTGGACGGGCTGAACGTCCCTTGCCATTTGGGAACACGAGATGCGTCCCCGAGGCCTGAAACCCAATGCGACTGGCTGATCGACTGCCGCGGCTTCGGGCAAAAACCGCGTGAACCAATCCCAGCACACACCAGCACCCTTGCGCGGCATACGCGGCGCGAAGTGGCGCGGGTTTCATACGCCCGAAATCACGCTCAACCGTCCCGTGCGCCTGCTGCACCCGCGTTACCCGCTCTACATCGCCCCGAAAGAAAACCACGTCTTCGTCATCGGCGCGACCCAAATCGAAAGCGAAAGCCAAGCCCCAGCTAGCGTACGTTCCGGGTTGGAACTCTTTATCCTCTATCGCCGTCCGCCTTCGGCGAAAGCCGGCATTCTAAATCGCCACCGGCCTGCTTAACGCTCAACCACCACAACCCCGAAATTCGTTACAGCCGCGCCCGGCGCGATTGAAATCAACGGCCTTTTCCGCCACGGCTGGCAGTTTCCCCGCTGTAACCGCCGCCGCCGTCAGATTGGCAGTGGCACTGTTTGACGGAAAAGACGCGCCCGAACGTGATGAAGAAAGCGGTTTGGCGTATATTGAAAAACAAGTTTGAGGTCGTCTGAAAACGCCGCGGCATAGGTTTCAGAGCAAATCGGCACACCCCGACACCAGCCTGTATGAATATAATACGACAAGGCGCGCCAACGCCGCATCGTCATCAATCTGCTTAGATAAGCAAAGGGTTTCCAATAGATCCAGTCCCTGTATTTGCTGCCTGCGCTTACTTGCCCCACTCCGCCGCCCTTGCCGCGCCCAAGATTTCAGATCGACCTGAAGCCGCGTTCTGCCGAGAGTCGTTTTATTTCAAACAAAACGGCAAATTCGGTGCGAAAACCGCGAGCAGCAAAATCATCGTCCTGCGCAATACAACTGCGAATTTATGCGCGTAAACACGGTGAAACCGCCGATGGCGAGTTGCTGTTTCTGGACGGCAGCCGAAATTCGAGGCAAAGTTGCCTATTCGCCGTTTTCTCCCCTGCATTCGCGGCAGGGCAGTTGTCTATCAGCCGATGATGTACGACTTAGGCAACAGACTATTTTTCGGAAGGTAAACGCCGCTATGTTTTCAAAAAGACGGCAAGGTCGGTTTTTGCCGACCGCGCGGGCAACGGTCACTCTGCCCAGCACGATTGGGCAGGACGGTTCGAATCTGGCTATGCCGGAATTTTGCGACGGCTGCCGAGAAGTGCGCGTGGACGAGAACGCACCGCCACAGGGTGGCGCAGGGCATGATGGACGCACGCGGCAATACCGTTGCGCTGGCGACACTCGCCGCGCGCTTCCGATATCGGGACGAAACGGCAAATTTTATCCGCACCGATTTTCACGCGCGCCGAACGCGATATTCTGCAACGCATCAACCGCTACAAAAACCTGATTGTCGGACTGGACGCGTTTCATTCACCAGCTACAAAAATGCCGAAGAACGCGCTGCTTACCGCTTTGAAATCGTGTCGCCACCGGTTCAAGGCTATCCGTATTACAGAAATCGTCCTGTTTGACGGCAAAGGTAACACCGTTTACGGCGAACGCTTCGCCGGCGCCGACGGCAAACGGCTCCCCTGCGGAGACGACACGCCGCAGCCACGCTGGAAACCTACCTGCGCCGCGCAATCCGCAGCACTACGCCCGGAAAGACGAAAACGGCTCTTGGACGACAATGTTTCGCTTGAATATCGGAAGCGGATTTTTGTTGAAACAGAATTATGAGTTCAGACGACCTTATTGCTCCGTTATGAATAAAAGGACACCGGCTTCCCGCTTAGTCGCTTAAATTCACCGTCGTTCCACCGCCGATTGGTGGAGCGCATGGTCGACAGGTGCCGACACGGTTGCTGCATACCTTGCACGGTGATGGGTTGAAGCGAAATCGCCGCTGCGTCTGCCTGTCAAGGCCGCACTGGCTTTTCATCGGCGACCACTGGCGCGAGGCGATAGAAGCGGCGCATACGGCGTGCATCTCGGACAGGAAGACATGGACACCGCCGACCTTGCCGCCATCGCCGCCGCCGGTTTGCGTTTGGGTTTGAGTACGCACTCCGTCGCCGAACTCGACCGCGCCCTGTCCGTACACCGCTACGTCGCCAGCGGGCGATTTCCGACCACGACCAGGCAAATGCACGCGCCCCGCAAGGCTGGACAAAACTGCGCGAATATGTGAAACGGGCACGCAGCGCCACGTCGTGCTTCATCAGCGGCATCGATTTGAACAACGCCGAAGCTGTGCTGGCAACCGGCGTTTCCTCGCTCGCCGTCGTCCGACGCCGTTACCGAAGCGGAAAATCCCGAAGCGGTGGTTAAAAGCGTTTCGGGCTTTGTGGGAATAAAGGTCGTCTGAAAGCCAAAATTTCAGACGACCTGCTCGACGGATATTCGATTGCCGTCGTTTCGGATGCCATACAGGCGGAAAGCGGGCATAACGGCTGAAGAAATAATCGGCAGATTCAGTTGTCAGCCTTCCACCGCAGTTTACCGACCCTTATCCCGCGTCCAGCATCTCATGGGCGTGGCGCAGGTTAGCGGCGTGATGCCGTGCAGGATTTGGGTGGCGGTCGGGCGGATGAATGCGCTTCGTCCACCAGCCGCGCGGTTTCGGCTGAGATTTCGCCCTGCTGTTCAATGTCTGCCGTTTCGCGCGGCAGGGCGGGTAACATAAATTCCCAATGCAGCGACAAACTTTTGCCTTTGAGCGGGTTCACGTCAACGTTTCGGGTCGTCAATCAGCGCGCGATTCTGCCTTGCGGGGCGATGAGTTCCACGATTTGCGGCAGATGGCGGTCGGTATGATTGGTGGACAAACGATGGCGCGCCTATTTACGCGGCAACCTGTTCCGCCATGTTTTCATGATGGTTGGTGACGAAATCCGAGCAACTTCCTTCACCCACGCGCGCGGCAGGGCGGGAAGCGGTGGCGATAACGGATGCCAGTCCGCTTTTCAGCAACTGGATGGCAAAGCGAGCCGACCCGCCTGCACGCCGATTAAGAGCAGCGCATTGGCGCCGCCTGACCAGGTTTGTTCACGTCGGCGGTCGAACAGCGTTTCCATGCAGTAATCGCCGTCAATGGCACGCGGCGGCGGGTAAAATCCAGCAGAACGCGGGTTTTTGGCGACAATGCCGCGTCCACCGCCTGTAATTGTGCGTTCGGGGCGCGGCGGTTGATGGCGCCCGCGTACACACTTCGTCGCCGACTTTGAAATGCGCGCTCGCTGCCACTGCCTGAACGATGCCTGACGCGTCGCCAGCAGCCGCAGTCTGCCCCGCAGGCGTATGCGCTCGAACTTTCACTCGACAGGATTGGCTAAACCGCCTGCGCAGCAAAATATCATGCGGCAGCAGTTCAGGTTCGGGCATTTCGATGTCGAGCAGGAACTTCAGGGTTGGCAAACGGGCAGGGCGTTGAAACCGATGGCTTTCATGATGTTCTGTCTGTTAGGTCGTCTGAAAGCGTGTATCATGCGCCTGAAGCACACCATTAACAAGAACGCACTATATTTTTCAGATAGTTCGCACGGTTACTCGATTGAGGAAAAATTGAAACCTCTGCCCGAACAATCTGTCGTTGCTCTTTTTATTGATGCAGACAATTACCTGCCAATAAAATTGATGCAGACAATGCGCGCCAATAAAATCGAATTCCATCATCAACGAGCTTGCCGGATACGGCTCAGTTATGATTCTGTAGATTTACGGCAACTGGAAAGAAGAGGCTAAAAAGGTTGAAGCCGTATTACTGGATTATGCACTTGCCCCTGTGCAGCAATTTGATTACACGAAAAGGCAAGAATGCTACTGATATGATGATGACTATCGACATGATGGATTTGCTGTTTCATAAGAAAATAGACGCATTCTGTATCGTCTCTTCCGATAGCGATTTCACGCCGTAGTCATGCGTATCAAAATGGAGGGTAAACAGGTCATCGGGTTTGGCGAACAAAAACGCCTAAGTCCTTAGTGGCGGCCTGCAATAAATTTCTATTTTGGATAGTGGAAGTAATCATGCAGCCGGTACCGCACCTAATTCGGGAATCCGCAGAAAACAGCTAACGGGATTGAAATGCGATACTGCTCTAATGAACCTGCTGCGGGAGGCAATTGCCAACTGCCGTGATGAAGACGGTTGAGCTCCGTCAGTCACGTCGGTAGGTATCAATCAATCAATCTTCTTTCGACAGTGGGAACTACGGTTACGAAAAATTGAGAGTTGTTCCGTGCTATCGATATTTTTGAAACCAAAGTGTACTGAAAATAAATCCCAACTGCCTATAAAAATAAAGAACGAAATAACACAATTCAAAGGATACTCGCCATGCCCGCACACCGCACCCAAAGCTACGACTGCGCCGAAGGCTGCTCGGTGAAGCCGCGCTTTCCGTCATCGGCGGCAAAATGAAAGGCACGATACTCTACCGCCTGCACACGGACGGTACGCTGCGCTTCAACCAAATCCGCCGCATCCTGCCCGATGTGTCGCAGCGCACGCTGACCGCCCAACTGCGCGCATTGGAGGCCGACGGCATCATTTTGCGCACGGTGTATCCCGAAGTCCCGCCGCGCGTGGAATACCGCCTGACCGACTACGGCAAAACGCTTGCGCCCGTGCTGACGGCATTGAAGGAATGGGGCGACGGGTTCAAGCAGGAACAGGCGCATCGCGAATAAAGAAACTTACCTACGAAATATCGAGAAACCATGGAACATCATCTTAAACGGCGAACCCGCCGAACTTCACGGCACAACCGTTGCCGACCTCATCGCCCAAACCGCGCCGCAAAAGCCTTTTGCCGTAGCGGTGAATACCGGATTTGTCGCCAAAGGCGCATATGCGGAAACGGTTTTGAACGAAAACGACAAAGTCGATATCGTGCGCCCCGTAGTTGGCGGATAAGCGGTTTTATTGTGCGTATATCTCTGTTATTTTGTCATGATTAAAAAGGAAAAGAAATGTTTATTGTATCGTTGGAATATGAAGAAGATTTGAGTGAGGTTGAAACCTACCTGTCCGACATATTGCGTATCTCGAACGGTATTATCAAGAGGGTGTATTTGTTATGTCTGGACGCAAACAGCCGCGGACAGGCGGCGTTATCTGATGAAAGCATTAGGCAGGAACAGGTAGAAAAGTTAATTGCAGAAGACCCGTTTCACCGAGAAGGCGTAGCGAAATACGATTACCGAGTTTTCATTCCGACTAAAGGTCGCCGAAGGACTTGAAAACTATTTGGAAAACTATCTGAACCGATTTTTCAGAAGGCTCTTGCCCAAAAATAATATACAAAAGGAACCCATCATGCTCACCCTATCGGAGATTCCCTTCTACGGCTGCTGCTCGGCACGCGCCTACCCGACCCCTGATCCTCAAACAATCCGTCCAAACCGCCCGCCTCCGCGATGATTACCGTCTCGCTGCGTCGTGCGGGAAGTCGAGGCGAGGCGCACGGTCAGGGGTTTTGGTCGTTGTTGCAAAGAAAAGCGGCGTCCCCTGTGCTGCCGAACACAGCAGGCTGCCAAAGCGTGCAGGGAAGCGGTAACGACGGCGCAGATGGCGCGGGAAGTATTTGAAACCGATTGGATCAAACTCGAGCTCATCGGCGACGACGACACCTTGCAGCCCGACGTCTTCCAGCTTGTCGAAGCGGCGGAAATCCTGATTAAAGACGGCTTCAAAGTGCTGCCTTATTGCACCGAAGACCTGATTGCCTGCCGCCGCCTGCTCGACGCGGGCTGTCAGGCGCTGATGCCGTGGGCGGCGCCGATCGGCACGGGTTTGGGCGCGGTTCACGCCTACGCGCTGGAAGTCCTGCGCGAACGCCTCGCCCGACACGCCGCTGATTATCGACGCGGGCTTGGGTTTGCCCTCGCAGGCGGCGCAAGTGACGGAATGGGGGTTTTTGACGGTGATTGCTGAATACCGCCGTCTCCCGCAGCGGCGACCCCGTCAACATGGCGCGCGCCTTCGCATTCGCCGTCGAATCCGGACGGCTGGCATTTGAAGCCGAACCGGTCGAAGCGCGAACCAAAGCACAAGCCAGTACGCCGACCGTGGGACAACCGTTTTGGCATTCGGCGGAATATTAAACCTGCCTTCATCATCAGAAGGCCGTCTCGAAAACCCCTGCAAAGGTTTTTCTGTACGGCCTTTCGTCAATGGCAGTGCTTATTTGCGCCACACCTCGGCAAAGGCATCGGCACATAACTGACATTCGATTCGTTCAATCCGCCACGCACATCCGTCCCAAGCAAGCAGGTAAACGGCAAACTCTTCCTGCAAACGCCGACCTGTTCGGACGAAAAAGCCGGTGCAGCCGAACATGCCGCGCTGTTTGATGAAATAGGAAAAATCGCCCTCCGGCTTGCTGCGGCCCAATTCATCAACCAACCGCTGCCGCATGGCTGATGCGCTCCGCATCTGCGTAACCTCCTCCTGCCAGCCGGCAAAAAGTTCAGGCGTATCCATCACCGCCGCCGCGACAAACGCGCCGTGCGCCAGCGGGCTGCAAATCCGGCGCACGCCGAATTTCAACTGGCTCGAACACCAGCTCCGCTTCGTGCGCGTCGGGCACACCACGCTCAATCCGCCTATCCTCTCGCCGTAAAAGCGACAGGTTTTCGAAAACGTTGGTAGCAAACAGCGGCAGGCCAGTTTCGCCGCGCGCCGGACAGCGTAGGCATCCTGTTCGAAACCGTCGCCCGAAGCCCTGATGAGCAATGTCCATAAACGGAATCAGGCCGTTTGCCCGTATCACTTCAACACCTTGTCCCATTGCCCACGGTCAAATCCACGCCGGTCGGATTGTGGCGGCTGGATGCAGCCAACACGCTGTTGCGCGGCGGGGCGGCAAAAGGCCAGCATTTCGTCAAATTTCAGCCGCCCGTCGCCGAGCGTGGCAAGGTAAACGCCGACTTCGAAACCCGCGAAAATACCTTTTATGATTGTCCCAAGTCGGATCGCTGGCATACACCTTGGCATCGGGAAACCAGCGGGCAGGAAATCCGCACCGATTTTCAGCGCGCCCGAACCGCTCAAAGTCTGGATGGTGGCAATCCGCCTTCCTGCTACAAGCGGGATGCGCCGCGCCGAACAGCAGCCTTTGCACGCCGTGCCCTGAATGCCTCCAAACCTTCCATCGGAAGATAGGGCGAGGTTGCGCCACGTACGCTGAGCAACCTCCGCCGTCCGGTGCTCGACGACAAGACGGAGCAGCCGCCCCGCCTCGTCAAATAAAATACCGATTACGGATTAACCTCTCCGGCCGTTTGTCGGCCTGAAAAGTCTCTACCAGGCTCAAAATCGGATCGCCGGGATAAAATTCGACGTGTTGGAACATATTTTTCTCCTGACTCTGTGTTTTTGTTGGTTGGATACCGATTCTACCGCATCGCTCCCGTCCGGGCGTACTGTCCGCATAGTACACGCATCCTCCGAGTATAGACAAAACAGCGCCCGTAAAATAAAAAGGCCGTCTGAAAACCGTTCGAGGCTTTCGGACGGCCTTCGATATAACAAAAACGGTCAAACCTCAAAACCACCAACCAAGCGTCTGTGTTGGAACATCAAATAATCCACCAATGCTTTCCGCTTTCAGTATGCCGATCGCGCCTCGCTGCCGTTCGGCGGAATACGGCCGTCTTGGCGCACGAATTCCAGCACATGCGCGTTACACGCCTTTTTCCAAGTTCAGGATCGCAACCATGCTCTGTAAGCGTGCATCCGGTGATTTCCGCAACCGTTCAGCACGGGCGACAAATCGTCCACCCCTGCTCAAAATCGCAAAAGCCAGCCGCGAACGGCGTTTTTCCGTTTGCGGATACACTTCAATTGGACGGCCGTCCAGAGCGTGCAGAAACCGGGTACCGTACCGTATAGACCAAATATTCGTCCGTATCCAGCAACAATCCGAAAAAGCCCGGGCCGCCCCATGCCGTAAAGTCGCCGAGGCGAGGGTGGAAAATCATGATTTCCGTCCGACGACGGATTTGTCTGCCAGCAAAAGCAGGGCGGTTAAACAACAGAATATCGCGTTGGAAGCGCATCAGGCCGTAAATCATCGAAGCGCAGTTGGCCTCGCGGCGCGACAAGCCGACGGCGTAATGCGCCAACCAGCCCTGCCCGCACCATTGCCGTGCCGCCTCGGCACCATCATTGCAATAACTTTCCACATTGCCTTTGCTGCAAATCCAAATAGGGATGGGTAGGCATACGGTTGTCCTTTCAAATTGCCTGTTCGGTTGAGGCCGTCTGAACATTCAGACGGGCCTTTTGCTACATATACTGCAAACGCGCCGCATCCTCCGCCCCGATATGCGCCTGCATCATCAGCCGGGTTGGAAGCAGTGGGCGAGCTACCCGAAAATGGCACGGCATACAAAGGGCGTGGCTGATAATTGCCGGACAGAGAGGCCGTCTGAAAAGAAAACAGCGGCGGCAAAATGCTATGCCGCCCGACCAAAACAACCCGCAAAACCGCCATGCAGCCCGATTTCTCCGCCCCGTGCTGGCCGTCGATACAGGCACTTCCTTCCTTTCCCTCGCCCACGCAAACCGACGTACCGCATCCTGTCGTGCACACCGATGCCGACAACAAAACAGTCCGACCTCATCCTGCCGCAAATCAGCGGGCTGTTCGCCGAGCAGGCATTACCGCCGCCGATTTGGGTGCGGTGGTCTACAACTGCGGGCCGGGCGCGTTTACCGGCCTGCGAATCGGCATCGGCGTGGCGCGGGGTCTGGCCGCGCCGTTCGGCACGCCGCTTATCGGCATTCCGTCGCTCGATGCGGCGGCCTATCTGGTGCAAGGGCACGGCGTGCTGGACCGCCGCACGCGCGGATGGGCGAAGTCTTCTACGCCTGGTTCGACACCGCAGACCGCCGCCGCCTCAGCCCCTACCGCGTCGGCCGTGCCGCCGAAATTTCCGTGCCGGAAGGCACCGTTTTTCAGACGGCATCGGCGCGCCTTCGCCCTGAAGCGACCCGCCGCCTTTCCCGGGCTCGCCCGCCATGCCGACCGCCGCCGACTACCTCGCACTGGCCGCCACGGGCCGCTATCCCGCCGCCGGTCCGCGCATGCCGAACTGCTGTATGTCCGCGACAAAATCGCCTGACCGCCGCCGAACAGGCTGCGCGGCGGCGGCGAGGGGCTGAAGCGTGAACATCCGTCCGCGACATCCGCCGAGTTGCGCCGCGCTGGCCGCCATCGACCGTGCGAGCAATCCCGCGCCGTGGTCGGCCGCCCGGTTTCAGACGGCCTTAAACAGCCGTTTCGACACCGTCCTGCTGGCCGAACATCAGAGGCCGGCACGGCGGCTTTATCGTTGGCAGACCGTGGCAGGACGAATCCGAGCTGCACCTCATCGCCACCGCACGCGAAAGCCGCCGCCTCGCCTGGCCACCGCCTGATGCAGTGCTGGTTCGAGGCCGCCGCCGCTCGTCAGTACGGCGGCTGCTGTTGGAGAGTCGCGCCGCCAACCTGCCGCGCAAAACCTTTACCGCCGGCACGGCTTACCGAATGCGGCCGCCGCCGCTTACTATTCCTGCCCGACGGCACGCAGGAAGATGCCGTATTGATGGAGAACATGCTGAAAAGCCGCTACTGCACCTGCACGAAGCCCTCGGCTTGGGGCCGATGGTGGCTGAAACAGGGCGCGCGCCTGCGCCGCCGCCCCGCCGAAAGGGCAGGACGGCCGTTTTCAGACGGCCTCGGATACCGCCGACGGTTCACACGGCCCCGCAGCCGGCAGCTGCCGTCCACGAGGATGCGAAAACAGCCGTCAGGCAACGCCCATGCCGCCACCTGGCACGCCATCGGCGGCGCGTCGCAGGCAAAGCCGCGAACCGTCCGTACCGAAGCCCGCAGAGCCTGCCGCAAATGGCGAAAACACCCCGTCAGACGGTCTACAGGACGGCATCATCCCGCAAACGCAGGCCGACGCCGCCCGCCTGTTGGCCGTCAGCATCTGCCCCGGCCCCGCCGACTTGGCCGCAGGCCGCCTGTTCAGCGGTGCGGACGGCGTATTGCTCGACAACATGCTTGCCGCCATCGGCCTGACCGCCGCCGACTGCCGCCGCACCAGCTGGCTGCCGTCGGTGGAATTTTCCCCCGATGCCGCCGGTGCAGGCCGCCGCCGAGCGGATGCGCCACGAAGCGGCTTCCGGCCGCATCCGCGCCGTCCTGCTGCTCGGCCAGTTTTTCGAACAGCGGAAAACGCCGAAGCCATCGCCGCGACCTTCGGCAACCTGCCCGTATTCACGTCCCCCATCCCGCGCGTATGTTGCGCCAGCCGCAGCTGAAAAGCCCGTGCATGGACTGAATTGAAACGGCTGCGGCGTATTTGGAGGCCGTCTGAAAGCATAGAGGCCGTCCGAACAATTTTCAGACGGCCTTTATCATGCTGCCGACAGCTGCCGCCGCCCGTTTTTCGGCGTACCATTCCCTCTGCCGGCACATACCGGCGTATTCGACAAACCAGAGAACCTGATGAGCCTTATTCCTTGCCCTGTGCGGCCTGTTTGCCGCCGCTGCCCACGCAGGTTGCACCGAAAGCGGCCAGCGGTGCGTGCATGCTACAAAAACGGCAACGTCGCCGGAGAGGGGCGTGCTCGGTGAAAAATGCCAAACCCCGACCGGCGGCAGCCTGGGCTGGAAACAGAAAAACGGCCCGGCCGTTTCGGTGGAAACTCGATGCGAAAAAGCGGCAAGCGCTGGTGAATAAAAAGCCGGGCGGACAGGTGAAAAGCAGCAACGCCGCCAGCATGGGGACTGACCTGCTACGCCGCAGATGCCAATAAAAACGAACAGTTCTGCGCCACCAGTTATTGACAAGCCGCGGTTTGACGACAGGCCGTCTGAAAGCCGCCAAACGGGTTCTCCCCGTTCAGGCCGCGCTTTCAGACGGCTATCTCGGCTGTCCGCAATAATTCCGCCACCGTGCGGCACGCCCCGAACCGCCGTTTGACCAGGTTTCCACGCCCGAAACATCGGCGTTCGGCTTGGGATCGATCAGGTACACGGGCACGCCGAAACGGGCATAGTGCAGCAGGGATGCGGCGGGATAAACTTTCAGCGATGTGCCGACCACGATAACGGTGTCGGCAGCCCCGACCAACCACACGGCCTCTCCTATCAGCGGCACGGCTTCGCCAAACCAGACGATGTGCGGCCGCAACGGATCGGCGTCGGCTGTCGCGGTCGGCCAAAGGTTTTGGTCGCCCTGCCACGGCAGAGTTTCGTTTTTCATCAACCGTGCTTCGGGCTTGTTCAGTTCGCCGTGCAGGTGCAGGACTTTGCCGCGCCGCGCGTTCGTGCGAGGTCGTCTACGTTTTGGTGATGATTTGTACGTCGTAAGCGCGTTCCAAATCGGCCAGCGCGAAATGGGCGGCGTTCGGTTCTGCTACCGCAGCGGCACGGCGGCGGGCGTTGTAGAAGTCGATGACGGTTTGCGGGCTGCGGGCGAACGCTTCGGGCGTGCAGACATCCTCACGCGGTAGCCTTCCCACGAGGCCGCCGCTGTCGCGAAGGTTTGCAGGCCGCTTTCCGCGCTGATGCCCGCACCGGTGAGGACGACGCATTTTTCATGGTTTGTTCGCTCGTGATTGATTTACCTGTCGGCTGCCGCTTATGTGTCCGACAGTTAGGTTCTGTACGCCACCTTAGTTATCGCATCTTCGCCTCATCCGAACAGCCTTCGTAAAAATCTGCGGACATGCGGGTTTCAGGCGCAGAACGGGTTTGGCCGTTGCGGGCGGGCGTAATGGCTGCGACAGGGAATTGGCGGCATGCGGTATATATTCGATTAGAGGCCGTCTGAAAAACGGGAAACGAGGTTCCAGACGGCCTGCCCAGTTTTAGTTGGCGGGGCAGTCGAAATAAAGTTCGTAGGCCAGTTTGCTTTGGCGGACGCACACTGTGCCGCCTTGGCGAATGCGGTCCGAATAGCTGATTTTCCCAGTCGTCTTCAAACATTTCCGCAGCCGGCCGGCATGTGAATGAGCACTCTTTCGCATCCCCTACCGCAGTCACACACAGAACCTAAACGTGCCCATGTTCACTGTTTCAAATTTGCTGCCGATCAGGCTGGCCGGAGCCAGGATGGAAGCCAGCGACCATGTTGATGTAAATACCGATGGCCAGTATCGATTAAACTGATTTTGGTCATCATGATGATGGCTGCGGTTATCCGCCCGACAACGGAGCGGCGGCGGTAGTGATGAGGCGGGCAGGGCCGAAAACAGTTTCGTGCATCCATGCTTTGCGAACCACCCGAGCAGACGGCAGTAAGCTAGAGAAGAGTAATGAGCAAGGCAAGCTGCCAAGCGGCGGCAGTCAGTTTGAAGGGATGAACGAAGAAATACGAGACAAAGGCCAGCACTGTAATGATGTAGAATCCCACGGATATGGTTTTCAAAAACCTTACACCCAGCGGGTTCATGGTGGCAAATAGGCGGCGGTATTCGGCGGACAAGGCTCTTTGAAAAACTTCTTCGCTGCTTTGTGCCTGCAAGGCTGCTAGAAAAAGCATAGTGGTCGCGGCACAAGTCCAATCGGAAACGATAGACGTGACAGTCGGGGGAGATAGCGTGCAAGTAAAAGGGTCCCCGGCCCCGCATAACTTTGCGGTATTCGAATGTCCAATCAGTGGGACAGCTGAAACGTTCGCGTCCGAATGCGCCGTATAACACCAGCCGGTCGTTGGTCAGGGTTGCAAAAACGGCTGCAGGGTCAGGCCAGAACCACATGCCTTCGGAGTAAATGATGCCGAGTAAGAAGATAAACAGGCTGACGGCAATGACCGCCCAATCGGGCAGGATGCCATGGATGATGAAGACAATGGCGGTAATGCCGGCAATCAGCGTCAGCAGTATCAGCAGGAAAAGGAACGAGATGAAAGCCCGTATCCGGGAAACAGGAAAGTTTGGAAGCCTATTGTTCGGGCGAAAACAGGTATAGACGAATATTGTTTGTTGTTTTTTCCGGTTCATTATTTTTCCTTTCCCGTAGTGTGTGATGTGCGGCTATATGGTGCAAATGAGGATAAAGGCCGTCTGAAACATCAAACCGGGGTTTCAGACGGCCTTTTGCCTTATTCGGCGCGGTTGCGCAGGAATTGCAGCAAGAGCGGCACGGGGCGGCCGGTCGCGCCTTTTTCCTTACCCGACTTCACGCCGTGCCGGCGATGTCGAGATGCGCCCACGGGTAGTTTTCCGTGAAGTGCGACAGGAAGGCGGCGGCGGTGATGGTGCCGGCAGGGGCGTACACTATGTTTTCTGAAAGTCGGCAAAGTTGGTTTGAGCTGTTCGCGGTATTCGGCAAACAGGGGCAGCTGCCATGCTTTGTCGCCGCTTTGGCGCGATGCGGTCAGGATTTCGTCGGCCAGCTCCTGCGTGTTGGTCAAAAGGCCGCTGGCAACGTGGCCGAGTGCGATGATGCATGCGCCGGTGAGTGTGGCGACATCGACTACGGCGGCGGGTTTGAACTGTTCGGCGTAGCTCAGCGCGTCGCACGGTATCAGGCGGCCTTCGGCATCGGTGTTCAAGGATTTCGATGGTGGTGCCGTTCATGGCCCGTTACCACGTCGCCGGGTTTGCTGGCGGCCGCGTCGAGCATATTTTTCGCAGGTGGGGACGATGGCGGTCAGGTTGATGGGCAGTTTGGCTTTGGCGGCGGCTGCGAGATGCGCCGATGACGCTTGCCGCACCGCATGTCGTATTTCATTTTCGTCCATCGCTTCGCCCGGCAGGCGAGATGCCGCCGCTGTCGAAGGTGATGCCTTTACCGACGAGTACGACAGGGGCGGCGTTTTGTCGGCCGCGCGCGCGCTCGGTGCAGTTCGATGAGGGTAAGGGTCTTGCGCGCTGCCTTTGGCCACCGACCAGAACGAACCCATGTGTTCGCGGATGTGGTCTTTATCGTGGATTTTGGCGGCCGCACCGAATTTTTCGGCTTCGGCACGGGCGGTGTCGGCCAGATATTTCGAGGGTGCAAACGTTAAGGGGCGGTGTTGCCCAGGTCTTTACTGAGGTTGATGCCGTAGAGTTGGGCTTCTGCCCAATTCAGGGCGGTTTGCACGGCGTCAGCGTGTTCGGTGTGGAAGGTCGCGCCGTCGAGTTTGTCGGCTTTCGCGTCTTTTTGAAACGGTTGAAACGGTAAGCAGCCTGTCCGAAGGCGAGCGCGAAGATTTCGGCGGCTTCGGCGGCTTGGTTTTGGCCGAAAGCCGTTCGAGGCCGATGTGCAGGTTTTCCTGTTTTGCGCCTATGCGGCGGCTTCGGCGGCGGCTTTTTCAAAGCGCGTCGCGGTACGTCGTTTTCCGGCAGTGCGACCGCCACGGCTTTCAGTTTGCCCGATTCGGCGGTTTGGGCGGCGGCAAAACGTTCGCCTTCGGCCAGCGATTCGAGCAACAGGCGGGCGGTTTTCGTTATCGGGTGCGTTTTCACGATTGCGGCAGATATAAAACAATGCGCCTTCCTGATGCGGCTGCAAGGCGGCGGCTTTTGTGCTAAATTGCATCTCAATTTTTCCTTTACGGGTGAACGCCGTTTGTTACGGCAATGCGTCGATTTTTCAACGCGAATCTTCATCCTATGCCCGATACCTGTCGCCGGAAGCTTGTGGGAAGGCAGGCGGCAGGTTTAGAATATTTTTGAAAACGGCATGTGCATTTTCAATTGAAAATAAAATCCCCAAAAAGGAGCTATAAGAGCTGTTATGAACAAGATGTTTGTTTGCTTATCTGTTTTGGCAGTTGCGCTGGCGGCTGGCGGCTGCCGGGGAGGGCTGGTGCCCAGCAGCGGGATCTTTTCCCATATGAATGCCCGCCAGCGCGATGAAGCGGGGCGCGAGGCCGCCGCCAATCTGCGCCGAACGGAGTTGAAGGAAGATGCAGACACGAAGGTGGCGGATATCCGCTACCGTGCTTCTGACGATACTTTTGTGTATACGCTGATATTGAAGAAAATCGCCAGTCCGAAAGTGCTCGATACCGCACAACGGCGCAGCTCAATGCCATGCTCCATAAGGAAGGCAGAAAAAGAAATCTGCCGTAGCCGCAATATGCGCGATTTAATGGTTCACGGGCGTTATTCGGTGGAATACCGCGTGCTCGCGCGCAACGAGCAGGGCGTTGTCTTCTCCGATCACATCAGTGCCCAGGATTGTTGGCAAAGGATTTAGGTAGGATAAAGGCCGTTTGAAAAAGCTTTTTCGGACTCTAATTCTGTTTACGCCTTGTTTTCATATGACTTTTGAGATGGTTTTTCCCGAGTGCCGCCGCCGACTTAAGATAAAGAAGAAATACAGAATATATCGGCAAAAGCTTCGCCAAAGGTTATCTTTACCGTCATCACCCATTCCCGCATCTGCGCTAAGCCATCAACCCCTCAGGTGTGTTGCGATATTCGTCAGCAGCACGGTTTGATGGCGAACGACGGCTAATACAATGAAATACCGTATAACCACCGACAACGATTAAAAGCATGCCCGAACCGATATGGGTTACCAATTGAAAAGACTGCCGATAAATCTTTGCATACTTAGGGAAAAACATCATGAGCCTTGTTCGTCCTCTTGACCGCCCTGCCGCTGGCTGCATTTTTCCGCCGAAGGCATGTCCGATGACCTGAAACGGTTTTCTCCGGGCTGACTGCCGCCAGCGCGACAATTTGGGCCGGGAGGCCGCCAGGGAAATGCAGCAGAAGAATATGAATAAAATATGGATGCCCAATATTCGCATATCCGCATTCTCGATACCCGCTACCGCAGTTCGGACGATACTTTCGTGATATCGGCAAAACAAAACCCGGTCAAGATTCAATCATGAGCAATTTTCAATCGACGATGGAGCGCGAGATTGCACAAATAGTACGCAGTGAAATGTGTGCCAGAGCCGATACGCGCGATTTGATGACGATAGGCTGTTACGCCTTCGAATACCGCATCACACCGCCAATGGGATTCAAACCGGTGCGGATTGAGTGCGAAAGCTCGCAGATAAACCATTTCAGAAAAATATTCGAAAATGAAGAAAATACTATTTTTATGTAACGGCTCTGCCGTTGTCCGCATTTTCGGCAGATGGCATGCCCCAAGATTTAAAGCGTTTTTCGCCGGCCTGACCACTGCCGAACGCGCAACCTCGGCGAGATGGTAGCCAGCGAAATGAGGCAGAAAAAAATAAGGACAATCAGTATTCGAGTTCCGGCCTCCGTTTTGTCGATGTCCGCTACCGCAGTTCGGACGATACTGTCATGATGGCGGCAGAATCGCCCGATCAAGACTCAGTCGCAGACAGCATGCACTCTATGGTGGGACAGGAGTTTGCACGGATGATGCGCGGCAAAATGTGCTCCGATACCGAAATGCGGGATTTGATGACGATGAGGCCGTTATGCCTTCGAATGCCGTATTACCACCGCCAGGAAAAAGTTCAGGCCGGTGCGGATTGGCGCGAAAAGACTGCCGATAAGCCGTTTGGCTGCAAATGAAAGCGCAACCCGATATACGGGTTTGTGCTAAAGACCGCCCATCAAACCGCAGGCCGTCTGAAAACTTTTCAGACGGCCTTCTGGTATCTGCCATGATATACAGACAAAACTTCGATCAAAGAACTCACTTTTACCGCCATCGGCATCTTCGTCGTCATCCTGGTAGTGCTCGTTTCCACGCAGGCCATCAACCTGCTCGGTCGTGCCGCCGACGGAGCGCGTAGCGGTGGATGCCGTAGCCGCGCTCATCGGCTTTTGGACGTGGGCATGACCCCGCTGCTGCTTGTTTTAACCGCCTACATCTCCACACTCACCGTCTGACCCGTTTCTGGCGCGACGGCGAAAATGTCCGTTGGCTTTCCTGCGGCCTGTCGCTGCGGCAGTGGATGCGCCCGTATTGTCATTCGCCCCTGCCGTTTGCCGCACTGGTGTCGCCATGCAGCTCCGTATTGCCGTGGGCCGAACTGCGAAGCCGCAGAATTTGCGAAATCCTAAAACAAAAACAAGAACTCTCCATGGTTGAGCAGGCGAATTCCGCACCTTGGGCAGAAAAACGGCCGCGTTTGTTCAGTCGAAACCTTCGACACCGGCTCCGGCATCATGAAAAACCTGTTTTACGCGAACAAGACGACAAAGGCCGCGAAAACATCATCTTCGCCAAAGAGGCCGCTTCTCGCTCACCGACAACAAGCGCACGCTCGAACTGACCCAAGGCTACCGCTACGGCGGCATCCCGGGCGAAGCCGACTACAACCAAGTCTCCTTCGAGCATCTCAACCCTAATCATCAGCACCACGCCGAAAATCATCAATCCGATAGACCACCGCCGCACCATCCCGACCGCCAAACTCATCGGCAGCGACAACCCGCAGCACCGCGCAGAGCTCATGTGGCGGCTGAGCCTGCCCCTGGTAGCACTTCATATTGAGCATATTGGTAGTCCCCCTGTCCTACTTCAACCCGCGCACCGGCCACACCTACAACATCCTGTTTGCCATCGGCTTCTTCCTCATCTACCAAAACGGCTCAACCTTCCTGCGTAATGCCATAGAAAACGGCAAACTGGGCTTTTGGACGGGTTTCCTGCCCATACACATCATCATGCTGGTACCGCCGTCATCCTGCTGCGCGTGCGCTCCATGCCCTGCCAACCCTTCGCCCAAGCCCTGAAAGCCGCATTGAAAGGCCGCGCATCATGACACTCATCGCCCGCTACCCATCAAACAGCTCCAGCATCACCACCCTGTACGCCATGTTTGCCCTGCTTGCCCTATACAGCTTCTTCGACATCGTTGCCGAAGTGGGCGGCGTGGGCGAAGGCGGCTTCACAGGCATTAAAATGATGCAGTACGTCCTGCTGCAAATTCCCGACCACGCCATGCAAATGATGCCCCTGGCCAGTACTCATCGGCGGCTTGATTGCCCTGAGCCAGCTTGCCTCCAACAGCGAAATGACCGTCATCAAAACCAGCGGCATGAGTACCAAAAAGCATCATCGCCATCCTACTCGGGTTCGGCCTGATATTCGCCGCCGCCACCGCCCTTCTGGAAAAGCGTCGCCCCGCCGCCAACCGCTACGCCCAAAACCTGAAAACCACGGCCAAAAACGGCAAAATCAGCACCGGCGCACGAGGGCTGTGGATTAAAGAACAAACAACATCATCAACGTGCGCGAAATGCTGCCCGACCAAAGCCTGCGCGGCATCAAAAGTCTTCCGCCACGACCAAAACTTCAAACTGGCCGAAAGCTGGCAGGGCAGAATCCGCCGTCATCGCGGCAGACGGAAGCTGAAACTGGCAAACGTCCGCCGCAGCATCTGGACGGCGACCGCGTCCCGGTACCGAAAAACACGACAGCGAATACTGGCGGGCAGGGCATACGCAGCAGCCTGCTCGACGTACTGCTGGTCAATCCCAACCAAATGTCGCTCACCGTGCTGACCGCCTACATCAAGCATCTTGAAGACAACAAGCAACAGGCTGACAACTACAAAATCGAATGGTGGCGCAAGCTCATGTACCCCGTCGCCACCGTCGTCATGGCCTTGGTCGCACTCGCCTTCACCCCGCAATCCACCCGCCACGGCAACATGGGCTTGAAACTTTTCGCCGGCATCTGCCTCGGCTGGCCTTTCCATTTTCGCCGGACGGCTGTTCAGCTTCACCAGCCAGCTCTACGGCGTACCCGCCTTTGCCGCCGCCATGCTGCCCACCGCAGCCTTCGCCGCATGGGCGGTGTGGTTGATACGGAAGCAGGAAAGGCGTTAAACGGAAATATAAAAACAGGCCGTCTGAAAACCGTATTTCAGGTTTTCAGACGGCCTTATTTCCATCCGGTTTAGTCGTCGCGGCGGACTGAAACCACGCGGCCGGTACGGGCATCAACCTTCACTTTATATTCGCGCCCGCGTTTGATGATTTCCACATCATAATGCGGATAGCCGTCATCACGGTCGAAATCAATGTCTTTTACGCCCGCCGATACGGGAGAGTGCGGCGCGTCTCGCCTATGCATAGCTGATGTAGCGGTATGTGAACGCTTTCGCTCTTTTTCGCCTTATGGCTTTGGCTGTAACGCGGACGGTAGTCGTCATCATCCCAATCGTCATCGTCGGCGAAGGCGGGCGCGGCAGTCAGCAGGGCAAAGGCGGAAAGGCGCGGCAATCAGAGTATGTTTGAATTTCATCGTTTTTCCTTTTTCGGTTGCGCCTTGTGTCGGCGTGATGTTATCAGCCGTTGTGTACGGCAGGGGCATGATACGCCCAATGGATTAGCGTAAGATTAGCATCTGCCCAAAAGCAGCTGTTTTTAAGACAAAAGGCCGTCTGAAAGCTCTGTTTCAGACGGCACTCTCCTATTAAAGCACTAAGCTTCGCGCCCTGCCTTCAACACCAGTCGGGCAAAGAGTGCGACACCGGCTGCGAAAAAGCCCAAGCCCAGCCATTTTGCCGCCGTATCCCAGTTTTCCAAACCCAAGCGCGAGCGGCGCGTCCGAACCGCCGTTGGTCACGGAAACGGCGATGATGAAAGCCATTACCACGCCGATCAGGGCTTTCGCCGACAATCAGGCCTGCCGAAAACAGCGTGCCGATGCGTTCGGCGTTTTTCGAACGGCCTTCACGGTTTTCCGCCTTTTTGCCGACCGCATACTTCAATACCGCCGCCAACAGCGCACCCGCCACAATCGGCATAGTCACCGACGGCGGCAGATAAATACCCATGCCCACCGCCAATACGGGCAGCGCAAGCTTTGCCGCCGGACGATTTTTCAACACCAAATCAACCACAATCAGCACAACGCCGATACCGACGCCGATAAAAATATAATCCCATTGCAGATTGTGCGAGAAGATACCTGTGCAATCGTCGTCATCAAAGTCGCCTGCAGGGCGGTAAGGGCCTGCGTCGCGTCCATGCCTTCGCGCGGCATCGCGCCGGTAAAAGCCGTAGGCTTCATACAGCAACTCCAACACCGGCGAAATCACAAATGCGCCGACGATACAACCGATAATCAACGCCACCTGCTGCCGCCAAGGCGTCGCCTTCATCAGATAACCCGTTTTCAAGTCTTGCAGGTTGTCATTCGAAATCGAAGCCACCGCGATAACGGACGAACCGCAAAACAGCGTCAGCGCGAGCAGAGACTTACGGTTGGCCTCGTCCGCCATCAAACCGTTCGACTCGCCCACCAGCAGCAACACCAGCGAAATCGCCACAATCGACACTAATCCCCACGCCCGAAATCGGGCTGGAAGACGAACCGACCAAGCCTGCCATATAACCGCAGGCGGCGGCAACCAAAAAGCCGATGACAGAAGCCAAAAAGCGTACACACAATCACCAGTAACCAAGCCATGCCGCCGGAAATGTGCGAATCGCCGATAAAGTGATAGAAAGATACGCCCAAAATCAGCATCATGGACAACACCCAGAAAATCGCTGGCCTTGGGCGATAAATCCTGCTCTACGCGTTCTGCTGCGGGCGCACCGCCGCCGAAGCTTTTGAACGACATTTTCATGCCTTCTGTCATCGGCTTGAGCAGCATCAAAAGCGTCCAAACCGCGGCAATACCGATGGTACCCGCACCGATAAAGCGTACTTTTTCCTTCCACAGCTTCATCGCAAACGCCACCATTTCCATATCGGCAGGCTGCGGAACGCTGGAAGAAAAATACGGCACGGCCACGCCCCAGGCAATCGAGATGCCCAACAGGATGGCGATACCGCCTGTCAGCCCGACCAAATAGCCCGCGCCGAGCAGGGCCAGCGAAAAGCCCATCGGCAGTTGGAAAATCGCCGCACCGCTCTTAAACCAATAACTCGCGCTGTCGGCCGCCACGCGCAAACCGCCGGTACAGAAACTCACCACACCTGCCAGCGCGCCGCCGGTCGCCAGTTCTTTGATGCCGCTGCCGCCTTTTTTCATCCTGTCCTTCTTCATGGCTGCCGACCTTCAAAATCTCCGCCGCCGCCACGCCTTCCGGATAAGGCAACTCGCTTTTCACCACCATCGCATAACGCAGCGGCACGGTGAAAATCACGCCCAAAATACCGCCCGCCATACACAGCAGCGCGGTCTGCCAAAACGGGAAACCGCTCCAGTAGCCGGCCATCAGAGGCCGGGCAGGACGAAAATAATGCTCGAGCGTACCGCCGCCGAAGCCTGCGTCTGCACCATATTGTTTTCCAAAAATATGCTGCCTTTGAAAAACTTCAAAACCGCCATCGAAATCACCGCCGCCGGAATCGACGAAGCGAAAGTCAGGCCGACTTTCAGGCCGAGGTAAACGTTGGACGCGGTAAACACGACGGTAATCAGCGCGCCGAGTATCATGCCCGCAGCGTCAGCTCGCGGTAGTCGGCATAAGGATCGTGGGAAGATTGGGTCATGGTCGTAAAGCCTTTTTACAATGTATTTTTCAAGATACGGGCCGCATCCTCCAGGGCAAAAAGCACAGACGTTGCGGCGGCATGCACGACATAGTGTTGCGAGTGCGAGGAAAGTGTCAGTTTTATCCAAAATGCAAAGGCCGGATCGGCGGTTTCAGGCCGTCTGAAACCGCCCCGCAGGCCGAAACGCCGCCGCCAAATGCCTTCAAACGGGTAAAAAGAGAGATAAGTCGGGTAAACGGCATGCAAATCGGCTACAATACATCATTCATTTGTTATTGCTTTTTCAGACGGAGAAACCAGTGTTTGCCTTTCAAACCCTGCTCGAGATGCCGCGCAAAGAAAGCTTTCGCCGTTGCGGCGGCAGTCGTCACTGCCATGGGCTATACCATTATCGCCCTCGGGCTGGCTGCCCCATATGACCATCATCGCCGCCATTACCGCCCCTCTTGGTGTACGGCCTGCTGCGCGGTTTGAAATATGAAGACATGCAGCGCGGCATGGTGGCCTCGCTCCAGTCAGAGCATGGGCGCGGTTTACCTGTTTTTCTTCATCGGCCTGATGGTGAGCGCGCTGATGATGTCCGGCTCGATTCACGCTGATGTATTACGGCTTCGGCTTCATTTCACCGAATATTTCTATCTTTCCGCCTTCGTTCTCAGCTCGCCGATCGGCGTCGGCATCGGCAGTAGCGACCACCTGCGCCACCCGTCGGCGTGGCCTTTATCGGCATGGGCGAAGCCTTCCACGCCGATTTGGCGATGACGGCGGGCGCAATCGTTTCCGGTGCGTTTTTCGGCGACGAAAATGTCGCCCCTGTCCGACACCACCGGCATTTCCGCCTCCATTGTCGGCATCGATTTGTTCGAACACATTAAAAACATGGCCTACACCACCGTTCCGGCCTGGATACTCACCGCCCTGTTTACCGGCTGGCTGCTGCCCGCCGCCGCCGCCAACGACTTGAACAGCACCGCCGTTTTTCCGCCAACAGCTCGAAGCCTCAGGCTTGGTGCATGCCTATTCGCTGATACCGTTCGCCCTGCTGGTGGTACTGGTACGTCCGCCGCGTCGAATGCCGTCGACCGTATGATTGCCACCATCGCCGTTTCCGTCGCCATCACCTACCTGCACAGCACGCCCGATTTGGCCAAACTCGGCGGCTGGTTTTACAGCGGCTTCTCACTGGAAGGCGAATTCGACAAATCGGCAAACTGGTATCGCGCGGCGGTTTTTCGGAAAGCATGTTTTCACCCAGACCATCGTCATCCTCGGCCTGAGCCTCGGCGGACTGATGTTCTCGCTGGGCATCATCCCCAGCCTGCTTGGAGGCATGCGCCGCTTCCTCACCACCGCCGGGCGCGCCACCGCCAGCGTGGCGGCCACCTCCGTGGGCGTAAACGTCTTAATCGGCGAACAATACCTCAGCATCCTGCTGTCGGGCGAAACAACTTCAAGCCCGTTTGCGACAAACTCGGCCTGCATCCGCGCAACCTCTCGCGCACATTGGAAGACGCGGGCACCGTCATCAACCCCCTCGTCCCTGGAGCGTCTGCGGCGTATTCATCGCCAACGCCTTGGGCGTTCCCGTATTGAACTACCTGCCCTACGCCTCCTTCTGCTACCTCAGCCTGATACTGACCCTGCTGTTCGGCTGGACAGGCCTGACCCTGAGCAAAAATAAAGGCGGGACAAAAAGGCCGTCTGAAACCGTATTTCAGGTTTTCAGACGGCCTTTCTGCACGATAAACGCATCTGATACGCCCCGCAGGCAAACCACGAGCGGAGCCGCATCCTATAGGCCGTCTGAAAAGGCAAGGGACGGCCGAATACTGCTATACTGACCGCCTGTCAAAACAACACGCGGAAAAACCGTCATGAACATCAAATTTGCCGCCCTGCTGGCCGCAGCCGCCCTTTCCGTAGCCGCCTGCGAACAGCAAGCCGCCACACCGCAGCAAGCCTCGGCAGTCCCGGCTCGCCGACACCGCTTCCGCCACTCCGGCCGACGCTCCGTCCGCGCCGCCCGCCGCCGCACCGCAAACCCCTGACCAGTAGCGACAACGCCGTCAGCATCTCCCGTAACCGGCAATTTCCAAGACCAACTCGGCGGCAACGCCCCTGCCCGAAAGCGCGGAAGCCGGCACCATCCTTCAACAATACGACGAAAACACCGACATCACCCTCACCGTCGTCCGATGCCGGCAAACCCGTCAAACCCGCCAAAGAATACTACGCCAACCTGAAAACCGCATTGGAACAGGCTGGTTTTGCCAGCCTGAAAGCCGGTGCCGCCACAGAAAACCGCATGGACTATTCCTTCACCGATGCCGAAGGCAACAACCTAACTGCATCAACATCTACAGCCCCGACAACCTCTACGCCGTCTGCGCCTTCAGCAGCAGTGCCGACAACGCGACACTGGCCAGAAACGCTCAAAGACGTCAAACTGCTGAAAAAAAGCGATGTAAAAACACACGTACGCAACACGAGGCCGTCTGAAAGCACCTGCTCCGACAAAGCAACCGCCTTTCAGACGGCCTTTCCTCGACAAAAACCACCCGCACCGACCGCCATGTCCCGACCACCATCCCCGCCGTACCCTCCGCCCCCGTTTTTCAGCGACACCGACCGCGACATGATGCGCCGCGCCCTGACCCTCGCCGCCGGTAGCTTCTCCACCTCGCCTCAACCCGCGCGTCGGCTGCATCATCGCACGGCGGCCAAATCGTCGGCCAAGGCTTCCACCTCAAAAGCGGGCGGCCCCATGCCGAAGTCCACGCCCTGCGCCAGGCGGGCGAAAAGCGCGCGCGGCGCGACCGCCTACGTTACCCCTCGAACCACGCAGCCACTACAGCCGCACCCGCCCTGCGCCGAAGCCCTGATACAGGCGGGCGTATCACGCGTCGTCGCCGCCATCGCCGACCCCAACCCGCAAGTGGCGGGCAAAGGCCTAGCCATGCTCTCCGCCGCCGGCATCCGAACCGAAAGCAGCCTGCTCGAAACCGAAGCGCGCGAACTCAACCGCGGCTTCCCTGTCGCGCATCGAACGCGTAGCCGCCCTTCGTCCGCCTCAAATGCGCCGCCTCCCTCGACGGCAAAACCGCCCCTTTCAGACGGCCTCAGCCAATGGATTACCGGCGAAGCCGCCCCGACGACGTACAAATCCTGCGCGCCGAAAGCTGCGCCGTCCTCACCGGCATCGGCACCGTACTGGCCGACGACCCCCAACTCAACGTCCGCGCCTTCCCCACTCTGCGCCAACCCCTCCGCATCGTCCTTGACAGCCGCCTGCGCCTGCCGCCGACGTAGCCAAACTGCTGGCCGACCCCGCATCGCCCGTCCTGCTCCCTGACCGCCGTCCCGCCGAAAAATACCCGCAGCCCTCGCCGCCGTCCCGCATCTCGACATCCTGACCGTCCCCGCCACCGACGGTACGCATCAACCTGCCCGCCGCCCCTAACCCTACTGGCGGAACGCGGCATCGGCGAACTCCCTGGTCGAAGCAGGCGCAACGCTGTGCGGCGCATTCCTGCAGGCAGGCTTGGCGAGACGAAATCATCCTCTACCAAGCGGGCAAAAATCCTCGGCGGCAACGCCCGCAGCCTGTTCGACCTGCCCGAAAAACCCGCCGTCACTGCAACAACCCGCATCTTGGCAAACCCGTTCCGTAGCAATCCTCGACGGCGGCGACCTCAAACAAGTGCTGCGCAAAAAGAAGCCGTCTGAAAACGGATTTTGCATCTTTCAGACGGCCTTTTACCCATAAACAACCGCACACCTCACAAATACGCCCACGTGGCACGGATAACGGATTCAGACTTATTCCGATATGTCGGACGGCGGAGGAGGCGGTTTTTCAAACGACAACCATGCACGGAAATCAGGACGCTCAGCCACCATGCCGCCAAAAGCAAAAATGATTCAGGTGGGCTGATGCCCGATTGAGTTCGGAAGAGAATTCAGGGGCAAATAGATAAAGATGGCGTAACAAACGGAGGCCGAAAAGCAGGTAAACAGGATATCCTTTCCTTTTCTGCAAACGCATCAACATAGCGGCCAAACCCGTTATGGCGAGGGCTGCCAATCCGAGCAGGAGGAACGAAAAATATGTTCTACCATCGCGTTATCGTCGGGAAAAAGCGAGTCAGGCTGCATGAATACGGCCAACCATAAAAATCAAACTGCCCGGAAAAGACAAATACGATAGGAATCAGCCAACGGTACCTTTCCGTTCCACCGCCTGATGACCGACATCGAGTAACCCTCCAACCCGTTTGCAGGATTTTGGCGGCAACTTTCCCGTTCCAGCCGGCGGTTGTTTTTCAGTAGGGAAGACGACAAGGGCGAAAGGAAGGACAGCAGTGCATTCAGCCCGCCGAGCCACAGGCGGCATCCAGGACATGTTACGGCAAGAACCGGCAAAATCCGAAAGAACAATACGCAAAGCAATGCGGTATAAAACCCGCTGAACAGCGTGCTGCACAAAACATGACGGACATTTCGGCGCAAAGCGCAGGCGTTCATTGTCATACCGGTCAGAATGCCCCATGAAAGAATCAGGAAAACGTGAAAAACCGTTATTGAAAACGATGCTGCTCAATATTGTAATGGTAGCTCAGCATCATGGCATATACCGGATAAAGGGAATCGGCATTCCGGTAATGAGTCGATTGAACGAAAAATAAGTCAACAGCCGGCCCAACAAAATGCATAAATAACAAAAGAATGGAAACATAACCGAAAAACTGCCGCTGCACGGGCCTTTCAGAAGAAAGTTCGAGACATATTTTCCTTTCACGGTTGTTTTATAGGAAAATGGGTGTAACAAATTGTGAAATATATACAAACCAGGCCTTGATTGAAAATCACACCTGCGCCCGCAACGTCAATGTCTGCCAATCTGATTTTTCCGTCAAATTCCCACTTTCCGTTACCTGTACCAAGTAAAACGCCTTCTGCCGCCACACGGCACCGCCGGCAGACCCACTGATGAGTTTCCCCGGCTGCCGTTGCCGAATCGGATGGTGCAAACCAGACAACCAACAAAGAATTTGCCGAGCTGGGCAAAATTTTAAACATCAGCCGATCAAAAACAAATCAACCGCAAACCTTATCCGCCATAACTGTCTGCGAAGGAAGTAGGCCGTCTGAAAAACGTTTCAGACGACCTTGCTAACACACAAGGCGCGGTCAGCTAAGGTATGATTTGCGTTTCCCACTCATTCAATATACATTCAATATATGCATTCCTGTTTCATCATGAAATTTTTCCTATGATCATTCTTTCACCCTCTGTCAATGCTTTCCATTCGGGATCGGTTTCTGCTTTCCATTCGGGATAAATTTCGTGTGAAATTGCTTTTCGGTAATTTTAGAACCAGTAAGACCACCATCCTTTACTTGTACTTGTTTGTGCTGCCACGAAAGGTCGCATGACCTTAAATCCGCATTTTGCAGGTTGGTACCGGCAATAAATGAGGCATTTTGCAGGTTGGCAAACCGTAGACATGGCATTTTTGCAGTTCGGCTCCAACAAATGGGCATTTTGCAGGTTGGCAAACCGTAAATTGCATTTTGCAGTTCGGCTTCCAACAAATGGGCATTTTGCGGGTTGGCTCCCGACAAATCGACATTTTGCAGTTTGGCCTCGACAAATCGGCATTTTGCAGTTTGACTTCCGACAAATCGGCATTTTGCAGATTCCACACCATCCAATTGACTTTCTTCAAAATGAACTTCTTTTAGATGGGCTCCTCGAAAATCAACCCCGCTCAAATTCAAACCCGACCAATTCTGGCCTTTTCATCAACCCCGCTCAAATGAAAATTCATCCCGGCCAGGCAAAGATTCAGCAGCATTCAGGAAAAATCGCGCAGATTCAGTTGCGTATTTTTCTGATCAAGCTAGAGCAGCACATGGGTTAAAACCCACACCCATAGGGACTTTCTGCCTTCAGCCTTAATTCCTCAATAATTGCTTTCGCTTACTCGGGTAAGTTTGCCGTTTTCCCATTTCTTCAAACTGTCCTGCTGCATTGCCTGCCAGGCGGATTTCAACAGATTGAATGCCGGCCTGCGGAAACTTTCGCCATAATCACCCCTGAAAAACGGCAGCAGGGTTGTGAGCGGCGGAAATCTGCAAGGCGACCGCGCCCTCACGCTTGCCAAGTATCGAAACCCTCGGCATGCGGTTTTGCCGTACTCTTCCGTTTTTCCGTCGTACGCTCGATAGCTGAAATTCTCCTTCAATTTCGCCCTTGTCTTTTTAAACCTTCCTTTTGCGTGGTTTTTATCCACCGTTTGATTTCCGGCAAATGTGCGCCGCTCACCCATTCGGACAGTTTTTGAAATTCCTTCAGATTGAGTGTCTTTCCGTTGGTTTTCGATTTGCTGCCTGTTGTTTTCGTCGCGGAAATGCCAGATGGCGAAGGCGACAGGCGCAGAAGCTGACCAAAATAATAAAATTCCAAAGCCCGGCGGATTTTTCCATCAGCTCTGGGAAAACAACTTTGAAAAAGATAAACAAAAAGATGAAAATAACAATGGACGCTATTCCTGCACAAAAACTTTCCCTACATTGGTGAATTTCGTCCATTTTTCAGTCAATATTTTCTCATCCAGCGGTTTTCCATCCAACAATCAATTTTTCGCAAGAAGCAACCAAGTTCTCTCTTTCATACCTGCCCAACCTATCGCAACAATTCAATAAACCATCAATAAAACAACAAACCAAATACTGATTTACTCCCAAACGTAATCCGCATTTCCCATTGCTCGTCCTTTCGTCAATCAGCCTCGTCATTTTCCATGCCACTCCTGCCGGAGACAAAGCCGCTGTCTGCATAAACCTCCGCGCCACAGGAATGTGCGCATATCCGCACAAAATTTCGGTTTCCTGAAACCGGCCGAGAAAGGGACGATCCGCCGTTTTCGGTATCTTCCTTTCAGACAGCCTTTCCCTTTCAGGCCGTCTGAAACGCCGGGCATCGATACCCGGCTTTCATTGTACTGCCGCTGTTTTTCAGACGGCCTATTTCTTCCGCCCGTGCTGCTCGGCTGAATCACGATATTGACCCGTTTGCCCGGCCTGCCGCCCGCCGCCTTGCTGCCGCTGACGGTATAGACTTCGGTGCGGGTGTTGTGGGTGATGACCGCGCCCTCGGCTGTCGCCGCCGCGCGTTGCTGGCGTTGCCCGCTCAGTTTGACGACGTTGCTGGTACCGAGGTATTCGACTTGGTTGGCCTCGCCGTTTACCGTTCCTTTGCCGCCGTCTGGCGTTTGGCCGAAACGGACGGGGCTGCCGCTGGCTTTCATGGTTTGCTGGCCGTCCGCGCTGCGCGACATTGACGCTGGCGGCGCGAATGTTGAGCGTGCCTTGTTTGATGACGACGTTGCCGCTGAAGGTGGTGGATTGGTTTTTCTGGTCCAATTCGCCTTGGTCGGCTTCGATTTCGATCGGCTGCTTGCGGTCGCTTTCCAGCGCGTGCGCCTGGAGGAAACGGTAAGCAGGCCTGCAGCACAGACCTTTAAGAAGGATTTTTCGGTCATAGATGGTTGCTTTCACTCGTGAGGGGCAGCAGGAGCAGCCTGTTCTTCGTTATAACTGAAACCCGCCCGCCGAGCCGTGCGACAGGCCGTAGCTGGATTGCACGGGGCGGTCCGAGAGCGGCGGTTTTCTTGACGGTATCGACGGTTATCCTTTCGGCGGTCAGCTTGCCGGCCGGCCGGCCGTCGCCCGCCTCTTTGTGCAGTACGACCTGCCGTTCGAACAATGCCTGCCGCGTTTCGGTGTCGTAACGCGCCTCGTTGCCGTTTATTTGGTAGAGTTTTCACACCCTTGGCGGTACATTTTCATTTCAGGCCGTCTGAAAACCACTTCCGTGCTTTTTCGGCAACTGCCAGGCCGCTTCGGCATCAATTGTTCCCGCAACAGGCCTTCGCTTGTCGAAACGCCGTCCGGCAATGCCCGACATCGAATATTGCGGCTCTTTCGGATTCAGCGCCACTTCTTCCACCGTTACCTCGCTGATGCGGTCGAGCCAGGCGGAAAGCCGCCCAACACTGCGAGCCAACACCAGCGGGAACAGCAAACCGTATCGCCACTTCTGCATCATTTTGCATATTCTTCCAAAGCAGGAGCCAAAGTGCCCTGCGCCTGCATAATCAAATCGCACAGCTCGCGCACCGCACCGCAGCCGCATGGTTACTTGTAATGTGGGCGGCATATTGTTTGACAAACCAATGAGCTTCGGGCACGATGCCGGCGGGCCGCAGCGTACCATGACCGGCAAATCGACCACGTCGTCGCCGATAAAGGCGCACTCGTCTTCCGCCGCGCCGCCAACCCGCGCAATTCGGCATAAGCCGCGCGTTTATCGTGTATCGCCCTTGAAATAATGGTTGATACCGAGCTGTTTGACGCGCAGGCCGACAGACGGTGCATCCCGGCCGGTGATAATCGCGGTTTGAACGCCGCTGTTTTGCAGCATTTTCAAACCATGCCCGTCCAGCGTGTGGAAAGATTTGATTTCCTCGCCGTTGTCGCGGATGAAAATCCGCCCGTCGGTCAGCACGCCGTCCACATCCATAATCAGCAGCCTGATTTTGGCGGCGCGTGCCTGCAATTCGGAAGAAAGGGTTTGCATTATGATTCTTTCAGACGGCCTAAAAATAGTTATTTTAGCATTGAACGTACCCGCCGTCCGCGATACCTTGACCTGACCATAAACAGATTTTACAATTATTCTCATTATGATTTAATATTCAAACCTCCGCACCGCAATCACGAAAGGAAACACTAATGAGCAAAAAGAAGTCAGCATCTTGGTCGGCAGCCTGCGCAAGGCTCGTTCGCCCGCAAAAATAGCGCAAAACGTCATCGATGTTCCCCGGAAGGATACGAAGCCCGAATCGTCGAAATCGGCCACCCTGCCGCTCTACAACTTTCGACTACGACGACCCCGCCGAAACCGATTTTTCCCACGCCGAAAGCTACACGCCTTCACCGAAACCATCAAAAGCTTCAGACGGCGTTTTTGTTCGTTGCACTCCGAAAACAACCGCACCGTGCCCGCCTGCCTGAAAAACGCAGTGGACATCGGCTCAAAACCCAACGCCGACGTCGCGTGGAAAAACACGCCCGCCGGCATCATCAGCCATTCCGTCGGCAAATGGGCGGTTACAGCTCGCAGAAAAACCTGCGCCTGGCCCTGTCCCTAGTTTCAACATGCCGCTGACCGGACAGCCCGAAGCCTTCCTCGGCAACTCGCCCACCCTGTTTGACGACAACGGCAAACTCATCGAATCGGCACGCGGCTTCGTGCAAGGCTACATCGACCAACTAGTCGCCCTGATTGAAAAATCCGAAATAAGGCAACGCGCGGACGGCGAGCCATCTGAAACATACAGCCAAACAGGCAAACCGGTTTCAGACGGCCTCTTTTAAAATTAATTTATATAAATATCAGCCTGATAAATCCGTCAGCTTAAATTCCGCTTGCTTAGATGTGCGTAACGCGGTTAATGCGCGCTTCAAACAAATGTGTGGCCAGATAGCTCAGTCGGTAGAGCAACGGATTGAAAATCCGTGTGTCGGCAGTTCGATCTGCCTCTGGCCCACCACACCGCCTTTTTCGGCGGTTATGTCCATACCGTCTAACGCCGTAAACCAAACACAATAAAAACTAACACTATACAGCGTTTCCAGCCACTGTTTACCGTCTAATCCCGCCTATTCTGTCTAATTGAATAAAGCGGCGGGCGGGGGTATGTTGGGGCATCTGAAAATACCCGCCCACTTATACAAAATGCTAAACGACCGCCAAATTAGAAACGCCAAAGCCGACCGAAGCAGGAAAGAAAGCCAAACTGTTTTGACGGCGGCGGCCTGTATCTCAGAAGTTACCTACGGGCGGCAAAAATCTTCGCTTGAAATACCGTATAGGCGGCAAAGACGCGACCATCGGCAAATATCCGCCGTTTCCTTTCCGAAGCCCGCCAAGCCGCCGAAAAACGCCCGCCGCCTGCTTTCAGACGGCCAAGACCCCGGCGCGGCCAAGCAACAGGCCAAACAGGAACAGAAGGCCGCCATTGCAAATACATTTTCCAATATTGCGGCGGAATGGTATCAGCAGCAGCGGCAGGGCTGGACGGCCAACCATGCGGCGAAGATATGGCGCAGCTTTGAAAGCCGATATTCTGCCCGACCTTGGCAGCCTGCCGATTCACGAAATCACAATCAGGCGGGTGCGGTACGTGATAGAAGCCGTTGCCGCACGCGGCGCACTGGATACCGCAAACAGCGTTTTACAGCGCATCAAGGCCGTTTTCAATTACGCCATCCGCACCGAACGGGCGAAAAATAACCCGCCGTCCCATTGACGGGTTTAATCAGAGCACCCAAACAGAAACACCAACCCGCCTTGCCGCGTGAAGAACTCACGGAGTTTTACCGCCGCTTGCTGTCAGAGCAAATCAGGCAGCCAACCCGTATTGCCATGATGCTGATTATGCTGACATTCGTTGGGGCGGGAGAACTTAGAGCGGGCAGAATGGGCGGAATTTGATTTTCAGGCGGCAGAATGGCGCATTCCGCCGAAAAGATGAAAATGAAAGCCCCGCATATCGTACCCTTTGGCCGACTGGTAAGCAGATTAGCTGGCAGAGCTTAGGAGATGACGGGATACAGCCGCTATCTGTTTCCAGCCGCACATGACCCCGAAAAAGTACATGAGCAATACCTTATCTACCTGACGGGCAGGAATGGGCTGTAAGGGCATAGCAACCCGCACGGCTTCCGCAGCCTTGCCACCGACGTATTGAACGAGCGGGGCTTCAACAGCGACGCGATGAGAGCGGCAGCTTGCCATATCGAGCAAAACAAGGTTAGGGCGGCATACCACCGCACGGAATACCTGCCGCAACGGCGGGAGATGATGCGTGGTATGGCGACTATTTGCGCGAACGATACCGCCAAGCCCTAGAACGAATACAGACCCCCGTAACCCTTTTGACCTTGATTTTTACCGACAGGCCGCCCGATTTTCAGGCGGCTGTGTTGTCAAGTATGTTTTCAAAAGGATTTAATAATATAATTCAATGCAATGCCGTGTAAATGCGGCATACGCGATAAGGAAAACAGCAATGCAAAATACTCTTGAGAAACCGTACTGCAACAGCTTAATCAAAGTCTGCCCTGAAATGTGCTTTTTACCGCCCCACCTCTGATATTTGACGAGCTACCCCCATGGGAGATACGGGGAAACAAGCGCAAAGAGCAGACGAATCAGCACCAACAATGAGAAGCAGGGAGTGAAATGAATACCACAATTATCAATGGCGGTTTATTGCGAGACAAAATAGATTTTTAGAATCGGAAAATCAGGCGTTAAAAGGCCGAGGTAGCGGAGTTAAAGGAAATCCTAGCTATTGAAATGGGCGATGCTATATAGGACTGAACTAAAAACAAAGCCGCTTACTCAAACAAAATAGAATTAGAACGCAGAAGAACAGGAAAATATGCAAAGAGCTTGAAATTGCAGAGCAAAAAGCTAAGTCAAGCATGTGGTTTGGCTAAAAGAGTGCCAGCAAGGCAGGCCGCGCCAAGAAAAGCCTATGAAAAGCTGGCACGATGGTGCTGTAAACAAACTACTGGAAGAGAGAGGCGGAATACTTGAACAGCGCGGCGGGAAGTCTGCTTTATGCAGAGTACATGGATTCAATCGCCGAAGGAGCTATTCCTGCACCACAAGAGCCGACCGAAAAACCGTTATGAAGTGGATAACCAATTTCCGAAACGGGAAGTTATCTAGCTGACTTCCTGAAATCAACACGTTACTTCCTAGAAGCCGCCGACAAGGCGTATTCTTGCCCGTTATCCACACAGGCCAACGAGGTATCAAACCATGCAAACCGCAATTATCCGACCCAAACAAACCGCCGCCATGTTCGGCGTTTCCTATCCACCGTTTGGAACTGGAACAACCCCAAACACAAACAATTCCGCCCCGGTTTCCGAAGCCCATCAAGGTATCGGCCAACGCTACGGGCTGGCTGCAATCGGAGCTGAAGACTACCTGCAAAAGCGGCGGAAGGCCGATAGGGAGGGCGCATCATGGATACAGCCGCCCAGCGGCAAATACGAAAGCAAACCATCATCGGGCGAGGCCGAAGCCTGTCATGAGCGTCCACGCCCACGGCATGAGGGTTTTAGCGACCGAGCCACCACACCAACCACGAGCACGCGGGCTGCGAAAACAAGCGGGGAAGGCGTGGAATACTGGATAAACACCAAAACATTCATAGAGGATATTTGCCGAGGCTACGACAAAAGACGAAAAGTGTGCGAAGTCTTGCACGACATATGCTGGCTGCTGAAGAACGAAGAAAAGGGCGAGATGGCAACACCAGCGGCGGTGAGGGAAGGCTGAGCTGCTACTACGTCCTCGTCAGCGAAGCCCCGCCCGAAACGGATGAATAGCTAAAAGCAATCACGCCAGAAAAACCAATAGCCAAAATAAAGGCCGTCTGAAGCAACAGGCGGCCTTTCCTCTATCAAACACCCAAAAACGAACGACAGGAGGGCCTAGAAGCATCATAGACGGCATTTCTGCCTTCCAGCTATTCAACCCACACGAAAGCATCTACTACGCCTAAAAACTGCAGTACGGCGCGAGGAACGGCATACCCTCAAAAACAGGCATTCCAGCCGCCACCGTGACCTATATGCGCGCGAGAAAAGTAGTGATGACACTGATGACGCATCTGAAACTTTTTACATTACATCCATATGAATATAAATAAAAGCAGTGAAAAGAGTGTCATCAGCACACATAAATTTACTGGTGACACACTGGTGACAGACTGGTGATACGTTTATATTCATATGTTCGCGCAGTGACGGTTGTCACCAGTGTCATCAGGTAAAGATTTGTGTGTGATGACACGCAAACCCAGTAACTACGGGACTTTCAGGCGTTGTCACCAGGTGTCACCGGTGTCACCATCCGTTTTTATATATATACGTGGGGAGCGGGAAGATGGCGGGCGGGCGGATTTGAATTAACCCCATGCAAATTGACTTACGGACCTTCCCATCATATATTTACAAAAGCCAAATTGCAAAACATATTCCTTGATATGCTACACACCGTAAACATATACTGGAAACATCTTTAAATTTTCGAAAATTTTAAATATGAGCAACTGGAAGCCCGATATTCCTATAACGATTTACGCACCTTGCCGCCAAAACAGGATATTGAAAGCAAAACCATTCTGAGCGTTGTATAGCCGCCCGTGCATCGCCGCTTTAAAGCAGGCAGCAGAGACGATGCCGAATCAAGCCATGCTGATTAACACCCTTCCGTTATGGAAGCCCGCGCAAGTTCGGAGATGGCTATCGTAACCACCACGGACAAGCTTTCAATCCTGCAAATGGACACGGGTAGCAAAGACCCTGCCACGAAAAGCCCTGCAATACCGCGCCGCCCTGTTTGCAGGCTGCAGATCACTGACAAGCCGCGCTATGCACACAAACCGCCATCATGGTTTGCAACGCATCAAAGCACCTACGAAATGGTCGTCCGCAAAACGGGCGGCACAGCCTAAAGGAGGCAACAGCGAGTATTGTCTATACCCCTCGAAGAGAGAAACCATACGCGGCAAGCTGGCAAATTGAGGGCGGTTTATTCACGAAAAGCGGCGATTTGAGACCCGCTTATCATCATGGCGGCGGCGTTGCCATTTGAGCCATCCACCGTTTACGGACGGCAGCGGGCGGACGGGCGCATATTGAACAGCCTGCTAGTTGATTGATAAAGGGCTTTTGGATTTTGCCTATTTTGTTTGAGCCGCTATATTATCGAAAACAGGGCGGACTATTGCCGCCTGCTTTTTGACTGACCGAACAGCAGGGAACTGGGAAGCTGGATAATCTACATCTTGAGACGGCGTAGCCAATACCGCCGATTGGACGGTAGCGAAAATAGATGCGATACGCCGCCTGTTCGAGCAGACAGCGGCAACATATGCGGACGCACGCACAAAAGGAATCTACACGCACGAATTGGTAAATCTTCTTTTTGAACAGCCATATACGCATTGCCAACCTGAAGCGGCAGGGATAGCCAAACGGCAGACGACCTCTAAGTACCTGAAAGAGCTTTCAGACCTAGGCGTACTGCAAGTCGCCATCGGCGAGGACAAACTGTATTCATCCGCGCCTAATGGAACTATTGCGGGAAGGCAACAGCTTTTACTTCATTCTAACCCCCTTCGTTCCACGCGGCTCAACACAGAACGGGGATTTTCACCGAACCGAGACCCTTGTATTTCCCCACGAAAAGCGGGCACTTCGCCCCGCGTATCATGAACAACAAAAACCCCTGCCTAAAATTTTGACTTGTGCAAATTGGGGGTATATGTTGAGGTATATTGGAAAATGGCTAAAATAAAATGTTTAATAAACCTGTTGAACCTTAATTTCGATAGAGCCTCTGCCACCACATCACACGCCCCTTTCGGCGGTTATTTTTGTACCTGAATCTCCCTGCTTCCTAACCGAATCGGCTGAAAATATACGGCCTTCCCTCCTGTACCGTTTCAAATCAAAAACGATGCGAGATGCCGCAGCCATAAAACCGAACGACCTCAAGCCGACATCAAAACCGCCGCACGCTTTTCAGACGGCCTCCATCCCTGTGTTCTGACAGACTTTGTTTTTCCAAAATGTATAGTGGATTAAATTTAAACCAGTACGGCGTTGCCTCGCCTTGCCGTACTATCTGTACTGTCTGCGGCTTCGTCGCGCTTGTCCTGATTTAAATTTAATCCACTATACTTCAACATCGAGCTATACGACGACCGATGCCTGTCTATCTATCTTTCCGCTGAGGTTTATGATGAAACATCGCAAACGATAGCGGGCGGTAACGCTTCTGCCCCGCCCGGCAGCAGAATGGTCAAGCCGATGCCGTTGTTGAAGCAGTCCCGGGTGCGCCGCTGAGTTTTCCAACACCAATGGAGTGCGTTCGGGCGGGATGTAGATTTGCAGCAGGGGATAGTTTTCTTCGGCAAAAATGTCGAGCCTGCGCGCTCCGTGCCGCAGAAAGGTGCAGGCAGGGGCGTGTGCCGCCGTTTCCGTTCAGCTCAAAGCTGTTGTCAATTCTATGCCGCGCGAGGGAGGCGGCTTCTGCAAAAGCGAGTTATCGGCCAGGCGCGCACCGGTGGGCAGCAGGTCGGCATCAAATTCAAGCTGTGTGCCGCCGTCGATTTGCAAAAGTCAGTCGTCTGCCGTGCCGCCGAGGGTGACTAGGGATGCCAGCCGTCGGCCAGCGGCATGGGGACAGTGCCGGTGTTTTCGGCGGCGGTGGAAAGCAGTGAGCCGTCTGAAGACAGGGTGTAGCGCACGGTCAGGCGGTAGGGAAGGGAAACCGTTTTTGGTCAGCAGGATAAGCGTACGCCAACTCTATCCAAGCCGCGTCTTCGCCGCTGCCGTGCCCGGCCGATGCAAACGGTGCGTCGCAAAGCAGGCCGTGGATGGCATAGCGTGAATTTCAAAACGTGGCATGCCGGTTTGATATTCAGCGGTCAGTCGAAACGGTAGCCGCCAGTTCAGGCGGCGGGGAAAGGCTGGGTTTGGCACTGCGAAAGCCGTTGGTGATGTGTTGCCGGGCATCGTCGGTGTCGCGATAAGCGGCGATGCAGTTCAACCACTCGCCGCCGCCGAAAAGCGGCGTAGCGGTTCAAGTGCGCCGATAGATTTCCGCTTCGGCATGACGTTTTGCCGCAACTTCGGCGCGGTCGGTTCGATTTAGCAGGAAAAAGTCATGATGAGGCCGATCTGAGAAGGCGGGATTATGGCGAAACAAAACGGCAAACGAGGCGGCGTATAACGTCCGTCTCTGCTAAATCCGCTTTCCGCACCGTTCCGACATGTCCGACACCGCCAGATCACCGCCAGCTATGGCCGCCATTACACCGTCGCACCGAATCCGGCCAAGCCTACACCGCCACCGCACGCGGCAAACGGGTGGATTCGCCTGCGGCGACCGGGTGCACATCGAAGTGCAAAACGGCGAACAGGCCGTCATCCGCGATTTCCTGCCGCGCGCAGCCTGCTCTACCGCCAAGACGCATGGCGCGCAAAGCTGATTGCCGCCAACGTGGACCGGCTGTTCGTTACGCCGCCGTCCGTCGCCGAGCGAAATGCTGCTGCAACGCGCCCTGCTGGCGGCGGAAGCCGGGCAGCATCAGCCTTTATCGTGCTGAACAAAACCGACCTGCCCGAAAGCGCGGCGTGGCGGGAAAAACTGACCTTCACGAGACTTGGGCTATCCGTTGGTAGCCGTCAGCATGCTGAAGCAGAACCCTGCGCCCCGCTGCTGCAAGGTGTACCAGCATCTTCCTCAGACAATCGGGCAGGCAAATCCACCTCACCAACGCCCTGCTCGGCGGGAACACGCCCACGCAGGGAGGCCTCTCCGCCGCACTCGATTCAGCAAACACACCACCACCCACGCCCAAATGTACGACCTTGCCGCCGACGGCTTCCTCATCGACTCGCCCGGCCTGCAGGAATTCGGCCTGCACCATTTGGACGCCGCCGACCTGCTGATACTTCCCCCGACCTGCGCCACCCTGATCGGCCGATGCCGCTTCACAACTGCACCCACCGCAAAAGAACCCGGCTGCGCGGTCAAACAAACGCCGCAAAGCGGCGAAAATCAAAGCCGACCGCCTGGACTTCCTGCAACGCATCACCGACGAGACTGACCGCCAAAGCCTATTAGAACCAAGCCCGCCCGATCCGATTCCAGACCTCACCGAGACCCTTGCTTTCAGACGGCCTCAACCCATCAAACGCCATGAGCAACCCTGCCCGCCCATTTCCTCATCCTTGCTGCCCTCGTTGCAGCCGCCCTCCTCATCGTCATCATCATTATCGGCCTGCTGTCCGCAGCCGCCGTCGAGACGAACTCGCCGTCCTTCACGCCGAACGCGACAACCTGAACGAACGCCAGCGGCAAGCCGACCTCAAGCCGCGAATCCGCCCGGCAAATCCAAACCCTGCAACAACACCTGCAACAAGCCGAAACCGAACTGGTAACCGCATCACCCGCCCTCAACCGCCGCCTGCCGAACACGCAACGCAACTGGCCGACAGCCGCGCGAATACGCCGAACTCGAACAAAACGCCCGCCGCCTGCGGCGAGTATGCCGCCGCCGAACAACAATCCGCCACCTCACCGCCGCAGCGGAAGAGTTGGAAACCGTCTGAAAACCGACCTGCGCGAACTGCAGCAACAACTGGCCGAACAACAAATCCGCAACGAACGCCTCAACACCCTGCTCCGAACAAGAACGGCAGGGCGCAGGAAGAAAAACTCGCCCCTGCTCGACAACGCCCGCGACCTCGTGGGCAGCCAGATTCCCGCCACCTGGCCGACGAAATACTCGAAGAAAAAGCCGCCGCTTCACCGAACAAAACCGCGAACACCTCGGTCGCCTGCTCAACCCGCTGAACGAACGCATCAGCGGCTTCGCCCAACTGGTTCAAAACACCTACGAAAAAGAAGCGAAAGAACGCCTGACCCTCGAAAACGAACTCAAACGCCTGCAACAACTCAACAACCGCCTGCACGACGACGCCAACGCGCCCGTCACGACGCCCTCGCGGCAGCCAGCAATAAAACCCAAGGCAACTGGGGCGAGATGATTCTGGAAAGCGGCTCGAACACTCCGGCCTGCAAAGGGGTCGCGAATACATCATACAGGCATCGGGCACGCAAACGCGGAGAAGACAGTCCCACCCGCCGCCTCAGCCCGACGTTTTAATCAACCGCCCGACAACAAACAAATCATCATCGACAGCAAAAGTCTCCCTCACCGCCACCGTCCGCTACGCACGGGCGGAAAAGCGAAACAGGAAGCCCGCCAGGCACTCGCCGCCCACGTCCAATCCGTGCGCCAGCATCAAAGAACGGCCGAAAAAAAATACAGCGACATCGACGGCCTGAAAACGCTGGTTCGTCTTCATGTTCATCCCCGTCGAACCGCCTACCTCGCCGCCCTGCAGCAGAACCCGGCCTGTTCCAAGAATGCTTCGACAAACGCATCATGCTCGCCGGCCCCGGCACCCTGCTAACCACCTGCGCACCGTCGCCAACATCTGGCGGACCGAACAGCAAAACCGCAACGCGTTGGTAGCTGCCGACGAAGGCGGCAGGCTGTGCGACAAATTCGTCGGCTTCGTCGATACCCTGCAAAAAGTCGGCCGCAACATCGACCAGGCGCAAACCGCCTACCAACAAGCGTTCAACCAACTCAAAAGCGGCCACGGAAAACCTCGTGAACCGCGCGCATAGCTTCACCTCCTCGGCCCAAAACCGCCAAACAGCTCGACCGCCAACTGACCGAAGAAGCGGCCGAAGCGGAAGCGAAAACATCGTCCTGCCTGCGCCGGGAAAGCGGGGAAACGGAAACCGCGGATAAGACCTGCAACAGCAGAAATGCACATCCGGCAGCGAACCGATTGGCAACAGGAAACAAATCTTTGAGGCCGTCTGAAAATACCGCAGCAACAGCTGCATCTGCATTCCATCATCCGAATGCTGACGGCCTGCAAAGCGGATACCCGAACACCATCCTACGACACCCTGCCTGAACCAAACATAGGCAGGGAAAACTGCCCGCAGTGTGTTTGAGGCCGTCTGATGAAACCCAATGAGATAAATATATTAAGAATGATGAGATAAATGGGAAGAAGTGGGATGATGGGGATGGGGCAGGATGGAAAAAGTGAAATGGAGTTGCAAATAGTGCAACAAGAAACAGACGACATTTTATCGTCCGTTTCTTTATTGTCAGAGTCCTTTTTGAGGGCGGCGATGGCGATGTCGAGG
>BNJU01000343.1_pt1 | contig 64344 bp, 66 predicted proteins | sample 8539281 | NCBI WGS metagenome assembly BNJU01 (sample SAMD00202456, study PRJDB9452) | human saliva metagenome | isolation source: human saliva | place: Japan
CCGGTCGATAACTTTCCGAGAACCATGCATGTGGAGACGGTAGTATTGATGTCAAAAGTCGGTGTGGAATAAGCTTGAAATCCCCTGGTTTCAGGCACTTTTCGGCTTTAGGTGGTTTCGGATAGGCGGAGGCGGTAATCGCTCTGCGGTAGCTTATCCAAGGGCAATCCGGCTCAAAAAAAGTGTGAGAGTTGAGTTGCCGATTTAGATGTTGGGGAGTTGAGTGTCCGATATAGATGTTGGAGGAATTGTTATATGGCATCAAGCAAAGAATACTTGGATTTCATATTAGAGCAGTTGTCTGAAATGAACGATGTATCTTACCGGGCGATGATGGGCGAATTCATCATCTATTATCGCGGCAAGATTGTCGGCGGCATTTATGATGACCGATTTCTCGTTAAGCCTACGAAGTCCGCTGTGGCTATGATGCCGAATGCAGATATGGAACTGCCGTATGACGGTGCAAAGGAAATGCTACTCGTTGATGACGTTGACAATAAGGAGTTCCTAAAAGAACTGCTTGAAGCAATGTATTTGGAGCTACCTGCGCCGAAGAAAAAGAACTAAAGAAAACAGACCACGGCTCCCACACTGCCATCATCGGTGGCGGGGAGCCGTGTTTTAGAAACTCAAGCTAGATTGCAAGATCAAGTAGGACAGTCTGAAATTATTCCTCCGGCGAACTGTAGTGAAAGGATTTTCGGGGGAGCTGATTGATCCAGTCCTGGATCTCTCGTATTTGCTCATTCGTAACGACATCAAAAGAACTCCCCAGATCTTGGCGGTACCAGTACCTGAAAGCCGTGACAGAGTACAAACCGCTGAATTGCTGAAAGCACCGCCGCCCGTGGGAGTGTTTAACTTCTGCGAGCGGCATCGTTTTCATATGGCTTATAAGGAGGCATGTATTCCCCAAGATATTCGGGCGTGCAGTCTTTCGTCAATCTTGAGTTCCCAATATTCTTTTTTTGAGAAATCAGGATGATTTGTGTTTTCAGTTTCAGTGCTTTTATTGATGATGGAAATCAAATTTTTCTTGTGCCTCATGTACCCCTTCGATTTCTTCAAAGCCTTTAATAACGAGGCAGTCGCAAGCATTTAAGATGTCCTCACTCAATTTTCTAAAATCAACCTCTTGTACTACACATCTATCACAAAGTTCCGAAACAAAATCGTCTATCTGCGCTGACTTCGTGCAAATAAACACCGAATTGTAAAACAAACTCGGTAAAGATTGGAATAGAGCAGAAACAAATTTATAGTTCAGCTCAGGATTTTTGGGAACAACTTCTTTTTCCCAGTTTATTTTAAGTAATACTTCGCCAAGCCAACCGTGAACGTTTTTCTTTACAAAGCACCGTGCCTCAGATTTATCAGCGTTGGCATCGTAATACGCTTCACGATAAAGCAAACAAACCATATCTACATAGGAAATGACACTTTCATGCCAGGGAATATCCTCCACCAGAGGAAAACGCCCTTTTCTACGGTCAACTTTTCTTGAAAGATGCGAAAGAAGCAGAATCGGGATATTGGTTTCCTTTGCCAAATTTTTAATCTCTCGCATGACCGCTTTAACGGTTTGTGCGTTCCTGTTTTGTAATTCCTTAAGTGCTTGGAGACAGTCAATCACAATAAAATCTACCTTGTTAGCAGAAATTATATTGTGGATTGCTTTTATATTAAGGGAATCTTCTGCATATACAGATAGATTGGGCGTTCCGCGCCATAGGTTCACTATATCAGAATGTGTGAAGTTCACTTTATTAGCATGTGTGAATACTGCCACATTTTTATTCTCAACGGCAGAAATGTGTTCCGCTATATCCATGGCAAGTCTTGTCTTTCCAACACCAGGTCTTGCGCCTAATAAGATTACATCCGACTGATCAATGCCTGCTAGGGTTCTGTCCAATTCTTCATATCCGGTGAATAATCTATGTTCTGACTCTGGCAGAATCATTGCTTTCAATCGAAATAAAATATACTCTACTACATGGGATTTGGGAATTAGATATGCAATCCTATCGCAGCGATTTAACACCCATTTATCACGAGAGATTCTCATTTCTTCAGTAATAACCGGAAGTTCCAAACCCTTGCGGACTCGTTCCATACCTCGCCAAGCATCTTTTTCCAAAAAACCATGAGCCAACAGATATTGGTATATATCATCCCGAAAGGCAATCATATCGGACAATTCATATCCAAGGTAGGTACTCATAGAATATGTTGCCTCATCCCATGCTCCTGTAGAACAAGTAATTCCGAGGAATGAAATTAGATCAGCGAAAGAATCCGGCGGCATCATTTCATCGTCATACTGCTTTGTGTAATTCAAAAGCGTTTGCCATGCGCTTAATGCCATTTGAACGCAAGATGCATTTACAACCTTTGTATGGAATAATTTGTGAATTACCACATCATCCAAAACAAACATGAAACTTATGTTGAAAAAATGCTTGCTTATTCTATTCGTATCATTTGGACTATCATAGTCAGCAGCAGATCTATATTGATTGAGCCAGTGTGTTTCTAATGCCATTGCAAAATCATCATACAAGTATGCAGGCAAATCAATATCAAAAACAGGAATGCTTTCACCGTATCCCCACAGTGTCTGCCACGGAATATTATGCCCATCAGGAATAAGTGGTGTTCCATCTTGTTCACATAATTTGTCCTGCGATAAATCAAACCCGTCTAAATGCCCTGTATCCCATCGGATTTGATGGCATTTCGGACAACGGTAATGGGGCGGCAGCGGATTTCCGCAAGTAATACCCAAAAGGTAAAGGATTAGGCTGGAGCCGGAACAGCCACGCATCCAATAGGGAATACTGTTTGCCTTCAACCAAATAGTCATTTCATAAAGCGCAGCTACATCAAGAACAGTATCGCTCTGTTCCATGGCAAGCCATTCCTGCTCAAAACGTTTCTGAACAGCTGCATCGAGCTGGTTGCCGTACATAGAGTTAAGCGCCGATAATACATCTTTCCGAAGCGCCGACAATATTTGGTCTTTGTCATAACTGCCATACATTTGTCCAAAGTCAATTTTCATTTTGAATATTCGCCTCCTGTTCTCTTGAGAAATTAGACAAACAAATTTTCCCATCTAACAATAGATTCCGGCAGTATAGATTTGTATTCTTTATAAAATGAATTTAAATCATCTTTTGTAATTTCAATTACGTTTTTTTGTTTTTATCTATGTTGATTATGGTCGGTGCAAACAAATAAACTAAATAATTATGACTTACATAATCCATGTAGTCTAATGCATCAACTTCTTTACTATGACCTCCTTTCACTTGAACAACTGCTTTTCGGGGATCTGATATATCACGAGAGATCAGTTCGCATTCGATTTTTACAGTTGTAGACTTATTAGCTATAGAGTTGGACAAAAGATAATAGTTCTCTTTGATTTGAAGATAAGAAATTACCAACTCTTCCAATTCAAAGTCAGGCAAGTTGCTTAAAAAATCACTTTTGGTTGTTACATAATCATACTGCGATTTGCCTGATTTTAAATTAAAAACATATTTCGAATATTCCACAATTCCATCGTCTCTGATTTTTTCTGCTGTTCCACCTCGTGGTCTGTTAAAAGATGCTTTAATTTGTCCTGGTACTTCCATTCCGACTTTATACGCTTCTATAGGCACAACTGCACCTATATCCATATCTTTATCAAAATATGGTAAAGCACATCCGGTAGCTCTACATATCCAATAATTGCCTTCCAAGTCTCTTGTCCAAAACAAATTATCTTCTTTGGCATTCCAAAAAATATTGTGTACAGGATTTATTCTCTTATTTCTAATTTTAACAGCTCTTTTAACGGCATAATAATAATCCTGATAAGACAGTATTTTATTTTCATCTGGAGAATAGACATAACTCCACCCAATAGCCAGATACTGTTCTTTATTTTGAAGGCAAAAATCAATTAGTTCCTTCCTATTGTGACAGTCTGTTTTTAGATTAACTCTTGCTATGTATTCCATTGTAGGCGTCCTTTCAAACTTAAATGTTTAAACCGTTGATTATTTTATGGTATAAACGCACAAGTGGGAAATATTACTCCTCTATTCGACAACTATTTCAAGTGGTCACCAAAAAGAATTGAGACTCCATTTTGTAGCTGCCAACCTTTTTTCGTTGTATTGTACTCTATCCACTCACCGGTAGCCTGTAAGGTTGCAATGTATCGCTGCACAGTACGCATAGAAAGTTCTGTTATATCAGCAAGCTCTTGTGTTCGAATACCCGGATGCAGACGAACAAGGGAAAGAATAAGCAAACTGTCTGCCAATCTTCTGCTAAAATCACTTGCTTTTTTAGCTCTACTGTGAGCAGTCAAAAGATGGTATTTAAAATTGACAGCCATCTCATCGAAACTTTCATAGCATCGGAATTTTTTGCGTAATGTCTGCGGAGGTTTGGGAGAGCCAAGCCAGAAAATCGTTTCGCCCATATTGTCGATTACCTCTGCATAATACTCAAAAATCAATTTCAAGCCATTGTTGTCCAATGCTGCCGCATTGATAATTTTGGAAGTTGCGTAAATGGCAATTAAATCTGTCGGGGCATCTGTATCAAGCAGCACATATCCGTTTGTTGGAAATGCACTTTTGACCATTGCATTTTGTTCATAGGTCAATCCAAAGGTAGTTATTCTGTAATCCGGAGCAGATATGTATTCTCCATTTGGTGCAAGGATTTCTTTCATAAATTATCACCTACGATTCATTTTTTTCAGAATTATATCATAGCGGCACGACAACATGGTGGCGCACACACAAATTTTTTTGGAAGTGACACAGTGAAATTAGCCTTATAGAGAGTATGAAAGTTTTTTTCTGTAAAAACGGAATAAGAAATACCTTCAGGGGCTCCTGTGATATGCACTAATCACAGGAGCCCCTTTACTATGGCAAAAAGAGAAAAGAAACCCGTCCACAAAGTCGTGATGACCGAAGGCAAACGCCAGATTATCCAGCAACTCCTACAGGAATACGACATTGAGACTGCCGAGGATATCCATGATGCTCTCAAAGACCTGCTCGGTGGCACCATCAAGGAGATGATGGAAGCCGAGATGGATGACTACCGTAACGGCTACAAGGAAAAGACTGTCAACTCCAGCTACGGTTCTATGCGAATCGACGTCCCTCAGGATCGTAAGTCCACGTTTGAGCCTAAAGTCTTAAAGAAGCGGCAGAAAGACATTTCTGACATCGATCAGAAGATCATCTCCATGTATGCCAAGGGGATGACCACCGCCAGATCTCTGACACGCTCATGGATATCTATGGTTTGAGGCCTCTGAGGGATTCATATCGGATGTGACGGATAAGATCCTGCCCCCATCCTCTACATCGATGCAATCCACTACTCCGTTCGGGATAATGGGATCATCCGGAAGATGGCGGCTTATGTCATCCTCGGGATCAGCTGCGAAGGAAAGAAAGATGTCCTGACGACCTAGGTCGGCGATAACGAGAGTGCTAAGTACTGGCTGGCCGTCCTCAACAGCCTTAAGAACCGTGGGGTTAAGGATATCCTGATTATCTCAGCTGACGGGCTGACCGGGATCCGCGAGGCGATCCAGACGGCTTTCCTGAAGACAGAATTTCAGCGCTGCATCGTCCGCCAGGTCCGGAACACGTTAAAATACGTGTCAGACAAAGACCGCAAGGCCTTCGCCAATGACCTTAAAACGATCTATAATGCTTCCAACGAGGAACAGGGGCGCGCCAACCGAGACCGGATCACAGAGAAGTGGTCGGAGAAATATCCGAACGCCATGAAACGCTGGGAACGCGACTGGGATGTCATCACTCCGATCTTCAAGTTTTCCGCAAATGTGAGAACCATCATCTACACGACAAACGCGATCGAGAGTCTGAACGCCACATACCGCAAGCTGAATCGTCAGAGAAGCGTTTTCCCCAGTGCCCAGGCTCTTCTGAAAGCCCTGTATCTGGGCACCTTTGAAGCTACGAAAAAATGGAGCATGACAATCCGGAACTGGGGGCAGGTTTACGACGAGCTGTCGATCATGTACGAAGACCGGCTTCCCGAATGACACGATAAACAGCCGAAACGGGCGGAATTCTCCGTCCGCTGTAGACATGTCAACCTGTATCCGTTATAAAATAAGCAACCGTCTGAAGGTCGATAACGCTGCTTTTTGTAAGCCCTCAGACATAAATCCTATCACAGGAAATCCTATTTACAGAGATTCCTTCACACACTCTATTTCTAAAAGACAGACCAAGGTTCCTCATTACCGATTCGATTCAGTGGTGAGGAGCTTTTTTATGCTTCGATTTCGATTGTGAGGCCGGACTTGAATTCCACGGTGAAGTGGTCGGCAAAGACGGTGAGGTACAATGCTCTCTGAGACCTTCTTGGCGGCTTCTTTCAGTTTCATCCCCTGAAGCTCGGCAACTATGGCTGCAGCCTTTTCTCGCGCAGCCTTTTTACTCTCTTGTGCATGAATTGCTTTCAGCATTTTTGCCACAAGCCTTATCTTAGATCTCGGGACAGCCGAGAAAACGTTGCGATAAAAATGGACTGTACAACGCTGATACTTGGCCTCTGGAAACACTTCACCTACAGCTTCAAGCATTCCAAGGCACTTGTCTCCGACAATGAGTTTTACTTGACCCAGCTGGATTTATCTTCCTTCATTCCCTCAGCAGCACCAATGCTTCACGAAAACCATCTTGACTGACTGCAATTGCAACTAGAATTGCCACATTTTCGTATTCACCGCCCAAGTTGCGACGAAGATAGATTCCATCGACGTAAACGTATGGGTATTTTTCCCTGTCGAAGGGCGGCTTCTCCATACTTCGATGCGGGCATAGGCCTTCTTATTCAGCTCGCTGATTGTTCCCGGATAGATTTTAGTTCCCCAGAGTACCTCTGTGATATCCTCGACTCGACGGACAGACACACCTGCCGGATACATATCGATAAGAGCCTCCTCAACGCTACTTTCACGACGGCAATAGCGTTCAATGATAGCAGTCTCAAAGGGAATCCCCTTTAAACGTGGCATATGTAGCGTAACATCGTCGGAAGTTGTTGTAAGCTTGCGCTCATAACGAGCCGCTTGTGTAAGAGTCTCGGCTTCTTTTTCCAGGAGTTCATTCAAAGTCTCCTCGACACTACCACGGACCTATTCTTTCAGCTGCCCCTTGATAACTTCCTCGTTGAACAGTACAATCTTATCAGACAGGGGCTGTAGTCTCCTTTCTGAGTGTTGTCTCGCAACTTCATTCTACCAGAGGACTGCAAACCATGTCTTCTTTATATGATTTTCAATTTGCGCAACTTATCATACCTTATCGAATCCTTAAGCCGAAAGACCTGATTGCACGGTATGAGGCGGAACGCGCCGAATTGAGTAGTGCTTTAGATAGTGTTGTTGAAAGACTTATTTGTGGATTGGACAGCAAAAGTGTACCCAATGATAACAGCATCTCGGACTTTTCATCAAAATTGATAAAATTGCAAGTAGCATTTCCAGAAAAACTCCGAAAATCCATTTTGCAGCAAGCAATCATGGGGAATCTCACTGTATGCGATCCCACCGACGAGCCAGCCTCCGAACTTTTGAGACGCATCTGCACCGAAAAAGAAAAACTCACCCAAGAGGGCAAGATTAAAAAGAAAAACCTCTGCCTCCCCCTTTCCGAGGACGAAATTCCATTTGAGATCCCGGACATTTGGGAGTGGGTGAGGTTGGGAAAAGTATTTGATGTAAATCCTCGTAATAACGTTTTAGATGACACTGAAGTCGGGTTTATTCCGATGCCACTTCTTGAACTGGGCTTTGTTAATAAACATACTTTTTAGAGAAATCTTTGAAAAGAAGTAAAGAGAATTTTTACGTATTTCAAAATAGATATATTGCATTTCCCAAAACTGCACCTTGTTTTCAAAGCAGATAATCAGCAATAATTTCAGGCTTGCCGAATGAATATGGTGCAGGAACAACAGAACTACACGTGTTGCGGACATACTTTGGGCTTGTACTAAATGAATACGCATTTTGATTTGTAAAAATGAACGTTTTATATTAGATGGTATCGAGCACTTTACGGGATTCGTAGGTCAGCAACGTGTAGGAACTGATTATATAAAGCAATATCTGTTCCCGCTCCCACTACTTGCCGAGCAAAAGCGCATCGTCGCCTGCGTGGAAACTGCTCAAAATCTGCGATGAATTGAAATGAGGTCTCAAAGATGCCCGAATACCAATATACAATTAAAGATAATACCGTTTCGGTTATTGAACATGAAAGCGAATTAACCGTGCTTGATTTTGGTAATTGGCAAAGCGAAAGAATAATCTATTACAGATCTTTACTCGCACATAAAAGGGATATGGAATATGCCGAAGCATATTTGAACCAGATGTTTTTTGATGAGTGCACTTCGCTGATTGATGGGTCTTTGATCAACAGTAGTATACAGATTTTGATTAAGTGTTTTTCTAATCCTTCTGGGAAGGGACGCCATAAACTAGATGAAACAAAGGTGTTTCGCATTTGCTAAGAAGATAGGAGAAGAAGATTTAACAACACAGTTTTCTCAGTTTTACACTGCAAGGAATAAAGTGATTTCGCATGATCAGTTAAACTTCTCCGAGAATATTATCGGCTTAGTCGTCAATCCCACAACTGGCATCGCAGAAGATGTTGCAGAGATCACTGTTCGAATAGGGTATTTATACAAACAGAATCAGGAGCTACTTCTTAAAATGGTCCATATTGTTCTAAAGTATTTAGACGAGCAGATTATGGGGGTAAGGCAAACTTTGCTTAAAGAATACAACGGTCTTACTGAAAAGCCTGATTTGAATAATATTCGTTGCGAAAGTATTCCTATGGCAACTGCTTGGTAGAATTACAAGACCAGCATCTGATACTGAGGAAAAAAACTTTGTTTGCGTGGAAGAACTACTAAAAATCTGCGATGAATTGAACTGAGGTTTCAGTATGAACTTGAATCTAAACGGATTTAATTCTTCTATTGCTAACAGCGCATCTGTTGTTGCCGAAATCAATCGTCAGAATGAAGAAATGATTCGTTCGATTGCGGAGGCAACTCAGGAACGACTGGCGCGAGAAGAAAAAATGGTTTCCGGTGCCGAGGCGAATATTACTCAAAAAGAGCTGCTATTCGAACAACTTCAGGCCATAAAAAAGCAAAACGGCATGCTGTCTGACAATTCAACAAATTAAAAGAACTTTATGATGCTCAAGTTGTGGCCAATCAGGAAGCCAAAGAAGACTTAAAACGAAGTAAGCGGTTTAACGTTGCTATGATGATCATTTCTGCTGTAGCAATGTTAGCGGCCATTGCAGGGCCTATTGTAACAATCCTTGTAAGCAAATAAAGATTATCGCTCTTTAAGATACAGAAATAAAATGTACTCATTGTCAAGGACACAGAGCACATTAGAAACCATTAGATTTTTGTCAGGCTGTTCTTCTTGGAACCGGCCGATCACTCAGCCGGTCCAGGTTCTTTGATTGACAGTGGATATACTCCGGTTGTGATGTACCTGTAGTATTCATCCGGAGCCGGCTTTGCAAGCTGCCACTGATAACGTTCTGTGTTGTAGTAGTCCATCCAGTCATCGATAATCCGCTTGACCTGTGAAAAGTGAGTGCAGCCATAAAGGTCGATTTCATCCTTCATGTGCCCGAAGAAGCTTTTCTGGGGAGCATTATCCCAGCAGTTTCCTCGACGGGACATCGACTGCCGTAGATTGGAATCCTTTAGGATCTGTATAAACTTCAAGCTGGTGTAGTGAAATCCCTGATCAGAATGAACTATGGTCTCTGCCTGAAGGGATATCCCATATTTATCGACCATCTGTACAATGGTCTGAAGGACAAAATCCACTTCCAAAGACTCTCTGAGCTCATAGGCCAGTACCTGTCTTGTGTAAGCATCCAGTATCGTTGATAGATAACAGAACGTGCCATTGTACGGTATGTAGCTTACGTCTGTCAGCAGCACCATGCGTGGTCCCTTAGCGGTGAATTCCCAGTTAACCAGATTTGGCGCTATATGACTCGTGTGAGTGACCTTTACAAGTCTCCGATAAGGATTCGCTTTGCGAATTAAGCAATACAGGCTGTATTTTTCCATAATCCGTCGAATCTTCTTGACGTTCATTACCACCGGTGGCTCCAGGTGTATCAGCCTCATGTAGATGCTTCTGGCACCTTTCTTGTAACCTCGGTGGTTATAAGCGGCCGGGATCAGTTCAAAGTCTGCACGGTCCTGTGCTTCTTGATTTTCACGATGCTTTTCAGCGCTTAACCATCGATAATACCAGGACCTGGAAACACCTGCCAGCTGGCACATGGTCTGTATATCGAGCTGGTTATCCTCTTTCTGCAAAGCGGTATGAATGATCTCAAACTTAGTGGAAGCCTTTTCCATAGCTATCGCCCTTGCTTGTCTGGGTGATCCACCGCAGAGATTTTTTTTAGAAAGTCGATTTCCTGATGCAGGTAAGCCACTTCACACTGCAGTCGATTGATTATCTGACGGTCAGTTAAGGCTGCTTCAACTTCCGGCGAATCATCCAGTAGTGGAGCCATCCTCTTATGCTTAGGTTCTCTGAACCCAAGTTTGGATTCAGCTTCACCACGTACTTTTTGAGAGATACCGACCAGACGCGATTTTCCTATAATCTCGATTGGATATCCTAAGCGGGGCAGAATCTCTCGGGGTGGTACTCCTTTATTATGGAGCCGCATGTATTCTATTTTAAAAGGAACCGTAAAGCTGAGAGTGTTCTCATCAACATAAGCGGTATACGGATTTCTTCTTAGAAATGCGAGCTCTTCCTCAGTGAATTGTCGTTTTGCCATGGCGCTTCCTCCTGCTTATTCTGGCATGAAGAACTCCTGACGGTACCTAATCTCTGAATGTTCACTTCTTTTCTAAGAGAATTAAGGTAACTAAGCCCCTGCGTGTCCACTTCTAATGCTTTCTAATAGCATTATATCTCAAGCTAATGACTAATTCTGCCGTGTCCACTTTCTGGGGTACATTTTAAGAATCCTCGAAGGAAAGAAATTAGCTGCAGAATTGAGAGCATCATACTGAACCTTTTAAGGTTTTCCTACACAATTTAAGGATATCAATACATTTTAAGTTTTCCTGTTTAGGGGTTCGGAAAGGAGGCACAGCAGGAATGAACACAGCAACAGCGACAGCATATCAGTGCAGTTTTACCGGCTGGTTTTCGCCAGTTGAAAGCCAGAAAAGCCCGCAGAATAGGGATTTCTCATGGAACCGACGCACATATTCAGGAAAAGCACATTGTATCAAAGATAGCGTCTTGTTAGATGAGACCTGCGGAAGCGGTGGATTTATGGCATGGGCAAAAAAGCGAGGTGATATGGAGTGAACAAAGATCCATTTAAGGAATATATCAGGGAATCCGAGCCTGCAAAGCGGGACAAGGGCTATGCATGGCATACGGCCATTGGCCTGCAGGCGGTTGATGGGTTGAAGACATCAGAATATCTGGTGCATACTGCCGTCCGGAATATCGAGGGCGAGATTTCCTTTGAAGAGGCAAATGCGCTTTTGCAGACCTACTACGAGGAAAATCCTACCCGTGATGCGTCAGACCGCACCGAGGAGGCCGACAAGGTTTCTGCCCGGATTGCCGCGCTGCTTCCGAGCGTGCCTTCAGCTTTACGCCGAATGAATATATCTCCATTCACAGAAAGCTGTTTGCCGGCATCTATTCTCACGCTGGACGTATTCGGGATTATAACATCACGAAGAAGGAATGGGTCTTAAATGGCGCGACTGTACTCTATGGCAGTGCTACGGAGCTGCGGGAGACATTGGATTATGATTTCTCGGAAGAGAAGAAGTTCTCTTATAAGAATCTCTCGATGGATGAGATCATCCACCACCTTGCGTTTTTTGTTTCCAGATTGTGGCAGATCCATGTTTTCGGTGAGGGCAACACCAGAACGACGGCGGTATTCTTTATCAAGTATTTGCGCACGTTGGGCTTTGATGTGACAAACGATATTTTTGCTGAGAACGCTTGGTATTTTCGGAATTCACTGGTCAGGGCAAATTACAATGACCTGAAAAACGGCATTCACGAAACGACGGAGTTCCTTGAGGTGTTCCTTCGCAATCTCCTTTTGAACGAGAACCATCCGCTACATAACCGGACATTGCATATCAGCGGTACCTTTAAGGAAACAGAAAAACCGGACATTGAAACTGCAAAACCGGATATTGACGATTTAAAACCGGACATTGAAACTGTTTTTCAACCGAAAACGGCAAGCCATATTTTGAAGCTGCGTGAGGCATTTCCGGGGCAGACGATCTTTGGGCGGTCAGATGTAATGAAGGCGATTGATCTTAAAGCATCCAGAGCCTCTGATCTTCTGAAGGAAATGGTGGAACATGGAGTCATTGAGCCGGTGATCGGACACGGAAAAGGCAAGTATCGCTTCTGGCAGCAGTAGAGTTGAGTGGATGGGAAATAACAGGTTTTCGGGCATATTCCCTCAGAGCGAAGTCTTGAAGCGGTCGGCGAATCTGTGTGTTTGCGTATAATAAGTAGGAGCAAGGTCTTTGACCTGTTTCCGAGAACGCACAAGGGTAAAAATCGGTGTGTTTTACAAAAAAACACGCTTTGATAAATTTCCGTGAACGAACGCGAATTTGGCTACACACTCGACATCAAGTTGAAGCAATCGTGCCATGTCGAGACCGTAGTATTGATGTCAAGGAAAGACACATAAGAGGCTCAAAAGTCTTTGATTTCAGGCGACTTTTCGGGTTTTGGCAGTTCCAAGAATAACTCCGGTTAAAGGTGTGAATGTTGAGTTGCCGGATTAGATATCAAAGAGTTGAGTTGCCGAGTTAGATGTTGGGGAGTTGAGTGTCTGATATAGATGTTGGAGGAATTGTTATATGGCATCAAGCAAAGAATACTTGGATTTCATATTAGAGCAGTTGTCTGAACTGAACGATGTATCTTACCGGGCGATGATGGGTGAATTCATCATCTATTATCGCGGCAAGATTGTCGGCGGCATTTATGATGACCGATTTCTCGTGAAGCCTACGAAGTCCGCTGTGGCTATGATGCCGAATGCAGATATGGAACCGCCGTATGACGGTGCAAAGGAAATGCTACTCGTTGATGACGTTGACAATAAGGAGTTCCTAACAGAACTGCTTGAAGCGATGTATTTTGAGCTACCTGCGCCGAAGAAAAAGAACTAAAGAAAACAGACCAAGGCTCCCACACTGCCATCATCGGCGGCGGGGAGCCGTGTTTCAAAAACTCAACCAGCGGTAGAGTTGCTCGATTTCTCCATAATATAAGTGAAATCAAATTGTTGCCATGGGGTTAATTCTTCACGAAGGAGGCGCGATGAAATGAGTTTTGCAGTATTTTTGGATGTAGATGGTGTGCTGAATACAATAAAGACGTGTGTAGCATCTCCTGACGGTCATATAGGCGTAGATGACAGGAGAATAGCAATCCTTGCCGGTGCCATCAAAAAGTATGGCGGTGCAGACATTGTACTGACATCAGATTGGAAGAATAAAAGGATAGGCGATGATCTTCAGTATCTGAATGGAAAGTTGAGGGAACATAAACTTGAGATTTCCGGAACCACAAAAGATCATTGGAACAACAGAGGACAGGGAATTATTGATTACCTGAAAGAACATACCGAAATAGATGAATATGTTATCCTTGATGATAATCGATTTGATTTTGAGAAATATCCAAAGCTATGGGAGAGGCTTTTGATTACAAATGGAATTGAGCAGGCAGCGTTTGCCTCTGATACTCCTGCAATAGAGACAATGATATTCCATGACTATATTAAAGACATGTCGTCATAGTCTATGGAAAGCTGAAAATAAATATTGAAGATCGATATGAAGATTTGTCTTGGTATCAGCAGCTGATTGTGGACGGCATTGAACAGGCACTGCCCATTATTGTTGACAGAGCTATTGACGGAGCATTCTATTGGGCTGAACGCGGATGGAATGCGGCCGTGAACTACGGTAAGCGGAAAATCGCTGAACGTAAGATAGCAAAGCCTATGCCTCAGAAGAATAACGCTTCTACCCATACTGAAGCGCAGAAATCTTCTATGGCGGTAGCAACACTGGAAACGATTACTTCTGTCCTGGATGAAATTGATGCTGCGTATGAAAACTACAGCGTCAATATGACAAGCGAAGAGACACAGAAAGAGTTTGTGGATGCCTTTATCCTCAGACTCCTCAGTGAGAAAAAACTCTGGAAGATTGCCCATGCAAATATCGTTGATTCAGTCGGAAACATTACCGATGGTCGTGCGATGCTCGATAAACTGAGCAGTCCGCTGATGTTTGAGAATATTAACACAATTTTGAAAAACAACCCGGTTCTGCTGGAAACATGGCAGACCATTGCACTGGAAGACATTCTGGGAAGAGAACTTATTGTAGATTCCTGCTATGTTCCTATTGAGGGACAGGCTCTGAGAAAGAATCTCATGTCTCTTTCTGTGTAAAATACGGAGGCAAGATGTCATATGCTGTTATTTTCTACGCTACTTGAAATCAATGATACAATGACAAAGGACTTCTTTATCCAGCTGGTTCTGGAGTGGAATCAGGGCAGTCCTCATGAAGAAAATATAATTCAAGGTATCGAATGGAATGGCGAACGAAATGTCCGATATGGTACCGAGACACTGTGGCTTGCTATCGAGGAATACCGAAATGAGAACATCATCGCGGTTCGTTATGAAAAAACCGAAGCAGATGGTGTGGTCTGGGATACCGACTACGTTATGAATTTTAATGATATGAGAATGTCTATTCAACTCGATCGTAGTTATTTGGAAGAGGCACTGGCCGTTGACCCAACCTTTCTACACCGCATTTTATCACTCTACTGATAGAACACGGCTATTTGAAGGATGATGGAATTTTACCAATGCTACGCAAGCCTATTTTCATTAAAGCTGATAATGTCGACTTGTTGACGGATGTAATCAATGGCACTTCAAGGTATAGACTGCCTGTTGTGTATATCTCTAAAACATACTACGGTGAAGATCCGGTTGATATTTGGAAATTATCTGGAAGGTTGAAAGGTGTTGCCCATGTACTTGTTGAAGAAGGTACGTGGCTGAACGGAAGAATCCGTCGGCAGTGTGATAACAAAAATGAATTCAACGGCGCTATCGGTGTATACTTCCCCAATAGTGCATATGGTCATAAGAAGTATCTATATCGTGCATACGATGGAATTGATGCTGTTCTGTCTGAAAAGGTTATTCGTAGTGTAATTCAGTACTGCAACGCTCAAATGATGGATAAGCTGTATACTTGGCAAGGCGTAAATAATGCACTTCTTAGAGATCGATTGAGTATGAGAGGTGCAGAATTGCGGGCGGCTGAATCTGAGAAAAACCGCGTGGCAGCAGAAGCAGATGAACTGATTGAATCTGTAGACGAGGACATTCAAAAGCTGAAAAAACAGGTTGAAGAATTGACCCATGCAAATGAAATCCTTACTTACGAGAACCAAGGGTTGCGTTCTAAAATGAGTAGTGCAGATAATATGCCGATACTGTATTTGGGCGAAGAGGAAGAATTTTATCAAGGCGAAATCAGAGAGATGATTCTGGACGCTATTGCTGAGAAACTCAAAAAAATCTTGGTGAGAAGACAAGAAGATGGGATGTTCTGACTGATGTGCTTAATGCTAACGATTATCAGAATATTCGAGACGAAAGAGAACACACCGTGAAGATTTTGTTTAAGGGTTACAAAAACCTTATCGGCTTCAATGCGTCAGCAGCTTTTAGAATTGGGCTTTGAGATTACTGAGGAAGGTAAGCATTATCGACTCACCTATTACGGCGATGGACGATATAAAAACCACGGTTGCTAAGACTGGAAGTGACTGGCGTGAGGGAAATAACATTGCATCTGTAATCCTTAAGAGCATGATGTGATGGAATGGGCAATAAAGGAGCGCACTATGAAAGCGATAGATACAGAATTGACAAAGTTTTTAGGGGCAGAGGCTCAATACTATGTTCCTACTTATCAGCGAAAATATAGCTGGAAGAAGGATAATTGCTTAAAATTGATAGATGACATTCTAAAGGTGGCAAAAGATAATGAAAGGCCTTGTCATTTTATTGGCTCTGTCATCTATCTTGCAAAGCAGGACGCGATGCATGCTTCCGCAGTAAAGGAATATTTGGTGATTGACGGACAGCAGCGTCTTACTACAATCTCAATTATGTTACTTGCTCTTGGGGACTACACAAGAGCGAAAATAGTTGATGATGTTGATTATAATAAAGCAACCACATCATTAGAAAAATTGTCTCGCAGATATCTGACGAATGAAGACGAGACTGGGGATACATATTACAAAGTAAGGTTAAATGAAGAAGACTTCTATGCATGGATGAAGCTTCTTGAAAATCGAACTAAGCCGGATGATATTAAAAGGAGCAAGATTTTCGAGAATTATGGAATCATCTACAAGGCTCTTTGTGACAGTGATGTTGAACCTCAATTGGTGTATGATGGAATAAAAAAGCTGAGATTAGTCGACATCTGTCTTGTTCCCGAAGATAATGCACAGTTAGTATTTGAGACGGTGAATAGTACAGGATTGCCGCTTTCTACTGCTGACAAAATTCGCAATTTTCTCTTGATGACAGTCGAGCCGTCAAAGCAGACAAAACTGTATCTGGAATATTGGCATCCTATGGAGAAAGCTCTCGGAATGGAATCTGGTGAGTCTTCTCAATTTGAAAGTTTCTTCAATTATTATATGACGTCTGTTTTGCAGCGGCAGTTAGTTGGAGATTATTATGATGTATTCAAAAATTACTACTATGAGAACAAAGCTGCTGGAACAGAAGGAATTGTAAAACAAATCCATCAGTATTCTAAGTACTATACAGAATGGAATACCGCTTCTGATAAAGGCACACGTATACAAAGAGCCTTATTTAAGGTCCGGAAGACAGGACAGTTTAAGATTACTCCAGCAATCTTAAAACTTCTCTCGGACAGAAATGATGGTCTCATCGCTGATGACGATGTTGTTGAAATTCTTACAATTATGGAATCGTATTGGATGCGTAGAGCTATATGTGCGTTGCCAACTAATACTGCTGGACCGGTCTGTATTTCTATGCTGAAGAGCCTTAATGCTACCAATCAGTTAAAATCATTTAAAGCAAATCTCTTTTCGTTGACTTGGGCACAGAGAATGCCAAGTGATACTGAAATTAAGGACACGCTCAAAACCCTAAAAATTTATTCATTAAGTTCTTCCAGGACTAAAACAATTCTGGATAAACTTGAGAATAATAGAAGAAAAGAGTATGTTCCTACTTCGGAGTATACAATTGAACATATTATGCCGCAAACACTGTCTGATGATTGGAAATCTGACCTTGGAGCAGATGCGAATCGAATTCATGAAACCTATGTCCATACAATTGGCAATCTTACATTAACTGGGTATAATTCTGAGTATCAGAACAAGAGGTTCTCGGATAAAGTTGATTGTACTGACAAGGCAGGAAATGCCATAGGATATAGACACACACCAATAAAAATCAGCAGTTATTTGACGACTGTAAGCAAATGGGGCGAAGATGAAATATTAGCCAGAGCAGAAATGCTATCAGATGAATTAATTACAATATGGAAGTATCCTAAAAAAAGACTAATAGCAGTTGTCTTTTGAAAGAATTAAAAAAACTGCTATTTGTTTCCGAGAACTATCGGGGGGCAACCTGACATCAATACTGTTTCCTCGTCCCATGTTGAGACCGTAGTATTGATGTCAAGAGTCGAGGGAAAATAAGCCCGGAAGCCCGCTGTTTACGGGCGTTTCGTAAATCGGGCATGAAAACGCGGCAGGCTGCTCACCTTCTTAGTTAAGAACATATCGAAGGACTGATATGTTTCCGCAGACAGAACCTGGTTAGGCACCGGATTAGATGTAGTGGCCGATATGAATGTTTTTGGCGGGGTGGGTGGCCGATATAGATGTCAGGAATATAATTTTGTTGGAGATGATGAACTGTGAAGAATGAAGAGATGTCTACCCAGACGAGGAACAGTCTGGCGGTGGCTTTGAAAAAACGCATGGAAACCACGGAGTTTTCAAAGATCCGGGTCTCTGATCTGCTGAAAGACTGCAATATTGTTCGGTCTACATTCTATTATTATTTTTCTGATATATATGAGCTGCTCGAATGGATGCTGAATACTGAACTGATCGGCCTTCTTGAGAAGTGTGACGAGCTTTATACATGGGATCAGGGGATCACGATGCTTATGGAGTATGTCAGGGACAATAGCAAGATGTGCCTTTGTGCGTTCCACAGCATCGGTCGGGGATCTCTTGAGAAAATGTTTTATAAGAATTGCTATGTACTTATGGAACGCTTCGTCAATACCGGTTTCTCCAATGTGGAAGTTGCTTCGGAGGACAAGGCATTTATTATGGATTTTTACGTTAGGGCTTATGTCTCGGCACTGGCTGCGTGGCTGGTCGGAGGAATGAAGAAAAATCCGCAGGCAATGGTAGATATGATTGAGCGGACAGTAAGCGGAGGAATAGAAGACGCCTTAAAGAGGAGTGCAGCTTCCCGGAAAAGCTGAGAGTATACAACATATAAGACAAGTATGGCCTGGGTGTTTCATATCGAACATCCGGGCCTTTTTTGCGTGATGAATCAGAAAAGAGCGCTGGATATAATGACACCATCGAAGAAAACAAATCAAAAAAAAAATCAGGAGGTAATCAGATATGGTAAGCGGAACATACGAGATCATGATGAAGACACCGATGGGAGTCAAGAAGGGACAGATGATCATGAACGAAGACGGAGAAAAACTTTCCGGAGCATTCGTAATCAAGGGCAAGGATAATCCCTTCACGGACGGGACGGTTACAGGAGACCACTTCAGCTTTGGCGGCGAACTGATGTCGCCGGTCGGCAAGATGGTCTATACCTGCGAAGGCGATGTGACTGGCGATGAGGTTACAGCTAAGGCCGTTGCTAAAAAAGGCGCTCTTACGATCAGCGGGAAAAGAAAATAAAGAAGGCGAGGAACAAGATCATGTTAGGAAATCAGAAAAGGAAAGACAACAAGCAGTTCTATTTTGTAGGCGGCGGCATAGGAACGTTGACCGGAGCGGCTTTTCTTCTGCGTGACTGTGGATTCGAAGGAAAGAACATCCACATCATCGAAGCTCTGTTAAAGACCGGCGGCTCCAATGACGCGGCAGGCAATCCGGAACACGGCTGGGTGATGCGCGGCGAGCGTATGATCAACCGCCAGACGTATGAAAACTTTCAGGACATCTTAAGTAGCATTCCTTCCCTTGAGCATGAAGGAAATTCCGTGGAAGACGATATGCTTCAGTTCTCAAATACAAAACCCTGCTGCGCTAAGGCACGATTTCTTGATGAGACCGGCGAAATCATGGACGTTTCCAGTTACGGCCTGAACAAACAGGAGCTGATGCAGCTTGTTAACCTCTGGAAGGCAGACGAGAGCGAGCTGGACGACGTGACGATCACGGACTGGTTCGGCGAGTCTGACAGCCACTTCTTTCATACCGTCTTCTGGTACTGCTATGAGGCGTCCTTCGCATTCCAGTACTGGAGCAGCGTGGCCGAATTCAGACGTTACACCCTCCGCTTCTTCCATCTGATCCTCCGGCTCACGACAGCGAAGGGAATTACGCTTACAGAACATAACCAGTATGAGAGCATCATCCTTCCGCTCATGGCCGTCCTTGAGGATGCCGGTGTAGAATTCATCTATAACACAGCTGTGACAGATATGGATTTCGCCGAAGGCGACAAGATCGTCGTGACCGGCCTGCATACGCTCACTGATGGTAAAGAGGGCTATATCCGGCTTCACGATGGTGATATGGTCGTCGCCACTCTTGGCTGCATGACAGACAATGCGACCTTCGGTTCACTGGATACTCCTGCTGTAATGGATACCAGCTACCCGATGAGCGGAGTGCTCTGGAAGAATATCAGTGGGAAGAAGGAAGGACTCGGCAATCCCGATAAGTTCTTTACACATACTGATCAGTCGGCATGGATGTCATTCAACTGCACATTCAAAGGCCATACGATGATGGACTGGCTGGAAAGTATACCCATAACAAGACCGGTGAAGGACTGTCGTCCACGTTCGTTGAATCCCCGTGGCACATGGAACTTAGAAACCCGCTGCCTCCATTCTTCAAGAACCAGACCGACGAGTATTCATTCTCATGGATGTGCGCCTTTTACAGCGGGAATGTCGGAAAATATACCGGGAAAACCGAATTTGAATGCACTGGACGAGAAATCCTTGAGGAGATTCTTATGAGTCTGCCTATGGATGATGAGACCCGTCAGAAGTGCCGTGACGAAGCAGTCGCTGCGGTTCCTGTGATTATGCCGTATATCGGTTCACAGTTCTTGCCGCGTGCAGCAGGAGACCGTCCGGACGTGGTACCCGAGAATTCTGTCAATCTCGGATTCACCGGTCAGTTCTGCGAGGTTCCTGAGGATGTGGTCTTCACTGAGGAGTATTCAGTCAGGGCGTCCCGTATGGCAGTATATAAACTGCTCGGAATCAAGAAAGAAGTAGCGCCTGTAAAACCAATCAAATATGACGTACGCATAATTCTCGGAGCGCTGATCTCATATCTCAAGTAATTGTAATGATTTGGTTAAAGGAGCTCCCCATCTCCGGAAATCCCGGTGGTGAGGAGCTTTCTTATTCCGTGATATCCACGCTGACGTCCGATTTGAACGCGACCACGAAGTAGCCGGGAAAAACGGTGATCCGCTGGATGAGCGTCTTGACCTGTGATTCGTCAAAGTCTGTGATCTTCGTCTTCTGTTTCTTGATGAAGTCCTGAAGCTCTTTGACCCGGTTCATGGTCTCGTTCCGGTCTTGGCCGTCGGTCTGCGCCTGCTTTTTCATCTGCCGGAGGCGGCGGTTTCCAAGCAGCTGATGCAGCGCCAGACGATGGACTTCGCGCCGTGATTGTTCCGGTGGATACGCCGGTATAGCTCACCGCAGTCTCCGCAGATCACAATCTGCGCAAAACAATGATTGCAGGAGAAGCTGCGCTTTTCCCGGAAGAGCTCGTGTGAACGATGCGCCTGCGCACAAGCTCGGCTTGCACCTGCATGAAGAGCTCCTTCGGAATGATCGCCTCGTGGGTGTTGTCTTGTAAGGTGAATACTTTGCACACACCTCCGGGAATAAGAAAATCCCGCCATCCGAAAGGACAGCGGGATACATACTCTGTTATTTCAGCACTAATGCTTGATTAGTTTTGAGCTTATCAATCAGCCCGTGTATACCGGCACGCATCTCAGCCGAGGTCAGTTCCACGATAGCTGTAGCCCTGTGGACTCCGGCATCCTTTGGAGGACGCGCCGCAGAGGAACATTTGCTCATTCGTCTCCCCGTAATCCAACACAATGAAGCGGTCGTGCATCATGCCTGCCGAAGTCTGGAATGTAATCGTTATGCCGGGAAACTCTGTCTGGAAATCCCTGTAATCGCTTGCATGCAGCTTATTGTAGCAGTTATCGCTAAACACGGTAACAGCAACTCCTGGCTGAATATCTTGCAGGAGCCGCAACGTTTTGATGCTGATATAGTCATCCACAATGTACACCATCTTCTTTGCGCGGCTGTAGATGTCGATGTATGTCTCATCTGCCTTTGCGGGCTGACCGTTCAGCAGAAGATACTCCTTCTGGTCAACCGGCTTACTGAAGTCCAGAAGGAAGGGAGAGATTTCCGATCGTTTTAGCATTTCACTCATCTGACTGAGAATTTCGGAAAGCTTATCGTCATGGTCAATCAGCATAGTCTGTATCCTGTCAATTGCCTGTATATTTTCCGACGTTTGCAAGGAAAGACGCAGAAGCTCTCGTTGACCCAGCAGAGGCTGATTTTGAATGATGTAATCTTTCATAGAGCGAAAGATGCGTATAAGTGCTTTACTCTGCTTTGTTGCCAGCTCTCCTTTGAGCACTGTCATCAGCATGTACAGGCCACTTTCAGTAAATGCCCACGGCAATTTAGCTCGGCCACCTTTTCTCCCAGCCATCTGGATCGATGTCACATTTTGTGATATCGATAATTGGGTGACTTCGTCTCTGGTCAACTGAAAGCGAAAATCATCGTCAAATTTCTCCTCATTACGCTTTACCTGCTGGTTAAAGGCAGTTGTCGTATACCCATAAATCTCCGCCAGCTCAAAATCGAGCATAACCTGCACACCCCGGACAATGTAGATTTTGTCCTGGATGCTGCGCTCGTCAATGATAGCAATCTCAGTGCTCTCAGCTGTTGTAGCGATGCTTTTATCCTCGCTCAAAGTCTATCACCCTCACTTGCTTTGGCATCTATCTTCTCACAGCAGACATAATACCACAAAAAAACGCCGATTTTCCACCACCAGAAACGAAAAATCCCCGCCATTCAGCATCTAGCATACCAAGGCACTTGTCTCCAATGATGAGACGAACGCCTTTAAGCCCACGCTCTTTCAGCCATACAAAGAGAGTATGAAAGTTTTTCTGTAAAAACGGAATAAGGAATACCTTCAGGGGCTCCTGTGATATACACTAATCACAGGAGGTCTTTACTATGGCAAAAGAGAAAAGAAACCCGTCCACAAAGTCGTGATGACCGAAGGCAAACGCCAGATTATCCAGCAACTCCTACAGGAATACGACATTGAGACTGCCGAGGATATCCATGATGCTCTCAAAGACCTGCTCGGTGGCACCATCAAGGAGATGATGGAAGCCGAGATGGATGACTACCGTAACGGCTACAAGGAAAAGACTGTCAACTCCGGCTACGGTTCTATGCGAATCGACGTCCCTCAGGATCGTAAGTCCACGTTTGAGCCTAAAGTCTTAAAGAAGCGGCAGAAAGACATTTCTGACATCGATCAGAAGATCATCTCCATGTATGCCAAGGGGATGACCACCCGCCAGATCTCTGACACGCTCATGGATATCTATGGTTTTGAGGCCTCTGAGGGATTCATATCGGACGTGACGGATAAGATCCTGCCCTTCCTCTACATCGATGCAATCCACTACTCCGTTCGGGATAATGGGATGAAGCTCATTCGTTCCCGCTCCAGTATTCGAACACAGGAGCTTGTTGAAGAATTGGAGCTATCACCACGAACCATTCAACGGTACATTTCCACCTTGCAAGCAGCGGGTGAATGGATTGCATATGACCACAAAAAAAGGTTGGTATCTTCAAGATGGCGTGTCTCCACTGTTCGATAATTTCTGATGGCGAGTAAGTATATCCAAATCTTTTTTGTTTAACAGGAGTTATTTTTCCATGTCAATCGTTTATACGAGAGAGGAGGGATTGCTCGTGAGTTTTGATAAGCTATTTGCAAAATGGAAAGCCATGCATAATTTTAATGCGTTTATCCGGGACGGGATTGTTGATCCCGAACATTACGAAACGCCACACATTCTGTTTGTTCTCCGTGATATGAACTGCCAATCTGAGCGTGATTTGTGTGGTGATCTTCGTAGGAATGGAAGCGGCTGGAAAACTTGGAACAACATCGGCAGATGGTCAAAAGCTCTGTTGGACGGCGGCGAAGAATATCCGCGGGATATGTCCACAGCAAAGCGAGTGACACAGCTACAACGCATTGCCGTTATGAACTTGAAGAAAGAAGGCGGCGTTAGCCGCACCGCAGGAAACGAGCTTCTGGAAGCGGTACAGACACAGCACGATATGATATATGAAGAAATTTGTCTGTGCAATCCGAACATAATTATCTGTTGTGGATTGACTGCTTATGGGATCATGGGCAATGCAACCTTGTTAAAGGATTATGTACTCCCATTTCTACGGAATGGGCATCTTTTCCTTCCTTAGCTTTTAACAGAGATTGGTGGTATTACTTTACCAAAATCAATGGGAAGCAAGTGCCGGTTATCGGCTTTTGCCATCCGCAAGCTACTAATCTTGAAGGTGCCAGAGGACATGAAAATTTGTTTGTCCCATTATATCGATCGTGATATGCTGTACATAAAGGAACTGTTTTTGAAAAGCACATCGGGAGGTGAGCAAAACAACAATGGAATTTGAGTATATGTTCAAGGATTTAGCAGTTCAGGAAGTTGAGCATAAATTACGGCAGATTGTTAATACAGCCCTTCTCAAAAATACGGTAACAGCCCCGATGAGCTAATTGCCAAGCGTATTGCCGATGAATGGACAGCCATAGAGTGCACCGAAGTGATTGCGGATATTGCCGCTTTATATAAATTGGCAGCTTGGCTCAAAGGTAATCGCTATCCATATTGGATGCGCTCTTGCTCTGGCTCCAGCTTCATTATCTCCCCGCACTCCTTCTATCAGGTGAATCCCGTTCAGACCGAGGCCATGTACGGTGCGGCTCTGGAATTCGCAGCACTCGGCGGAAACGAGACCGTTTGGGATTTATACTGCGGCATCGGGACCATCTCCCTCTTTTTGGCGCGGCAGGCAAAGAAGGTTTACGGCGTGGAAATTGTGCCGGCCGCCATTCGGGACGCAAAAGAAAATGCCAAGCGTAACAGCATTGCAAACGCGGAATTCTTTACCGGCGCCGCAGAGGAAGTACTCCCGGCGTGGCAGCGGGAACACTCTGCGCAGCGCATCGATGTGATTACCGTGGACCCGCCGCGGAAGGGCTGCGATGAAACTGCCCTTCGCACTATGGTAGAACTTGCGCCGAAGCGCATTGTCTATGTGAGCTGTAACCCCTCGACCCTCGCGCGGGATATTAAGTACCTCCGCGCCAACAGCTATGAGCTAACGCGTGTGCGCCCGGTCGACAACTTTCCGCGGACCATGCATGTGGAGACGGTGGCGTTGCTGTCAAGGTCTGAAAAGTAGAGTGCGAAAAGTATAACCCAGGGAAGAAGAGTGCAAGGTACGAAGACTGAGATGTAGGTTGCGGACGTAGAAGTTGAGAGGGCGGATATACTAAATTGAATACTAAGAGGCTAGCCAAATTCCTTATAATTACATTTCTTGTTTCATGGACAGCGTGGTGTGGACTTGCTGCGTTAACGAGTCTCAATATTATTTCGTTTTCCCATCCTCTAGGTACTATTCTGCACATTATAGGAGGATTCGGACCGGCAATAGCAGCTTTATTTGTGTTAGAAGAAGATAATACGGTTAAATCTATAGTAAAATCTATTTTTTTGAGCACAGAAAAAAATCATTGAACTATCTGTTCCTGTTTTTCTGCTTTTTGAGATACTGACAATAGGATTATCTTCAAGAGAACTAAATCCTGTATTAAATATGCCTGTGATACCTTTGGTTTTTCTACGAGCAACATTTATATATGGTGGCGAAGAAGAATTAGGCTGGAGAGGAGTTATGCAGCCTTTATTGGAACGAAAATTGAATTTTTCCGATATCCGCCATCATTACAGGTACAGTGTGGGGGATTTGGCATATACCGCTTTGGTTTATAAATGGGTCATCTCAACAAAACATATCGTTAATCTTATTTTTAGTATTAGCTATTATACTCAGCTTTTGGCTGGCGACAATTTACAAAAAAACGCAATGTGTCTTTGCTTGTAGTGTTTTTCATGGATTGACAAATACTCTTTTATCTGTGTTTATCATTAAGTTGAATATTGTGCTTATAATAGGTGTCATTGCTATGCTTGTATATTCAATATATATATGGTACTACGGAGAGACGAAATCATAAAACAGACAGAATTACCGGACATATTTAGTGTTCGCATGTTTCGTGTGGAAGCAGTGGCGCTGGTTGGAGAGAGATAGGAACTGATTTCCGAAAATAGTGCGGTGGCTGTAAAAATCCCTACTAGGAGTCGACTCAATAAATATGCTATTGACGTTATTCCTGCAATTATTTCTTTGGATATGGTTTCTGGGATGTACGATCACATGGCGCTTCGGAAAACACATTCTTGTTGAAGGAATGGGAATTCGGAGCGCAGAGTTTTTCATGCTCTGCCTGTACAGCATAGGACTGATCGGTTATCGATTCTTTCAGCCGACCGGAAAATGGATTTTGTTCTCTGTTTTAGTGCTGTGGTTTATAATCCAGTTTTTTTGTCATTGGTACTATATCCTATTCGGCGCTTCCGAACAAAAACTGAAAGGCTACAATGAATGTTTCAAAGGCACAGTAAGACTCATTCCCGTGAGTGAAAAGCGCCTGATACCGGATTTTTATCATATTGTGCTTCATTTATTGATCTTGGCAAATGGGATGCTTTGCTTGCTAGCAGGTCTTCACAGTTAAATGTATACTTGCTTGCAGAAGCGGGAAGGATAGTTCTGATTACGATGCAGTCTGAAGTGGTATCATAAATCTGTTTGAGATATATGGGGTGCGAAAAGATATGAAAGCGAGTCCTGTATTATTGCAAAAGAAATTCGCAAGAGTCATAGCATGTTTTGCCGAGAAGAATAATATTTCATTGGATGAAGCGACGGATTTCTTTTACAAGTCCGAATTGTACCCTTTGCTACATGAAGGCGTATCGGATTTACATTGCATGAGTGATATGTATCTGGCGGATGAGCTCACGGAAGAATACAAGGGAACTTGACGAGCTCGCTAAAAAATAACAAAGATAAAAACGCAACGCGTACAGCAATGTATGCCAGAGCCGGTAGGTAGCCCGGCCGTCACGGCGTAGCCGTGGTAAGTAACCTGCCCTCCGGGTTGTCCGTTCTTTGTTCATGAATTGAATTTTAGGAGGGATTGTCCTGGACAAAGTAGTTATCAAGTTGACGGTTTATTTTGCCGATCCGTTTTGGGTTGGCGTAATTGAGCGGTTTCATACAAAGACACTTTTATGAGCTGCGCTTCAGTCAGTCTGTGCCGACGGAACGAAGGGAAGCAAAGAAGAACCCGAAGACAGCACAGCGTGATGCGAAGAGACAAATGCAACAGGTCGGAATCGGGACAAAGTCACAGCAGGCGCTAAAACTGCAGCATGAAGAGAAGCGCCTGGAAGGCAGGAAAAAGAAGAGAGAAGGAAAGCAGGTAAAAGCGGAGCGCCTGTTTCTGTTAAAACAGCAGAAGCGAAAAGAGAAGCACAGAGGGCGCTGACAGAGGAAGCGGATGGACTATATACAGGATAGAAGCAGGCACATCGATATAAGCCTTCAAAATAGTCGGGTATGCGGCATTAAGTTCCATAATAAGACCCTGACGTTTAAGCTCGACCGTATATTTCGATGTGTCGAAGGCGAAGAAGTAGAATGTCCGGGCGAATTTCGCTTTGAGGGGTGTGACTTGGACTTGTGCCGCGCGCTGCTATTCAATAAAACGCTGGGAGAGGGGCGCTTTACCGGAAAAGCCCTCTCTCTGCGGGAGTTTATGGATGTATATGGGAATGCTGAATTTGAAATCGTGACCGAGGGCTATTGCGGCAACACGACGACCTATAGCGGGTGGCTCTGGGAAGCGGAAAAAGCACCGGTATCCGCAATTTTATATCTTTGGAATCGCGGGGATCGGATTTATCGAATAGCTGAGTAGTTGCTTTAATCCGGGGTGCGAAAACCGGACATTGGGGCAGTAAAACCGGACATTGGAACGGAAAAACCGGACATTGGGCAGTGAAACCGGACATTGCAGCGGATTCGTTGTCGGACATCCTGACGCGGTTATAAGAATGTGTCCACATCGGCGAAGCAGGTCTTTGTAAGTTCAGATGGCTAGCATCGAACCGGGATTGTAAAGGAGAAAGCGGATGAGAATACTATTCTGTAATATTGCCTGGATGCAATATTACAAGGGATCCAGGAAGGGAGTAGACGAGCCTATTGGGGGCGGAAGCTTCGTGGATGAAAACCAAGATGGATCGGAGTTACATAATTTTGATCCTTTTTTACTGATTCACGAAGATGGAGAAGTAGAGGAGGTATGCAGAGGTTTTGTCGTGACCAAGAAGAGCCGAAGCGGAGCGGACCAGGCGCTGCATATTGAGAGGCTTGAAGGTTGCGAAGCACTTCGAACGGTAGATTCGGTCGAAGATGTGCTGGTCATTTACTGTGCCGCACATTCCTCTCATAATTTCACCTCGATTGTCGGCTGGTATCGTGGAGCCACGGTGTATCGCTATTATCAGGAAGGCGTAAATGAAGATGATGGCAATTACATCCGGCTTTATAATGCGGTTGCCCCAAGGGAAAATTGTGTGCTGCTCCCGGTTCAAGAGAGAAGGCCTGTTATGTGGAAGGTTCCGAGAAGGCAAACGGGAGCCTCCTACGGTTTCGGTCAGGCCAACATATGGTTTGCGGAGGGAAGAGAAGAAAACAAGCTGTTGGATCGGTTCTTAACGAGGATTGTGAATCAGATTGAGAACTACAACGGGGAGAATTGGGTGAATCAATCCCTTGAAGATCTGTTGCGGAAACAAGGGAAACAGTAATTGAGTCGGAGGAGATAAGAATGTTGAAAGTATATTGCTACAGCCGCTGCAGTACTTGTAAGAAGGCCTTGAAGTGGCTGGATGATAAGGGCATCAAGTATGAGTTGATTGACATCAAGGAGCATCACCCGGCGGAGGAGGAGCTCCGCAAGTACCATGCGATGAGCGGTCTGCCGCTAAAGCGCTTCTGGAATACCAGCGGCATTCCTTACCGGGAAATGGGGCTTTCGGGGAAACTCAAAGAAATGAGCGAGGACGAACAGTTTGCGTTGCTCGCGACCGACGGCATGCTGGTGAAGCGGCCGCTGCTGGTGGGAGAGAACTTCGCGCTGACGGGGTTCAAAGAAGAGGAGTGGACGGAAAAGTTGCTGTGAGAAGCTTCTGACAGGGGCTATGTGTGAAGAAGAGCTCTGCAAGCTGTGGGTTACGGCTTGCAGGGCCCTTTTTTGCTATGGCGCAAGAATGATTTCGTTTGCACATTTCCTCGCACTCATTTGTTAAATAGTATAAGGAGGTGAAAAAGTGGCAGATGGAGTAAAGTTATCGGAATGGTCTGCTGACGATATTGAAGAAATGATCCGGGAAAATTATGCGGATATATTCAGGTATTGCTTTTGGCGGACAAAACAGCAATCTGATGCGGAAGATTTGACACAAGAAACTTTTTTGCGTTTTATCAACAGTCTGTCTCATTACTCTGACCGCGGTAAGCCGAAAGCGTTGCTCTATACGATTGCCCGGAATCTATGTATCAACTGGCATAACCGGATGAAGCTGCTGCCCTTGTCAGATGAGGCATTGGAGAATATTTCTTTTGTTGAGGCGGACAAAGAAGCTGAGATTGCGAACAGGCTCACCTTGCATAAATACATGAATCGGTTGCCGAAGGACCAGCAAGAGATCTTGATGCTGCGATACTACCTGGAACTGCAGGTTAATGAAATCGCGAAGACTTTGGGAATCAGCCGATTTACAGTGATGTATCGTTTGAGAACAGCAATGAAAAATTTGCGGCAAGATATTAGGAAAGGAGGTTCCGGGTTTTGAAAAACGACCTTGAATCGAGTATCAGAGAATACTATTCTGAGATTTCCCCATCCCCGGATGAACAGAGGATTGAACAGACAATACGGCAGGCACGAGCTATTATGCGCAAAGTCGAATACACGGAAGAGAACGCTTCTTTCTTTGAGTTCTTCCTGTCGCAGTTTTCGTTTATCAGAAAGCGGATTTGGCTGATCCAGTTTGCAATTTTGCTTTTCTGTGCCTCTTTGCTCGCAGGAAAGCGGGAAGCCGCAAGCGCAATCGGCGTGATGTCTACGCTAACACCGCTGATTTTCTTGACTTGGACGCGGGAGCTATCCCGAGCTTTTCTCTATGAAACCGCCGAGGTTGAATTATCTACTCGTTTCACCCTGCGTCAAGTCGTGATTTCACGAATTACAATCATAGGCCTCTGTGATTTGCTGTTCGTGACTTTGCTTGGTTTTTTGACTGCACGTAGATTTGAATTGGAAATGCCGCATATTTTCATGTTTTTGTTTGTTCCCTTTCTGATTACGGCATTTGGTTGTCTGTTCATACTGAATCATTTTTCAATCAGATTCAATGGATATGGTTGTGCCGGATGGTGTGGACTGGTTATGATTGTATTCTTTTATCTGTCAAACTGGGAACCCGGAATCTATGATGCAACCCTGATGCTGGTTTGGTATACAGCTTTTGTGATTGCATTGATGTTAACTGTGCTTGCGTGTCATTTGTTGCTGAAAAGATGCACGCGGGATTTCTGCTTCCGTCACATGGCATGAGAGGAGGGTTCGTATGGAATTGGAATTGAAGAGCTTGACAAAGAAATATAGGGAAAAAAATCGCTGTCGATCACGTCAGCGCGGTGTTTCGCCCTGGTACGTATGGACTGCTCGGTGCAAACGGTGCAGGGAAAACAACCCTGATGCGAATGATTTGTGATGTTCTGAGCCCAAGCTCCGGGGAGATAACAGTAAACGGAAACCGAATCAGCGTTATGGGAGAAAACTATCGCGCATTGCTGGGTTATTTGCCCCAGAATTTCGGCTATTATCCCGATTACACCGCAAGAGAATTCATGCACTACATTGCTGCTCTGAAAGGGATTCCCAAAACGGCGGCAAAAAATCAGACAAGACAACTCCTTGAATTGGTCTCTCTAACGAGTGTTTCCGATCGGAAAATTAAGACCTTTTCAGGTGGAATGAAACAACGTCTGGGGATTGCACAGGCAATTTTGGGGAATCCCAAAATTTTGATACTCGATGAACCAACGGCAGGGCTTGATCCAAAAGAGCGGGCTCGCTTTCGGAATCTGATTGCCGATTGTGCAAAGGATAAAATCGTAATTTTATCAACACATATCGTTTCGGATGTGGAGTATATTGCAGATCATATCCTTCTGATGAAACAGGGGAGTTTTCTTCTCTCGGGTTCGACACAGGAATTAGCACATGAGATAGAGGGAAAAGTTTGGACCTGTGCCGTTACGAAAGAGAGCCTAAATAATTTGAATGAGAGATACACCATTGTTAATCTGCACCACACTTCCTCTGAACTTGCGACGATCCGGATTGTAGCGGATGAGAGACCACAATCCGATGCAACGGCTGTTGAGCCGACATTGGAAGATTTGTACTTATACCACTTTCAGGGAGAAGAAAGAGAGGTATTAACGAATGTTTGAACTAATCAAACTGGAGTGGATTAAACTCTGCAGAAAAAGACTTACGATAGCGGTAACTTTGTTCTGTGTAGTCGCGACTTCAATCATTTTCTGCCTGCCGTTTCTGCAATATCAGATATGGGATGAAAACGGTACAATGCTGACACGGGGTGAAGCAGTTTCGTATCGAAAAAAAATATACGATGAAATTTTAAACGGAAGTCTAACGGAAGAGCGCATCACGGAGGATATGAGAGAGTACAGGAACAAGTATTCCGATGCTGCGAACCGAATGACCCAGCGCGGCGGAGAAACATCGTTTACCGATGAAGTATACTATCGTTATTTTGCACCAAGGCAATCCTATCTGAATATGATAGGAAATGCCTACAGCAACAATGAATATGGTGCGGTCAATATCTTATCCGCGGATCTTGAGAATGGCGCCGAATTCTATGCAACAAGGCAGGATACAATAGATGAACGGATCAAAAACAATGAGGATTTAAGCGCTGCCGAAAAGACTTATTGGAGAGAAAAGAGTTTATCGCTTGCTTTCCCCTTTGCATACGGCTATGCACTTGGTTGGGTAAGTTTTGGTGAAACAGCCGATATGCTGATTATCTGCATAGTAGGCATCTGCATCGCGGTCGCTCCGATTTTTGCGGGTGAATACCAATCGGGAGCGGATGCGGTGATTCTTTCTACGCGGTATGGAAAGAACAAGATTATCAGCGCGAAAATTTTTGTGGCATTTCTGTTCGGAACCATTGTCTTTGTCGTAAACGCCGTAATTGCCTTGTTGCTACCGTTGTTGCTCTTCGGAGCAGAGGGGGGAACACTCCCTGTGCAGATTGCCTATATCAGCAGCCCGTACAATTTGACTTTTGCGCAGGCGGATTTGCTTATCATGTTGATTGCCTATATGGTCTTAGGCGGACTGGTTGCAATAACTCTTCTGCTTTCGGCAAAGATGAAATCAGCTTTTGCGGTGCTCATTCTTGATGTTTTGATTATTTTTATTCCAATGTTTTTCTCGCTGAGCAAAACAAATGCCTGGTTGCCTGCCATGGCCACATCAGGACTTTCAAGATATAGTTATTATATTTCATATCGCTTGGGGAATTCTGTGGCTGATATCTTTTTTGTGATTGTAATGGTCTATGCGATCATAATAGCCCTGTGCCTTCCCTTAGCCGGGATATTATTCAAGAGGCATCAGGTCTAGCAGACATCACTGCCGAGACAATTTTGTTCTGAGCTTCCGCTTGTATCTGTGGAATTTTAATCGAGAGGCTTTGAATACAGATGAAAGTTTGCGCTGCTCGCGACCGACGGCATGCTGGTGAAGCGGCCGCTGCTGGTGGGAGAGAACTTCGCGCTGACGGGGTTCAAAGAAGAGGAGTGGACGGAAAAGTTGCTGTGAGAACTTCCTAACAGGAGCTATGTGTGCAGAAGAGCTCTGCAAGCTGTGGGTTACGGCTTGCAGAGTTCTTTTTTGCTATGGCGCAAGAATGATTTTGTTTGCACATTTCCTCGCACTCATTTGTTAAATAGTATAAGGAGATGACTATCTTGACAAAATACCTCAATATGATTATAATCATGCTCATAGTCATATAGATGCTAAACTTCAGATCCAAGTTACAAAAATAAGGAGGTATGGTTATGGCTACAAAAAATATTTATGTTGCAGAAGCAGATCTACACCTATTTGATGATGCTGCCAAGTACGCCGGAAGTGTTTCTGCCGCTGTGATACAGGCACTTCAGGACTTTCTAAGTGTTCAACGCAACAAAAGCGAAGGATATGACAAGATTGAGTTAAACCTCTATGAAAAAGGGGTAAGAAGAAAGGTAATGTTCTATGGTATGGAGATTGCTCGTGTAGAACGTCCGGTAGACGGTGGAATAAGGATTGACACGATTTATAAAACTGCAAAAGGGCAGCTTGCAGTGGCAACCAAGGTTCGCAGGGAGCTTCCGAATTGGGCGAAAGGAAATCCACACGTATGGGAAAATCCGCAGTCTTGGTCACATGATTTTTGGAATCTGGGGGACAGAGTGTTAAACGTATATCCGGACATAGAGAGCCTAAAGGAGAAGGATGCGTATCTTGCCGAGTGCTGCGAATCTTCTCTTTCGGAAAAGCCTTATGAGTTTTTGGATATTTAGATTAGCTATAAATACTAGATTTATAGAACTATAACAAGCAAATAATGAGATAGCTTTGTGTTTATTTTCGGATTTCCCTTGGTAACTACCGGAGTTATCGCACTTAATCTATTTGTGTTACGGCAAATGCTAAGAATGCCGAATTTCAAACGAATCATTCGGCTACCGTCCGCTCGTATGTTAGCGCATGATGTCGGATGAGACCGCCTCTGTCTTGCTATTGGCGCAGAACATGATAGACTGAAGCTATGAAAACAGTCAAAGTAGTCGCAGCTGTCATCTGTGATTCGCTGCGGGAGAAACAGAGCATATTCGCGACAGCCAGAGGATACGGGGAATTCAAGGGACAGTGGGAATTCCCGGGCGGAAAGGTGGAGCCCGGAGAGAGTGCGGAGCAGGCGCTTCGGCGGGAAATCAGAGAAGAACTCGATGTGAATATCATACTCGGCGATTTGATTGAGACCGTCGAGTACGATTACCCGGCGTTTCATCTCTCCATGGATTGCTTCTGGTGCGAGCTTGCGGGCGGAGAGCCGAAGCTACTCGAAGCCGAGGACGGCCGGTGGCTCACAAAAGCCGACTTATACACGGTGCCCTGGCTCCCCGCGGATATCTCTCTCATTCGGAATATCGAGTCACAGATGGGAGAGCCGGATCTCTTGCGGACGCAGGCACTTCGACTGTTGCGGCACCTCTGCGAGGAGCACATCCTCCCCGAGACCGCGCTTCATGCACCCGCGCCGGAAACAGAGGACTTCTCGGCGCTGGTATCCCGCCTGCGGACGGCGCTCTCGGAACGCTACCCGGCGACCAAGTTAAAGCGCATCATGAAGAGCGTGCACTACGCAAACGGCTTTTCCGATGAAAGCTTACGCGAGGCGGCCTTCACGTTGGATGAGGCGGAACAGTACTTGGTTCGGAACGGCTTTCTCGACCATGACCGCGGGGTTGCCTACTTTAACGAGAGAATCACGGCGCCTGATTTTACCGTTTCGGCGCAGTCCTTGCTCGGCGTCATGTTAGAGAGTTTGCTGCTCGCAAAGGCGGGGAAAAGCTAAAGCTTCAAGTTCGAACCCAAGGTTCGGATTTTACTCGATACGATTCACATTTACCTCGAAAGGAGCATCTATGACGACACAGGAAAAACTGAAACAGTACCGCGATTGGATTTTTAAATGCTCTGCCTACAGTATGGCACTCAATATCATCGATATTGACAAGCAGACGGTCGCGCCGAGCGCCGGTGCGGCTTACCGCGATGAGCGATCCTCGTATCTCGCGGGCGAGCTTTTCAGTCTCGAGACCGACCCGGAGATCATCGCGCTCTTAAAGGAGTTAAAGGATGATCCGGAGGTCGACGCGGAGGATAAGCGCGCCGTGCAGCTCTACTATAAGAGCGTCATGGACACGATGTGCATTCCGAAGGAAGAGTATGTAGCCTACCGGAAGCTCTGCAACGAGGCCTTTGATGCGTGGATACTCGCAAAGTCCAAGGCAGACTACTCGATTTTTGAGCCCTATTTAAAGCAGGTGATCGAGAGCCAGAAGAAGCTCTACGGCTATCGCGACAGCAAGCTCTCGGTCTACAATCAGATGCTCGATGACTTTGAGCCCGGCATGACGGAAGAGAAGTACGATGCCTTCTTTGCGGCGCTGAAAGAGCGTCTGGTTCCGTTAATCCGCAAGGTGACGGCGGCAAAGCAGATTCGCGAGGACTTCCTGCACCTCGAGTACCCGGTCGAAGAGCAGAAGAAGTTTATGAACGAGCTTCTTAGCTATCTGCACTTTGATCCCTCCTGGGGTTACCAGAACGAGTCCGAGCATCCCTTTACCTCCTGGACTTGCGAGAACGACTGCCGCACCACAACCAAGTATGTTCCGAACGGCGTGGTCTCGGCGATTTCTCGACCGTGCATGAGGTGGGGCATGCGTACTATGAGCACGATGTGGACCCGAAGTACGACGGCATGATACTCTCGGAGGGCATTTCTTCCGGCATGCACGAGTCCCAGTCCCGTCTTTGCGAGAACTATCTGGCGCGCACCGAGGCTTTCTGGCGCTACCACTACCCGAAGCTCAAGGCGCAGTTCCCGAAACAGCTCGGCGATGTGAGTCTTGAGGACTTTTTGAAAGCGGTCAATGCTTCCAAGCCTTCCTTTATTCGCACCGAGGCGGATGAGCTCACCTATCCGCTGCATGTCCTGATTCGCTATGAGATCGAGAAGGGGCTCTTTAACGGGACCATCTCGACCGAAGGCCTCGACAAGACCTGGAATGCGAAGTATAAGGAGTACCTCGGTGTCGATGTGCCGAATGCGAAGGTCGGCATCCTGCAGGATGTGCACTGGTCCGGCGGCAGCTTCGGCTACTTCCCGACCTATGCGCTCGGCACGGCATTTGCGGCGCAGTTCGTGCACACCATGCGGAAGGAACTGGACGTGGACAAGCTGCTCGAGAACAATCAGTACGATGTGGTTATGGGCTGGTTAAAGGAGCACATCCACAAGTACGGCTGCCGCTATGACGCGCCCGAACTCATGAAGCTGGTCACGGGCGAGGACTTTGATGTGAACTACTTCCTCGACTACATCGAAGAGAAGTATACAAAGCTGTATCAGCTGTAAATGTTCCGACTTGATGTTTGGGGCGGTGTCCGGTGGGATGCCGCCCCACTGCTTTGCGGTATAAGAGGTACAGTCGCACGGGCGACAATGGTTTGTTGTTTGATTGTGATGAAAGGAAGTTAGGTTTGCTGAATGGTATCATTGTAGCTATGGGAGGAGCAATCGGCGCAGTGCTCCGTTATCTGATCGGCCTTTTGCCGCTGAATCCGCAGAGTGGGTTCCCGCTAAAGACCTTTTGCATCAATGTGATAGGTGCCTTTGTAATCGGTCTGGTCGCAGCGCTGAGTGCAAGAGCAAGTCTTAATCCGCGTGTCACCTTGTTTCTAAAGGTGGGGATTTGCGGCGGTTTACGACCTTCTCTTCGTTTGCGCTGGAGACAGAGACCTTGCTCGGAAAAGGAAATCAGACCATAGCCTTGCTCTATGTGTTGTCGAGTCTGGTTTGCGGTGTTCTGGCGGTGGCTGCGGCCGAAAGTCTGGTTTAAAAGCGTTCACAAAAGGTTCACATAATCATTGGCACTCACCTATTGACAGTGCTAACAAAAGGGGTATAATGGGCACTGTAAAGAGGAACAGAGAGTAAGCGATTAAGAGTGAACCCTCTTTCCCCGGAATGACATCCGGCCGTACGGTCGGAGATAATGAAGGAAGATAATGAAGGAGGTAAAGAGTATGTTAGTACCGAGCCTGTTTGGTGATAATTTGTTTGATGATTGGTTTGATTTCCCGGCATTGAAAGGGGCAGATCAGACGGAGCGGAAGTTGTACGGACGCCGCGCGAGAATGTTGATGAAGACCGATGTGCATGAGAAAGAGGACAGCTATGAGCTGGACATTGATCTGCCGGGCTTCAAGAAAGAAGAGCTCGCGGTGGAGCTGAACAACGGTTATCTCACGGTCAGCGCCGCAAAGGGGCTGGACGAAGAGAAGAAGGATCAGGATGGCAAGCTGATTCGGCAGGAACGCTATTCGGGTTCCATGCAGAGAAGCTTCTATGTGGGCACACATGTGAAAGAAGAGGATGTGAAGGCCAAGTTTGAACAGGGTGTCCTGAAGCTCAGTATCCCGAAGAAGACAGAGGCAAATTTGCCGGAGAAGAAAACCATTCTGATCGAAGAATAATTTGTTTGAAACAGGATTGTGTGAAAACAAACGCGAGTTCAGGTGGAACGGATGCCACTGAGAATGAAGCTGCCGCAGTATTGCGGCAGCTTTTTTGTGACTTCCGGATTTAGCCTAAGTTTTTTATGCCGTAATTGCCTGCTCGGCATTCCACATGGCGGTATATTTACCTCCCAGGTTCAAAAGCTGCTCATGGGTCCCGCACTCCGCAACTTTTCCGTCTGCCACGACGAGGATTTGAGCGGCATTTTTTATAACAGACAAGGTATGAGCAATCATCACAACGGTCTTGTTTTCCTGTAGCAGATTTGAAATTGCCTGTTTGACAGCGAGCTCATTCTCAATGTCCAAAGAGGAGGTTGCCTCATCCAGAAGCAGAATCGGGCTGTTTTTCAATATGGCCCGAGCAATCGAAAGTCGCTGTCGCTCACCGCCGGAAAGCAGATTGCCGTTTTCGCCGATGGAAGTATCATACCCTTTTTTCATTTTTCGGATAAATGTGTCACAGTTCGCTTTTTTGCAGGCGGTTTCTATTTCCTCATTCGTAGCGGAAGGCTTTGCGTGGCGTATGTTCTCCCGTACTGTTTCATGAAACAGAAAGGTGTCCTGATCGACCATAGAGATGATATCCAGTACATCTTCCGCATTGACATGGCGGATCGATTGTCCGCCGATGTCAATGTCCCCGCTTTCCGGATTATAATATTTCGCAATCAGATTCAGGATTGTTGATTTGCCTGATCCGGAGTCACCCACGATTGCGGTTAGCTTGTGATCCGGTATTGCGAAACTCATTTTTTTAAGAACAGGTTCTCCCTCCACATAAGAGAACGACACATCATGAAAGAAGATGCCGTGCTCTTTAGGCGAAAAGATATCTTTGCTTTTCGCTTCTTCCTTTGCGGCCAACACATTCCGGATGTTTGTTTTTGAAATCAGGAGATTCCTGTAACTGAACATGTCAACCGAAATTGCAGCGGTCAGTTTTGCTAAAACCATCGGCATCATGCACAGAAACAGGAAATTGATTACGTGGATGGCTCCGGATTGCCATGGGATGAATCCAATCCACATAATCAGCGGAACGGTAAGCCAATTTACAATGTTAAAAGCAAAATTAACCGGAATCCCGTGTGCTTCATATTGATAACTGACTGTGCTGAATTTCCGCAGGGAAGCTGTTGTGTTTCTGTTTTTAGTGCCGCCCATTCCATAGGCCCGGAAGGTCTGAATTCCGTCGATGTACTCGACGATTTGTCCTACCGCCTCGGCCGTAACGGCATTCTTTTCCTTACCGTACTTTCCCACAATTCGAAACGACAGCCACATTTCGGGGAGCAACAGAAGAAGAGAAAACAGTAGGATGACCGCAGCCGGAAAATACAGAACACCGATAAAGGAAAGCACGATTACGGATAGAATCCCGTTTTTCACAAGAGAGGCAAGTTTATGCGTCAGAATCTGCTCATAACTATTGACATCTGCTGTCATAATATTGATGTATTGCCCTTCGCGCTTTTCCGTGAAGCTGGATAACGGAAGCTTTCTAAGCTTATCGCCAAGGCCGAGGCGAATGTTTTTAGATACCTCAGCGCCACCGATTTGGCTCTGCGTATAGCCAATGCTGTAAATGACAAGTCGTATCACAAAGATAGCACCGACGAGGCCGGATAGACTGAAGATGCGCTGCATAGAAGTAGTACCGTCGTACAGCATTTTGAGCACTGCGTAAATGACAATATAGTTACTTCCGGAAAGGAGTCCCTCCGAAACGGTCAATATCAGACCACGGTAAAACCGGGCATTCTTACGGAAGAGATTTTTATCTGTCATCCTCCGATTCCTCCTTTCCCATAGGTGATAGACCTTGCCGATTCATAGCTCTCCCAACTTCTTCGGTAATAGCTGTTGCGCGAAAGCAGTTCATCATGTGTGCCGATATCGGAAATCGTATGATTCTCTACCACCGCAACCTTGTCACACATACCGACCACGCTGAGCCGATGAGCAATGATGAGGACGGTTTTCCCCTTGGAGAGGTTCCGGATTGCTTTGTCAATCTCCATCTGATTTTCCGGATCGGCGGCACTTGTCGCTTCATCCAGAATCAAAATCGGCGCATTTTTTAAAATTGCCCGTGCAATGGCAATTCTCTGCTTTTCACCGCCCGAAAAGCGGGAACCGTAACTTCCGACTTTTGTGTCATATCCGTCGGGGAGGGACATGATGAAATCGTCAATTTGTGCTGCACTTGCAGCTTCTCGAACCTGCTCCAAAGAAGCGTTCATCCCCATGCGAATATTGTCCAAGACAGAGTCTCGCGTCAGGAAAGTCTTCTGAAAGACGAGAGATATATGCGCGAGGAGTGTTTCGTATCGAATGCTTTGACATTTTTTCCTCCGATCAGAACCTCTCCGTCATCCGGTTCGTAGAAACGGGAAATCAGTGCGGCAATCGTGCTTTTACCCGCGCCGGAGGCGCCTATAACGGCGACTTTTTCGCCTTCGCGGATGCACAGGTTGCAATTTTCAAGCACATTTGTTTTTCCGTCATAGGAAAAGCGCACGCCTTTTAGTGTGATATCACGGCGTTCGGGGAAAGCATCTCCGCCTTCAAAAACCGGAAGTTCCAGTATTTCTTTTACTTTTGTAATGCCGCTGAACGCCTGCGCGAAATTGCCAGAAAGCTGCTGAAGCGGGAGCAATTCTGTCAAATACAAGGAACCGATATAGGTAAACAGGAGAAATACGCTGCCTGTGATCGTTCCGCGCAGGAAAAGTCTTCCGCCCAGTGGAACAATCAGCAAAAGTCCGGACTCCAGTATCAGAATAAAGACAGCATACAAAGGAGCAGTCTTTTTTGAGATTCTGTTCCACGCTCTGTTTCCGTCGAGAATGGCTTCTCTGAATTTTTTAAATGATTTGCTGCCCATCCGGTATGCCTTAATCAGACGCATTCCGCGGATGTATTCGACCATGACGGAATTGAAGCTGGCAAGGGACTCGTTGGCCTCCGGCAACATATCAGACATTTTTTGAAACACCGCCATCATCACCGGAATATCCAAAAGGAGAGGAAGCAGGGAAATGAGTGCCAGCGGAACATTCACCGTCATGAGATAAGCGAAAATAACAATAGGACCGGTGAGGTAGCTGACAAGCTCCGGAATGTTATGTGCAAGACATAACTCTAACTTCTCGATGTTCTCATTTAATACGGTTTTGATTTCACCGGTGCTCCGCTCGTTGACATATCCAAGCGGAACCTTCGCCAGGTGTTCTATGAGCATGCAGCGCACCCGAAACAGAGTGTTATAAGCACCTTTGTGCGAGAGAACGCCGGACAGACCGAGCAGGACCATGCGGAGAATGGTTGTGACGGTTACCGGAACGATGCTGTCTGTCAATTCTTTCTTTGTCAGCGTTCCCAGTAGGACGCTGTCCATCAAGCGATAAATGCCGACATACGGTCCGATTACAAGCAGTCCGCTCAAAAATGCACACAAGACAGAGGCAAATAAGTACCATTTGTCGCTGCCGGCCCATGTAAGAAGTAATTTGACCGGTTTTTCTCTTCCCTTATTCAAACAGATCACCTCCCTTATTTGTCCCCACGGCAGAAAAGAACAATTGCGCTATCTGTGCTTTGTTATCCGCTCGGAATTTTAAATCGTCGCTGATTTCACCGTCGGAAAAAACAAGTATGCGGCTACATGTCCTGCAAAGAAATTCATAATCGTGCGTCACAACAAATACGATTTTCCCCTGTTCGGAGAGGGTGCGGATTATTTTGGCGACGCTTGTCATGCTCTCATAATCCAATCCGCTGGTAGGTTCATCAAAGACAATCAGTTCTTTTTTACAGACCTGTCCCACAGCGACGGCCAGTCTTTGCTTTTGTCCGCCGGAAAGTGTACCGGGATGCTGTTCGGCAAAGGGGGTCAGATTCAGCGTGTCCATCGTTTCTGCGATCAGAGCTGCATTCGGGTTACGAATGCCGAAGGAGCATTCTGCTTCCACGCTCTCTGCAAAAAGCTGAAAATTCACATCCTGCATGACCATATAGGAGATTTTCTGCCGCCTTTTTGTTGAGATGATTTGCCATCCCGGAGAAAATCTCCTTTGATTTCTTGATGCAATCCGCAGAGGGCTCGCGAAAAGGTCGTTTTACCGGTTCCGTTTTTCCCGACAAGTGCAATTACCTCGCCCCGTGAGAATTTTGTGCTGATATTTCTCATCACGGTTTCTTTCCTGTAGAACAGGGAAACATTTTTGAGCTCCAGACTGTTTTCCTGTTCTTTCTTCGCAATTAGCTCGGGAAGCTCTTTTCGCAGGTCGGTGGTTCGGAGCCCCATCATTCGGCGTTCTTTGTCTGTCAAGGTCAGGAATTCTTTGGCAGAGTAATTTTTTGTTATCTGCCCTTCATCCAATACAAGGATTCGGTCAACGATATCCATCAGGTAATAGAGGCGGTGTTCGACAATCAGAATGGTTTTTCCCTGAGACTTAAGCTCTTTGAGATGAGTTCTTAAAGCATCAACTGTCTCCATATCCAGATTGGAGGATGGTTCATCCAAAAGATAAACCATGGGATTCATGGCATATACAGAGGCAAAAGCAACCTTCTGCTTTCTCCGCCCGAAAGAGAGAAAATATTCCTTCCGCGCAGAGTTTCAATCTCAAGAATCTTTGCGGCGGCAGCCACTTTTTGCGCAATCTGTTCCCTGGGCAAGGCCTGGTTTTCCACCCCAAATGCAATCTCGCTGTCTGTATCCACATTGAAGAACTGTGTCCTTGGATTTTGAAACACCGAACCGACAAGAGATGCGATTTCGTACATCGGAAGTTCCGAAAGGTTCTGTCCGTCAAGCAGAACATTCCCGGTCAGCTTCCCGGGATAGACATTTGGGATAAGTCCGTTTACAAGGCGTGTCAAGGTGGTTTTTCCGCAGCCGCTTTTCCCGCAGAGAAGGACGCATTCACCGTCATTCACCGTGAAATTGATGTCATGTAAACCCTCAGTTCTATGTGTTTTCGCCTGCATCTTATGTGAGTCATATGAAAAAGATACATGCTGAAATGTAATCATGGTGACACAATCCTTTCCCAAATAAGCCCCAGCACAAGAATGCAGACTGCAAGAACTGTGGCAATCCGGTCTCTTCTCCGGAAGCGTATCTCAAGAAGGCAGGTACGTGGCGTTGGGTTCTCTATCCCGCGAGTAACTGCGGCGGCAGAGAGTTCATCTGCCGCATTGGAAGCTGTCATCAGCAAGGGGACATAGAGACATTCCACCGTCATAACCGGATTTTTCAGAAAGCCGAACAAGGAGGGGGGTTACATCTCTGAGCCGCATGGCGTCCTTGATATACCCCCAGTCCTCACAAACTGTGGGAATGTACCGAAGCATGATTGCCAACGGAATAATCACCTGCTTGGGAATATGTGCCTTGTTCATCGCGGTCAGGAATTCATTGACCTTCGTCGTGGAAAGAATAATGTTTGCCAGAAAAGCACAGGGGTAGACCGTATAAAACAAGCCGAGCCAGGATGTGAATACGGTGTAAAACAGGCCTTTTTCAAGTGACATAATTCGTGTTGTCAGTAGGTAAAAGACGCCGTAAAATGCCGCCGGGACAAGTGACTTTCGGACTTTCCCGCTTGCGCACCCGAATATGGTAATCGCAAAAACGAGTAAGTTCTCATAGGAAAGAGAGGGCACAATCATCGCTGAAATCACGCATAGAATCAGCAGAATAATTTTTGTGCGGGGATCAAACGACAGCCCGGGACGGCTTTCTGTGTTCGCACTTTGTATCATGCCGTAATTCCCGCTTTTTCAAATTGCTTCTTTAACAGTTGACTGCCGATAAAACCGCTGAAAAGGGCGACTAAAACAGTGCCTGCCAACATGGTTATCAAAATCCGCTGGTTGACGGTTGCCGCCATTGTATCCAGGTATTCCTGCGGTGTGCCCTTTTCCGACATCCTGCTTACCCAGGCCTGCGGATTGATGAAATATGCAAGATAGGACCCGGTTCCGCCGAGGCAGAAAACAATATAGGATAGAATGTTGATTTTAATATTCCGATAGCGTCCGGTCCTTGCTACCAGATCGGCCAGTGCGCTTCCGGCCAGATAGCCGATTGTCATTCCGATATGCATGCCGGTCACATAGCAGAAGATGGCCATCATCAGCCCCGCAATAAAAATCGGTCCCGGTTTTGGCACTTTTGCGACCAGTAAAAGATATACCGGTCCGGCAAGAAGTGCCGCGCCTACCGGAAAATAAAGGTCAAGGTCGGGAACATTGCAAAGGGCCCCCCGCTCAAGGAAATACATATCAATATAATGGCGGAAAAGACACCGACAGTAATGAGATCCTTGACTGTAAGTTTCTGTTTCCTGCGGTTTGTTTCACTTGTCATAACAAAGGCCCTCCCTTTCAGTGTACACATTGCAGTGCAAAAGACGCGGTGGTAGTATAGTATTAGATTTAACTAATTATAAAAACAGTATAGAAAATCAGGAAAAGCAAAACAATACGGTTGAGAGCGGTTTGTCTGATGCGTATGAAATCGCGTCCGATATGTATGATTTCGAGGGGATTGCGTATGGATGTCAACGAATTTTACAGAGAATGGCTTACCCGCAGCGGTTTTGTTGAGAGTAAGTCAACATACAACTTTAGCCCTGCCGGAAAAGTGTACCTCGCTCCAAAGGGCGTAGCCTGCGGATATTACTGGGTCTACGGAGAAAAAGATTTGTTTGATATTAAAATCCACGATTTCTATTTTTTCGAGGATCATTTGATATCCCTGACTACGCCGGAGTGTTTAAGTATTACCTACTATGACTCTGTGTCCGGGGAGGAGTTGACCCCTTACCGACGCTTAACTGCGGGGTGTGTCAAAACCTTTCACGGAGGGAATGGAGTATATCAATCTATGATGCATAAGAATATTCCGATTCGTTCCGTGGGAATTGAAGTATTTCCCGCATATTATGAAAAATATCTGCGGGAAAGCTACCCGGATGACTACATTCCTCCGCAGGAGGCATTCAGTCGCGTTGGGCAAACACTCGACTTCCCGGAAATGTCACAGCTTTTGCGTCAGGTTTGGGAGTATAGAGGAGAGGGCATACCGGCAAAGTTGTATTATGAGGCCAAGGTTGCGGAGGCTGTCTCTCTTGTTTATGAACGTGGAAAGAACAGCAAAGATGATAGTTGCGCAAGAATATCTAAACAGGATATGGATGCCTTGAGCAATGTTGCTTCATACATCAGTGATCATTTCAACTCGGAGCTCCCGCTGGAAATGCTCGCACGAATCGCCTGTATGGGCACCACAAAGTTGAAGGCCTCTTTTAAGCACATCTATCGCTGCACCATATCCGAATACATTCAACAGCGACGTATGCTTCACGCGGAAATGCTCTTGACATCGACCGACCTTGCAATTGAGCAGGTTGCTTCGGCTGTCGGGTATTCCAATGCCGGAAGATTTGCGGCAAATTTCAAAACCAATACAGGGCTGTTTCCGTCGGAATATCGCAAAATGGCACATAGGAAATACGACGGTTCTCTCGGAGAAAGAGAAGGCTGACTTTTCGTAACAGAGAAGAAGTATCCTCATATTGCGGTGCCTATGACCTTGCGAGGCGTCTGATAAAGACAGAGGCAAATTTGCCGGAGAAGAAGACCATTCTGATTGAAGAATAATTTGTTTGAAACAGGATTGCGTGAAAACAAACGCGAGTTCAGGTGGAGTGGATGCCACTGAGAATGAAAAAGCTGCCGCAGTATTGCGGCAGCTTTTTTCATGTCTTGCCGCCGTGTTGAAAAAGCCCCGCCGAACCGTTATGATAAATAGCGTATTGATAAGCATGGATGTAATTATGCTACAAACCGTTCCGTAAGAGAGCTTGGTCTGATTTTGTAGGCGTAGTTGCTTTGCCCCGGCTGCGCGTTGTTGCAGCCGGGGCTTTGTATTTTGAAAGAAGCGGGGAGAAAGATGAGCAGAGTATTGGTGACCGGCGCGTACGGCTTCCTGGGAGGCTATGTGGTTCGGGAGTTGCTCGCGCACGGCTATGAAGTGGTCGCTTTCGGGCGCAAGCGGGATAAACTCGAAGCGCTGCGTGCGGACGGTGCGGAAGCCGTAGAGCTCTTTGTCGGGGACTTCTGCAGGCAGGAGGATATCACGGCGGCGACAAAGGGTGTGGACTTTGTGATCCACGCGGGGGCGCTCTCTACGGTCTGGGGCAAGCGCTCCGACTTCATGGAGACCAATGTGCGCGGCACGCAGCGGGTCATCCGCGCCTGCAAACAAAATAGGGTAAAGCGCCTGGTCTTTGTCTCTTCGCCGAGCATTTACGCCGGGAAATGCGACCGCCTGAACATACGCGAAACGGACTGCGACGCGTCGAATTGTCTGAACTACTATATCGAGAGCAAAATTTTGGCGGAGAAAGTGCTGCGGGAGCAGCGGGGCGTTCCCTGTGTCATCATACGCCCGCGGGGCCTCTTCGGCATCGGGGACAGCAGCATCATCCCGCGGCTCATCAAAGCAAATCGGCGGAGCGGCATTCCGCTTTTTCGGGGCGGACATAATCTCGTGGACATCACCTGCGTGGAAAATGCAGCGCTTGCCCTGCGGCTTGCCATCGAGAGCGAGGCCGCGGTAGGGCAGGTCTATAACATCACGAACGGAGAGCCGCAAGAATTTCGGGCAATTCTGGAGGAGCTCTTTCGGGCGCTCGGCGAAACGCCGCGGTATCTGCGCCTGCCGCTCGGCCTTCTCTACGGCGTCGCGACTTTGTCGGAACGGGTTTACCGCCTGTTCCGCCTGGACGGGGAGCCGCCGTTTACGCGTTACACGATATGTACGCTCGGCTACAGTCAGACCTTGAACATCGAGAAAGCGGAGCGGGAACTCGGCTACAGGCCTATTGTCAGCCTACGCGCGGGGATTCGGAAGTATGCGAAGGGGGAGCGATGACAGCATTCAAGTCCGTTGAGAGTATCCGCTACTATGCCTGCGGGTACTGCACCAATGATTTGCACACGGTGTTTCGGGGATATCCGCATGAAAAGCGGCAGTTTCCGGCGGGCGTCTTTTTAATCCGGCATGCGAAAGAGGGATATATCCTTTTTGACACCGGCTATAGCAGCGAAATCTCTACTTTAGGGTTTCAGGGTAGGTTCTACCATCTGTTGAATCCGACTGTTGTGCGCCCGGCGGATGAGATTCAGAATCAGCTCATGGCGGACGGGATTCAGCCGGAGGAGATACGCTACCTCTTTCTGTCGCACCTGCATCCGGACCACATCGGCTGCGTGAAGCACTTTCAGTCGGCGCGGATTGTGCTGAGCCGGGACGCCTTTTTGCGCTACCGCCGCAACCGGCTCGGAGACCTGATTTTTCGAAGGCTCTTGCCGCCCTGGTTTGCGGCGCACTGCACGGTGCTTCGGCGGGAGCGGCTTCGGGAAGAGAAAAACGCATATTTTTCCTACTGCGATTTTTTCGGGGACGGGAGCCTACTCTTAACGCAGATGGACGGGCACGCGCGGGGGCAGCTCTGCTGTCTGATAGAAAATAAAATCTTTCTCGGGGCGGATGCAAGCTGGGGCAATGAATTCGTCGGAAAATCGGATGAACTCCGCTTTCTTGCGCGGCTTGTGCAGTACGATATGCGCGCCTATCGGGAAAACGATCGCATTCTGTCGCGCATGCGCTCGGACGGCATACGGCTATGCTTTAGCCATGACCGCGGAATCGAGGAGGTCATCAAGGAATGAGAGAGCGTTTGGCGGTTGTTTGGTATTTTATCCGGGCGCGCTACTTACAGCGTTTCCGTACGAGAAAGGCGCTGCGGCGCTACCAAAAGCAGCGGGTGTTAAGGCAACTCGCCTATTTCAAACAGCATTCCCCGTATTTTAAGGGGCTTTCCGTTCATAGCTTCGAAGACTTTCGGAAACTGCCCCTGATGAACAAAGCGTTCATGATGGAGCATTTCAATGCGCTGAACTCTGTCGGCATAGACCGGGACGAGGCGCTTTCCCTTGCAATCGACGGCGAAAAGCAGCGTGAATTCTCGAAAAAACTCGGCGGTATCTCTGTGGGGCTATCCTCGGGGACCAGCGGGGCGCGCGGGCTCTTTTTGGTGAGCGACAGGGAGCGGGCGCTCTGGGCGGGAACGGTGCTCGCCAAGTTTTTGCCGAAGGGAAAACTTTTCGGGCACCGCATCGCCTTCTTTCTTCGCGCGGACAATAATCTCTACGAGACCATAGATTCCAAGCTGATCCGGTTTCGCTACTTTGACCTCCTGAGAGACATGGGAGAGAATCTTTCGGAACTTGCGGACTACCGTCCGACTTTGCTGGTCGCGCCGCCGTCGGTCTTACTCGGCATCGCGCGGGCCATGGAGCGCGGAGAACTTCGGATTAAGCCCGAAAAAGTGATCTCGGTCGCGGAAGTGCTACGCGCGGAGGATGCCGCCTACCTAAAGGCACAATTCGGGCTCTCTGTCATCCATCAGGCCTACCAGTGCACGGAGGGCTTCCTCGGCTATGTCTGCGAATGCGGAAATTTTCACTTAAACGAGGAACTTGTGTTAATCGAACGGGAGTATCTGGACGCGCACCGCTTTGTGCCCATCGTCACAGACTTTACGCGGCAGTCGCAGCCCATCGTCCGCTACCGCCTGAATGACATTCTGGTCGAGAAAAGGGGGGCACTGCCCCTGCGGGAATCCGGCAACGATGATTCGATACATTGAGGGAAGAGAAGACGATGTCTTTTACTTTGCGGGCATACGTCAAAAAGAGGTCGCGGTCTTTCCGGACTTCATAAGCCGCTGCGTGATTTATGCGGAAGGAGTAAAGAACTATAAGGTTGTGCAGGACGACAGCGCGCATGTGACTGTCTATCTGGAGCGGGAAAGTTCCGATACTTCAGCACAAATTCGGCGGGAGTTTGCGCGCCTCGCGGAAAAGATGAAGTTTCACTGCCCGGAAATCGCGTTCGCGCCCTATGTGCCGGATTTTCACAGAAAGATGAAGCGCGTGGAGCGGAAAATCGGGGGTTGAAAAAGGTGTGCCGTTCGGGGACAGAGTGGGCGTGTGGAAAAGAGACGCGAGGCTCAGAAAAGATGTAATACCGGATAACAGAGCTATTCCGAGAGAACTTTTAGCGGTTTTGGCGTAATCGGCGAGTCGGGGCTGTGTACAGCAAGCAACTGCTGCCAAAATGGTTGTTTGCTGTTGCCCGGCGGTCCTCTGTCAAAGCCTTAATGCGCGAACTTGGGAGGATGGCAAAGCGACTGCAGTGCTTCCCGTGTATGGTACAAACAAAGAAGCGTAACAACGAAAAGCGGTGAAGCGCTTCCCGAAATACAGGAAGAAGTGAGCAATGTAATAAGAGCATTGCAAGCGATGAAAGATGAAGTTGCGAGCAAAACGGCGGAATGAGAATTGTGTCAAGAGACGGAAGAGTAGGGCTTAGAAAGGAGAGCAGGCAGAGATGAGAAATATCCGAATTGCGGGCTACGGGAAGTATGCGCCGGAAAAACACGATGGAATTTCACGGGGAGTGCCGCTACCGCGCAAACGGCAGCGAGACGCAACTCGATATGGCGGTCAAGGCAGCTAAAGCGGGCGCTTGCGAGCGCGAAGATGCAAATCGAGGAGATGGACTGCATTGTCTCTGCGAGCGCGGTCATGATGCAGCCCATTCCCTGCAATGCGGCGTTGATTCACGAGCAGCTCGCAAAGGGCAGCAATATTCCGGCAATGGACATTAACTCTACCTGTACGAGCTTTGTGACGGCACTCGATACGATGTCTTACTTAATCGACGCGGGGCGTTACCGGAATGTCCTGATTGTTTCAAGCGATATTGCCTCCGAGGGCTTGAATGACAAACAAGCGGAGAGCTATGAACTTTTCTCGGACGGCGCCGCGGCCTTTGTCATAAGCCGCACGGAAAACGAGAAGCAAGGTGTCGCGGACAGCATCATCCGCACCTATTCGGAGGGGACGCATTCCACCGAGATTCGCGGCGGCGGAACCTTGCGTTCCGCCATGAAATACCGGCCCGAGGACAGGGCGGATTACTGCTTTGACATGAAAGGAAAGAGCATCTTAAGTCTCAGTGCCAAAAAGCTGCCGGAACTCTTCCGCGAATTTGAGGCGCAGAGCGGCATAAGCTTTGCGGAGGTCGATATGATTGTGCCGCACCAGGCAAGCAAAGCACTACCCTTTATCATGGACCGCCTTGGTATCCCGGCGGAAAAGTATGTAAATCGGGTCAGTCAATACGGCAACATGGTCTCGGCTTCGATTCCCTATGTGCTCTGTGCGCTCCTTGAGGAGGGCAGGCTTAAGGAGGGAAATCGTGTGCTTCTCTGCGGGACGGCGGCGGGACTCACTTGTAACCTGCTGCTGTTACAGCTCTGAGGCAGGGGGAAATGCAAAGCGCAATGAGAGGCAAACGAGTGGTCTTTTTTTCGACCCCGGCATACGGGCATCTGCAGGCTGTGTACCCGGTGCTCGCGCGGCTTGTCAGGGCAGGCGTTCGGGTAGACTGGTATTGCACCGAAGCGTACAGGGAGTTGGTCACGGCGACGGGCGCACACTTTCATCCCTATTGTGTGGATTTTTCGCGCTATCCGCTCGACCGGCTGACGGCGGACTTTTTTTCACTCTACCGCGGACTGCTCGTGCTGAATCGGCGCTGCTATCTGCGCTACAGACGGGAAATCCGAGAGAATCCGCCGGACCTTTTGCTCTATGATTCGATGTGTTCGTTCGGAAAGAACCTCGCGAAACAATTCGGATTGCCGTCCGTCTGTCTCTGCACGACCCTCGCATATAATCTGCCTGTGCTGCTCGGAACAAATTTGCTGCTCCCGAGTCTGAAATTAATCGGACAGCATCTGCCGCAATTTTTAAAGTTATACCGGCGCGAGCGGCACTTTCGCAGGCGGGAAGGACTGCCGCACTGCAATCTTTTGGATCTCTTTGTCAATGCGGGCGATAAGACACTGGTCTTTACGCCCCGGGCGCTGCAGCCGTTTGTGCGGAGCTTTCCGCGCTCCTTTGTCTTTGTCGGAACCACGATACGCGACCGGTGCGGGATGGGGACTGCCTATGAGACATACGATATTTACCTCTCGCTCGGCAGTATTTTTGCGGCGCGCGCAGGCGAACTGGAACGGCTCTTAGAGACGCCGCTGTTCCGGGGGAAAAAGGTGATTGTCAGCGCAGGGGTTGCCGCGGAGGACTTACAACAGCGTCTCGGGAGCCGGCAGCTTTGCTTTGTGCGTCGCACGGAGCAACTTTCACTGCTCAAGAAGACCCGTCTCTTTGTGAATCACGGCGGTTTAAACAGCGTCTATGAAAGTTTATACTTTGGCATCTTTTCAGCTCTGCCTGCCGCAGCAGGAGGAGCAGAAGCTGAGCGCGCTGGTGGCGGAGCGAAAGAAGTTCGGCCTCTATGTAAGAAATCTTGCCGATCTCACTGCAGAGAAAATCGAAAAAAAGGCGGCGCGCGTGGCGTCCGCAGATACAAAAAAATACCGGCGGATTCTTTGCGCCGCGGACGGGACGACACAGGCCTGCCGGGAAATTTCGAAACTGCTCTTCTCTACAGGATATCCGGACAAAAAGGCCGCATACTTATAAAAATACAACTGTCCTGCAAGAAATACACAAAAAAGCGATGGGGCAATCCTATAAAATTGCACAAAAATAAGGCATTAAACTTGTGCAGATAGACGGATAAAACAGTGTTATTCGTGTGAGACATAGCAATTATCCACCACTAACCATAGGAAAGCATTGCCGCTATGGGGAAAATGAGGTATTATTCTAGTAACGCTTGGTTTATGTGTATCAAGACCACGGAGGATAAGCATGAAGTTCAAGGAAATGCAGTACGAGCGGATTTCGGTTGAGAGCATCGCCGAAGAAGAGAAGAAGCTGATCAAAGCGCTGCAGGAGGCAAAGACTTTCGCAGAGGCGGAGGCAGCTTTTCTCGCAATCGACAAGCTGGACAGACATGTATCGACGATGTCCGCCCTTGCCTCGATTCGCCATTCGATTGACACAACGGACAAGTTTTACGACGAGGAAGAGAACTACTGGAACAATGCCTCGCCGCAGATTCAGGAGTACAGCCAGGAGTGGACCAAGGCTCTGCTCGCTTCTCCCTTCCGCAAGGAGTTTGAGGAGAAGTACGGCAGCATTCTTTTCACCAATGCGGAGCTCGCGCTGAAGACTTTTTCTCCGTCGATTATCCCGGAACTTCAGCAGGAGAACGAGCTCGTCACCGCTTACGAGAAGCTGCTCGCGAGCGCACAGATTCCGTTTGAGGGCGGTGTCTATACCATTTCGCAGATGACGCCGTTTAAGAATGACCCGGACGATGCGAGACGCCTCGCAGCCTGGAAGGCAGAGGGGCAGTGGTATAAGGACAACCAGGAAGAGCTCGACAGACTCTATGACAAGCTGGTGCACCTTAGGGATACCATCGGCAAAAAGCTCGGTCACGACAATTTCCTGCCGGTCGGCTACTGCCGCATGCAGAGAAACTGCTATGACAAGGCCGATGTCGAGAAGTTCCGCGAGGCGGTGCAAAAGTATGTGGTGCCGGTGGCGGTCAAGGTCTACGAGAGACAGGCAAAGCGCCTCGGCAAGACCTACCCGATGAGCTACGCCGACAATGCGATGGAGTTCCGCTCAGGCAATCCGAAGCCGCAGGGCACGCCGGACGACATTGTCACGGCGGCAAAACATTTTTACGAGTGGCGTTCCCCGGAGACTGCCGAGTTCTTCAATCACATGATTGACGATGAGCTCATGGACCTGCTCTCCACCAAGGGCAAGCAGGGCGGCGGCTACTGTGCGGAAATTGCGGATTACGACACGCCGTTCATTTTCGCAAACTTCAATGACACTCAGCACGATGTCGAGGTCATGACTCACGAGGCCGGCCACGCGTTCGAGAGCTACCTGAATCGCCACCGCGTGCCGATGGAGACCATCACGCCGAGCCTTGAGGCCTGCGAGGTGCACTCGATGTCGATGGAATACTTTGCGGAGGCTTTTGCCGATGAGTTTTTCGGCAAGGATGCCAAGAAGTATCTCTACTCCCATCTGACCGGCGGTCTGACCTTCATCCCCTACGGCACGATGGTCGATCACTTCCAGCACATCGTCTACGAGAACCCGGATTTGACCCCGGCTGAGCGGCACGCCAAGTGGAAAGAGCTGATTGGCATTTACCAGCCGTGGATGAGGCTGGACGGCGAAATCCCCTTCTATGCGGAGGGACAGAGCTGGCAGAGACAGCACCACATCTATTCGATGCCGTTCTACTACATTGATTACTGCCTCGCACAGACAGTTGCGCTCCAGTTCTGGAACCGGATTCAGAAAGATCATAACGACGCGTGGAAGCATTACATGGCGTATACGAGTCAGGGCGGAAGCGTTGTCTTCACGGAACTTCTGAAGAACGCGGGGCTCGACAGCCCGTTTGAGGGGGATTGCTTAAAGCAGGTCTGTGAGACAGCGGCGGCTTATCTGGACAATTACGATTTGTCGGATCTTGCCTAATGGGAATGTTCCGTACGCCCTATGACCGGGGCGGTGCTCTCTCGAAAGAGGCTATGCAGGAGAGGGCGGAGCGTTATCTGGATATGCGGGAGAAGGAGAACGCAAAGCAGGAGAACCGGTTGATTGTAATCCGTTATCTTTTGCTCTGGCCGTTCGCGCTGCTGCCGGGGTTTCTTCCCCGGGTGGCGGTCGCACACACGGCGTTGCTCCTTTTGCCCTACGCACTGGAACTGGTCTGTATGCTGCTCACGGGGATTACCCTGGTCGGCTTCGTACAGAATGCCACGGGCAGCGTGAACGGGCGGCTCTATAAACAGCTGTTTACCGGGTTGCAAATGCGGGCGGCGCTCGCCGGTCTGTTCGGCGCACTGTTCTTTCTCGCACAGCTCCTCTGTATGTTGCTGAACCATAGCGTACGGACACTGAGCGAGGGACTGGTGCTCCTGATGCAGTTCCTGTTTTTGCTGACCTTTGTGTTATTTTTCCGGCAGACGGATCGGGTGATTCGCAACTGGCGTCTGACGGATTTATAAAAATCGGTATCACCGGAATGACCCTGCAAGGGAGGGGCGTTCTGTTTGCAAGTCGTCGTGCATACGGTATGTGCGGCAACCAACAATCCGAAGGAGGAGAAGGGTATGAGAAAGACAAGACGAGTCGTTGCTTCCCTTTTAGCAGCGACCATGGCAGTTTCGCTTCTGGCGAGTTGTTCTTCAAAGAAGGACACGGGAGCCTCGGACGGAACACAGAAATCGGGGGATTCGCAGGCGGGTAATACCGGCGACAGCCTGGTATACGCAAGCGGTGAGTTCAACGGTAAGTTCTCGCCATTCTTTTACGAGACCGTGCCGGATTCGGATATGGTCATGCAGTGCACGGCCGGCCTTCTTACCACAGATCGAAACGGCTCCGTTGTCCTGAAGGGCATTGAGGGCGAGACCAGAGAGTACAACGGCAAGCAGTATACCTACCACAGCATTTCGGATTGTACGGTCACGGAGAACAGCGACGGGACCGTCTACTACGACTTTAAGCTGAAGGACGGCGTCAAGTTCTCGGACGGCGAGCCGCTGACGGTTGACGATGTGATTTTCTCGATGTACGTCTACTCGGATCCGACCTATGACGGCTCCACGACCTTCTTTACCCTTCCGATTCAGGGCATGGAAGAGTACAGAACCGGTGTCGACACCCTCTTTAACCTGATGGTCAAGGCAGGCGAGAACAACACGGACTTCTCCAAGTGGACCGAGGATCAGCAGAAGAAGTTCTGGGAGTCCTATCACAAGGCTGCAGAGGCGTTTGTGAAAGAAATCGTGGATTCCTGCATTGCGAGCGGCACCAACAAGGAAGGCGATTCGATTGCGGCTGTCGCTGCGAACTACGGCTATCCGGATCTCAAGGCGGATGCAACCGCAATGGATTTCTTCAACGCAATGCTCGCCAAGTATGACGGCAGCGTGAAGGATATGTCCGACAAGGAGAGTGCGGGAACGCCGTTCTCCGAGCTCATGGATAATTACCAGGATTTCGCAATCGGTGTTGAGACCGGCACTTCCGCACCGAACATCAGCGGTATCCAGAAGACCGGTGACAATACATTCCGCATTGTCACGACGAAGGTTGACGCACAGACCATCTACCAGATCGGCGTCGTAGTTTCGCCGCTTCACTACTACGGCGACAAGGCGCAGTACGACTACGCAAACAACAAGTTCGGCTTCCCGAAGGGCGACCTCAGCCTGATTCGTTCGAAGACTTCGAAGCCGCTCGGCGCAGGCCCGTATATCTTTGACAAGTACGAAAACGGTGTTGTCTCGCTGAAGGCAAATCCGTACTACGACCAGGGCGAGCCGAAGACCAAGAATCTTCGCATGAGCTACATCAACCAGTCCGACTACATCAACTCGATTCTTGCCGGCACGGCAGATGTCGCAAATCGTCCTACACGAACGAGATTGCGGATGCAATCAAGAAGGCAAACAGCAACGGCGAAGTTTCGGGCGACAAGATTTACACGGTTGCGGTCGATGCATTGGGCTACGGTTACATCGGCATGAACTCGCACAACATCTCGGTCAACAAGGAGCCGGGCAGCGATGCTTCGAAGAACCTGCGCCGCGGCTTCGCGACCATTTTCGCAGCATACCGTGACCTCGCGGTCAGCACCTACTACGGTGACAGAGCGAGCGTCATCAACTACCCGATTTCCAACACCTCCTGGGCGGCACCGCAGCCGACCGACGACGGCTACGAGATTGCATTCTCGAAGGATGTAAACGGCAATCGATTTACACTTCCGGCATGTCGGATGAGGACAAGTACGCAGCGGCAAAGAAGGCGGCGCTCGGCTTCTTTGAGGCGGCAGGCTACAAGGTTGAGAACGGCAAGATTGTCTCCGCACCGGAAGGCGCGAAGATGGAGTACACGGTCATGGTGCCGGGCGGCGGCACGGGAGATCACCCGTCCTTCATGATTATGACCGAGGCGCAGAAGGCACTCGCAGACATCGGCATGAAGCTCACCATCAACGACCTCTCCAATGTCTCCGATATGTGGAACAAGATTCAGGCCGGACAGGCTGAAATCTGGTGCGCGGCATGGCAGTCCACGCCGGACCCGGATATGTATCAGGTTTACTACTCCGATGTTGCAAACGGTGGCAAGCAGCACGGCGGTTCCACCTATCACTATCAGATTGAGGATGCAGACCTCGACAGCATGATCCTGCAGGCGAGAGAGTCGACCGATCAGGAGTACAGAAAGACACTCTACAAGGCTTGCCTTGACAAGATTGTCGACTGGGCTTGCGAGGTTCCGGTCTACCAGAGACAGGAAGTTACGACCTTCTCGGCAGAGCGCATCAAGACCGACACGATCACACCGGATATCACCTCCTTCTACAAGTGGTATGCGGAGATCGAGAACCTGGAGCTGAGCAAGTAAGTAGCTACGGAAATCCGTAAATGTTGTTTTCGGGCAGTAACCGCATCCCCCGGTAACGCGAGGGATGCGGTTTTCCCGATATAGAAGCAGGAACCGCGAAGAGCGGTCGCCTGACCTGTATGGAAGAGCGGGTTTTTTTATGAAAAAAATACATTATCAAACGACTCTTATGGTCTGTCGTGATTTTGTTTATTGTCTCCTTTCTGATTTACGCGCTGATGCGGTGTCTTCCGACTTCGTATCTCGAGCAGATTGCGAGACAGAAATCGCAGCAGCCCGGATCCAAGACTTTTGACGAGTGGATGCAGCAGCTCTCGGCTACTTACGGTATGGACAAGGGCATTATCCCGGGCTTTGCTTCCTGGCTTTCGAAGGCAGTCCGCCTCGATTTCGGTGACAGCTGGAAGTACACGGTTCCGGTCACCCAGAAGTTTGCGCAGGTTGTCGGCATTTCGTTCTGGATGAGCCTGATTGTCATGGTTCTGGAAATTCTGATTTCGATTCCGCTCGGCATCATCGCGGCGACGAAGCAGTATTCGACCACCGACAACGTGATTTCGGTCATTGCGCTGGCCGGTATCTCCCTCCCGACCTTTTTCATTGCATCGCTGCTGAAGCTGATTTTCTCGGTCAACCTGAAGTGGTTTGATCTGAACGGTCTGATCGGCAGAAATCACGATTTCCTCTCGCCGATGGGGCAGAGATGGGACATCGCGATGCACCTCGTGTTGCCGATTATGACGCTGACCATCGCGAGTGTCGGTGCTTACATGCGTTTTATCCGCACCAACATGCTCGAAGTTCTGAACTCCGATTACATCCGCACCGCAAGAGCAAAAGGTCTCTCCGAGCGCCGCGTCATTTATCACCACGCGTTCCGGAACACCCTGATTACGCTTGTGACCCTCTGGGGCACTTCGCTGCCGGGTCTGTTCTCGGGTGCCATGATTACCGAGCAGCTGTTCTCGATTCCGGGTATCGGCTATACCTCTTACCAGGCCATGGTGTCGGGCGACATTCCGTTCTCGATGTTCTACCTGGTCTTTATCGGAATTCTGACACTGATCGGCAACCTGTTGACCGATATTCTGTATGCCGTGGTTGACCCGCGCGTGCGCATTGAATAAGAAGGGAGGAACTTGTATGTCTGAAACAGAGAAGAAGGCAGAGCAGAATCAGCAGAAAACGACTTACTCCCTGAATGATGATCGCCGCGTTAAGACTTTGTCGCCCGGTGCGATGGTCACCAAGCGCTTCTTCCGGAACCGGATTGCCGTGCTCGGTATGTTCATTCTGATTGCGATGTTTTTATTTTCCTTTGTCGGCGGTGCGATTTCGCCCTACGGCGAGTCGGAGCTCTTTTACCGCACGGACAAGCAGACGCAGAAGTATGCGGGCGTCAAGGTAAATACGGAGCTTCGCTACCAGCAGGTCGAGAAGAACGCATTCCCGGCACTTGCGCAGGCACAGTTCGTGCTCGCAAAGGGCAAGGGAACCCCGGATTTTGCCGCGGGCAATGTGCAGTACAGCTATGAGGAAGCCGGCAAGGACTTCTATGTGATTTACAAGAAAGGCGCAAGCGAGCCGATTGCCTTTGCTTCGCTCGCGACTGTGGCTTCAGCGTCCGGCAACGAGGCACTTCCGTTTGACACGCAGCTTGCGATTCTGAAGGCGGTCACGAACCAGGAGACTTCCTTCACGCTCGGCAGCGACACCTATACGGTGGATGAGGACGGCACGGTCTCGAAGGACGGCCAGCCCTATGCGTATGCAAGCCGCTATGTGATCAATGCGATTATGAGCGATGTCACCTTCTCGAAGCAGTTCAAGGAAGAGCTGATTGCCGAGATTGAGGCGGGCAAGAAAGAGTTTACCTTTAAGGATGCCGACGGCACCGAGGCGAACTACACGCTTGAGTACGATGCACCCTCGAAGGCTTACAACATCATGCAGATCAGAGAGCAGCGCGTCTATGACACCTACTCTTCGCCCTCTAAGGCACATCCGCTCGGCACCGACAAGAACGGCATGGACATGCTGACCCGTCTCATGTACGGCGGTCGTGTGTCGCTCTACATCGGCTTCATCGTCGTGATCATTGAGACCGTCATCGGTATGATTATGGGCGGTATATCCGGCTACTTCGGTGGCTGGGTCGATATGTTAATCATGCGAATCGTTGATATTTTCTACTGCATCCCGAGCATCCCGATTTACATCATCATCGGTGCGGCGATGGACGCGCTGCATGTGGATCCGCAGATTCGTATGATTTATCTGATGATGATTCTGGGCTTCTTCGGCTGGCCCTCCATCACCAGACTGGTCCGCGGTCAGATTCTCACGCTCCGCGAGCAGGAGTTCATGACGGCGGCGGAGGCAACCGGCATTAAGCCGATTAACCGCATTTTCCGGCATCTGCTGCCGAATGTCATCCCGCAGCTCATTGTCACCTGCACCATGAGCCTTGGCGGCGTGATTCTGACCGAGGCAACCCTGTCCTTCCTGGGCCTCGGCGTCAAGTTCCCGTTCGCATCCTGGGGAAATATCATCAACGATGTCAACAATACCTATGTGCTCAGCAATTATCTGTTCATCTGGATTCCCGCCGGTATCTGCCTGCTCCTCACGGTGCTTGCCTTTAACCTGGTGGGCGACGGACTCAGAGATGCCTTTGACCCGAAGATGAAGCGCTGATCGCGAACGAAAGGAAATAAGATGGCAAGAGATGACGGCTATCTGTCCGCGCGGGAGTCGCGGCGGATATCAAAGGAAAACAGAAAGATTACAGCAAAGCTTGAGAAGGTGAGAACCCGTCGGAATGTGCCCGAGAGCGAGTACATGACCGAGATGAAGAATCCGGCAAATGCCGTGGAGTTTGAAAACCTCCACACCTTCTTCTTCACGGACGCGGGAACCGTTAAGAGCGTTGACTCCGTGAGTTTCGAAGTGCCGCTCGGCAAGACGGTCGGCGTCGTGGGCGAGTCGGGTTGCGGCAAGTCCGTGACCAGCCTTTCGCTCATGCAGCTCTTACAGCGCCCGCAGGGTCAGGTGGTGGAAGGCTCCATCCGCCTGAACACCGGGGACAAGGTCTATGAGATCACAAAGACCCCGGAGAATGTCATGCAGCATCTCCGCGGCAACTTTATGTCGATGATTTTCCAGGAGCCCATGACCTCCTTAAATCCGGTCTTCCGCATCGGCGACCAGATGGATGAGGTGACCATGCTCCACAAGAAGAGCGAGTATCCGACCAAGGAAGCGGTCAAGGGACGCACGATCGAGCTTCTCAAGATGGTCGGCATCGCAAACAGCGAGGGCATCTACAACATGTACCCGCACGAGCTCTCCGGCGGTATGCGGCAGCGTGTCATGATCGCCATGGCACTCGCCTGCTCGCCGAAACTCATCATCGCCGACGAGCCGACCACCGCACTGGATGTGACGATTCAGGCGCAGATTCTGGATTTGCTCCGCGGCCTGAAGGACAAGATCAATTCGTCCATCATGCTGATCACCCATGACCTCGGCGTCATCGCGGAGATGGCGGACTATGTCGTGGTCATGTACTCCGGCCGTGTGGTGGAAGCGGGAACCGCAAAGGAAATCTTTTCGAGCCCGGCGCACCCCTATACCATCGGCCTCATGGCGTCGAAGCCGGTCGTCGGTAAGCACCAGGACAAGCTCTATTCGATTCCCGGCAAGGTGCCGAACCCGATTAACATGCCGAATTACTGCTACTTCCGCGACCGCTGCGACAAGCGCGAGGGGTGTTGCGACGGCGCTTATCCGGGCGAGATCTGGCTCTCCGAGACACACCGGGTCAGCTGCTACCGCTATGATGAGGCACACATGGGTTCCGGGCAGAGCAAAGCCTGAGAGGAAACGAGGAAACGATGGAAAATATCGAAGAGAAGGCATTGACGCCCCTCGTGCACAACGAAGAAAATATCCTGGAAGTCAACGGTCTGAAGAAATATTTCCCGATTAAGGGCGGTTTTTTCAACAGCGTGGTCGGTCAGGTCAAGGCACTGGACGGCATTTCCTTTCATATCAAACGAGGCACCACCATGGGACTGGTGGGAGAGTCCGGCTGCGGCAAGACAACGGCCGGCAGAACCATACTTCGCTTAAACGGCGGCAAGACCGCCGGACAGGTGCTGTTCAACGGCAAAGAAGTCTACGACATTCCGAAGAACGAGCTGAATGAGCTCCGCGTGAAGATGCAGATTATCTTCCAGGATCCGTTCTCCTCGCTCTCGCCCCGACTGCCGGTCGGCGAGATCATCGGTGAGGCAGTGCGCGAGCACCATCTGGTGCCGAAGAACGAGTACGAGGACTATATCGATCAAATCATGGACAACTGCGGTCTGCAGCCCTTCCACAAGGACCGCTACCCGCACGAGTTCTCCGGCGGTCAGCGTCAGAGAATCTGCATCGCGAGAGCGCTTGCGTTGAATCCCGAGTTTGTGGTCTGCGACGAGCCGGTTTCGGCACTCGACGTGTCGGTGCAGGCGCAGATCATCAACCTCCTGGAAGACTTACAGGAGAAGTACAACCTGAGCTATCTCTTTATCTCGCATGACCTCTCGGTGGTCGAGCACATCTCGGACACGGTCGGCGTCATGTACCTCGGCAATATCGTGGAGTTCGGCACGACGGAAGAGCTGTTCGCGAATCCGCTGCACCCCTACACGAAGGCCCTGTTCTCCGCGATTCCGATTCCGGATCCGGAGGCAAAGATGAAGCGCATCATCCTGGAGGGGAAGCATTCCCTCGCCGGCCAATCCGCCGTCGGGCTGCAAGTTCCACACGCGCTGCGCGCAGTGCATGGAGAAGTGTAAGACCCAGGTGCCGGAGCGGAAGGATATGGGAGACGGACACTATGTCTGTTGCCACCTTTACGACGATGTAAAATAAGAATCCGGCGAGCTTGTCGGACATACAGAAAACGCCCGTGTCATTGCACGGGCGTTTTCCGCATTGTGAGGGATATGAAAGAACGCTGTGGGCAGTCCTGTCGTACGCAGGATTGCAAAACACAGAGGGAAGGACTATGCTTTGTTTGTAGTGAAATGACCCGTACCGGGATTGCGACAGAAAGGACGAAGAGATGGCACCCCTAAAAATCATGAAGACCGCATCGCTTGTCAGTTTTATCGCTCTGGCAATCGCAGTGACCCTGTATCATCTGAGTCACTACGGTGTATTTAAGACCCTGGCCGTTACGGCCGGCACTGCTTTTTATCACTTCTTTGTGCGGCTCGTTGTCGGCATCTATATCGACAAGGTGAAGCAAAACCGCGCGGACATCACGCGCAGCTGGTATCGCATTCGCCCGTGGGAGACAGCCTTTTATCGGCGCATCGGCGTGAAAAACTGGAAGGATAAGATGCCCACATCGTTTCCGGAGTATTACGATCTCCGAAAGCACACGCCGCTGGAACTCGCACAGGTGACCTGCCAGTCGGAAATCATCCACGAGGTCAATGTGCTTATCAGCGCGGGAGCGCTGCTCGGCGCGATTCCGTTCGGGATGTTTCCGGCCTTTTTCCTGAGCTCGCTCGCGGCAGGCTGCTTTGACATGATTTTTGTCGTGATGCAGCGTTACAACCGGAGCCGTCTCATGCCGCTCGTGGAACGGCAGCGGCGCACGGCCGGGAAGACAGGCAGCGGCACTGCGCAGGGCAACAAAACAGGAGGAACAAGATGACGGTGACAGAAAAAAAAGGGACGGACAGAAATAAGCTTTTGCTGGTCAATGACCTCGCGGGTTACGGGAAGGTGGCGCTCTCCGCGATGCTGCCCATCCTCTCGCACATGGGGTTTGAGCTCTTTACGCTCCCCACAGCGTTAGTTTCCAACACGCTCGATTACGGAAAATTCGAGATCCTGGATACGAAGGACTATATCCGGGAAACACTTCGCATCTGGCGGGAACTCGGCTTCTCCTTTGATGCGGTGGCGACCGGCTTTCTCGCGTCCGACGAGGAGGCGGAACTACTCGCGGTATTCTGCGCAGCGGAGCGGAAAAAGGGTACCTTGATTTTTGTGGATCCGGTCCTCGGAGACGACGGAAGTCTCTATCACGGTATCGGGGAAGCTGCGGTCGAGAACCGGAAAAAGCTGCTCTCGGTCGCGGATATCGTAAAGCCGAACTACACGGAGGCCTGCCTCCTCACGGGAAGCGCCTACGACGAGACCGGCATCTCTCGCGCGGAGGGGGAAACTTTGCTTCGGAAACTGTGCGCGGCGGGAAAAAGTTCGGTGGTCATCACCTCGGTTCCGGTGCGGGAGGCGGACGGCAAAGAAGTGCTGCCTCGGCTATGACCGCGAGAGCGGGCAGAGTTTTTGCCTTCCGTATGAGGAAATCAAGGTGCGCTTTCCCGGCACCGGTGACATTTTCTCCTCGATTCTGCTCGGCGATTTACTGCGGGGAGAGAATCTTGAGCGGGCGACTGCCCGCGCGATGCGGCTGGTGCGGGCTATGATTGCGGCAAATGCGGACCGCGCGGACAAGTACCGCGGGATTCCGGTCGAGTGCTACCTCGGCGAAATTTGAGTGAGACAGGCGGAAAAGGAGAGAGAAGAGCATGAATTGGTTGCAAAAGAATGGGAGAGGTCTGCTGGTTTGTCTCGCGCTGGCGGTACCGTCCTGGATCATCGGAAAGCGGTTTCCGGTGATCGGCGGCGCGGTTATTGCGATTTTACTGGGGATGGGAATCGGAATGGTCTGGAGCGACAAGGGACAGGCCGCGGCCGGGATTCGCTTCACCTCGAAGATGGTGCTGCAGTTTGCGGTTGTGCTGCTCGGTTTCGGCATGAACCTCGGCGTGGTGGTAAAGACGGGCAGCCAGTCGCTCCCGATTATTGTGTGCACCATCGGCACCGCGCTGTTGCTCGCCTGGCTGCTCTGCCGCCTGCTTCGCATTCCCGGCAACACCGCGATTCTGGTCGGCGTCGGCTCCTCGATTTGCGGCGGTTCCGCAATCGCGGCGACAGCGCCTGTAATCGGCGCGGACGATGATGAGGTCGCGCAGGCAATCTCGGTCATTTTCTTTTTCAATGTGCTCGCGGCGATTTCTTCCCGATGCTCGGCCGCGCCCTCGGTTTCGACACGACAAGCGGCGAGAGTTTCGGTCTGTTCGCCGGAACCGCCATTAACGACACTTCGTCGGTGACGGCGGCGGCCTCGACCTGGGACAGCATGTGGCAGCTCGGCAGTCAGACTCTCGACAAGGCCGTGACCGTGAAACTGACGAGAACACTTGCGATTATTCCGATTACGCTGGTCTTAAGCCTGCTTCGCGCGAGAGCGGCCGGAAACGAGGCGGGGAGTTTCAGCTTCCGCAGAGCCTTCCCGATGTTTATTCTCTACTTTATTCTCGCGGCGCTCATCACGACCGTCGCGGTACAGGTAGGGATTCCGGCTTCTGCCTTCCGCCCGTTAAAGGAACTGTCCAAGTTCTGCATCATCATGGCCATGGCGGCAATCGGCCTGAACAGCAATCTCGTGAAGCTCGTAAAGAGCGGCGGCAAGCCACTCCTGCTCGGCGCAATTTGCTGGGGAGGCATTACGGCGGTGAGCCTTTGTCTGCAGAAGATTTTGTTTTAAGAAAAAGAGCAGCGAAGGAGCTGCTCTTTTTTATAAGGAGCTGCCTAGCGCAGCTCCTTTTCGTTTGCGCTGTATGCGGTAAATCCGTTTTTCTCACAATAGTTTTGTATTTCCGCCGCAAGCTTTGCGGTAGGTCGGTATTCGAGGAGATAGACCTTGAGTCCTGCCTCTTTGGCGCGCGTCAGGTAGTCCAGGTAATAGGCGCGGGTTTCGGCATCTTGTGCGACATAGCGGTTTTTTGCAAAGTCGATTTTCGTAAAGACGCTCTCCTGGTTTACGCCGTCAAAGAGCGTCCGGGCAGTGCCGTTTTCCATGCAGGCACTGACAAAGACATCGCCGCCGTTTATGATGCAGGGCTTTTGGTAGCGGCTTAGGCCGCGGAGCATGGTCGTGAGCCCGTTAAAGATATCTTTGTGCGGGTAGATGGCGTAGACATCGCAGTTGTCGAGGAAGAAGCCGTCCAGCCCGAGAGCGGCATATGCGGCCCCGAGTTCATCGACCACAAACGTTTGCCAGGTGGGGGAAGAGACATCCACCCAGTGTTCCTCGGGCCAGTTTTCATAGGGGGCAAGGGTGAGGCTTGCAAAGCGTTCGTAATAGGGGCGGTAGTTCTCAAGAGAGCCTAAGTTTAAGTAGCCGTAGACGCTTTTTCCCTCGGCCTGCAGCGCTTTGATTTGCTCCGCGGAAAAGGTGCTCGGCTCGATTACGACCGTACGGTAGGGGCGAAGGCGTTTTAAATCCGCGGTCTCGAGCCCTATGAATACGCCGTAGGGCTTCGAATTGGCGGCGGGTTCGGGGTGAAAAAAACGCAGGCAGATTAGGCAGAGTATAAGGAGCGGAAGAAGAAGCAAGAAAAAGCGAAGCGGTTTTCGCATGGCGTGCCCTCCGTTCAAAAGGGGGAAAGACTGTGTTGCGAGATTTATGATACCACGAATCGAGCGAC